>WNFS01001248.1_pt1 | contig 30990 bp, 25 predicted proteins | sample 5400141 | NCBI WGS metagenome assembly WNFS01 (sample SAMN13153358, study PRJNA577476) | soil metagenome | isolation source: 60 cm saprolite under Madrone tree | place: USA:California | collected 2016-06-14
ATCGCTCAAGCCGAATCGCTTCAGCAACGTTTCAAAGGTGCAATCCTCACCATGATGCGTGAATTCAGCGCCATACATGTCAAAGGCGATCGCGCCTTCAACGGTTTCGCCCTCGGCCACAAAATAAAAGCGCGGGCGCTTATCGATAAATTGTTTGATTAGCCAAGCCGACGCGAGCCGGTCGATGTGCAGATTGCGTCGGGTCATCCAACGACGTCCCTGGTACTTAGCCAAATCCAACGTTCCTGATCGCTTGAGGGAGCGTGATGCTTTCGCGGGCTGACCGTGCGCGGCACGAATGGCTTTCTGACAACGCTTGTAAGCAGCGAGCGCATGTGTGCGCCTGTCGGCGTTGAAGAAATCGTTAGCGATGATGCTTTCCAGTTGCGAGTGCAGCTTATCCAATTCGGATTCGTGCGTAGCCAGTCGTCCGACGGAGAGATGCTTTTCCCGAGTCTGTTGACTAACCGCGCCGGCCAGTCCGTCGAGTTCTGCCGCGATGGCTGCAAATTCTTCATCACGCGCTGTGCGAAAAACCGCGATGATTTCTTCGTCCGTCGCTCCTTCAACCGAGGCGGCTTGAAACACGGTTGCTTCGCCACCGGCAGATTCGATTTCTTGCTTCAACCACTGAAAATCTTCATGCGTCTTCTCGTTTGCCGGCAGGACGTAGACAGAGTTCTTAATCGCCACCGCTCCGAGCTTCTGCAACTTGCGCCAGATGCGCACGCGCAGGTTTGTAGGCTTCGGCGGCAACTGATGGATCAGTAGAATCCACTCGATCTTATTTTTCGAGTTCTCGACCATTGACTCAGAAGTAACAGGGGAATTAGATTGTAACGATTGTTACGGTGTTCACCAAGTACAAGGGGACTTGCGATCATGAATGAGTTAACACAAACCGTGCAGGATCGAAGTGGCGAATCATCGGCCCGATGGTTGTCAACAGGCTTGGTAGCAACTGTGGCCGCGGCATTCCTGGTTCTAGCGTGTTCCGCACAGCAAGGACAGAGGCACACGAACGCCGACCTAGCATCACCACCTTTCTCGGGGACAAGCACCGGTGCGGATAAGATGTCCGCAATCGCTGGGAACCTTCCCTTGCGCACTCTGAGTGATGTGCTGCTGACCGGCGGCGCGACGCGGCTCGATTATCAGAATGTAGACAGTGAAAACGGCCGCCTTTACATCGCCCACCTCGGATCTGATTTGATGACCGTCTTCGATGTGAATAACCAGAAGATGGTCGGCGACGTTAAGGATCTTAAGCGAGTCCATGGCGTGCTGGCGGTTCCAGAGCTTCACCGTGTCTATGCCTCGGCGACCGGGACCAATGAATTGGCGATCATTGATGATCAGACGTTGCAGATCGTCGCGCGTGCGCCTGCTGGAGATTATCCGGACGGGGTGGCCTATGCGAGTAAGGGAAACAAGATCTATGTCTCAGATCTTCACGGTAAGACAGCCACGGTGATCGACGCCAAAACCAATCAGCGCCTAACGACGATTGCTCTTGGCGGAGGTGCGGGAAACACGCAATATGATTCAGTCTCGGAACATATCTTTGTCACGGTGCATGGGCAAAACCAGCTCGCGGAAATTGATCCAACCAAAGACCAGCTAATCGCGCGCTATCCGATAGCCGGGTGCGGCGAACCACATGGACTATTGATCGACAGCGAACACCGGTTGGCATTTGTCGCGTGTGAAGAAAATGCCAAACTGGCAGTCTTTGATCTTCAAGCAAAGAAAATGACGGCCATTCATTCCGTGGGCGCTGATCCGGACGTGCTCGCGTTTGATAAAGGTCTGGCACGTCTCTATGTTTCTGCTGAGAGTGGCATCATTTCGATCTTCGATGAGCGCGGCCGCAATCTGGAGAAGGTTGGTGAAGGATTCTTCGCTTCAAACGCTCATAGTGTCGCTGTTGACAGTCGCACTCATCGCGTCTATTTCCCATTGCAGAACGTTGGCGGAAAGCCAGTCCTTAGAATCGCCGTGCCCTCTGATAAGCAGCTATGACGAAAGGGCAGAGGCGTTTCGATAACGGATTCGAACGTGGGCACCGATCGTTTCAGCAATCAAGGTGCGTAGGCCACATCTATCGGGCCAACAGCGATTTCTGCATCATTTACAACCAGAGAAGGGGCACAGGTCTGGAGAGACCTTCAAAGGCGAGCTCTGATTCTACTCCTTGCGATCATTTGAACCGTCCGGAACGGCCTTCATGATAAGTGTCAGTTTTGATGACGACAGCGATTGCTGATCTTGCTAATCGATGAGTGACAGGTTGATGCTAAAGAAGAATGCCGCGTTCCTGCAGGCAACGATTCTTCTCTTGTCAGTTGGGACCACAGCAGCACAAATCTCGACCGGCGCGGATCCTTCGTCCGTGCGATCCGTTGTCCCGGTACGCGTGGACAAAGCGCCTGAACTTGATGGGACACTGAAAGATACGGCTTGGCAGGATGGGAGCCTCATCAGCAGTTTTCATCAGCGTGAGCCCTTCGAGAGACAGCCGGCGACGGAAAAGGCAGAAGTCAGAGTCTTATACGACAGCCACTTCTTGTACTTTGGAATACATTGCTTTGATTCTGAGCCAAAAAAGATTGTCGCCACTGAATTGCGCCGCGACGCTGACTCTAGCGTTGATGACCACTTCACAGTTCTGATTTCACCGAACAACGATAAGCGCAATGGCTATACCTTCACGACCAATCCGCTCGGCACCCAGTTCGACGCGCTGATCTCGGACGAAGGCCAAGTGAACGATCCGAATTGGGACGGGATTTGGAAGTCCAACGCTCACATCACGCCGGACGGTTGGACAGCTACGATTGCTATTCCGTTTTCCACTTTAAATTTCAAGACTTCGAACAACGTTACTATCGGAATTAATTTCCGACGCTTCATTCGTCGTAAGAACGAAGAAGATCTCTGGCAATCCTATTTGCGCATCTACGGCATCGAGCGCATCTCGGAAGCGGGCGAACTCACCGATCTGAAAGATATCGGCAGTGGACGTTTACTGATTATCAAACCTTATGTTGTTGGCGGGATCAGGTCTGATCCCCAAAACGGAACGCGCATGCTTCGCACTGGAGGTCTTGATCTCAAATACGGCCTCCGCAGCAATCTGGTCGCCAATTTAACGTTCAACACAGACTTTGCCGATGCGGACGTCGATCCCGTGCGCTTCAATCTGACGCCATTCAAATCGTCCTTGCCAGAGAAGCGACAGTTCTTTCTCGAGAACAGCGGCATCTTTGACGTTGGTTTTCGCGATACCCAACTTTTCTTCAGCCGTCAGATAGGAATCGATTCTATCAGCGGGCAGCAGGTCCCGTTGGATGTTGGAGCCAAGGTAACTGGCTCACTCGGCAGATATGATGTTGGCATTCTTGATGCGAAGACGCGCGCCAGCGGTCCCAACCCTTTTGCGAACTATTTCGTGGCGCGAGTTAAGCGGAAACTCCTGAGCGAATCCTATATCGGTGGTATCGTGATTGATAAAGAGAGTGGTAACCGGCAAGACCGTTTCAATCGGACGGGTGGAATCGACGCCAACTTTATCCTTTCCAAGAAACTCTCGCTGAATGGTTTCCTGGCTAAGACGTTTTCCGCTGATCGAAATCTGCGTAGCCATGATTGGGCCAGCACGATCGATGCGAGTTACAACAGCAATCTGGTTTACGTTGAAGCATTTCAGAACCGCGTTGGTTCAAATTTCAATCCGGAAGTAGGGTTCGTCGACCGCATCGACATCGTTACCAACTCAATTGATGCTCAGCTTTCACCTCGTCCAAAGCGCGGGCCCATCCGCGAATATAACTTCGAGGCGTTCTATCGGCGACATGTCGATACTGACGGCGTCTTGCAAACACAGGAATGGCAGACCACGTTCCGGGCAAACTTTCATAATGGCGCTTACACCGATAACGATCTCTTCGATAATTTCATCCAGCGCTTATCATCGCCTTTTAATATTTTTAGGAATGTGATCATTCCACCGGGCATCTATCACTTCGACCGCCACCAGTTCACTTACGGGTCGGATCGGAGCAAACGGTTTGTCTATAGTTTCTTCGAGCGCTTTGGCACGTTTTACAACGGGAGGCTCAATGAGTTTCGCACCCGCACCAGCTACCGGCCAACGTCTAGGATCGCGATAGCCACGGTACATACTTGGGATCGCTTTCGCTTTCCACAGGGAATCTTCAACGTGCACATTGGGTCGATCAATGGAAGCTATTCGTTCAACAGATTCTTGACTACCTCTTTGCTGATTCAGGTTAATTCGATCGACAAAAATCCGGTCAGCATGAATTTCCGGCTGCGATACAACTATCGGCCCGACAGTGATCTGTTCGTTATCTACACGCTCGGCAACCAGTTCAATAGTCTAGCGGCTGGTAACCCAATCCTCACCCGCGAGCAGCGTTTCACTGTAAAGTACACCTATTCATTTCTGAAATGAGTTTGTATGAGCGAAAGAAAGGCGGAGATGAAAGGTTCTGGCGCCTCCACAAGAGGAAGAGACAAGCATTGCTTGGGCTGGAATTATGCCGAATGGTTGACCTCAACAGCGTCATCATCGCTGTCCTTGCGTTCGTCCTTGGTTTCTTCGTTCACATGGCGTGGGCCAAGCGTCAGCAAATGATCGGCATTTGGAATAATCTCCTTCTGTATTACCAAGATTGACTCGAATAAGAAGGATTAACGCTGCGCATGCGGCTATCATGCGATAAACTCGTGGTCCCTCCGAAGTGGTGAAACCGGCCCATGGCGCTACTTTTTCACGCTACGCCGATACTATTCAATCTTGGCGTCGTTATCCTGATTTGTGTTGCAGTGGTCGTCCTGTTCAGTATTCTGGCTCGGCGGGTTGATGAGAAAACGCGAAGGCGGCACCGACCTTCCATCCGGAGCCCTGGACGAGGCAAGTCTGGGGGTGAAAAGCATCGAAGGCGATGAGCCGCGGCTGACGCACTGTGCCTGCAAATCAAGAAAAGTACAGTGATGGTCCAAATTCGACGACAAGCATGACCAATCCGCTCTGGCGAAACCACAAGTTTCGCTTACTGTTCGGAGCCCAGATAATATCGCTACTCGGCAGTGGCGTAACTACGGTGGGACTGGCCTTGTTCGCCTATCAGCTCACCGGGGGTGTATCAGCGACTGCGGTCATTGGCAATGCGCTGACCCTTCGTATTCTGGCTTTTCTTTTGTTCTCTCAACCCGCCGGAGTTATTGCTGATCGTGTCAGCAGAAAAAGAATACTAATCGCCGCAGATCTAATCCGTTTCGCGCTGCTTGCTCTCTTTCCTTTCATCAGTTCCGTCTGGCAGATCTATTCATTGATCTTCGCCATCAACGCGGTGACTGCGTTTTTCACGCCAACGTTCGAATCGAGTGTTCCGGAAGTCGTTGGTGGGGAACAGTACGTTAAAGCTCTTTCGCTTTCGCGGGTCGCAACGGACGTTGAAGCTGTAGCCGCTACGGCTCTGGCCGGTCTGCTCGTAGCGCTTCTTGGCCTCCGTTGGGTGTTCTGGTTTGACGCCTTTACTTACCTGGTCTCAGCTTCGCTCGTCGCGTTGGTAGCGATGCCATACATCGAGAGATCCCTGCCGAGGATCTCTATGCGCAGCTTCTTAACAGAGCTTACGACTGGAACACGTATTCTTCTCGGAGAACCTTCTCTTCGACAGGCGCTAACTCTTAGTATCGCGGAAGCCGCTGCAGGCGCGGCCGCAATTGTAGCAACTGTCTCCTATGTGCGTGACGTTTTGGGCCGTGGAGAGACCACCTTTGCTTTTGTAATGGCAGGACTAGGTTTCGGTTCGGCATTGACCGCTATTGTTCTGGGGCGCGCGTCGGGACGTTATGAGAAGGGTGCCCGCGACCGATCAATTCTTCATGGTCGTCGCCATAAATGGGCTTCGCGCGCTCTGCTTGGCGGCGGTCTCGTGCTCGCCCTGCTGCTCTTGCCGGATATTCTCAAACCGCCGCTTCTTGTTTTCAGCATGCTTTGGATGCTCAACGGAGCAGGCCAAGCTCTAATTGCCATTCCGTCCGCTACGCTGTTGGCTGAACACACAATCGAAGAAGAGCGTGGGCGTGCGATGCGGCACATTTCGCTTTGACTCATTTATTCTGGCTCGCCAGTTACCCAGCGATCGGACACGCCGCCGCCAAGTGGGGCTCGCCTTTGACCTTTACAGGAGCGGGAGCCATCTGCTTAGTTGTGACTGTTGGCGCGATGTTTCTTGGATACGGGAAACGCGAGGCCCATACCCATAACTCGCCTCTTCCATAAGGATGTCTGACGCTTGCGGAAGCGGTCAGTTGCAGCCAGGATGAAAGATTAACGCGACGATACACGAAACTGCGCGCGTTTGGCCGTTGGGGAACAGCCTAGTTTTCGCTCGCCTCATTTCGAATACGAATCCCAAATCTCACCCATGAAGAAACGTCCGAAGTCAGCCAGGACCTTCAGGCTCTCGGCGGCTCCGGAGGTATTCGTCGCACGGAACGTTGGTATCAAACCCATTAACTGTTCACGCTTGATATAGATGATGCCCGCCCCGACCACGGGTCCGCTGTCATCTTTACTCTTATGCAACAGCGTAAAGAGCGTCGTAATGTCGGCCCACATGTCGAAACCCGGATCGTCATGGACACGTTTCTTGCCCGCCAGGTAATACGACACTCCATCGTGCTCGAAACCCGCCTCGTAGACGAAGTACTTCGTTTTTGGATCTTCTCCCGGACGAAATAAATTAAAAATTGCGTTCGAGGCGGGAATGTTCATTCCCAGAGGGGCAAAGTCTATCCGCGCTGTGATCGGCGTTGCATGCTGCGGGTCCTCCATAAAACGGTAAACGTCGTGGATGTCGATGTCGCAATGAAGCGATAGTTTCGTCCCGGCAGCATCGCCCTTTTTCTCGCCGGTTTTCGGATCCGTTTCGCCAAGCGAAAAGCCGCCGGTCATTGTTTCGCGAAAGCTGACACCAGGTTTTGTTTGTGCAGTCATCATGAGTGTCTCCGGTTGCAGCGGAAGTCCTTCGGAGGTAACCGCGCTCAGGTGTTGTTTGGCGTGCGCGTAGCCCATATCGATCAGGCCCGCGGTTGTAAGGTGATTTAGATAGAGCTCGGGATCGAGCGGCAGTTCGGTGGGCGGCTTAATCAGATGCAACTTGATAGGGCGGGTATGGCCGAAAGGTGTTTCTCCCTGACGGATGCGTCCATTGATTTCATTAATACGCTCAAACTCGTCAATCAGCGAACCATTGGCGCTCATCTCTATCATGTGAACATACTGATTGAAGGCGCCGGTCTTGAACTCGGGCGTGTTGTTGATAATCCATAGCACCCACAATTCCTCTGCGCCGCGTTGCACCGCGTCCGTAAGGTTTGCGTCTTTGAGCCAGACTGAGTCCGTGTACCACACATCGCCCTTACGAACCGGCGGCATAAATATCGGCAGCGACATGCCGGCTACGAGGAAATCAAGATCGACTTTGTCCTGAGGAATTGCTTCGTTGGTTTTGCGTGTGAAGTTGCAAACGTTGAATGTGCCCGTCATGCCTTCCGCAGTGTTTATTTTGCGAACGTCGATCCCGAGGTGTGGAAACATCTTGTTGACAACACCGTCGGCGTCACACATCGCCATCATGTGTTGCCCTTTCAGATATTCGCTGAACGGCATCGGCGAGATAGCATCGTTAACATTGAAGGTGCGCCAGCGATCGCACATCTCCACCGGCGTCAAGCCTGACAGGACCATGGCCGTATTAATGATTCCGCCTGATGTGCCGTCAACATGACTAAAACGAAGTCCCGCCTCCATCAGCGCTCGCAACGCGCCCGCGTGATATGCGACGCGCATGCCGCCGCCAGCCAGAATCAGCGCGCGCTTTGGGCCGATGTAATCTGCGTCCGGCGCCAGTGGTGGCCTGTGTTTCGTGATCGTTGTTGACATGATGTTCGGCTAGCTCTCGCGCCTGATGCGACTCCAGTACCAGAGAGCCAGCACGCCGGAAAGAAAGTCTATAATCGCTACCACCAAAGCGAGGGATGAAAAGACGCTGCGCTGGACACCGATTGCCACAGCGACTGACGCGCCGAACTTTTGGAAACTGGACCACAGAATTACCACCGGATGGTGTTTGAAACTAAGCAGCGCGTGCAGGGTGGCTCCGCCGAATAGCACCATGAACATTCCGACGATAGCGAAGAAGTGCTGACTAGTTGTCGTCGTTTCCGCTGACAACAAATGCAGGATGAGAGCCGGCGCGATTGCTTGCACGCCTCCGGTGAGAAACGTAGAAGCCGCGATCAGTACCAGCAGCCAGTACAGCCAGTCTTTTCTCTTCATGAATGCTCCAGGGTTTGATAAGCACGCGCGGCGAAGTAGTACATAAGTGTCACCCACTCCAGACTCCAGAGCCCCACGCGATACCAGGTGTACTGGACCCATTTGCCGATGGCGACGGAAAGCAACTGTGGATCTGAAATATGCGCTGCCATTTCGCGGTTAATCGGAAAAATTAGAAAGTAGGTGACACTGCTCGCAGCGAGGATTGCGAGCAACACGACGATTGGCACCCAGCGAAATCTCGTGTGCCACTCCGCTTTTATCATCACCAGGCAAATGAGGCACATCAATGGAACAAGGATCGTGAAAAAAGTAGTGGCCGCTGCCACTTGCGGTACAAAGTGAAGATAATAATTAGTTACGTTCAACTGCGGCAGAGTAGGGAATTGAAAAATAACTGTGGACCAACCCGTGCCGAAATAAATGGAAACACCCGCGAACAACCCGGCGTAACTAAGAAGCAGCAACTTGTTTTTCATCATGTGCCTCGCCCGTCTGGCCAGTGACGTTGCCCGCCGGTCCTCCCAGCGGTTTTGGTGGCGCCAGCCATTCTTCGCTCAAACCTAAATCGATCACGCTTTCGAATCCTTCCGGTCGCGCTTGCGGCGGATCTGGAAAACTCAGGAACCAACTCTCGTAATGATCGTCAAGCACGCCATTCGCTGCGGGAATGAACGCAGTGAAAATTGGTTGTTCATTGATCTCCAAGTCCTTTAGCGCCCGCACGCGCGGATGATCTCCAATGGTCAGCTTTGCCGCGCCTTTTTTTCGCAACGTGAAGCCGGCCTTCGCTTTGAAATGGAGCGACGACTTCATCAACATGCCCCGGTATTGGCAGTAGTTTGTGCCGGCCATGCTGAGCGGGAACCAGGCTTTGCGCGGTTTCTGGATTTCGATCTTCATCGCAAACTGACCATCTTTGTCGTACTGAGAACTGACTGTTGTGTCGCTAATAAGAAAATCCAGGTTCGCCTGGTGCTTTGGCATGCCCCAAATACCTTTGCCGCCCTTGACGGAAATCTCGGTGCTAACCGGCAAATCGTAGACGTACTGGCCAGTGCCGTAACTATTCATGAGGACTGCCGGCAACAAACGCGGCGCGGGACGCGAGCCATGAGTGCACGCGATGGCAATGCTGTATTCGATGTACTTGCCGATGACCGTGTCGCGGTAGTCAATCACGGTAATCACCAGCACGCCTTGATTCCAAAGGCGTAGTGGATAGATTTCATTGCCAGGCAAAAGCGCGCGCGCCTTGTCAGCGTTAATTGAAAACGCCGCCATCAGACACGGCGAATTCCGGCAGTAAACGGGAAGATGAAAGGGAATTCCATCCACCAAAGAGTAGCGGCCGGATTGTGCTTGCAAGCGTTTGGGAATTCCCATTGCGCCTCCTCAATTCTTGTCGTCGAGTGCCGCGAGGATTACTGGAAAAGTATCTCTGGCTGCGTTCTTGCCCATGAATACATCGAGATGTCCGTAGGTTGGAAAAACGTGCAGGCCGTGAAAGTTTTTATGTTGCTGATTTAGCCAGTCGAACGTTTTCACTTGACTGTCAGGCAGAAAGCAGAGGTTCTTAGCGCCGGCTGTTAATACAAAACGTGCATCCGTTTGCGGCGGTTGCGCACAGAAATCGGCCGGCAGTTCCTTAAGACCGTCCACCGAAAGGAGATTGCCTTTACGAACACAACGCGCCATCTGCTTAAAGAAAGTTAGCGGCACGCTGGCAAACTCCTGCTTCAACCATTCGTGCGTGTCGTTGTTAATGTTTTCGTGGAGCCACAGCGCGGGAAAGCCAGTGCCGTAAGTGAAGCTGACTTGTTTGCAAACTGCATTTTTACATTCGTGATGGGTTGCATTCACCAACAAAGAAACCGCTTTAGCCGTCAGCGTTGGCGCGTGCAAACCCCATTGCGGATTCAAATAGTCTGTCAACAAGCTCATGATGGGAACTGCCACATTCAACTTTACCTCGGAAAACTTCGGCACCACCGGATGGAGGGTGACGGCGTTTGCAACAACCGTTTTTACTTGCGGCAAGAGGCCGGCAACGGACGACATCATGAAACTCGTCGAGCCCTGACAGTGGATTATGGCTTTAACTTCATCAGCGCCCGTTTTTTCGATTATCTTTTTCACCGCAGCCGGATGGTCATAGACGGCAGCTTTATCGAGCGTCCATTCATTCGGTGGCAGGTCGATGCTGGCGCGCCAGTTTTCCAACCACACGTCGTAACCATGATCAATCAGCTCATCGACGATGGTGGTTTTTACTGGAGCGCGGAATAGATTAGCGCGCACTCCAGCGCCATGGACCAGGATGACCGGGCCCCGCGTCGGCGGCTTTTCGCCTTGCACGCGAATGAGATTGCACTCGAAACCATCGCCGGCGGTGAAGGGGACAGTGTCTTCAGAATATGACCTCGATATAGCAACATCCGACATGATTGTTCCTCCCAATGGTGAATTAGGCGTCACCAGCTAGGCAGCGTTCCGAACTGGGAATCACGGTAAGATGTTCGGAAGAATCTACGGACGGTGGAAAGTAAATAGGCGACTCGATCAGTTCCGGTATCGATGCCGCACGATCGTCGGAAACGTAGGCTGGTCCGTCCGTGCCCTCAGGTTGCCGTTTCCATTTTCGGGGCACACGTCTCACGCGCACGGGAAAAATCGTGAGTCCGCCGTTCGATTCTATTCTCATTCGCAGGAAGTTTTTGTAGTCCTGGATGGCCAGCGAAGAGAACGCCTCGTTTGAATGGCGACGACAGAAATTAAGGGAGACAAAGAGGTAGACTCCCATGATCAGAGAACCCACGAACCACCCCAATGCGAGTAGAAAAATGAGGGAAAGGATCAGTTGACGCGGCCAATTGAGAAACTCTTCGGCTGGGATGTTCCCCGGATACCACAGCAGATAGCCGATGCGGCCCGCCAACCACCCGATAAAAAAGGTGGCCACAAGGTGGCTTAGCCCATGCAGTGAACCGGCAATTCTCTTGAACCATTTCGAGTGAGTGTCGGTAAACAGCACGAACCCGCCAACCATAGCAACGATCCAGAAAACTGCGCTCGGCTTGCCCATCGAAACCGTTAGGGCCATCTTCATCGCTGCCCACGTTTGACGCAGACCATACTGCCCGACGGGAGATTTGGCAGCCCACGCCGTCAGTACGTAAAGTACCGCTGTCAGAAGTCCAAATTTGGGATTGATGAATGGAAACAAAAGATTTCGCAATGCCAGCTTCTTCGATTCTGGCACGTCAGGAAAACTCTGCTGCAAGTTGAACCCACCATCCAACACTCTCGCTTCCTCTCCGTGAGTTGGATGAAGAAACGCGCCACCGCCGCCGGCAGTAATCTTCTGTGTGCCGTCCGGTCCCTGATAGCGACGATAGTGATGCTGATCTCCCGCAATAAAAGCCGCAACTCTAGCTTTGTTGCCGATAATTTTTTTTTCGAGATAAGCGAGATTGTTCTCGTTAAAATTCGCGTCGTTTTTGCCATAGAGAGTCGCATAAACCCAATGTGGCTCCGCAGTGCAGATGATGATGCGATCGCCAGGCTGAATCTGCTTGGCCGCCTCTTGGAAATATTCCACTTGTAGGACATCAATGTCCGAATCAAGCTGCACATCGGGAGCCAGGATCCACCATCCGCCCGGCAGTTTCAAAGCGAAGTAGCTTCGCGACTGGTTTGTTTGCCAGCCACCAAACCAGTTTTTGCGGAAGAAGAGGCGCGAGAACGAAACAAGACTATCGTACCAATCATGGTTCCCGGGGATGGCGTAGACGTGCGGATGAGGCGACGACGTGCGGCAAAGCGCTGTCTCGTAAGGCTGCACTAAGCGCTGGCGATATTCGGTGCGGTTCGCAATTGGGTAAACCTGATCGCCACCGAAAACAAGAATCTCACCACGCTTTGTCTTGCACGATGTCTGATTAGCAGTATTTGCCAGCGTGAGTTCCTTTTGTGCCAGATAGTGTGCGATCGCGTAAGTCGAGTTCCAACCATCGCCGACGTCTCCGACGTAATCAAGCCAAAGATCCGTGCGTTCTGGACTGTCAGCCGCAGGTTCGTCACGCTCACCTTCACCCACTTTCCATTGGCGAGTGTAATCAAAGATCGGGGCGTCCCCGCTACTGACGGCCTCCATAAGACGATAATCGGCATGCCGGCCAAAAATCGTCGAAATGACAACCTGGACTCCAGTGCGGGCCAGTTGTCCCGGGTCATACCACCTGACCATCGGGCAGGGACTGAATGTCTTAAAACGCCAGATGTAAATCCGTTCAGTAGGTTCGCCTTGATCGTCCCCCTTGTCGGCGAAGTTAATCACCTCACCCTGACTGCTGGAAGTTACTCTCAGATTAATCGTCCATCTGCCCCCGGCGGTGTTCTGACTTACGAGTACCAGCGCGTAATCGCTCGGCTTGCGCAGATCGTAAGCGCCCTGGCTTCCGAAAATTATTGGTTGTGCGCCGATCAGCGAATCGCCCAAACGAATTGTGTTGTGGCCGTCTGCCGAAAGAAAACAGCTGAGGTTGGTTGGAGTAGTTAAAGGGTTCAGTTCCGCGCGGAAGATCTTCACCTTTAAATCAGCCTTAACTTCATTGATGAGCCATTGGATGAAATCGGCGCGAAAGGCCATCGACTCGCGCACGTACCGGAGAGCTTCTGAAGGTGATAGAGGGATCAAATATGTGTCCATGAGGGTTTGCTTTCTTTGATTCTACCTAAGGCACAGCAGTGAAAACGAGCATGGGCTTTTAGCTAAACCAGATTTGCGCCATAAGTATCAACAAGCTGACCGCCAAAGAAGCGGCCAAACTTGAGCATCGCTCCCCAACGCTCAGTCAAGCCTTTAGCATTTGTTACTTGCATCGTAGTTATTTGGCGCATGAAAGAGGCGATGGGGATGCGCAGGATCCCTTTGCCCAATACGCGACCTTGATCGTTCTCGCCTTCGTAAACAGTGATGTAAAGCGTGGTGGTGTCGGACCAGCTATCAACGCCTGGGTCGTCGTGAATGACTTTGAAACCATAGAAGTAAAAAGTTTTCCCCTCGACAGAAGAGAGCCTCATCTTGTACTGCATACGCTTCGTTTCCACTCTGTCCCGGTCCAGCAGAAAATAATTGAACTTACCTTCAGTTACCGTTAACGCCTGCGTGGACAGCGCCGGTGCCAACACGCTGCCGAGCATCGGAGACACGTAGTTAACATCCGCGATCGTGTGTTCAAGATCGTCAGAAATGATGGTGAGAATGAATTGAAATGGCGACCCGTCAGCTCGCCCTTGATCGGAACCGCGTTTGTACGCATCATCAGCGTCGTCGATGACACTGGTTGAAAAGTAACCACTCATACTCTCCGAGAAGCGAACCCCGAGTTTGAGGGGGGCCGTTTCGCTTTGTGGCTTTGATGGCAGGTCATACTGGAAGCTGAATCCATGATCTTCGGCCATGAGCGCAGCACAACGTTCGGCCACCGCCGAAATCGTCAGCAGGGGATTGACACCCAGCGGCCGAGGAATTACCGAACCATCACTGACGTAAAGACTATTGTAGACGTCGGTACCTTGTGCATCTGAAAAGACCTGCCCTTTGTGATTCACAACGCCAGTCTCGGCGCTGTCGGCCATCACGCATCCGCCAAGGGGATGCACCGTGACCAAATCTTCTCCAGTAATTTTGTTGGTGACCGGATCCTTTAGGTAAGTGCCGCCGAGCGCCGCGGTCGCTTGTTGCTGCTTGTCAGCGACTTTCTTGAAGATTGGTTGCTTGCCTACGTTGGGCCAATGTATCCGCAGCCGATCGTCTTCCAGTTTCAATTGCCCCTTATTGTCGTCGTGGCACATTGTCAAAAACGTCTGCGTATTGTGCACTGCGCCGTAATAACTGCCGCGCACCAGACTCTCCAATTCCCGCGCTCGTTCCTTGATCGTGTCGCGAACGCCGCTATCTGTATCCTTGCCGAGGAAGGCCGAAGCTGTTGAAAGCAGTCCGGGCAACAACCCAGCGAAGGCGCCCGCAATAGAACCTTCTTCGATCACGTAGCCATCTTCAACCGGCTCTTTGTATCGCAGATCGATAATGCCGGTGATGCACGGACCGACCTTCTCGCGCTCGATTTCGTTAGCGACTGGCGGCCGATGTCCAAAACCGATTCCATTTACTTCTTCATCACAGTTGTACCCAAACGCCAAGAAGTCACCGTTGCCTGTGAAATGCTCACCGACCTGACTCGAGAGATTAAGCAGTCCGTTGTTTCTCGAGCGCAGGAGAATTTCAGTAGAGCCAAGACTGCCGGCTGCAAGCACCACGATGTCGGCACTGACAAACATTGTGGGGGCATCAAACTTGTCGCGTCCGGTGTTCAGCAGTTGATAATGGACCAGCCAGCGATCGTCTCGCCGGGATAGATAGCGCACTGAAACCTGCGTGAAAATCTCGGCGCCATGATTTTTGGCGTCGGGAAGATAATTCATGATCACGGTGTTCTTCGCGCGATAGTTGCAACCCGTCATGCAATCGCCACAGCCGACGCACGGATGCTGTTGGACGCCGACATGATTCACGTTGTCGTGCAGCGTCTCGAAGTTCACATTGATCGGCGGCCGGTAAAAAGGCTCCTGCAAATATTCAGCGGACTTTTTGAGCGCATTGAGTTTGGCCAGAGGCGGAAACTCAGCCGGACGGGTTTCATCAGGATAGGGCACCGGCCTGAGCATCTTGCTTGCATGCGCGTAACCTTCAGCGAGAACGTTCGGATGCTTCCTAAACTCTGCAGGCCACTCGGGGAGTGTGAACACGCGTGGAACTGCCTCTAACGCGACGTTCGCATTTAGAAGCGACGTGCCTCCAAGGCCGCAGCCAATGAACACGCTGATATCGTCGTTCACGCGCATGTCGTAAAGACCGGTGCGCGGACCCGTGTGAAGCTTTGGCAGATCGACCTGCACCTCCCGCAACGCTTCGGCTTCGGTATCAGGATATTCGCCGTGCTTGATCAGTTGATGGTCAGCGTCAAAGTCGCCCGGCTGAAATTCTTTGCCACGTTCCAGTATGCAAACTTCCTGGCCGGCACGGGCCATGCGAGACGCAGTGATACCACCGCCATAACCCGACCCGACGATTACAATTTTGTAGTGACTCTTGAGACGTTCTATGGGCGACGAAAGACGAGCCATGGGTGGGCTCCTTTCTGAGGAAATTGGTCTGACGCTTCAGGACGCTCAGGCGTGAGCTGAGCTACCGGCGGCTTTTCAAGAATGCTGCGAGAGAAATGGTTCCAGCACGTTTTGAATGCGACTAAATCTTTTACCTTGACGGAGGCGTTATATGCCAGAACTCTTGCTATGGTCAATAGAAAACCCGCGGTTCCCCAGGATAAGGAGCCGCGGGTGACAAGGGTTTCTCGAATGGGCCCGGGTTAATCCGATTTTTAGAAAGGAATATCGTCGTCTGCTATGTCGGGTTGTTCGGTTGTAGTAGCGCCACCGGCAGCGGCTGCTCTCTCCATCGGTGGTTCTTCGCCGCGGCCTCCGCCGATAAACTGCATATCGGTGCCGTGGACCTCCAGCGTATGCCGCGCCTTGCCGTCCCGATCGGTCCACTCTTCGACACGTAACCGGCCTTCGATATAAACCGGCCGGCCTTTAGTCAAATACTGCGACGCAGTCTCTGCCTGGCGTCCCCAAAGCGTCACGCGAAACCAGGTCGTCTGATCCTGCAGCTCGCCGGATTTGTCTTTGCGCCGCTCGTTTGTGGCCATGCTGAAACTGCATACCGGCGTCCCTTGCGGCGTATAACGCAACTCGGGATCGCGACCAAGGTTGCCAACAAGAATCACTTTGTTGAAGGACATGAGGGACCTCTCAAATTTTAATTTAGCTAGGGAACTCGCGCGTATCCTACTTGCGCATCAGGTGGTGGTCAAGTAGCCGCTTCGGATGTGGGATCTCCCGAGTCATGCAAAAAATGCAGCATCGCGTTTGCGCAACGACTTCTGGTAGACTACTCGCGAAAACTAGTTTGCGGGACGCCGCTATCCGGATGAATTCCAAGGTTTACATAGAGACATTTGGCTGCCAAATGAACGTGGCCGACACGGAACGCGCCGTAACGGGTTTGCGAAAAGCCGGCTACGAAATGACGTCCGCGGCCGATGAGGCTGATGTTGTGTTATTGAACACCTGCTCAGTTAGAGAGCGGGCCGAACGAAAGGTTTTCCGACGGGTCAGTGAACTACGAAAATCGCCCCGCCGTCCTGTCATCGGCGTGATGGGCTGTGTGGCGCAATTAGAAGGACCATCCATTTTCCAAAAAGCATCCGCCGTCGATTTAGTTGTCGGCACGCGAGCGACCGATCGAATTCCGTCGTTACTGGCGCGCTTGAGCGCTGGTGAAAAGTCGGTCATTGATTTGGAAGAACGGCAGGAAGGCGAGGTTTGGGATGTTTCACCGGCCGAGCGGCGCTCGCCTTACGTTGCCTTCGTCCCCATCATCGAAGGCTGTAACAAGTTCTGCTCCTTTTGTATCGTGCCTTATTCACGAGGCCGTGAGAAGAGTCGCAGCGCGGCCGAAATTGTCGCCGAAGTTAAGCAGTTGCGATCGCTTGGATACAAAGAGGCGCAACTAATCGGCCAGAACGTGAACAGCTACCGGCCAAAATCGGATGACGGTCTTGAAGGTTATGCAGGCGACACACCATTCTCTCGTTTGCTGCGCGCGGTCGCACACACGGGAATCGAGCGGATTAAATTTACAACATCATTTCCCAGAGACTTTCATCCTGATATAGTGTCCGCTATTGAGGAGTGTCCCAACCTTTGCAATTGGGTGCATCTGCCGGTGCAATCGGGAAGCGATCGGATATTGAAAGCAATGCGCAGAGGTCATACGTCCGCGGACTATCAGCGACGGGTTGAAACAATCAAAAGCTCGACCCGGCCTTTGTCTTTAACCAGCGATATCATTGTGGGTTTCCCCGGCGAAAGCGAACAGGATTTCGCTGACACAATGCAACTGGTACACAACAGCGAATACGATGGGCTCTATATTTTTAAATACTCAAAACGCAATGGCACGCCGGCGGCAAAACTTGACGACGCAGTTTCTGAAGCCGAAAAGACAGCGCGCTTTCTTGCTTTGGAGGAGCTGCAAATCTCGATACAGGATTCCATCTATCAGAACCAAATCGGCCGTAAATTGAGCGTCCTGGTTGAGAAACAGAGTGCCCGATCCACTGACGATATGACCGGACACTCAACCTGCAACAAAGTAGTGAACTTCAAAGGCAACACGACCCAGTGCGGCTCGATAGTCGATGTCTTGATCTCGCAAGCAAAGCCAAACAGTTTATATGGCACAGCAGTGAGCGGATGATTGGGGTTTTCTCCCTCTCCCTTTGGGAGAGCGTCGGGGAGAGGGCTTGTGGACGGCAAGCTTCGCACCCTCCCCTAACCCCCTCCAAAGGGAGGGGAAAAAACCACGCAAGATTTAACCAGGATGTTCTTAGGCAGGCTTTATGGAAATTGAAGTAAAAATTCGAGCGCTGATGATGGATCCGAATAGCGGCACTCCGATAGTAATTCTCAAGGACGTGGACAGTGATACGATGCTGCCAATCTGGGTTGGCGCCTATGAGGCGAACGCCATTGCATTGGAAATTGAAAAGATTGCGCCACCGCGTCCGATGACCCATGACCTGCTGCGTAATCTCATTATCGAATTGGGCATTCACGTCGAGCGTGTGGTGGTCACCAGTCTACGTGATAATACTTTTTTCGCGGTTATCGAGATGCGCATGAGTGACGGCAATCGCATAGTGCTTGACTCAAGACCGTCAGATGCGATTGCACTCGCGCTTCGTGCCGACTGTCCGATATATGTTGATGCCGAAGTGATTAAGGCCTCGCGCAATACGCTGCCATCAGAAGAAGAGGGCGGGGAAGAATCGAGCTTGAGTGAAGAAGAGTGGCCTGACGTGATTGGCGAAGCCGGCGATCTGCCGATGTGAACAGTTTTAATTGTCCCAGGGTTGTTTCTGCTAATAAGTCAATGCGAATCCCGATGTACAGCGAATGATAATTGCGATAGCAAATCAAAAAGGTGGGGTGGGAAAGACTACCACTGCCATCAATTTGGCCGCCGCATTCGCCAGACATGGGAAACGTGTCCTTCTGCTCGATCTTGATCCACAGGGAAACAGTTCAATCTCATTTCTTGACCCGCTTTCGATAGAGCGGTCTGCCTACGAGTTAATGACTGACGGCCTGGCGCCGGTCGAACAGACGGTTTACCGGACGCCGGTTGAAGGTCTCGACATAGTTCCCGCGCGCATTAATCTGGCGAAGTTGGAATCGAAGCTGGTCGGCGATTTTGATGCTCCGTTTCGCCTCAAGGACCGATTGGCGCCGTTTCGCGAGCACTATCCAATCATCGTCATCGATACGCCGCCGACACTCGGGCTAATTACGGTGAACGCGCTGGTTGCCGCTACCCATGTGCTGGTGCCTATTCAGTCATCTTACTTTGCGCTCGAGGGCACGGATGATTTGCTGGAGACGATAGAAAAAGTTAAGGCGCGCCCAAATCCTGACCTTGAGTTGCTGGGGGTGCTGGTAACGCTTCACGATAAGCGCACCACACTCGCACGCGAAGTTCATGAACAAATCAAAAAGGTGTTTGGGCCAAAACTGTTTGAGACGGTCATAACAAAGAGTGTGCGGCTGGAAGAATCGCCCGCCTACAAGGAATCAATATTTAGTTTCGCTCCTAATTCATCCGGCGCCATCGAGTATGGAAATTTATGTGAAGAGGTAATGAAACGTGTCTAAAAGGGGACTGCCGACAGGATTGCAGATGCGCCACGATGCCCACTATGTTGAGGAGCTGTCGCAGCACCAGCCTGCCACGGTGGGCCGGATGATCCCGATTGACAAGATTGATCCGAATCCGGGACAGCCGCGCTCCGAGTTTGGTGACTTAACAGAACTCACTGCGTCCATCGCTGAAAAGGGTGTGCTCGAGCCGTTGCTGGTAAAGCCATCGCGATCGACTGGTAGATGGATGATCATTGCCGGGGAAAGACGTTATCGTGCCGCGCGCGCGGCGGGACTGAAGGAGTTGCCGTGCGTCGAAATGGAGGTTGACGAAGGAACTGTTGCCGAGATCGCGTTGATTGAGAATATGCAACGCAAGGATCTAACCGTCTGGGAGGAAGCTGACGGCTTGTTGGCGTTGTGCGAAAGATTTGGTTACACGCACGAAGAAGTAGCGCGGAAAGTAGGGAAGAGCAGAAGCACGGTCACCGAGGCCTTATCGATCGCGGGCATTCCCGCTGACGTTCGTGATCTGTGCCGGCAAGCAGACGTCTCAGCAAAGTCTGTGCTGTTGCAAATTGTGCGACAACCGGATGAAGCAGGTATGCGGCGGCTGGCGAAAGAAATAACTTCCCGGGGATTGACGCGCGAAGACGCAAGGGAAGTCAGACGACAGGAAATGGGACCGCGTGTAACTGCCGAGGCTAGGCCTTACACTTTCAAATACGTCTCGCCGAATAAGGACTTCAATCTTGAGATTCGTTTTAGACGATCAAAAGTTGAGCGTGGCGAGGTTGCTCAGGCGCTGCGGTCGGCAGCCAAGAATATCGACAGCGACAATCACCAGCCGGAGTGAAGGCAGCTTAATCTCGAAACGGCAAAGTACTGTTTAGCCCTTCGTTTTCCTTGGTGAAGTAATGGGAATCCCCTCACGAATTGGTTTACCCACGGTATTCTTATATTCAGTTGTTGTAATTACTCAATTCGCGAACGGTCTTTATGCCGGACTGCAAGTCGAGCCGCCGGTTACGTTCACGCTGTTATATTGGCTGGCCTTTTTCTGGATCATGGGCTGGTGGTTGCGTTTGGACAGCCGCAAGCGTGGAGTTCTTTCCGTTTATGATCTCGGTTTCTTTCTCACCGTCGCATGGCCCCTGGTTTTACCTTATTATTTAATCAAAACGCGCGGACCTAAAGGATTACTAAATATTTTGGGGTTCGCAGGTGCTTACTTTGGCGCGCTCGTTTTGGGAATCGCTTTCGCCGTAGCGATCGATGCTTTCCACGGATGAGGGCGACAGAATTAATTAGGAAGGGAATTACGGGGAAGTTCTAAGAGAGAATTGAAAGTACCGAGTGTTTTGATCGAGGTGCTATGTCTCCCGGTTCTGTATGCATCCTTATCTTGAAGCCACGCTCTTTTTCTTTTCCGCAGCGGCTCGTTTCTGAAGTCCCTTGGCCCAACGCTCGAGCGCAGGCTGAATCGGCTTAAACAGGCGCGCGCGAAAACTGTGCTTCTTCTCGTTCCAGGCCTTAAGTTGTTTCTCAGTGTAAGCGCGCACAGCCGGTTCGAGCTGACCCTTCTTAAGCGAATGCTTTAGCGTGAAATGATAGTGCTGGCCGACCAGTGAGAATAGCGTCGCCACCAAATTACCTTTGAAGGATAGACGAGGAATTATCTTTTTGTGAACCGGCTTGTTGGCCGGCAACAACACGCCAATTGCCAGTTCCAACCATGCGCCCTTCGGACCCTGGCGCGGATGATAGAGACCCGGCAGCTCCGTCGCTTGAAACGTCCCTCTTAAGCGCGGCTCGGAAATGAACTCGACGAGACGTATGCGTTCAAGGCCGCGCGTATGCTCGCGCGGCAGGCTGTCAAACGCGCTCTCGAGGTTCTTTACAGTGTCCGCCGGTAACTTGCGTTCAATCTGGTTCTCAATTTTTATTGCCACTAAATAAATCCTTCGAGTCTGTATTGATTAACATTTGGGATGCGTCACTCTAAGGTGCACTAGTAGAGGCGGTCAAGCGTACCCGCTGCCCGAACCTTTCAGACAACTCAACCGCGAGCCGCCAATCCAGCAACCAACAAGTCCGTCGAACACCAAGCCAGTTTCCCGACGCCCTCGCGCGCCCTAAAGTCTCGAAACAGGGAAACGATAGAGGCCGTTGAATACGATCCGAACACCAACTATTCCCGGACAAAACCGTCATGTCATCTGCGTCTGATAATATATATTATGTTAGAGGATTAGAACGTTAGAACATTAGAACATTAGAGCGTTAGAACAGGCTTGCCGCAATAGGTCGGTTTCCAAAGCCTTCGGCTCCGATCCGGGATGGAAACGAATCGGAAACTCCCTCGTGTGTCTGTTCGTAGAAGAACGTGACTCGAGGAAGATGGTCTAGCGGAGCTCCAGCTGAGAGCTCGAATTGCAACTCGACCAAGCGACCAATCGACTCGGGTGTTGTTTCGATCGCGGCGCCCGCTCAACTCTGACGTTAGGCAACACGCATGGATGACTCTGGTCGCCAACGATGGCTCAGCACAGTGATACTCGTCGGCGTGCTCTACCTCGTCGTTGGTATCACGTCCGCCACACTTGCCGGGGCGGCTGCATCCGATAAGATGCAATTCTTCTGGCGGTTGTCTGCCTTTATCATTAGTGCTCTAGTGTTCGCCGCCCATCTAGCCTACGACCACTTTCGACTTCGTAACACAACGCGGTCAACGGCATGGCATGCGTCCGTGGGTGTCGCTTTCGGTGCCTTCGCGCTCGCACTCGTGGCCAACATTCATGACCTGGGGTCAGCATCGGGTTATCGACCCCGAATGCTTATTGCGTTGGTAGCCTGGCCGCTTTTGACCGCTGTGCCGGCGTTTATTGTCGCGCTAGTGGTGGCCGCCGGTCTTGGCTTCACGCGGCTGCGTGTCTAGGCAAGCACCCTCTGAGGAAACCTCTATGAGGATGAAATGAAATGACAATAAGTGCAGCGACGAGTCACAACGCCAAGCTGCAGCTTAGGAGAGCGGACATGAACTCAACCAGGAAACAAGCAAGAGTCGCGGGACTCTGGTATCTACTGCTCGGACTCACCGCCCCCATTGGCCTCATATATGTCCCCGGCAAAGTGATCGTTTCGGGAAACCCAGCGGCGACGATCGATAACCTCCGGGCTTCCGAATCCCTGGTCCGGATCGGAATTGGGAGCGAACTGTTCCATCAGGTCATCGGTGTTTTTCTGGTTCTGGCTCTGTACCGCTTGTTCAAGGCGGTCGACGAGAAATACGCTGTGCTGTTGGTGATCTTTTCGTTGCTTGGGCTTCCAATTGTCTTTCTCAATGTGCTGAACGACATCGCTGCGCTGGTGCTCGTCAGCGGCGCCGATTTCCTGTCGGCATTCGATAAGCGTCAGCTCGATGCCCTGGCGTTCCTGTTCTTCCGTCTGCACAGCCAGGGAATTATCGTTGCCTCAATCTTCTGGGGGCTTTGGCTTTTTCCGTTCGGAATTCTTGTCATTCGATCGGGTTTCATCCCCCGCGTAATTGGCTTTTTACTGTTCGTTGCAGGTTTTGCCTATCTGGCTAGTGCCTTCACGTCCCTGCTTCTGCCGCGCTACGCGCCTACTGTTAACCAGTACGCGTTGATTCTTGAGGTTGCGGAATTGCCGATAATGTTTTGGCTTTTGATTTGGGGTGCGAGGACGAAACCAATAAATGCACCTGCTTCCTGATCGTTTCTCCGCAGATTACACAGATTACACAGATACTGTAGATACCTCAGATACGTGTCTGCCTTTGTGCAGCATGACAACGCAGCTTCCTGGCTGTTATCTGTGTAATCTGCGTAATCTGCGGATGGTCTATGCGTTTTGCGGTGGATAGAGTCGCTCAAACTCCTCGTTGCCGTGAAGCAGTGCGAGATCGGGATCCTGCCTGGTCCATATCGCATCGCGGTAACCCGACTCCCAGGCTTTCTTGATAGCTTTCAATGCGTCCGCCGGATTGTCCATCCCACAGAAGACGCAGGCGGTGTTGTACAGAACCGGCCCTGCCTGGCGTAGTCGCCGGCCAGCAGGACGCGGGCGCGCGCGTCCTCGGGCACCTTCTTCACTTGCTCTTCGTAGATAGCGATCTCGCGATGAACGTAGTTGTTCAGCGCATCTTTCTTTCCGAGCGCTCCGAGTGAGTTATGAATCGGAATACTCGTGTTGTAGTTCTCGCCCGCGTGCGCGAGAGCTTCGTCCATCATATCCACAACTTCCTGATATAGTCCGGCAGAGAAAAGCGTGCGTCCCAAAAGGTAGTAGCCACCATCGAGATCGGGATTCCGGCTTAACGCCGCCCGCAACTTGTCCGCGGCCTCGTCGTAGCGCCCCTCGGCGAAAATTACCCACGCCTCAGCCAATTGAATCTCCGGTGCGTCATTGCCATTCGCGCTCGCCTTCTGCGTCGCCGCAATCGCCCGATCGAGCCACTGCTGCAGGCGTTCGAAGTGGTAGTAATACTGCGCGCAGACGTTCGCTAGCCCTGCGTGGGCGAGCGCGAAGTCCGGATCGAGTGCGACAGCGTTCTCGTACATCTGAAGAGCAAACTGTAGATCCTGTCGACCGACGCGACGAGAATAGTTTCTTCCCCGCAGATAGAGATCGTAGGCCTGCATATTCTCGGTCGGTTTAGCCGAGAGCGCCTTCTGTTCCTGCGGCGAGAGAGTGATGCGCAACGCAGCAGCGATCTTTTGCGCGATCTCGTCCTGCACTTCGAACACGTCCTTCATCTCGCGGTCGTATCGTTCCGACCAGAGCGGGAAATCTGTGGCGGCGTCAACGAGCTGAGCGTTGATGCGCAGACGCGCGCCGGCCCGACGTAGACTGCCGACGAGGACATACGACGCGCCGAGTTCTTTTCCAACTTGGCCGGCCGTCACCGATTTGTCGCGATAGTTCAGCACCATCGCGCGCGAGAAGGTCTTCAGTCCCTTAATCTTCGACAACTCCGTGGTGATGTCCTCAGTGATACCGTCGCGCAGGTACTCGTCCTCTTTCATTCCGCTCAAATTCTCGAAGTACAAAACGGCAATGGAGTGGTCCTGAAGCGTCGAGGCGGCGCGTCGTGTTCCACTTGAACCAGCGACGTGTTGTCCCGAGTTGAGATCGCGCTTCAGTCGTTTGAGCGCCGTCTTTAGATCAGTGGCGCTTTGATAGCGGAGGTCGCGGTCCTTCTCCAGTGCCTGATCAATAATCCGGTTGAGCTCGGGCGGGAGCGCCTGATTGAACTGACTCAGCGGCGTCGGATCTCGATTGAGGATGGCGTCGAATACGACCGCCGAAGTCTCTCCGTGAAAAGGCGCCATGCCGGTCGCCATTTGATAAAGGACCGTGCCGATCGAAAAAAGATCCGTGCGCGCGTCGGTGATCTCTCCGCGCGCCTGTTCGGGCGACATGTAAGCGACGGTGCCGATTGTCGCACCGGCCGAAGTCAACTGGTCCTTGCGCACCGTGGCCACCATCGAGTTAGCGTCAGTTCCCTTCCGCCCATCGATCTTGGCGACGCCGAAGTCCAGAATTTTTGCCTGCCCGCGCGAGGTGACGAAGATGTTCGCCGGCTTCAGATCGCGATGCACGATGCCTTTGGAATGTGCGGACTCGAGCGCGTCCGCCAATTGCACGCCGAGTGTCAGAACCGACTCGAGGTCGAGTGGACCACGACGAATGCGATCGCCGAGCGACTCGCCGTCCAGCAACTCCATCACGATGAAGTGCTCTGACTCGTGTTGCTCGATGCCGTGAATGGTGCAGATGTTCGGATGATTGAGGGCCGAAGCCGCGCGCGCCTCTCGCTGGAAGCGCTGGAGCAGATTCTCATCACTCGCGAGTGCCGGTGTCAGGAATTTTAGGGCGACGTGGCGGCCCAGGTTGGTGTCTTCAGCTTCATAGACGATGCCCATCCCGCCCTCGCCAAGCTGCGATGTGATGTGATAGTGCGAGATAGTCCTGCCAAGCATGCGAGCGCCTCCGGAATGGTTACGATGACGAATGAATTCTTTTGGCCGATCTCTGACTTCTGATCTCTGACCTCTGGCTTCTGACCGCTGACTTCTGGGCTGTCGTTGCGGGAATACTAATACAGCTGGGCAGCGTGATCCAAGGATCTAAGAAATGAAATCATTATCCCGACGCGTCGGCGTACTGACTGGGTTGTACTCAGGGTTTAGTTTCCGAAGACTGCGGCGACAGTTATAAAGGACGTCACGCTCCGACTTTGCCGCCGATGTGCGGCGCTGGAGAGAGCACCCCGAACAGCGATCCGCTAACGGTTGCCGAGACCCGTAACGGCTTCGCCGCCGGATGTGCGGCGCGGGCTCTGCCCCACCGTAAGTTGGGTTTTTGTTTGGGCTGTGCCCTTGGTGTGGGCTCTGCCCGACCATGAAGGAATACTTGCATCCTGCCATCTTGCGTGGTTCGAGCCTCACCCTTTACGCCGATCTGGAAAGGAAGTAGGTTTCGTCCAGCTTCAGACAAAGGAGGACCGCCTCATGGGCCACCGTTTCGTGATCTCACAAGACTCACCAGTCCTTTACATCACGATTGTTACGAAGAATCGACTTGCGGTTTTTCGCACAGACGAAATGAAGAAACTCCTGTGTTGCGCGATTGATGAGGCAAGGAAGTCCGCGGGCTTTCTGCTGTTTGCCTATGTGGTAATGATCGACCACTTGCACCTGCTCACAAGTCGACCTTCAACAACTTCTAATGTCCTCCGTGTCTTGAAAGGGTTAACCGCGCGCAGAGTCATCGATTACCTGAAAGTAAACAACTATGTCACCTCATTGGCGAAGCTAGCACATCAGGAGATGGAGCGGAATTATAAACATTCACTGTGGCAAACGGAAAAGAATGTGTTGCCAGTTTTTAGCGAGGGGATGTTTATGGAAAAGTTGAATTACATACATTTGAATCCAGTGCGCGCCGGGCTGTCGGAACAAGCGTCAGACTACCGTTGGTCCAGCGCTCGCATCTGGCAAGGTTGTGCGGTGGAGGATGAACCGTTGCCGGTGGACAAAGAGCTTATCTATTGGCAAAGATCCAAGCTAGGTCGATAGGGCCGAGGCCCGCGCCAATGGCACAGCCCAAATCAAAGATCGAGCTTACGGCGGGGCAGAGCCCGCGCCGCACATCCGGCGGCGAAGCCGTTGCGGTGGTTATGACTCTTAGTGAGTGAATCTTGCCCTTGGCTAGCGACGAGCGGGATCAGTTCGCTGCCTCCACCACCACCCAGGTCCCGCTGAAGGCTGCTGTCCCACAAAGAGCGTCGATTGCCAGACTATCCGTTACATCGTTAATGCTCTCGCCGGGGTGTTGTTGCGCCACCTCTAATTGAATTCCCTGTCGATCATGCCCCCACCCATGCGGAATGCTTACCACCCCGGGCATCATTTCCTCGGATATTTCGATCGGCACCACTACGCTTCCGACTCTTGAACGCACCGAGACCTTTTGACCTGGTCTCAAGTGACGCTGCGCAGCATCAGTCGGGTGCATGAGAATTGTGCATTGAGGCTTGCTCCGGACTAGTCTTTGACTGTTATGCATCCAAGAGTTGTTGCTGCGAAGCTGTCGTCGTCCAATCAATAACAGATCGCCATTGGATTCATGCGAGTCACCAGGTAGCGAATTGCGGGCGAGACGCCCGCGGTCCCAGTCAAGCAATTTTGCTTTCACACGTTCGACATCTTGCACCAACACATCCGGTGCTAACTCAATGCGTTTGTCGGCGGTACGCAACCGGCGAGGTAAACAAGGACCTAATGGCCCGAGATCAATTCCGTGGACCGCCTTTTTGACCTTTCGCAGAGTCAAACCTTTGGAAAAAGGATTGAGCCTGCCGCCGTAAGGTCCAAAACGTAAACCCAAATCAAGAATTCTTTCAGGCCCAAAGAATTTTTTGATGACCTTGCGTTTCACGCGACCGCGCAAACCGTCATGCTCCATCCGTGTTTGCAGTTCGACTAAGATCTCCCAGTCATGTCGCGTCTCCGCGTCCGGTTCAAACAATGCAGGTGAAAATTTGGTCGTGTTACGAACTGCCAGCAGATGAAACGCCACGTCATAATGTTCATGCTCGAGCGACGAGCTTGGCGGCAGGATAATGTGCGCGTGTTTCGTCGACTCATTAATATAGAAATCAATAGCGACCATGAACTCAAGGCCGGCCATCGCTCGATCCAACTCACGGCCGTTGGGCGTCGATAGCACCGGGTTTCCGGCAGAAGTGACAAGGGCCTTAATCTGTCCCGGACCTTCGGTCAAAATTTCTTCAGCAAGCGTGACTACCGGCAGCTCTCCGGAAAATTCAGGTAGCTTTCGCACCCGGCTGTGCCAGCGCGCATAATTACCGCGCGGCGCCAAAGACTCTGGTGCTGTGATTGGGTCAAATGCCGGAAGCGTAAACATGGCGCCGCCAGGCTGATCTAAATTCCCAGTCACAATATTCAAGACGTTAATCAACCACTGACACACGCCTCCGAACTCCTGGGTGCTAACACCGATTCTTCCATAGCAGACAGCGGACTCGGCGGACGCAAACTCTCGCGCCAGCAGTCGTATTTGATCGGAGTCAATTCCGGTTATTGATGCGACTGTTTCCGGAGGAAATTCCACCACCAGCTTGCCGATAATGTCTACACCTTTTGTAAATCCACTCATTGGACCAAGGCGCGTTAGCCCTTCATCAAAAACAACGTGCAGCAGCGCCAGCAACAATAGAACGTCAGTGCCGGGCTTTATAAACAGGTGCCGGTCGGCCAAACGGGCAGTTTCCGTGAAACGCGGGTCGATGAGTATTACCTTCCCTCCTCGTTGGCGAATCTCGTGCAACCTTCGGCTCATGCCCGGAGCAGTCATCATGCTTCCATTTGAGACCGCCGGGTTCGCCCCCAGGATTAGAAAAAACTTTGTGCGGTCGAGATCCGGGACAGGGAGAAGGAGTTGGTGACCGAACATGAGGTAAGCGGCTAAATGATGCGCGAGTTGGTCAACAGAGGTTGCGGAAAACCTGTTCCGCGTATGCAGGCTCCGGATAAACCGTGGTGCGAATAGCAGAGCGCCATAGTTATGAACGGTGGGATTACCGAGGTACGTGGCAATGGAATTCCTTCCGTACTTCGCGTGAATCCGCTTGAGATTCTGCGCTACTTCGTCAAAAGCTTCGTCCCACCCGAGGCGTTGCCAACCATGAGGGGTGCGGCGCACCGGATATTTCAGCCTGTCTTTATCGTAGTGCAGGTCTTGCAAGGCGACGGCCTTCGGGCAGATGTACCCGCGGCTGAAAGGGTCCTCTTTGTCCCCGCGGATGTCGAGCAAGTTTCGAGTTTCGAGTTTGGAACTTGAAGTTTCGAGTTCCGAGTTTCGAGTTTCAAGTTCGGGGTTTGGAGTTTCGTGTCTTTCTGCCTTCTGCCTACTGCTACTGCCTACTGACTCCGGCCCCTGCCGCCTGCCGCTGCCTCCTGTTCCCTTCTCCTGCTCCTGCTTCCTGATCACGATGCCACAAATCGCCTCGCAGAGATTGCAGGCGCGATAATGAACTAAGCTTTTTTCGGCGGTGTTCATAGCGCAGTGATGGCAAAGTTTGGGAGCCAGGTCAGTACCACCACGCGGTAGCGGGTGGGTGACGAGTATTCAGCGCAAGACAAAGTCGGAACCAGGAACGGTAGCGACCGGGTAATGCTAACACCACACTCGAGGGGCTTTTTAATGCGACCCGGTCGTTACCGCTCCCGGTTCTGTATTCGTCGACTCACGATGTTAGTGGTCAGGACCCACCCGCTACCGCGTGGTGGTACTGACCTCACTCCCAAACTGCGTCACTACGGTCGGTGTGTTCTTCGATCCGGATCAAGTTCACTGTGGCAGACCGATCCGCCGCACTAAATCTTTGAATCGTGGATCCGAATGAAAGTTTGTGCTTCGTCTTTCCTACCGGATACTGCATAGGCATGTGCGAGGCCGGCCCAATTTTCTGATTGCTGGTTATCCAATGCAAAAGCGAGCTTAAACTCGGCGATTGCCTCTTGCATCATTCCCTTTTGCTCGTAAGCCCGCCCCAGGTAAGAATGATGGAACCAATAATTTGGATCCAGTTCAATAGCTTTGCGTAGATGAACTATTGCTTCGTCCCAGCGGCGATTAAAAACCAAAGCCGAGGCTACGCCAAAGTTTGTTCCCGACGATAGCGGATCAATTTGCAGACCTTGGCGCGCGATCGCTTCGGCTTCTTCATGTCGACCCAGAGGCGACAACAAGTAAGAGTAATATAAGTAGGACTCGGGATTTCTTGGATTTAGTTCGAGGGAACGCTTAAACTCCTTTTCCGCAACTGACCAATCCCAATCGTACCAGTGAGCAACCAGCGCTAGCACTACGTGAGCATCAACATCCGCTTCGTTTATCTCTAATGCTTTCCGCGCCGCTTCTCTTGCCTTGGGAGCTGATTCGTTAGGAGACATGAACCAATCGTCCATCAGTACGTAGGTGTACGCCAAACCGCTGTAAGCTGAGCTGTAGTTTGGGTCGATTGCAATGGCCTGGTTAAAGCAGTCAATGCTTTGAAAAAGCCCTTCCTTTGTATATCTGTTCGCGTGGTATTTCCCCTTTAGATAAAGCTCGTATGCCGCCGGATTGGCAGTGTAAGTTTTCGTTAGTTTTGCTACTTCCGCGCCCGATAGTTTCGTTTTGAGTTTACTTGAGACATCACGAGCTATCTCGCCCTGAAGGGTTAAGAGATCGGATTGTTTGCGGTTGTACTGGTCGCTCCAGATGACATCTTGCGTGCTTGTATTGACCAGTTCGAGATTCAGTTTTATGTCGTCGCCGCGCTGGGCAACTCTTCCAAGCAAAACCGCTTGTACATTCAGTTCAGTACCGATCTTCTTTGGTGAGATTTCCTTGCCTTTGTAGTAAAAGACAGTGCTTCTCGCTTTGACCGACAGATTCGGTAGTTGTGACAAACTAGCGATGAGTGTTTCTGTCATACCGTCCGACAGATACTCGACATCCGCATTGCCGCTCTCGTTAATGAATGGCATCACGGCAATCGATTGGATCGACGCCTGCCCATTTCGCGTGAAGTAGAAGTAACCAGCGACAGGAACTACCGCGGCTACAAATACGAGAAAAGCAATCGCCACCCACTTACGGTTCTGCTTTGCTAATTCGCGCGACCCGGTTGGTGTTGACGCTGCGGGTAATGCGGTGGTTGGTCCAGTGCCGCGGCTCCGGTGTGCGTCGGTCGTATGAGGCAGGACGCTGGTCTCGATTTCAGTTACCGGCGTTCCACGCTCAGAGGCTGCTGTTCCAGCCTTACTTGCTGGTGTTCGACGCTCGCTTGCTGTTGTTCCAAGCCTCGCGGTTCCAGCCTCGTCGCTTTCGTGAAGTGAATCGCGTATGAGCGGCGTGCCATCCGTGCGGCAAAAGGTGAGTGAATCGTCGGCTTCAACACGATTACATTGGGGGCAACGTTTCACAGGGATGCGTTTTTCTCACCACGGGCGGCTGGGCTGCACGAGCGGGCTGATCTTATCCGCATAAGTCTTAGGATGCTAGAGCGACAAGCGCAACCCGCCGGGCTGGCCCCTGCCTCCCGGATTTTCGACTTTGCGATTGCCGATTGCCGATTTGCGATTGGCGGCTTGGTAATGCTCATTCACGTGGCAGTGAGGTCAGTACCACCACGCAATTCCTCTCCCTTTGGGAGAGGGCAGGGAGAGGGTGCGAAGCATAGCGGGTGG
>WNFS01000414.1_pt1 | contig 30973 bp, 13 predicted proteins | sample 5400141 | NCBI WGS metagenome assembly WNFS01 (sample SAMN13153358, study PRJNA577476) | soil metagenome | isolation source: 60 cm saprolite under Madrone tree | place: USA:California | collected 2016-06-14
CGACAATCTTGACCAACCCTTCACCAGCCAAGTGGCTGAGGGCTTCGCGCACGGGAATCCGACTGATCTCATATTCAGCGGCAATTGTTTCCTGCCGGAGTTGCTCGCCCTCCGGCAGCTCCCCACTCAGGATTTTTTCTCGGAGGCGCTCAATAACTGCGGCAGCGAGGGACTGACGGGGAATCGCACTCGATTTTGGCCGGGAAACCGCTTCCATGATCGCGCCCAAAGTCCGCCACCTTAAGCTAAAGACTGCCGGATATCTAAATTGAAATAAACCGACCGCATCTATCGACGCTCGATATACCTATTTGAAGAAACGACCACAACAACTCGCTAATATAGCAGCGTTACGCTACGTTTAGCCTATGACTTCATCATCTACTAGCGTGACAGTAGTGTCAAATGTCGGTAGTTCCAGAGACTCCGTCCGGTTCGAAACGTTGCGTCCGCGGCAATGGTATTGCCTCCGCCGGGGCGAACCTTGCTGCCAAGCGCGACACCTTGGGCTTGCCGATAGGCCCGTTGCCGGATTCTGTCGAGCGATTCATCGGTGCGACAGCCTCGATTCCATCGGAAGTCTCCTATCCAAAATCCTCGAATTGTGCTAATACGCGTGTCCGGGAAGCCCTGTAGAGATGCTCTGCTGATTTTAGACCTGGTCTGATACTAGGGCGGCGCAGGGGAACCGATGCATTGGGGCTCGAGACCTGCGCGTTCGCTGGCCACGCACAGGTCGTCAATCCGTCTACAGTGGCGTTCCCGTTTTCCCGAGAAGAGAGGCAACTGCGATGATCAGTCGGAGAGAGTTTCTTGCAACGACCGGGGCGGCCGTGGCGGCTTCCAGCGTGGGGGGAGCGTCCGCCGCGGAGGGTGCCGTTGGGAGTAAAGCGGCGACGGGGGGCGAGAAGTCGGCGAGGCTTTTCTTGCCGGCGGATGATCTAAAGCCGGCCACGTTTGACCGGCTGTCCCTCGAATGGCACAAGCAGCGCACGCAAAAGCTGCTAGAGCACCTAGGGGAGGACGGCTACGAGGGGATTCTTTTGACGGATCGCTGGAACATCATTTACTTCACCGGTCTGTGGCACACCACTACGGAGCGCCTAGTGAATGTGTTTCTGCCTTTGAAAGGCGATCCGGTCTGGTTCAATTCGGCGCTCGATCGCGACCTTGTGAAAACGTGGTGGTACAACGACGGAGAAATGTACTTCGACTGGTTCCACGCGGAGGGTGCCTTCCCAAACGAAGGGAAGGTGCAAATGGGGGCTAAGGTAGATTTATTCGAGTGGATGCTCAAGGCCCTCAAGAAACGCGGGCACGGGCATAAAAAGCTGGCAGCGGACATCGAGTTTCCGCCTTCGAGGCAAAAGAAAGTTGTGGATGTGCTCGGAAAGGAAATGGCATCCGCGGAAGAAACATGCATGGGCATGCGCATGCGGAAAACGCCGGAGGAATTGACGCTGATGCGGCGTGCTTACAACTACTTCAACCAGTTGCACGCGTTTGCTCGCGACATGTTGCTGGGGCACGGCACGGATCTCACTGACTACGACATTGCGAGCGCCGCTACCAAATACGGCACGGACCTGATCATGGCAGACATCAAGCGCGACGGCGCGCCGCACACCGCAGTCGGAATCGAGATTGAGGTGGGCTGCCGCACGGGAAGATCGACAGCGTATCCGCATCCGAACCAGTTTCAGCACAACAAGGTAGCGCGAGGACAGGCACTGCAGATCGAAGGTGTGGTGAACATCGCGGGCTGCGGTGGAGAGCTCTACCGCGCCATGTTCATTCACCCGTTTACCGAGCAGATGAAAAAGCTTTGGACGGTGAGCCGCGATTGCTGCCAGATTCAGAAGGAAGAGTCCATCGCCGGCATCACCTGCTCGACGGTGGCGCACAAGATTCACAAATACCAGGTGAAGAATGGCGTTGCGCCATACATTTATCACCGGCCGGCGCACGGTCAAGGCTGGGAAGGACATCAGCCCCCCCTATCTGGCGTTGGGGGATTACAGAATGCTCGAGCCGGGAATGTGCTTCTCGGTCGAGCCGGGCCTGTACGATCCTGAGCACGGGATTGGCGCGAATTTTTCCGACGGTTTCGCAGTTCAGCCGGAAGGGCCGTCACGACAGATGTCGCGTCTGCCGTGGAGTGAGGAGTGGTGTTTGATCAAGCTCTGACTGATATAGATGTCTCAATGAAATTGGTTCAAAATCCTGGCTGGTCATGTGCTCACAGCAGGGACTTCTCCAGATCCCGGGGAAGGATTTGCAGTCACGTCTCACACTTGCACCAGGTACGATTCGCGGAATTCAGCAAGCCCCAACACGGATCGTGCAAGAAACGCCTTCTCCCTGGGGCTGCTTTGGTGCCTTCAATCTGAAGGAACGGTCCTTGAAAGCTCAACAACAACAGTAGAGACAAAGATAACAGCAATCAGCAATCCGACACTGATTCAACCTTTCATTTTGCTTTACTTCGGTGGTTCGGGAGCAAGAAGTCCGTCATCCAACCTAACTATCTGTTTTCGCAGCGAAGAGGCCGGGGTTTGAATCCCCTCTCGTCCACCAGATTTTCTACTTAGCGATTTTGCCGGAGCCGCGTGAAAGCGATCCGAGACTCTAGAGTGGGACAGGTACTCCACTTCCTTCATCTAGGCGCGCTTCGCATGTTTAGAAAATTCAGTCTAATCGTGGGAGGCTTTGATCTCGAAGGCAACTAATGTGGCATTTTCGCCAGCACCGACGGCGATGACGACGAATTGATGGCTCTCGCGCGTCAGGTATGTCATTGGCGTGCCTTTTGCCGGTCCGGGTAGAGGCCCTTTCCACAGATCACTACCGGTCGTCTTATCTATCGCGTGGAGTGCCGCATCTTCGCCGCCGATGAAGACAAGACCTCCTTTGGTCACAATCGCACCAGCGTTGCCCGGGATGCCGAGCTTCGCCGGCAGCTTGACATTCGTCAACGCCGGATTCTGCCGGAGTTCCGGCCAATCGCCAAAGGTTTCGGTCCACACAATCTTCGCGTTGTTCAGGTCCAGGGCCGTCAACTGGGCATAAGGAGGATTTGTCAGCGGTATGCCGCCGGAAAATACGGCATCCATATCAAGAACATCGCCGCTCCAATCCGCATCAACTTCAGCTGCGCGTGGATTCGCGGAAGACGAATCGGGCTTAACGATCCTCGCCAGGTGAGGAAGGTTGGTGGTCTTGATATAGAGAATGCCGGTTTCGGGATCGAAAGCACCGCCGCCCCAGTTTGCGCCACCAATGATTCCCGGTCGCATAACCGTGCCCTTGTACGAAGGCGGGGTAAACATTGGACCAAGCCGGTATTTTTTCATTTCCGCTTGGGCCGCCGCTTTCAACTCCGGTGTGGCGTCGAAGGCATCGTCTAGTGTGACTCCCTGGGGAGTGAAGGAGGGCGGAAGCGTGGTGTAGGGTTGGGTGGCGGCGGCACGCTCGCCGTCAACATCGCTTTCCGGAACGGGCCGCTCTTCGATGGGCCACACGGGCTGGCCGGTAACGCGATCAAACACGAACGCCATGCCCTGTTTGGTGAGCTGAACGGCGACATCCACTTGTCGTCCGTGCACGTTCAGTGTGGAGAGGACGGGTGGCGTAGGCAGATCGTAATCCCAGAGGCCGTGGTGAACGATCTGATAGTGCCACTTGCGAGTTCCGGTGGTCGCGTCTAGGCAGACGATACTTTCGGCGAAGAGATTGTTGCCCGGCCGGTGCCCTCCGAAAAAATCGTTGCTGGGCGTGCTTACGGGCAGATAGAGAAGTCCACGCTTCGCGTCGAGGCTCATGGGCGCCCAGACGTTGGTGTGCCCCGTGGTTTTCCAAGAGTCCGCGCCCCAGGTATCGTTGCCGAACTCACCGCGCTGCGGAATGGTATGAAAGCTCCAAACCTGTTTGCCGGTATGTGCGTTGAACGCGCGTACTTCTCCTGGCGGATCGTTGCGATAGACGAGACGATCGCCAATCACGCTGCCGAGGATCACCAGATCTTTGAACACAACGGGAGGAGAGGTCTGGGTGTAGTCCAGTTTCTTGATCGGCCAAATCAGGCCCTGGCTCAGATCGACTATTCCATTTTCTCCAAAGGAAATGACCGGTTGTCCTGTACGGGCATCCAGACAAATGAGCCGATACCTCGTGTTTAGGAAAAGCCGAAGCTTCTTGCCATCACGCCAGGCAGCAATACCACGGTGACTAAAACCCATTCCGTTTGTGGGCTGACCATCAACATAAGACTTGGGGTCGAATTTCCAAAGTTGGGCGCCTGTTTCAGCTTTGAGCGCGGCTACCTGGTTGTATGCCGTCGTCACATACAAGACGTTGTCGATCATCAGTGGTGTGTTCTCGAAAGTCCCCGGATGCGTGCCGAATTGTTTTAGTTCTTGTTCACCGGTCTTCCATGTCCAAGCTAGCGTCAGCGTTGAAACATTGTTTTTGTTGATTTGGGTCAGATTCGAATACTTTGTGCTGGCCTGATCGCCTCCGTAGTAGGGCCATTCCCCCGCGCGACCGTCGGATGAAGCGCTGCACCTCATCACCCCAATGGTCAGTACAAGCCAGGCTGCTAAAGTACTGCCAATCGCAATAAAACACCGTGAAACGGAACTATCGTTCATAAGGTTTCGTCCTGGATGTGAAGAACAACTTGAGCTTGGCTCAATTCATACGTGCGAATCGTACCAGCGGAGCATGCGTTCGAGCGAATCTCTTTGATGCTCCATCTCCTTGAAGATATGAGGCTCACGAGGGTAGTGCACAAACTTCGTTTCGCGGCCCAGGAATCGGAGGCCATAGTAGAACTCTTCGCCCTGAGAGATTGGAACTCGAACGTCTGCATCACCGTGGATGACGAGTGCGGGTGTATGGCAATATTCTAGAAAGCGAACCGGAGAATGCTCGTCGTAGAGCTTTACGTTGGATCTCAGATCGCCATAGTAGCTGTCCAGGTAACTGGGATCGATGTCGGAAGTCGTAGCCATCGTAAACAGATCCGTGACTGCAGCGCCAACGATTGCAGCCTTGAAACGGTCTGTGTGCGTGACGGTCCAGGAGGTCATGAAACCGCCGTAACTCCATCCGCCCACGCCCAAGTGATCCGGATCAGCGATTCCACGCGATATCAGTTGATCCACGCCGTCCATACTGTCCTGAAAATCGCCAAAGCCCCAGTCACGATAGTTTGCTTCGGTAAACGCCGTTCCGGCGCCATCCGAACCGCGCGGATTGGGGAGAAGTACAGCGTAACCATGAGACGCGAGAATGCCTCCCCAGTCATACCAATTGCCGTGAAAACCAGCGGCCCAGGCCGCCTCCGGCCCGCCGTGATAATGAACGATCGTTTTGTAACGTTTCCCTTTTTCGTAGCCAGCAGGCAGTAGGAGAATTCCATGAATCGTTTTTCCATCCTTAGAACTCTTCCAGCTTATTTCCTCTGAAGTACCGAGCTTCCAATCCTTGACTTGAGGATTCATGTTGGTGAGCATGCGATCCTGTCCGCCTGCGTTGACGAATACTTCGTCGGGATGCTCCATGTTTTGGCCAAGAAATGCGATTTTTCGGCCGTCCTTGCTTAGAGTGAACGACTCTGCGGTCCTCTGCTTTCCCATTCTCGTTAGCGAGCCCGTGCTTGCGTCTACTTTGAAGAAGGCTGGAGTCGTACCTTCGATACCGCAGGCCGTCAAAGTCTTGCTGTCCGGGTCCCACACGATGTCTTCAAGAGTCGCAGGATAAGAATCGCCTATGACGGTTTCCTTGGCACTCTCAAGGTTGTAAAGAACAGGAACTCCAGTGATGTCCCGGGGACTGGGTTTGCCGAACAAGACGCTGCGACCGTCGGGAGACCAACTGACGTGATTGTAAGCAGCATGTTCAAGAAGTGTTTTGACCGTGGAACCGGTTGATGCACTGAGAATCGAGATTTTGGAGACGCGCCAATAATCATCGATACGCGGGGTAGGCGAGATGCGGGCCAGGAATTGCGCACCGTCGGGCGCCCAATCGAAATCATCGATGTTGATGTTTTCCTTTGTGACCAAACGCGCTTGCTGAGCCGCAAAGTCGTACACCCACAGGCGATCAAATTTGTAGTTCGCATCAACTTCGATCTGATCCTCTTTCCGGCGCTTGCGCTCCAATTCCTGCTTAGTGTCCTGGTCGGTTCGAATGAACGCCAATTGTTTTCCGTCCACTGACCACTTGAGTTTTTTGACACCGCCCGGGATGTCCGTCACCTGCATCGCCTCCCCGCCATGAAGGGAGATCAACCAAATTTGGTCGACGGGTTTCGTCTCTCGCTCTTCTGTGATGCTGGGCTTGGTGTCCGGGGGAAAGATGTCTTTGCGATCTTCTGCTCCTACGATGGAGAAATGGAACGTCCGGCTCTTGACGGGGGAATTTTCGCGATTGGAAAGAAAGGCAAGCGATGAACCGTCTGGCGACCAGCGCGGAGAAGTATTCGAAGCGCCCGTAGTTGCGAAAGCGCGCGCGTGAACGGAACCGCCCGACGGAACGAGCCAAATCTGAGCGCTTTGGCGCTCGCTGGCAAGTATCGGCGTTTCCAAGACGTAAGCGATCATGCCCCCATCCGGAGAGATCTGTGGATCGCGAACTTGCTTTAAGTTGACGAGGTCAATGGGATCGAAGGATTTGCGATCCTGTGCGGATAGAATTCCGATGTTACTCAGGAAAGACAGCGCGAAAAGCAGACGCAGGCGCTTCATTAAGCCTCCTAACAGTCTGGATTGTTCGATCCAGTACGCATTGATCGGGTTGTGACCATGCCGCTATTTCCGTTCGAAGATCACTTTGCCGTCGAAAATAGTCACGTCCACCTTCGTTTTCTCAATGGCGACGGGATCGATGTGAAAGATATCGTCGGAGAGGACGGCGAGATCGGCAAGTTTTCCAGGCTCGATGGAACCCTTAATGCCATCTTCCAGTGAGGCATATGCGGAGCCCATCGTGTAGGCGTGAACGGCTTCTGCAACGGAGATTCTCTGTTGTGGCACCCAGCCATTGGGGTGCTTGCCATCCAAAGTGCGACGACTCGCTGCTGCGTAGATTCCTACCAAGGGATTCATCGGCGCAACAAACCAGTCTGATCCGAAGGCGAGCACGGCGCCGGCGTCCAACAGAGAGCGAAACGCATAAGTAGTCTTAACTCTCTCCGGGCCGATTCGCTTATCCGCCCAACGGCCATCGTCAATCGCGTGATACGGTTGAACGGAAGCGATTACATGGAGTTTGGCAAAACGCGGAATATCGGCCGGAGACAAATGTTGTGCGTGCTCGATGCGCAAGCGGCGGTCGGACATTCCTTCCTCGTGCTCCAATCTCTCGAACATATCGAGAATCGCGCGAATCGCCCGGTCGCCGATAGCGTGAACTGCGAGTTGCAGGCCAGCTTTGTCAGCGTCTCGCATTTCCTCATACATTTTGTCGGGATGCAAAAGCTCCGGACTGGGTATGCCGCTCGTGTTCGGGGCATCGGAGTAAGGCTCGAAGAACCATGCAGTCGTCGATCCCAGCGAGCCGTCCGCGAAACTCTTGAGGGCGCCGACTTGCAGTTTCACAGTTCCAAAGTTAGCCATGATGCCGGCGGAAGCCAGCCGCTTCCAATCGACAAGCGGCAAGTGAGTGGAGACGCGGACGCGCAATTCCCCTCGCTTTTCGAGAGTCTGGTAGCCACGGATGACGTCGGCCATGGTGTCTACGCCCTGGGCTGTAAAAACGCCCATGTCTTGCACGCTAGTTACTCCGTTTTCCGTGGCGTAATCCTGTGCGGCTTTGAGTGCGGAGAGAATGTGTTCCATGCTCGGATGCGGTTGGGCACGTTCAATCAAGCTCTTGGCGGCGTCCTTGAAAATGCCAGTGGGATTTCCATCGGCGTCTCGCACGATGACTCCGCCGGGCACGTCTTTCGTATTCTTGTCCACACCTGCAAGCTTCATGGCGACCGCGTTCGCGAGGCACATGTGACCGTCGGAGCGGTTCACGAAGACGGGATTGTCAGGGGTCACATCATCGATCAATTGATGTGTGGGCAGATTTGCCGGAGTCCAGCGTTCGTGATCCCAATTGCCATTTAGAATCCATTCTCCTTTGGGCCGGGTGCGAGCGAACTCCGCGATTCTCTTTCTAAATTCTTCAGCACTTACGGCACCGAGCAACTTCACGCTGGTGATTCCGTCTCCGCCCATATAGAAGTGGACATGCGCGTCGTTGAAACCAGGAACAACGCGGCGCCCTTTCAGATCGACAACTTTCGTGTTCGGGCCAGCCAGTTTGAGAATGGATTCGCTGTCACCCACCCCCATGATTCGATTTCCCTGAATGGCAACCGCTTCCACTTCGGGTTGCTTTGGATTTTCCGTCCAGATCTTGCCGTGAACTAGGACCAGATCAGCCTGACCTTGACCGAAGGTCACAATGGGAAAGAGGGCAATGGTTGTCAGTGTTGCCGCAAGCAGAATGGATAGGCCGTTCATTGTGTGTGGTGATTCCCTTTCCGCCGCGATCTATGGCGGCACCCAGAATCTCTGCAAATCGCTTGAAACTGATGCGCCTAAGAAGAATTTGGGATTACGGATGGTCCGTCCACCACCAGAAAGGCCCTGTGGTCTTTTCGACTGGCCAAACCTGGTTCAACGTATCGCCTTCGAACAGTTCCCCGTTTTTCATTACGTAGCGAATGCTTGTCGTATTCTGAATGTCCTGCAACGGATCCTTGCTCAAGACCACAAGGTCAGCCAGTTTTCCCGGTTCGATACTCCCCAGATCCTGCGACAGGCCAATGGCTTCCGCACCATTCAGCGTCGCCGAACGCAGCGCCTCCAGATTGCTCATTCCTCCCGATTGCAACGACCACATTTGCCAATGAAAGCTCGGGCCCTGCAGTTCGCCATGGCCTCCGACGCAGACCTTGCCGCCGGCTTTCGAAATCGCCCACGTGGACGCAGCGTCTACCGGATAGGTGTATTCGTCGGGCCGATACCAGGTCAGCCCAGATGTCTTCGCATCCAGCACCATGTGCGGAACAAACCGCCGCAACTTGGCATCGTTGTGCAGCTCCGCAGTCTGAAAATAGCGATTTTCCGAGCCCGGCCCGTCATAGAAGCCGATGATGAATGTTGGCGTGTAGTAGATTCCCGATTGCGCTACCATTGTGACTACGTCTTTATAAAGCGGCGCGATCGGGAACTGGTGTTCGTTTCCGGCAAACCCGTCGATCACGTGCGTCAGGTCGAGGGGCATGTCGGCGCCGCCTTCTGTCGTAGGCATAACGTGCAGCTTTTCGCAGGCCTGCACCACAAACTGCCGTTGGCGCCGGTTACCCACGAGGTAGGACTTCACCATATTGGTGCGATAGAAATCCTTGTATCGGCTGATTACTTTTTCCGCTTCCTTCTCAGACTGAAAATCGTTGGTCGAAAAAATGCCGGGACCTGTCGAATATGCTCGAGGGCCGATAATTTCTCCCGCGTCCACCAGATCTTGGTACGCAAACATGTCGCTGGTGTAGGTTTGGGGATCGCGTCCCGTGGTGATTCCATATGCCAATGTCGCCAGGAAATTCCAGTTCGCCAAGTCCAGCACGCCTCGGCGAATGTTGAACCAATGCGCGTGCGTATCAATGAAACCCGGAACGATTGTGTTTCCACCCAAGTCGATGACCTTCGCTCCTTGGGGCGGAGTAGTCGACCCACTTGCACTCACCGACTGGATGCGTCCGTTACGGACCACAATGTCGGCCGACGCAAGAACTTCGTCGCCTCGCATGGTGATGACTTTGGCTCCCTTAAGCACCACCACGCCTTCAGGCGTGTGGCGCGGGACCTGCACCGAAATGCGCAGCGATTCCGGACGGAGACGTTCCGCCAGCGTTGGCAAAGGTGCGGGGCCTGCTTCCGCAGCTTTAGGGTCCGCAGGTTTGGGTTCCGAGTCCTCGGGGAGATCGACGTCAACTTGTGCAAGCGGTATTCGAAAATAGGTCGACCCCAAAGACCAAGTGATGGTTTGTCCCGCATCTGCCCAGCTTACGAAATCCGCGCCTACGTCGGTCACTTTCCTCACGGCCACGGCTGGCGCGCTCAGGTCTAGAAACGGTGCCGTTCCTCCCGTTGTAGGAAGGTCGAACAGGTACACCTGGCTTCGGAACGTGGCTAGCGCGCGGCGCCCATCTGGGCTGACCTCAATTTTTGCGGGCGGCGCAAAATCCGATCCCCAAACATTCTTGCTGTTAAGCTGAAGCAGTGTCCGCCGGTCTGACCCGTCCGTTCGCATGGACACCAGTGTGTAGTTAACTCTCTGGAGCGTCGGTTTTTGCAAATCCGTCACGAACAGCCGGCCGTCGCTTCCGGAAAAATGCGGATAGCTGTAATGCGCGCCGGAAGCCACGAATCTTGTGGGACCGCCTTCGCTAGGGATTGATATCAGGTCCAACGCATCCACTGGGTGAAGCCACTGCTCCCCCTGTTCGAGCGCCGTAATCCGCGGCGCTTGCAACGCAAAGACACGCGTTCCATCCGGAGACCAAGCTGGTTGCGTGTAAAAAGCAGCGACGCTGGTCAACTTCACCGGACTGCTGTTTCCATCCGAGGAAATCTTCCAGACCGCTCCGCCCTCGGTTGACCACGTGACGTAGGCAATCCATTTCCCGTCTGCCGACCACGCCGGCTCGAATTCACGATCAGTGCCCGTCGTCATTCGCTTTGGCTTGGCGTCCGCCTTTCGCGCCATCGCATACAGATGCCCGAGCGCAGAAAAGGCGATGGTCTTGCCATCAGGTGATTCCACGACGCCTTGCGCGAGGCGCGCCTCCACCGGGCCATCTTCGACACGGCCGGGAAAATTCAGCTTAGGCCCAAGCTCTCGCGAAACGTTCGCTTGGAACGGAATGACCTTATCTTCTCCCGTGGCCACGTTTAGGCTGTGGATTTTTCCGCCGAAGGAAATCAAAACGTTCTTGCCATCCGGAGTGAATGCCGGTCCCGGAATCAGGTCGCGAGTGGAAACCCACGAATCCTGGCTGTCTCTTTGAATCGGGTATTTGAGCCACTTGTCTTCACCTGTCGTCAAATCTCGCAGGCGCAGCGCAGTATCGGCATCGTAGCGTGTCGCGTAAACAAGCTTCGTTCCGTCCGGGGAAAGCAACGGCCGAAAGGCCCCGCCTCCGTCATTTGTGATTGTTTGTGTTTCGCCTAATAGCAGGTCGCGACGTGCGATCTGCCATCGGGGAGGATTCTCGGAAAACCCGCCTGCCCTTGTTTCAAAATAGAGGTATCGTCCATCGGGTGAAGGAATGGCTCCCATCGCGATTTGCCCCGGCGAGCTCTCGCTTCCCTTAGCCTGCACAACAACGAGCCCCGACCCGCCTTTCACGTCATACATCCAAACTTCCAGGGCAGATCCATACCCCTTCGGCTTCAGACGCGAAACCAAAATATATCGTCCATCGCGGGTCCAAATAGGCGAAGTAAACATGGTGTCCGCATCACTGGTCAGCCGCTTCGCGCCGGATCCGTCTGCGCGAGAGATCCAAACATTGTCCGCGCCGGAGCGGTCACTCACATACACAATCTGCTTGCCGTCCGGAGAAAAGCGTGGCTGGCTTTCGAATGAAAACCCGGAAGTGATGGGAACTGCGTTTCCACCGTTGATATCCAGCCGGTAGAGATGGCCAGCCAAATCAAACACGATCTCTTGACCGTCACTCGAGACATCTAAAGAGATCCATGTGCCTTCGTCGGTGGAGAATTCAATCTTGCGAGCCGCCTTCAGCGTGAGGCCTTCCTGCTTCGCTGGTTGGCCTTCTCGTTTCTCCTGGGGAGATTGTGCTCCCGCCGTGTTCGGGACTCCCGTGAACAGTAGAGCTAAGATAATTCGACAGACTAAACTCAGATTGCGGTGTGATGTTTTCATGGGTGCCGTCTCCGCCCAATCAACCGGGTACCTCCAAGCCACAAATGCACACACGTTGCAAGATGCTATCGATCACTTCGGCGAAAAGTTATCCGCGCAGTCTCCAGTACAACCAATCCAACAGGAATATCGCCCAGGGCCCGAAGAGAGGCATGTTAGTATGCCTCCTCGGGACGTGGGAGAGTTGCCGCTAGTAGTTAAACCGGAGAGCTAGCTGAATCTGCCGAGAAGTTCCGACCCCGAGCGTTCGACCTAGGGTGTTGAAGATCTGGCCAAAGGAGGAGAAGACCTTGCCACTCCCGTCCGTACCCCAGAAGCTGTTCGGCTCGTCGAAGTTTGGATGGTTAAACAAGTTAAAAAACTCGGCACGGAATTCCAGGTTCTTCTTTTCCGTGAGGCGAGTCTTCTTGAGAATTGAGAAGTCAATCTGTTTGTAAGACGGGCCATAAAACGTATCGCGTGCCAGATTTCCAAACGTGCCGGGTGCAGGCAACGAGAAGGCAGCGCCGTTAAGGAAATTGTCCGGCCCCGATCCTGCGCCGTACTGCGAGACGCCAGGCACTCGATCGGGCCGCTGGTTGGTAAAATCGAAATTTCCAAACGTGTTGGTACCGATGTGGACAGTAGAAGCGACACCCGTTCTTAGAATGCCCAGGGCCGCTATGCTCCAGCCTCCGACGAGCCGATCCACGGCTCCGCTTGCATTGTCCAAGAAGCGGCGCCCATGGCCGAAGGGCAACTCATACATGGTATTGAACGAAATGTTGTGCCGGATGTCCCCGCTGCCATTGCCCCGTTCCGCCCTAAAGTTGTTCGTGTCCTGCGGATCGGAAGCAAACAATCCCTGGTCATCCACGTCGTCGATGCCATGGCCCAGGCTGTATTCGACGTCAAACATGAAGCCATTGACCATGCGTCTCTTAATCGAGACTTGGAGGCCGTTGTAGGAATTGAATCCCGAGTTGCTCTGCAGTAGGACGTTTCCGAATTGCGGCAGTGGCCGTGCGCCCAGCGCGGGATCGAAGTAGTTGATGTTGTATTCGCGCCACAGATTCACGCCGTGATTACCAAGATAGGCGACTTGCACTGCCATGTTGCTGCCGAGCTGCGTCGCCGCGCTGAAGTTGTACTGGTTCACATAAATGTCCGGTTTGTGGTACGGAAATCCGTTAACGTTCGGCGGAAAGACTGCCGTTTGCGACAGGAAAGCATCGTACGGATACGTCAAATTCGGGATATCCGATTGGAGCAGCGTGATGTTTCCAGTCACCGTATTCGAGGGGACAAAGTAAGAGCCAAATCCTACAGGATAGTTCTGGAAGTAGATTCCATATCCGGTCCGCACCACAACGCGTGAGAACGGCGACCAGGCTATTCCGACGCGCGGGCCGAAATCCTTGCTGTTGATGTGGAAATAAGAGGTCCCCGCTGGCGCAAGGCACATGCACCTGGTATCGAATGGTCGGGTGGCATACTTCGAATCGTGTGGAACGGTCTCGATATCGTAACGCAAGCCGTAATCGAGAGTCAGCGTCGGGCGAATTTGAAAGCTATCCTGTACAAACGCACCAATCTGAGTCGCACGCACTCCATTCCCAGGCGTGGCTGCAGAAATGTTTACTATCGCGAGACTATCATTGACGAAATCCGGGATCGAATTGAATTGCATGAAGGGAAAGTTATCGCTGTTCGCGTTGATCTGAATCCGGTAAATGGTGGTGCCCCACTTGATTGCGTGGCGTCCCTTTACCAGGCTCATGTTGTCACCGATCTGAAAGCTGTTGTTGTTTTCCAGGAAGTATCCTTCTGTTCCGGGATTAACAGACAAGCCCACAACCAGCGTGTTTGGAAAGGGCACGCGCGAATCGATGTTGCTAGCCCACCGTTGCATTCCGGCTAGAAAGTCATTGATAAAAGTGGGGTTGAAAATGTGCGTCTCGTGAATGGCGATATTTGTCGTGCGTAGGGGTACGATTTGATGATCTAGGACGCCGAGCGCGTTGGGGAAGACGCCAAACAACGGACCGTGTGTGAAAGAATCGTTGATGTTGACGCGCACAAATGCCGAGTCCGAAGTCCTGAACTTATGATCCAAGCGTATTGATCCGGTGTCTTCCCGAATCGCCGAGACTGACGTCCTCGTGACATTATCAACCAAGGGATCGGCTGTGTGCGAAGTACCCGCGGGGAACATGTTTAATATGTCGGTCAACTGCGGCGAGGTTGCCAGAACTTGACTTCGCAATTGATCGCTGGGCACGGTCCCGGATCCCGTGATCCCGATGCGCTGGCGCGATCCCTCGTAATTCAAAAAGAAAAATGTGGCGTTTTTCCGGATCGGCCCTCCCATGTTTCCACCAAAATTGTTATAGCGAAACTTTGGTTTAGGGGCAGACTTAACTGCAAAAAAGTTCTTCGCATCGAAGATATCGTTTCGGAAGTATTCGAAGACACTGCCGTGGAATTCGTTAGTGCCGGACTTAGTTACAATGTTCACGTATGACCCGCCGGCGCGGCCGTATTCGGCGCCGTAGTCGCTGGTCTGTACTTTGAATTCGGAAATCGTATCTAAGCTGCCGGTCAGCAACCTTGCTCCTCGCTCGAATCCGTTCGCCATGTATGGCTGATCGACGCGCGAGGCATCGATTCCGTCGATGGAGAATTGGTTGTGTACGGTATGAAGGCCATTGAAACTAAGGTCGGCGATGAAGTTGCTGCGCAGCACGGCCCCCGGCGTGAGTAATGCAAATCGAGCGTAGTCGCGGCCATTGATGGGCAGCTCGTTAATCTGCTGCGTGGCCATCGTCGTTCCCGTCGACGCATCACCCTTCTCAATGATAGCCGCATCTGCAGTAACTACCACTTCTGCATTTACCTCTCCCACTTGGATCGTAAAGTTCAGCTGGACAGTTGCGGCAACATTCAGAACTACCCCAGTCTGGACTTGCCGCCGAAACCCTTGACGTTCTGCAGAAACATCGTAGGTCCCCACGCGGAGTTCCGTAATTCGGTAGTGACCCTGACTATCCGTCTGCACGGACCGAGTCTCACTTGTGCCCACGTTCTTTGCGGTCACGGTCGCCTCCGCGACCGCCGCTTTCGAGATGTCAAAAACCTGCCCCGTGATTTCTCCTGCCGTCTGGGCTTGCGCCGACAACGGCAGAAGAAACGCAAACACGACCACCAGAGCTCTGACGGAGAATAAAGTACCTTCGCCAATTCTCATGATTTACCCCTCCCTTGTTTTAAGACTGGTGCGCGGGCCATGGCTCGAACCTAGCCGCTCCCTCCACCCCTGTCCAATGCAACTTTCTCGTCTTCAATATCGTTTTTTATGCAGGGAAGTTGGCATTGGAGCTGAGCAACTCTCCCGGCAACGCATTGCGGCATATTGTCAAATGTGCGCACATTCGATACAATGACAAAACATGTCGAAAAAGCGACAGCTGGCACGCTTTGATAGTGTCGGCGCTCCGAGTGCGCTCATCACTACGTTTCGTCATGACTATCCAGACGGCTTTGTATTAGTTTGCCGCTGATACCCCACATTTGTGCCAGCTAGGTCGAAAATTATTTTTCTTGCAAAATGCTTCCAAACCGTTCCTCGTTGTGATATAGGGGAACAAGATCCCTTTGCGCCCTGCCATTATGAGCCTGCCTAGTAAGACGAGCGAAGAAAACTGTCAGCCTAGCTTCACCCGTCTCATGAGCTTGTCGGACGAAGCACTCGTCATGCATCTTCGCGACGGCCACCCGGACGCCCTCGCCGTCCTCTTTGACCGCTATCATCGCCTTGTCTTGAGCGTTGCTCTCCGCATCTTGCGAGATCCAGGCGAAGCCGAAGACGTAATGCAATCTGTGTTCTTGGAAATACTCGGATCGGCGGCACAATTCGATGCTTCCAGGGGCACTACTAAGGTGTGGATTCTCCAGTATGCGTACCATCGGGGCCTGAATCGGCGGCGCTCTTTGAACCTCCGAAGGTTCCACGAACTGACTGAAGATTCGCCATTCCCCGCAACGGTTCTAACTTCGCCGGAGAAAGCCTCTTTGGGGATGCTGGAATCGGCGCAGTTGGTTCAAGAAGCCCTGAGTCGCTTGAACAAGCTGCAGAAGAGGACTCTGGAATTGGCTTTTTTTGAAGGTCTAACGATGCACGAAATCGCTGAGAAGACCGGGGAATCCTTCGCCAGCGTCAGGCACCACTACTATCGAGGGCTTGAGAAACTTCGCTCACTTTTGTGCGCTTCCTCCAACAACCGGAAGAAGTCCGAATCACCGCGACAAGAGGTTGCACATGTCAAAGCATGAACACTTCGAAGAGCTTGGGGCGCTCGCGGCAATCGGCCAGATCTCGGTCGAAGAGGACAAAGAACTTAACTCCCACCTGTCCGACTGCCCGAGTTGCCGCGAAGCCTACCACGATTACGTTCGCCTTCTTCATAAGCAGTTGCCCCAGGCGGCACCCCGACGCTGGAGCCTGAAGGAAGCGGTTTCCCGACACGGCTCGGGCGGCGAACTCAGAGAAAGGTTCTTCGCCCGAGCGCGCGCCGAGGGAATCAACTTGTCGCAGGAGGGTGAGCGGCGGATTCGCGGGCCACAGGCTGTCCGGTGGAACCATCTTCCGTGGCGCCATGCGGCCGCTGCCGCAGGCTTTGTCGTCGTTCTGGTTGTCGGGGCGCTAGCTGGCAGGATGTACCGGATCGTGCCGCGTTCCACTGTCCCCGACACTCGCCTCACGGAACTGGCCAGGCAGAACCATATCCTCCGCTCTGAATTGGCTGCCGTCTATCGTTCGATTGAACTGAAGTCGGCTGACCTGGCCCAGTTGGAGGAATACAAGGCCGTTTCGGCCGAATCCGTGCGCAAGCTTCAAAGTGAGCTAGAGCAGGTGCGGACAGAAGCCGCGCGGCTTAATGCTGCGCTTCGGCAAGCGCAACAGGAAAACACCGGCTTGGCGGGTGCGAATCAGCAGAGCGAGAAGCTAATCGCCGACCTAAGAACCAAAGTCGAAAAATTGCACCTCACCGATGCCGAGAACATGGCCTCCCTTCTAGCGCAAGAAGGTCGCATCCGGGAACTCACTCAAGCGCTTCAAGCCGAATCGGCGCGGGTCGAACAGGAACGCCAGCTCACCGCGGTGGGACAGGAGGTGCGCAAGCTGATGGGGGCGAGGGACTTACACATCATTGACGTGCACGACGTGGACGGCCGCGGCAAGTCCGCCAAATCCTTCGGCCGCGTGTTTTATGCCCAGGGCCAGTCGCTCATCTTCTACGCCTTCGATTTGCCAACGGGGAAGTTAACCCCTGCGAAGTACTCCTTCCAGGCTTGGGGCCACCGCGAAGCAGTGTCTCAATCCGCGCGGAATCTCGGTACCTTCCAAGTGGACCATCATGAGCAGCGCCGTTGGGTTCTCAAGGTAAATGATCCGGCGCTGCTTCGTGACATTGACGCCGTCTTTGTCACAGCCGAATCCCTCGATTACACCAGGGAGCCAAATGGACAAAAGCTTCTTTACGCTTACCTGGGGGGCCTGCCCAACCATCCCTGACGCTCGATAGCAGCCTCTATCAGGTCTTAGCGTCACTGGCCTAACCCTTGCCAATTCTCCCGCGACTCAATTTCAACCGACTACTTGGATCTGGCACAACCTAATCAATTCATCGGCATACTAGCAATAGAAGCGCCCAATTCGATCCGTCGGAGAGGTATTCAATGGGAACGTGTGCCCGAGTCCTAGTGCTTCTGGGTCTTCTCGCAGTGAGCATTGCAATTTCTCTGCCCACTCTGGCGCAGACGCCTACTGCCACGTTGACAGGTCGTGTCACTGATCCGAAAGGGCTTGCCATTGTTGGAGCGAAGGTTCAGGCCATCAACATAGAAACGAACGCCGTCTATTCCGTTGAAACAAAGGAGGAAGGACTCTATCGCATCCTGAACATCCCTCCTGGCAGGTACCGCGTCGTCGTCGAAAAAGAAGGGTTTGCACAGATCGTTAAACCTGACGTGCAGCTCCACATTCAGGACTTTGCCGCTATCAACTTCTCTATGCAGGTTGGCTCCGTGAGCCAGAGCATTACCGTCGAGGGAGGCGCGCCGCTGATTAACGAGTCCGGTTCCACCGGAGGGGTCATGAACAACCAGCAGGTGACCGAGCTTCCAATCAACGGGCGGGACTACGCGCGCTTTAGCCTGTTGATTCCTGGTGCTATCGCTCGTAGCAACTTCATTTCAGATCTGACTTTCAACGGTCTCCATACAGTTCACAACCAGTACTCGATCGATGGCGTTGATGCTACCCGTGTAGACCAGCCATATATGGCGAACGGTTACGAACGGGGGGCCCGGCTTCTAACTGGCAGCCTGGATACGATTGCCGAATTTCGTGTGCAAACGGGCAACTACGAAGCACAGTATGGTCGTTCAGCAGGGTCGTCGATTAACATTGCGACTAAGTCAGGCACGAATGAGATCCACGGTACCCTTTTTGAATTCTTCCGTAACGACGTTCTGGATGCGAGTAACTTCTTCGCGACGAAGAAACCCACGTTCCGATTTAACGATTTCGGCGGCAATGTTGGGGGTCCGATCCGCCACGACAAGACATTCTATTTCTCGAGTTATGAGGGTTCCCGACAGCGGGTCGGCATCACCGGCAGCGGCACGGTGCCCAGCGACTTGTTGCGTAGCCAGGTGTTAGCCACATCTCCGGCGCTGACCAATATCGTGAATCTCATGCCGCGGGGCACATCGCCAACTCCCAACCCATTGGTGGATAACTATACGGTGACAAGTGTTTCGCGCGTGCGTGAGGACACAGGGTCCGTGCGTATTGACAACAGCTTCGGGAGTAGGGACACAGCTTTCGCCCGCGTGAACGTGAATGACTCGCAGGTGGCGGGTCCGCTGTTTGGCGTGTTCCCTTCTGCGTTTGGTGTTCTGGATCATCAGAATGTCCCTATCCGCACGACCAACATCGCTATCCACGAACAGCATACCTTTGGCTCCGGATTAATCAACGATGCCCTGGTCGGGATGCAGCGGTGGACGAGTGTTATCGAGGCGAGCGAGCCGTTCCCACAGACCGTTGTCAACGGTCTCAGCATTCAGCCCGGCACGCAGGGAAGGTATAGGCAGAACGCCACAAGCATTCAGTTTGGCAACGCCATTAGCCTGATAAAGGGCCGACACACGCTCAAGTCGGGCGTTACGGTGTGGCGGATCAGGGTCAATCTCGCGGGGGGTTTTGGCCCCGAGCTCATGCAGTACAACTCGATTAACGACTTCATTAACAATCGCCTGGCCTTCGTCAGTTTGCGACCTGAATATCCCCCAAACGGTGGTCGCGCCACCCAGATCGGGGCTTTCATTCAGGACACATTCCAATGGCGGCACGGCCTGACGCTTGATTACGGACTTCGATACGACTTCGAAACCGTGCCGCATGATTACCACGATGCGCCCCAGACGTTTGACACCCGCACACAGACGCTCGGACCTCCGGGCACGCCCTATTTCAGCGCTAACACCGCAAATTTTGGCCCGCGGTTTGCTATCGCGTGGTCACCTAAGCCGCGCATCGTCGTCCGGTCAGGTTTTGGGGTTTTTTTCCAAGCTTACCCCGTGGGATTCTGCTGCTATTCGGTTCCCTTGAACGATGTCCCCGGCTTTCTAACGCTTCTCCGACAGCAGATTCCAAACCTATCGTATCCCTTTACCCCCTTTCTATCCCAAGGAACGGCTCCGCCACCCAACGTCGCCGGTTTTGCTTGGGAGAAGCCCGACATTTACGTGGAGCAATGGAATCTGAGTGTTGCGACACAGATTACTTCTAACACGGCGTTCCAGGTTGCCTACGTCGGCAATCACGGAATCAACTTGCGGCGGGACATCAACATTAACTTTTTTGATCCCGCCTTGGGAAGTCGGCCAAATCCAAGTTTCGGTGACATCAGTATCGAAACTAACAGCGGATTTAGTCTCTATCACGCGCTCCAAGTTTCCTTAAAGCGGCGCTTCAGTTCCGGCTTGCTTTTTGATTTCGAGTACACGTACGGACACGTGATCGACGATGTGCAAGACCAAGGCCTATTCAGCGCGCAACCGCAGGATAACAACAACATCAGAGCGGAGCGGGGCAACGGCTCCGGAGATATCCGTCACAATTTCGCCACCAATGTCATGTACGACCTACCAGTGGGCGCAGGGCATCGGTTTCTCGGCCCTTCACACGGCGTGGCCAATCGCCTGGCTTCCGGATGGCGGTTGTCGGCCCTCGGGATTCTACACACAGGGATCGCAACAACCGTCTACATCAACACAAACACATTCGGCAACGGCAACTTCACTAACCAGAGGCCGGACGCTGTGCCCAACGTCGATCCTTATGCACATCCCAGGAGCGTGGACCAATGGCTGAATCCATCGGCCTTTGCTATCCCTGCCTCTGGGACATTTGGCAACCTGGGGCGCAATACGGTGTTCGGCCCGAGTTTCAAACAAATTGATTTTTCCATAATCAAGAATACCAAAATCGGTGAGGCGCGCGATCTCGAGTTCCGGGTCGAAATGTTCAATGTATTTAATCACCCCAATTTTGATGAGCCCAACACGTTTGTTGGAACAAGCGCCTTTGGGAAGATTTTCAACACATTTGGACGGACGATAGGCCTCGGCACTTCCAGGCAAATCCAAATGGGCTTGAAGTTCAACTTTTGACCTGTTGGTGTTCGCTTGAATCGTCGGGCTTCGCTGATAGCGTTTCCCCCGGCCAGCCCGGCACTGCGTCACACCGAATCATTCTCCATTGCGATCAAAGGGGAACTCTTGCGCGCCGAAGTGAGCTGGGTGAGAGGCGCACCGTGCCCTTCCCGCAGCTCCGTTACGAGCGAGCGGGGTGACCTGAACCAGACCCTTTCGAGCGAAATGGGCAGCGAGGTCACACTCATGGCCCTAACTAAGAACATCGCAGAGAGAGCGAGCAGGAAATTTCTAGCCACAGGGCCCGGTACCCTCGTACTTTATGGAGCATTGGTTTGGTGAATGGCGGCACTGGAGGTGTGGGCAGCCCAGCAGGACGGGGTTCCGCCTATCGCTGGTCGCCCTGCGACCAGCGAATAGATTCCTCGTGAATAGGTTTTAGATCGGCCCGTTCGATTACCTTTTCAGCCCCAGCTTCCTTGCGGATTTCGTCGAGCAATCGGAGCGCCTCCCGATAATGCCTCGTGGCTTCCGCTCCGTTGCCCGTTAGGCGAAACGTAGTGCCTAGAAGGTAGTGGTCCTTGGCGAGCAGGGTTCGCAAGCCTAATTTTTCGGCCTTGCCCAGGGCCGGCCCGAGTTCCTGCCTGGCTCGTGAATAATCTTTGCTGTTTACCAGAGCTTCGGACACATAAACCGAGCATTCGACCGATAAATACTTTAGCCCCAGACTGTCCGCTTCCTGAGCCAGGCTCTGCAAGGAGCTGATCGCCGCCCGCGAATGCCCATCGTTGACGGCTATTTTGGCCAAGCCGATTCTGGAACCCAGAACCTTGTTGCGTTCTTTGGTGCGCGATGCCGCCTGGATGGCCTGCCCGTAAAGCGTGCGAGCTGAGTTGAAGTCACCTCGATAAAAGGCGCTGTCCCCCTGAAAGTTGAGCGTCTCCGCAACAGCGGGTTGGCTTTTGAGCTCGCGGGCCAGGCTTAGCGCTTCATTCAGAGTCTTCTGAGCTTCGTCCCAGCGTCCCGCCTCGGCCAGCGCGGCGCCGTAGCCGCTCAAGATTTCGGCCATCATGGGGCTGCGATCCTGAAGCTCCCGAAAGGTCCTGAGAGCGTCTTGCTTGGAATTCAGGGCAGCGCCCAATCGCCCTTGATAGCCAAACAATGTTCCCATGCCATACGAGCTGATCGCGACGCTTCGTTTGTCTCCCGCGTTGCGGTAGAGATCGAGTGCGCGAAGATACTGGCTCAGCGCCTGGTCATATTGCCCCATCTGCGCATTCGTCTCTGCCAGGTTGTGCACCGAATCCGCGATGTCGGCCGGGACCTTCAGTTTCTCACGCAACCCAAGAGCCTGCTGGAAATAGGTGAGCGCGTCATCGTACTGGCCGTTTGAGAGGTAGACGTTGCCGATGTTGTTCAGGCACAACGCCTGATAAGCCTCGTCGCCCGAGTCCCGCTGGATTTGCAGCGACTCCTTGTACATTTGGAGCGCCTGATCGTGCTGGCCGCGTTCTTGGTAGAAGTTGCCGAGATCAATCAGCGTGTCACCCGCTTCCTTCTTGGCGCCGATTTCCTTCCGCACTTGCAGCACCTCGTTGAAGCTGGCCAGGGCGGCATCCGGCTTGCCAAGGAGAGAATAGATCTGGGCCATTTCGCTAAGGCTGGCGGCCACTCCGCGCTTTTGGCCAAGGCGGCGCTGGGTGGCGAGCGACTCTTGATAGTTGCGCAGAGCATCCTCGGGCTTGTTCATAAGCTTGTAAGCAATGCCGATGGCTTGCAGAATGAGCGCTTTCTTCTCGTCGTTTCCAAGTTCGATGGAGAGCGTGAGGCCACGGTTCAAATAATCGAGACTGCCCTGTGGATTACTACTCTCGATCTCCACGGCGCCCCTTCTCCATAGCGTCTCCACGGATTGCGGATCGATTTTCAGCACCGCTTCGAAGCGCTCGCGAGCCTTTTGGTACTCCCCCGTATCTTCGTAGATCCTGCCAAGAGTAAATTGGACGTCGGAGTCGCCGGGTGAGGCCTTGGCAAGATTCTCGTAGGACTCGATGGCTTTCGGGTAGTCCTTGATGATCCGAGCATGGCTCGCTGCAATCAGGTACTTTTCCCGGGGAGGCAGGTTTTGGCTGAGATCCACGGCCTTGCGCGAGAGCTGCTCGGCTTCGTTGTCATAGCCCAGGTTGGCGTCCGCCTGAGCAAGCCTGGAATAAGCCATCGCGAACTCCGGGTCTTCCTTGATGGAAGCCTGGAGCTGCTTCTGAGCCTCAAGGTCCTTTCCCTGGCGCAGGAGTTGCACGCCCTGGTTGTAGTCGCGGAGAGCCAGCACGGATTTTGAAGAGGGCTGGAAGGAACTGGCTTTTAGTTCTTTCAGCACGTCCGAGGAGATGGAAAGATTTTTGCGAATAAGCTCGGCGAGACCGTCAACAGTTGCAGGGATCTCCTTTTCACTTGCGGCTTCAATCTTTAAGGCCGAACGCCGGTCGTGCTTCAGATCCAGCAGCGTGGCGTCGATGCGAATGCGGTCGCCGAACTTGGCATAGTGTCCCCAAACCACCAAATCAGCATTGCTGAGCTCCGCGACACGGCGAAGCATATCCGGCTCCAGGCTAGCGTTGGGAGAGATGCGCAGATCTTGCAGGATTTGATGGAGACGATCCAAGGAAACAGTCCGGAGCCCGTTAGACTGTCCTACGCCGGTGCTAAGCATTTCCGCGAGGCTCGGCCCAAGCCAGTCAATGGTTAGATCCGTAGAAGAGTTATGGAAAGGCAAAATGGCCAGCGAAACGGCGGGCACGGCTGCGGACGGCTTGACGGGAAATCGCAGCGGCAACTTGTCGCGAAATGGGTAAGCAACTGTGAGCAACAGGCATGCCACAATCCCGGCGGCGAGCCACTTTTGCTGCTTGGGCGCGTATTTCCACCAGCGCGCCGCCGGATTCATAGCGCTGCGGACCACGCCGCTTTGCCACTTCTCGAGATCCGTGATAATTTCCCGCGCCGACTGATATCGCTGTTGGGTGTTGATTTCCAGGCACTTCGAAACGATGTCGCTCAGGAACACGGGCACGCCGCTTGCCGCCTGGGCCACCGGGATGGCGCGCTCTTTCGTGCGTTTGAACATCGTGGCCATGGCTGTCTCGGCTTTGAAAGGCGAGACCCCGCTCAGCGTTTCGTAAAAAATGATTCCTAGAGAAAAGAGGTCCGAGCGGGCATCCACTTTCAGCCCCTTGGCCTGCTCCGGTGACATGTACTCCGGCGTGCCCATCAAGGCTCCCGTTTGGGTCATCCCGGGCGTCTCCAGTGATCGAGCCACGCCAAAATCCATCACGTAAACCCGGCCCGCCTGATCCACCATGATGTTCTGTGGCTTCAGGTCCCGGTGCACGACTCCCGCGTGATGCGCCGCTTCCAACGCCGCAGCGATCTGCACGAAGATTGGAACCGCCTCTTCCGGCGTGACCTTCCCCTTTTCATGAAGCAGGGCTCGCAGATCTCGCCCTTCTACGTACTCCATGGTGATAAATCGGACCCCGTGGGCCTGCCCGAGATCAAAGATGCGGATCACGTTCCAGTGGGTCACTTCCCGGGCGAGAATGAGTTCTTGTTTGAAACGCCGGAGAATTTCCGGATGGCTCGCAAGGTCCGGACGGATCAGCTTCAAGGCCACAAGACGCTCGAGTTCAATATCCCGTGCCTTGTAAACCGCCCCCATCCCGCCCTGCCCCAGAAGTTGCAGGATCTCGTAGCGATCGCCGATGATTGTTCCAGGTTGGAGCTGTCTCTTTGCAGCGGTTTCCGCCGCGGTGCTCCGAGTCACCGGAACGGACCACGCTTCGGTCCCAACCCCTGTCGGGGCAAGGGTCACCTCGGACAGTGGGAAAGGAGTGCTGCACTTCTCACAGGTGACTGCGGTGGGCGGATTATCCGCTTGGCATACAGGGCATTGCATGAACTGGGCGGCCTACCTCCACAAATTACATGATTATGAGCCCGATAGGCTTGAAATCAAAAACATCTTGTGGCGGATCTCCAGTCTAAAACTCGCAGACCCCACCCGCCCGGTTCTCCGGGCAGGTACTATTTTTTCAGTTGCATTTCGCAACCGAGGATGGCAGTATGCGTGGCAATCGGCTAATTTCTCTGCCGACTGCTTGTCCCCCAGTTGCCAATTGCGAAAAAGCAACCCCTTGTGCGCAGGCCGAGGGACCGAGAAGGAAGCGCTCTTGCCGGCGACCAACATCCGTATGGCGAGACAATCTCGATGCGCGAACTGACTGAAGGCGACCAGGGTCGGCTCCGAAAAATCGGACAAAGCCAAACTGCGCCTGGCCGGGGGCGGGCAGCGACCGGTCTTAGATAAGATAAAAAGAGAGGGGAACCACAATGCAACCTCTTCGGACCATCGCGTGTTCCATTATCGCATTATTTTGCTTGTGCCAGTCGGCGCGAGGTCAAGGCACGGTCTGGGCCTGGGGGTTGAACGGTTCCGGGCAATTGGGCAACGGGACGTTCACCAATAGCAACACGCCCGCGCAGGTGAGTGGACTCAGCGGCGTGACGGCTATTGCCGGAGGCGCCGAGCACAGTCTGGCGCTGAAGAGCGACGGCACGGTCTGGGCCTGGGGGAACAACGCCCTAGGGCAATTGGGCAACGGGACGTTCACGGACAGCAACACGCCCGTGCAGGTGCTCGGCCCTGGTGGCGTAGGCAACCTCAGCGGCGTGACGGCCCTTGCCGTAGGAGGAGGTCAGAATCTGCACAGTCTGGCGCTGAAGAGCGACGGCACGGTCTGGGCCTGGGGGTTCAACAATCAAGGGCAATTGGGCAACGCGACGTTCACCAGCAGCAACACGCCCGTGCAGGTGAGCGGACTCAGCGGCGTGACGGCCATTGCTGGGGGAGTTTTTCACAGTCTGGCGCTGAAGAGCGACGGCACGGTCTGGGCCTGGGGTTTCAACGGTCAGGGGCAATTGGGCAACGGGACGAACACGGACAGCAACACGCCCGTCCAGACGAGCGGGCTCACTGGCGTGAGGGCCATTGCGGGAGGGAATTATCACAGTCTGGCGATGAAGAACGATGGCACGGTCTGGGCTTGGGGTTCCAACGGTGTAGGGTCATTGGGCAACGGGACGTTCACCAGCAGCAACACGCCCGTGCAGGTGCTCGGCCCTGGTGGTGTAGGCAACCTCACCGGCGTGACGGCCCTTGCCGCTGGATTTGAGAACAGTCTGGCGCTGAAGAGTGACGGCACGGTCTGGGCTTGGGGATTCAACATTTACGGGCAATTGGGCAACGGGACGAACACGACCAGCAACACGCCCGCGCAGGTGCTCGGCGCTGGCGGCGTAGGCAACCTCACCGGCGTGACGGCCCTTGCCGGGGCACTCTATCACAGTCTAGCGCTCAAGGGGGCCTTCACGCCCGCGGCCGTACTGAATATAACCCCGCCCCCCTCAGTTCAGCTAAACGCATTGGAGAGCAATCAGAGTGCTTTCTTCTTCGCCGAGCGAGTCAGCTCTGTTCTTCCCAGTGCAATTGCTGTGGACGCTACATTGCCTGGCACTTATGACTCGGTTGGATCGTTGACGCTCGGCACTATCCCTGCCGGCACGGTTGTGGATAGCTTTCTCCTGCATGCCGATCCCTTTGATCCAAACAATGGTGTGTTCTACTCCGGGTCGGTGTCCTTTCTCAACCCCATATTGGGCGTCATCGCGTTGAGTGGAAGCCTTGACCAGACCGACGTAATTCTGGGCGCGCCGGGAACGTTGTACCCTGTTGTCGGCAGCGAACCCGCTCGGGGTTTTGAACTTGGTTCTCCTGACATGTTCGTTATTTCACCAGATGGGAAAACGCTGAGCTTCACTACCGCAGCTGGTGGGGCCGATGACCAATTACGGATTGTGACGGCGGCCTCGCCGCCACAGCCGGTCGCGCCGGGAACGTCAACGACTTTTACCAGCCCCAACGTCATCAACCAGACAGTTACGATTCCTCCCGATGCGAATATGAATGGCGCTGCCACGATGCGGGTCAGCTTCATCCAAGTGGCGCCCGCAGTGTTCAATGCAAGCATAGCCGCCGGCACGAGTGGTAACACTTTCTCGGGTGGCAGACCTGTCCCTGCCGGGACGACCTGCACCCCCATCGCCGGTGCAGGCGGTAATTGCATCATTACCGAAAACAAATGCTTCGACGCGAATGGCACGGCTTTCGCCCTCTGCCCCATAACTGCCACGACGACTCCCATCCAGCTCACTTCTCAGTACGAGACGTCGTCTCCGCAGCCCAACCCGGCGCTCCTGATAGCCTCCGATGGTCAGAGCAATTATGCAGTCATCACCACGGGCTTCAACCCCACTGACCTCACGATCTCGGGAGGGACCAAGGGGCTGAACTCGGATGAGGTGATCGGCAATCTGCCCGGTTCGCTTCCATCGGACACTGTGCCCCCGACGACCACTGCCAGTACTTCTCCTCTCGCGCCGAACGGGGCCAACGGCTGGTTTACCACCAGCCCCGTAAGCGTGATCCTCGCCTCGACCGATGACACCCTGGTGAAACAGATCGCCTATAGCGCCATCGGCGCGCAGCCGATTACCAGCACGACGGTGCTCGGCGCTTCGACCTTGTTCCAGATCGCCAATCAGGGCGTGACAACCATTTCCTATCAGGCCACGGATCAGGCTGAGAACGTGGAGCCGCTCAAAACACTGACCGTTAAGATCGATACGACGCCTCCCAGCATCAGCATCACCTCGCCCACGAACGGTGCCACCTATACGATCAACCAGCCGGTGGCGGCCAGCTATAGGTGTACCGACCCCGAGTCGAGCCCGGCGCCTTCCTGCACCGGTCCTGTAGCGAGCGGGAGCAATATCGATGCGGCCTCGGTGGGCGGCAAGGTCTTCGCGGTGAATTCGACTGACACCGCCGGCCTCAGCTCGACGCAATCCGTCAGCTACTCCGTGAGCTATAACCTTTGCATCTTGTACAATCTAACCAACGCCGTTAAGAGCGGGGCGACCATCCCGCTCAAGCTGTACCTCTGCGATGCCAGCGGCAAAGACGTCTCGAACTCCGGCGTGATTGTGCACGCCACCAAGTTGATCCAGGTCAGCACGCAGGCAACGGATGCGATCGTCACAGCAGGCAATGCCAACCCGGATAACGATTTCCGGTTCGACAGCGCGCTGGGCCCTGCGGGAGGATATGTCTTCAACCTCAAGGCGAATCTCGCAACCGGCGTGTACAACTTGTACTTCACTGCCGGCAACGATCCGAGCACAAGTCATTTTTTGACGTTCCAGGTGAACTAGAAAGACTGTAGGCCCGGGAGCAATCTCAGGCTTCCACGTCGGGGAGGGCCCTGCTATCCTTCCTGCGCGGAGTGGTCCGGAAACCCTTTCCTTGCCGTTCTAGGCCAATAACCGCATTAAAGTGGAATCGTCTCTGTCGCTTAGACCATGCGAAAAGGGTTTTCGGAACAAATTCGAAACATCAGGGGAGGCAGAATGCAGCTATGGAAGATCACTTTAAGCGGGGTACTTGCTTCCGGAAGCTCATAGGGAATTCAAATCGAGAGATTTGCAAATCGTGCAAGTCGGGGACCCCTATATTCTGAATTCGTATTTCCTTTTTAGGCGGTCCTTGGCTCATCGAATTGCATTCTATCAGTGAACCGTCTCTAACCAGGAATTTTCAGGGGCAATAAGGGGGCACTAAGAATTCCCTCCCTTTCTTTTCAGTTCCTTAGAAGGCCAGGCTGCACCACAAAACTCCTTTGTTTCCATATCGCTGGTAGATTCGAATCCCATCGGCTCCACCAAATCACCGCAGCATGTCCTAGCACCTCGATATTCTTAAGAGTCAAAATCCATCCGCATTGAAGCTCCCGAGCCGAATCTTACAGCAATTAAGCGCGCCTTTCAGGACCGTGGAGCTGACGGCGATACTTGTGGGGTGTGGTTCCCACGGATCGCGGGAATGCACGCCGCATCGAATCCGTACTGCTGAATCCGCAGGCGGCAGCGATTTGCTTGAGGCCTTGGTCCGTACTCTCCAGCTGCCGACGCAGCTTCGGCTCGCATCTACAAGACATAGTGGGATGGCGTTTTTCCCAACTCGCGCGTGAACACGCGCTCGAAATTGCGAACACTCATGGCGGTTCGGTCCGCCAGCTTCTGCACGGACAGGTTGTTTGCTCAAGTCACTGACACCCGAGCAGTGGAAACACTGCGGGATGCATTCCGAGCGCGGGCAGGAAACGATTGGGCATATTGTCCGCATGACTGCGGGGCACGATATAAACCACCTCCGGCAGATCGAGCAGATCTTGCCAGCGAAACGGAAATAGGCGGAGCTGCTCAACCGGCGCCCTTCCGGACGTGTTCAAGAAAAGCGAAGTGGGCGCGGGTCAGAGACCGCCCACGGAGAACAGCCGTGCCGATGGTGCGGGCAGCTTGCTCATCAGCGATGTGGACATAACGGCATGGCGATTTTTTATCGATGGCCATTTCGGGAACGATGGAGACCCCCATGCCTGCTCCAACCATGCTGAGCAGACTGCTGAATTGACCGCTTTCGAAAATGACCTGCGGATGAAGGTGCGCGCGGTCGCAGGCGGCAACGGCCGTATCGCGAAAGCAATGGCCGTCACGCAACAGCAGAAAAGGTTCGGAGCGGAGGTCTTTCAGGAAAAGCGAGCGGCGCTTGCCGAGCCTGTGGCTCCTCGGGAGCGCGGCGAAGAGGCGCTCGGTGAGCAACGGGGCGGTTTCAAATTCGTGGCCGCGGATGGGAAGCGCGAGGATGGCCACGTCGATGGCGCCTGCGCGGAGCCGGTCGAGAAGTGCGGGCGTGATTTCTTCAACGACAGTAAACCGAACTTGCGGGAATTTGCGGGAAAAGGATGTGAGGACAGGCGGCAGAAAATACGGGCCGACCGTGGGAATGATTCCGACGGTCACGGGACCGCCAATGAAGTCCTTGCGCTCGACGACATCGTCTTTGGCAGCTTCCAGCTCGCGTAGAACGGTTCGGGCACGCGGGAGGAATGTTTTGCCGAGTTCCGTAAGCCGAACCGAGCGGCTGAGACGATCGAATAGACGGGCGCCCAGTTCGTCCTCAAGCTTCATGATCTGCTGCGAAAGCGACGGCTGAGAGACGTGAGATTGCTCCGCGGCGCGGCTGAAGCTGCCGGTTTCGGCCACCGCGCAGAAGTAGCGAAGTTGATGGAGTTCCATAGGCTATGCCTATCCATCGTATCCGAACTATATATTGGATGTATAGGTCGCGGACCTCTACTCTTCCAGTCTGCGATCACAGCCGGCTCGCTTTGCGCGGCCGCTCTGATCGAACTGAGGAGGATTCATGCCGGAAGAGAAAAGGAAAATCATGACCACGGATGCGGGCCGTCCCGTGGGCGACAACCAGAATTCGCTGACCGTAGGGCCACGCGGGCCGGTGGTCTTCGAAGACTTCTTGCTGTTTGAAAAGATGGCACATTTTAACCGGGAGAGGATCCCGGAGCGCGTCGTGCATGCCAAGGGCTCCGGTGCTCACGGGCATTTCGTTTGCACCAGCGCCGAAATCACCAAGTACACCACGGCGAAACTGTTCAACACGGTCGGCAAGAAGACCCCAACCTTCATCCGCTTTTCGACCGTCGGCGGCGAAAAGGGTTCGGCGGACACGGCGCGCGATCCGCGCGGGTTTGCGCTGAAGTTCTACACCGAAGAAGGCAATTGGGACATGACCGGCAACAATACGCCGGTGTTTTTTATTCGCGACCCGCTGAAATTCGGCGATTTCATCCACACGCAGAAGCGCGACCCTCAAACCAATTTGAAGTCTCCCACGATGATGTGGGATTTCTGGTCGCTCTCGCCCGAATCGCTGCATCAGGTGACGATTCTCTTCTCCGACCGCGGGACTCCGGACGGCTACCGGCACATGAACGGCTACAGCAGTCACACGTTCAGCCTGATCAACGCGAAAAATGAACTCTTCTATGTGAAGTGGCACTTCAAGACCAAGCAAGGGATCAAGAACTTCTTCCGCGAGCAGGCGGGCGCACTCGAGGGAACCGATCCCGATTACTCTCAGCGCGATCTGTTCCACGCCATCGCGAAGGGAGACTTCCCCAAGTGGCGCGTGTGCGTGCAGATCATGCCGGAGAAAGACGCGGAGACCTATCGCATCAATCCATTCGACCTGACGAAGGTGTGGCCGCACAAAGATTACCCCCTGCATGAGGTAGGCGAGCTGGAGTTGAACCGCAATCCGGAAAATTATTTCGCGGAAGTGGAGCAA
>WNFS01000418.1_pt1 | contig 30871 bp, 33 predicted proteins | sample 5400141 | NCBI WGS metagenome assembly WNFS01 (sample SAMN13153358, study PRJNA577476) | soil metagenome | isolation source: 60 cm saprolite under Madrone tree | place: USA:California | collected 2016-06-14
CTTCCGCTTCCCGAAGTACGGATCGACGCCCATCGAAACGTACGGGGTGATCGCCCGCTGGGATCCGCTGGAGGGCGCCTACACTATCTGGTCGAACTTCATGGGGCCCTTCATCATGCACCCGCTCACGGCCCGCGTGCTAGGGGTGCCCGAGAACAAGCTGCGCTTCATCGTTGCTCCGGACATCGGCGGAAGCTTCGGGATCAAATCGACCATGTATCCGTACATGGCGCTGATCGCGCTGACGGCGCGGTGCACCGGCGTGCCGGTCAAGTGGATCGAGGACCGTCACGAGCACCTGCTGGCATCCTCGAGCGGGACGGACCGGGTCGCCTACCGAGAGATCGCGGCGCGCGAGGACGGCACGGTGCTCGGCATGCGCTACCGGTGGCTGGACAATGTGGGCGGGTACATCCGTAGCCCGGAGCCCGGGTGCAGCTTCCGCCCCATCGGGAACTTCGTCGGCCCGTACCGGTTCCAGCACCTGGAGGTGGACACCTCCGTGGTGATGACCAACAAGAGTCTCACGGGCCCGAACCGGGGGTATGCGTGCGGTCACCTCTACTTCGAGACCGAGCGGATGATGGACCTGCTCGCCGAGCGGGTCGGGCTGGATCCCGTCGAGGTCCGGCGGCGCAACCTTCTCCAGCCCGAGCAGTTCCCCTACCGGACGCCGACGGGCGGCCTCTACGACAGCGGCGACTACCCCGCCGCGCTCGACAAGGCGGTCGAGCTCGCGCGCTACGCGGAGCTTCGACGCGAGCAGGCAGCGGCCCGGGCGGCCGGGCGGCTCTTCGGGATCGGGGTGGCGTTGGCGGTGGATCCGTCCGTCTCCAACATGGGGTACGTGGCGACGGCCCTTGATCCGCAGTTCCGCGCGAAGCCGGAGTACCTGCCCAAGTCGGGCGCCGTTGACGCCGCCACCATCAAGGTGGACCCGGCCGGGCGCGTGACCGCGATCCTCGCCACGACGCCCCAAGGTCAGGGCCACCAGACCGTCGTGTCGCAGATCGTCGCCGACGAGCTGGGGCTCACGCCCGACGACGTGACGGTGGTGGACGAGATGGACACCCTCACGCGCTTCTGGTCCATCTCCTCCGGTACGTACTCGAGCCGGTTCGGCTCTGTCGGGACCAGCGCCGTCGCCCTCGCGGCCCGCAAGCTCAAGGCCAAGCTCGTCGAGTACGCCGCCCACCTCATGGATCGCCCCGCGGATCAGCTCGAATTCCGCTCCGGTTCCGTACGGCTCCGGAGCGGCACGGGCCCGTCGTACTCGATCAAGGATCTGGCGGGGCGGGCGCACTGGAACACGGAGTCGCTGCCCGAAGGCATGGAGCCCGGCCTCCAGGCGACGGCGGTGTTCGGATTCACCGTCTCGAAGGCTGTCGACGAGAACGACTGCGTGAACTCGTCGAACACCTACGGCTTCATCGCCGAGGTGATGGCGGTGGAGGTGGATCCGGAGACCGCCGCCATCAAGATCCTGCGCTACGCGACAGTCCACGACGCCGGCACCATCATCAACCCCATGATCGCCGAGGGGCAGATCTACGGCGGCGCCCTGCACGGGCTCGGCGGCGCGCTCTACGAGGAGCTCCAGTACGACGAGGGCGGACAGCTCCTCACGGGCACCTTCATGGACTACCTGGTGCCGACGGCCGTCGAGGCCCCCGTGATCGACATCGCCCACGTCGTCTCGCCTTCGCCCCTCACGCCGCTCGGCTCCAAGGGGCTGGGTGAATCCAGCTCCATGACCGTGCCGGCCGTCATCGCCAATGCCGTAAGCGACGCTCTGGCGCCGATCGGAGTACGGATCAGCGAGCTCCCGATGTCGCCGTCGCGGCTCTGGGAGCTGATCGACGGCGCGAGGAAGTCCGCGGGAAAAGCATGAAGCCGCCCAAGTTCGACTATCACTCCCCACCGACCGTCGACGAGGCCATCGCGCTCCTGACCCGTTACGGCGGCGAGGCCAAGCTGCTGGCAGGGGGGCAGAGTCTCGTCCCGCTCCTGAACTTCCGGCTCAGCCGCCCGGCGGCGCTGGTCGATCTCAACCGCATCCCGAGCCTGGCCTATGTCCGCGAGGCCGATGGCTACGTCCGGCTCGGGGCGATGACGCGGCAGCGGACCATCGAGTTCTCGCCCGTCGTCCGGCGTCGCCTCCCGCTGCTCGCGGAGGCGACCGCCTTCGTGGGGCATCTGCCCATCCGCACGCGCGGGACGATCGGGGGGAGCCTGGCCCACGCCGACCCGGCGGCCGAGTATCCGACCACGCTCACCGCGCTGGGCGGGGAAGTCGTCGTACGGGGACCGCGCGGAGAGCGAACCCTCCAGGCGGGTGACCTGTTCCAGTCCTATCTGGCGACGGCACTGGGGTCGGACGAGATCCTTATCGAGGTCCGGTTCCCTGCCATGCCGGACGGGGCCGGCTTCGCCTTCGAGGAGTTCAGCCGGAGGCACGGGGATTTCGCCATCGTCGGGATCGCCGCGATGATCATCGGGCAGGGACTATCCTGCACGGCCGCCCGGCTCGCGACGGCGGGGGTGGGCCCGTCGCCCGTTCGCCTGCGCGGAGCCGAAGAGATCCTCGAGCGCGAGGGACTCACCGAGGCCGCCATCGAGGCCGCCGCGCGTCGGGCTGCCACGCTGGTCGATCCGCCGTCCGACATTCACGCCTCCGCCGACTACCGCCGCAACCTCACGCGGGTGCTGACCGGGCGCGCGCTACGCCGAGCGATTGCCCGGATAGGAGGGCCTGAGTGTCCGACACTGTCCTCGTCCGGATGACCGTCAACGGTCAGCCGCGTCAGGGTCTCTGTGAACCCCGCAAGCTCCTTGTGGATTTTCTGAGGGAAGACCTCGGACTGACGGGCACCCATGTCGGGTGCGAGCATGGTATCTGCGGCGCGTGCACCATCTTCTTCAATGGCGAGGCGGCTCGCTCCTGTTTGATGCTCGCCATCCAAGCCGCCGGCGCCGAGCTCGGCACGGTCGAAGGGCTGATGTCGGACGGCAAGCTACACCCGATGCAAGAGGCATTTCACGAGCACCACGCGCTCCAGTGTGGCTTCTGCACGCCGGGCATGCTGCTGGCGGCGCTAGACCTGCTCCGGACCAACCCCGAGCCGACCGAGGCCGAGATCCGCGAAGGACTGGCCGCCGTCCTCTGCCGGTGCACCGGCTACCAGGGGATCGTGAAGGCCGTCGCGGCCGCCGCCGGCACCCTCCGCGACGCGGTCGAGACCGCCCCCGCGCTCCTCCGCCATCACCCGCTCCCATGATGGCCGGTGGGACTCCTCGGGCGCTGATCGACGGGCCCATCAGGCGGGTGGAGGATCACCGCTTGCTGACGGGGCACGGCCGCTTGCGCTCTGAGTGATCACATAGCGGGCCGTCGTCGTGGGAGCGAGGCGGCGGCCTTGACGCCCTCACGACCCGGGTGCAGGATCGTGCACATTGACACGTCCGGCCCGCCTCTCGAGAGGCGGGCCTCCTTGCGCATGGACCACGGTGAAAGGAGCGATCACTCCATGAACGACGCACCCGCCAAAGCGGCAGGCAAAAAGGTCACCGAGGTCGAGCCCTTCGACAAGCGCAGCGTCGACTTCACCAAGTTCAAACCGGACCTCACGGTCAAAGACCTCCAGAAGCTCTTCGGCCCCAAGGGCGGAGTGGTGATTTTCCCCTTCGGTCCCATCGAGACGCTGAGCCCCACCAGGACCATCGGCCGCGGCCGGACGAACCTGACCATCATCATGTCGACCATCGTGCAGATCGACAGCAACGTGCCCAATGCGAGCTTCGACCGCCGGGCCACGCCCTCGCGCAATCCCATCATCCAGATGCACTTTGAGCCGATCGCCTACGGCATCACCTCCGTCGCCACCTACATCATGGAGTTCACGATTCAGACGTTCGGTCAGTCGACCTTCACCCTGAGCGGAGGCCCTGTCCCCGTCACCAATGCGGGCACGAAAGTGCTGAACGGCCTGGCGAAGGTATCGTTGATCTTTCCGAACCTGTCACCCGTGCAACAGGTCTTCGGATTCATGGAGCAGACGGCAGGCAGTGCGTGGAGCTGGTTCTCCACCAGCGTTCAGTTCCCGCCGATCGTGATCTCACAATAGGGTTCCGCGGCCGCCGAGCGAGAGAGGAGGTCGCTCGGCGGCCGCGGGGGCTTCTATCTTCCGAGGCGGAATGAGGCGTGGACGGCCCATCGGTCCATGGCTTGCTTCGAGCGTCATGGGACCCGCCCGGTCGAACGTGACCGTAGCCTTCACCGTATCGCCTGGCTTGAGATCGTGGGTGAGCCCCAGGAGCATGATGTGCATGCCTCCCGGCTTCATCTCGACCCTGCCCCCCGCCGGTACGATGAGCTTTTGAATGGGGCGCATCCTCATCACGCCGCCGTCGTTGGTCGTCTCGTGGAGCTCGACGGTCCGGGCAGCGTCGCTCGTGGCCGAGAGCAGCGTGTCCGGCTCGGCGCCCGCATTGGAGATGGTGACGTAGACAGCGCCGTTGCCCCCTCCACCATGGCCACCCATGCCCCTCATGGGCGCCCGGCGGGCCCAGGCGCCGTCAAGCCCTATCGCGGGCGTCTGGGCACCTGAGAGGTTCCAGCCAAGCGCGACGACGGCCACGGCAGTGACGAGCCTCGCCCAATGTCGGACATGCATGTTGAGAGCCCCCCTATCGCTGCATGAGCAGCCGGATGTCGTGAACCATGTCGTCGATGGACATGCCGAATGGGAACATGAGTCGGAGCTGTCCGGCCGGGTCCACGATGTAGACGAACGACGAGTGATCGATCAAATAGGCCGCGGCCGTGCCCGGCACCACACGCTTCTCCGCGACCACGCCGTAGGCCTTGCGCACGTCGGCAAGCCGTCCGGCGGAGCCCGTCAGCGCCGTGAAGCCGCGGCTGAACGCATTGACGTACTCGCGGAGCCGCGGCGGCGTATCGCGTTCAGGGTCCACCGTGATGAAAAGCGCCTCGAAGCGCCTGGCGTCGGTCCCGAGGCGGCCTCTGACCTGGGTGAGCTCGGCCAGGGTCATGGGGCAGACGTCTGGGCAGAAGGTGTAGCCAAACGAGATGGCCACGACGTGGCCGCGCAGCCCGCTCAGGCGAAGGTCCTTGCCGTCTTGTGTCGTGAGGGCAAATCCGGCGCCATCCGGGATGGGGTCAACAATCCCCCCTTGAACTCGGCCCCCTGGACCGGGGCCGCAACCAGCCACACGACCAAGAGCACTGCCGTGCTCACGCGAGTTTGTCTCAACATGGAGATCAAGGCCGCAACCGCTCGGCCGCTCGGCCGGCTGCCGCCTCCGCCGCCTTGATGACCGGCGCACGCCGTTGGCGTGCATCCTCGACGGCCGCCGGATCGGCTCGTTCTGGGCTGCCGCTGGTGAACGGCGGCGCGGGGTCGTATTCGAGGACCAGTTGAATGCGACGCGCGGAGTCTTCGCCACGGAGCTCCTCCGCACGACTGGGAGCGGGGCACCAAGACACGCTCAATCCAAGCAGGCCAAGCGCGCTGAGATGGAATGCCCAAAGACGAGTAGCCAGTATTCCCTGCGCAGTGATCATCGCGAGGCGGAACCCTTCCCTTGGTCGCCCCTCATGGCAGCCAGGTAGGCCACCAGATCCACGAGATCGACAACGGACAAACTCCCACGATAGTCGGGCATGATGGACCGACCCTGTGAGTCGGCATACCCGGGCGCCTGGACGACGACAGCGTCGGGATTGAGAACCGATTCGAACAGGTATCCCGCCGGATGATGCGCTCCCACGTCCGTCAGGTCCGGCCCCTGGGCAGTGGGCGGTGGGAAGCCTTCTCCCACGACGGTATGGCAGGTGAAACACGCCAGGCGCGCGAAGACCCCCCGTCCCCGCTCCGCGTCACCTGGAGGGGGAGTGAACATCCAGCCCCTCGGGATGCCCCCCTGCTCGTGCAGCTCCTCCATGGTCATATGCGTCGGTGCCGACACTGCTTGATGTCTGAGATGTACCGCATGTCGTGCCGGGATGGAGTCCGCTAAGACGGCTGTGCAGGCTAACACGGCCATCCCCAACAGTGCTTCTCGAGACACGTAGTTAAGCAAACGAGACGGCAGCAGAAACTGGGCGCCGCGTCTCGCTCCAAAGAGTGCCAGCCGTCCCAAGCGAAAACAGCGGGCCCCGAAACCGCTGCCGTGACGATCAGCCAAGCGCGCGACGATGGTGTAGCGAGATATGGCCCCGAGCCAGATCAACACCACGACGAGGGCGAGCTTGACAGAAAGCACACGGCCATAGGCAGTGGTCCACATGCCGCTCGGTGTTGCCACTTGGACCCACGCGTTGTAGGAGCCGCTCAGGATCACGGCGAGCAGACACCATCCGGCCAACCGTGAGAAGCGCTGGGCGGACGTCCTGAACTGAGCGGGAGGCCAGCCGGCCACGCTCCGGTGGCCGAGCACGGCAAGCGAGAGCAGTCCGCCCACCCACAGTGATGAGGCCATCACATGAATGTAGTCGATGGCCGCTGACGGCGAGACGTCACCCCAGTCTCCAGCGTGACCGGTCACGCTGGTCGTGAACGCTACACCGAGAGCCATGACCAGGGTGACCGCACGCGCCCCCCGCCCCATCGAGCCCGCCACGCACAGCACCCCGGCAAGCAACGTGAAACGGACGAGCCAGACCTGCCCGAAGTGGGTGTGCACAAGAATGACCGGGACGGCGCGGAGCACCGCCGTCAACCCGGCTCCCGTCATGGTGCGACCACGGAGCACGACCTCCGTGAGCGACGTTAGGATCAGCGCTACGAGGCAGGCGACTCGAAGTCGTCGGAGTCGCCGCCGCTCCTCGTCTAGCTCCGGCCCATCGTCAGGCAGGACAAAGCGATCGACGGCGAGGCTCCCGATCAGGACCGCCAGAGCCAGATAGCCGACCCCCCGGGTGACAGTCGCCACCAGAAATTCGACGGACATGGGAATCCTAGGTCGCCCGACTTATTTGATACGGAACGGGAAGTGCCCCTCGGTCCGGTGACCGTCGCGCGCCACGACACTCCAGAACACTTGGTATCGCCCGGAAGGGAGGGCGGGCAGACTCACTTCGAGCAGGGTCTTGTCACCCGCGTTGACGTGCCCGTCCCCTTTGTCCACCCGGCGCTTGCTTTCGTCCTCGACCCGGATGCTGCTGAAGACAGGTTCGACCGCGCCGTCAAACCAGATCCTGACCGACGGCGGTGGTGAGTCGAGGGTGTGGCCGACCCGCGGATCCGAATGATCCGGGAACGCGTGCGCCCAACATGGACTCGCACCTAAGCACAGCACGGCCGCCATGAGGACGGCACGCACTACCGTGGTTGCGTGGGGCCGAGGGTCCCGCTGAAGGGCGTCCACGTGAAGATCTTGGGCGCGATGTCATCCAGGTAGAAGTGGATTTGGGCGAGCACGCCGACATTCTTGCCGGACGCCGTGTTGATCGGGATCACGGCTTCGATGCCCAGCTGCACGTAGCGTCCGAACCAGATGATGCCGGGGTTGACGCTGCCCGTCGTGTGCCCAGCGAGCGCTCCATTGACGGGCGTCTGCAATGGCAGCTCGACGATCGGAATCATCCGATTGAACGGGGCGGGCAGGCCAACATCCCGGACGAACGCCTGCATGTACTGGAGACTGTATTGCACCGAAAAGCCCCATTGGAACACGGTGGGGTTGAACTCGCGATGGACCTCCACGTCCTCGTCATCGTTGAGAGAGATTATCTTGTTATGCGCTCGGCTGGGCACGGACCAGCCAAAGACCCCGGTCACCGCGATGGGCTTCAGCCACTCGACCGCGTCGGGCAGATCACCAAAGCCTTTGCCGAAGTAGAGCTGAGGCACATAGTGATCGAAGGACTCCGCGACCTTCGGGTTGCCCGTGCCGCCGATCTCCGCCGAGAAGCCCGCCGAGAGCAGCAGCTCGTGTGCGGCGTTCTTGAAGTAGACGTATTTGACGTTGACCTCCATGTTCTCGAAGCCCGTGAACGTGTTGCCGTCTTGAGGGGCCAGGATGTCCCATGCCCCGCTCACCGAGATGCCCAGGTTCGGAGAGAGCCGCTTCGAGAACTCCCCGCTGAGGCTCGTGAATTTGGTTGCCGAGGAATCCTCCGACGCCGGCAGCTTGATGTGGAAGATCGTGGGCAAGGAGAGCTCATCCGCTACAAACGGATCATCCGTCGCGAGCGTGGCAGGCAGGAACCGTTGCCCGACCATTCCATGCGCCTCGGCTGACACGGCGCTGCCGAGGAGCATGGCGAGGACACACAACGACACCGCACATCGTTTGCCGTCCATTGGCACCCCCATTGCGAGTTCGGAGGCCAGCGTGAACGCCGGCGCGAACGCGCGACCGAGTGAACAGCGGGCTGCGGTCTTAGACGAGGGGGTCTTGCGGGGGGGCTCGCCCCTGGATGGCTCCCAGGGAACGCTGAACGAGCAACGGCTCGGTGCTGGCTGTGACGACCTGGTGGAACGCTACCGGCAGCACCCCGAGGTGCGGGGCCTCGATGTCGGTGCCCGTGAGATGCTGCGACACAGAGTGCGCCGTACACGTGGCGGCACCGTGGGGGTCAGCGTCGTGGTGGACCGAGTGGATTCCAGTCTCGAGGAGTAAGACGGCAACACACAGCACGAGTGCCCCAGCCAGGGCGCGCTGACGACGAGAGAGCCATAAGGTCAAGGTAGCCAGGAAGATCAAGGCCGCCGGCCACGGGACACCGGGTGCACGAGGTACTGAGGCCAGGTCGGAAGTCGGACCGGGGGGGGACGGATTCTCCGCCGTGGGTTGGATCACCTCAGGGTCGACAGGCCTATGGGCAAGGGCGTGGTTCGCCGCACCCAAGAGCACGAGGGCGGCCACCAAGACTGAAACTAACCGGCGGACCCAGCGCACGGTCGACACCTTATCCCCTCAAACGCGCAATGGTCAAGCGAGGTTCCGCGTCCCTTCGCCCTGGCCCCGATCATCGGCGCTGGGTGAAGCGACGCGGTTGACACGCCCACTGATACCCCTTAGAGTTCCGTTCACCGGACCTGGCCGAGACGTTGCCGCCCAGGAGGGATGGCAGTCATGGCATCGTTCACCCCGGTCGATGTGGTTTGCCTCGCCCCTGTCTCCCGCCGGCGGGTTCCGGACGAGGACCTTCATCCGGTCGTCAATACTCTCACCATCCGCCTCGCTTCCGCGGAGCCGATGCTGCGAGCGGACCTCCCGATGTCAATCTCCGATGTCAATCTCCGATGTCAATCTCGCCCCCCTCTTCTACATCGGGTCCATGACGGTCGTGGCCTGCGGGGACCTTTGGCTTTCCCAGGAGGTGCGCTATGAGCATCGTCGCCATCTCTGAGAATCTGGGCAGTCTGGGCATCGAGATCGGTCATGCCTTAGCCGCTTCGCTCGGTTACCAGTTCGCCGAGCGGGACATCATCAGCAAGGCGGCGGATCGTTTCGGCGCAGATGTGGATCGCCTGAGTCATGCTGTCGAGGAGCGGCCGACCCTCGTCGACCGCCTGAGCACCGCCCAGCGGCGGTTCGCGCAGTACGTCGAGGCCACCGTTCAAGAGCTGGCGGCCCGCGACGACATCGTGCTGGTGGGGCTGGCGTCGACCATCATCCTGGCCGGGATGCCCCACACGTTGCGCGTTCGCGTCACCGCGCCGGAAGGTCGCCGGGCCGAACGCGTGGCCCAGGGACAAGGGTTGGATTCCACGGCCGCCCTCGACCGCGTCCGACAGTCGGACCGCGAGCGCGGTGGCCGAGTGTGGTTCCTCTATCACGTCGACTTGGAGAACCCACTTCTCTACGATCTCGTGATCAATACTGAGCGGCTGAAGACGGAGGAGGGAGCCCGGCTCGTACAGCAGGCCTTGCAGCACCCGTGCTTTCGCTCCACCGAAGCTTCCCGGCTCACCATGAGAGACGTGAGCCTCGTCGCCCTGGCGCGGGCAGCGCTGGTGGCCGATCCTGTCACCTGTAGCCGCTCCATCAGCGTCGATTGCACGGACGGGCTGGTGAGCCTTGGCGGGCGGGTCGAGGAGTGGCCGGTGCGCCGCGCGGCCGAGCAGGCGCTGGGCAGGGTGCCAGGCATCCGAGAGATCCGCTTCCTGTCGCCTGCCGCCATCGAAGGTCCGGGCTCGCAGGAAGGCCGCCCCGACCTCCACGGCGAGGCGCACAGATGGGGCGGTCACGGCCCGAGCCGGTGAAGTGAAACGAAGGGAGGGGGTGCACCATGAGTGTCGCATTGATCCTCAAAGCCAAGGGCGCACGCGTCGAGACAACGCGGCCCGACGCGACCCTCTACACCGTCGTCTGGAGTATGAACGTCAAGGGCATCGGTGCTCAGGTCGTGAGCGAGGACGGTATCACCGTGCTCGGGCTGATCTCGGAGCGCGACATCGTCCGCGGTCTTACCGAGCACGGCATAAAACTCCTCACATTGCCGGTTTCCGAGCTGATGGTCTCTCCGGCTGCTACGTGTACGCCGGGGGAGAGCATCAGGACGGTCATGACCCGCATGACCCGCTACCGCGTTCGTCACCTCCCCGTGGTCGAGGGCGGCAAGCTCTGCGGAATCGTGAGTCTCGGCGACGTCGTCAAGCACCGCTTGGATGAACTAGAGCTGGAGGCGAATGTCCTTCGCGAGAACCTCATGACAAGCCACTAGTGCCTTGGAGTGTCGAGGAGGAGCCGCCATGCCTGTATACGAGTATTACTGTGAGAACTGCCGACGGGACGTGAGCATTACCCTCTCAATCAGCGAGCATGACAAAGCGAAGGCCACGTGCCCGCAGTGCGGCAATACGGCGCTTCGCCCACTGGTGAGCACGTTTTTCTCGCAGACGTCACGCAAGTCCTGATTGACGCGCCCGACGGAGTAGGCGCTTGAACTCTTCGCCAGCGGCACCCTGGCCGACGAGGTCGATGCCCTCGACGACGTGAGCGGCAAGCGCATCGCTATTGCGCCCGCGGTGCTTCGCGCCAAGTACAGGAAGGAGTGACGGCCATGCCTATCGTGACCCTCTCCCACGAAATCGGCGCAGGCGGTCCGGAGATCGGCCAGAAGCTCGCCGAGCGCCTGGGGCTTCACTATGTCGACCAGGAGCTCATCTCCGAGGCGGCGCTGCGATACGGTCTCCAGGAGGAAAAGCTCTCGAGTCTGGAGGAGTCCAAGCCCTCGCTCTTAGAGCGCTTCGACGCCGAGACCCGGCGCTACATCACAGTGCTGCAGACGGCGCTGTACGAGTTCGCCGAAAAGGATCGCGCGGTGCTCATGGGGCGGTCGGGGCAGTGGCTCTTGCGGGGTATCCCGCACGTGCTCCGGGTGCGGGTGATGGCGCCCTTCGATCTCAGGGTCAAGCACCTCGGCAAGAGGCTTTCGGTCCAGACGGGCGAGCACACGAACCCGCGGATGGTGCACGACATGGCCCGGCGGGACGACACGGAGAAGGCTGGGCGTATGCGTTACCTGTACGAGGTGGACGTGCGGGACCCTGCCCTCTACGATCTGGTGATTAACACGGAGAAGCTCTCGATCGACGCCGCCGTCGAGCTCATCGCTGGCGTGCTCCAGCGCCCCGACCTGGTCACCACGCCGGCGAGCCAGCAACTCGTCACGGACCGGGCACTCGCCTCGCGCGTCCAAGTGGCCCTGGAGAGTAATCCCGAGACCCGCCGGCACCGGATCACCGTGGAAGCCAAAGCCGGGGTCGTGACCCTCGAGGGTACGGCCGCCATGGACGAGGCGGTGGACGTAGCGCGCGGGGTCGTCGGCGTGAGCGACGTCAAGACCCACCAAGTGGACATCCCGCCGCTTCCTCCCTTCGTCGCGTAGGGTCGGTTTCTGCTCGAGCGAGGCGGGACCCCGGCTACACTCGCAGCCCCAGTGTCTGAGAGTTTGCTGGAAATCGGCCGACGGAAAACAATTTTCGTCACGCGGAGACAGGCCGCGTCTGAATTAGGAAGGGCGGGTGGACCCTAAGTGGTCGAGTTTGCATGCATCGCGGAGATGGCCTTGGGCTTGCTCGGCTCTGGCAGTATGGCGAAAGAACGTCCGGCCGGGGCCAACGCCCCTCGGCGCGAGCACCAGTGGGTCATTCTGGTGGCACGAGACCAGAGCGACTTATATACGCACCTCCGCGACGCCTTCAGGGGAGATCCTAAGGTGCAGGTGATCCTGGATCGACGCGACAACGATTCCCGTAATCCCTCGTGGGTCAACGAGCGGCTGCGCGCCTACGGAGCTGTGGTCATTCGCACTCCTGGATGAATGGAAGCGCCGGCCTTGGGTTCACCGGGACTCGTGACGCCGAGGACGAAAGATCGGTATTGACAGTGTAATCGTGCCCCACTTAGCATCTATTTGACTTCCCCCTTCCTCAACCGTCCCGACCTCATGGAGGTGACCATGGGCAAGTATCTCTTCCAGGTCTCCTACACCGCGCAGGGTGCCAAGAGCCTTCTCGAGGGTGGCGGCGGCAAGCGGCGGGCCGCGGCCGAGCAGGCCGCCAAGAGTGTCGGCGGCAAGATCGAGTCCTTCTACTTCGCCTTCGGCGACGCCGATGCCTTCGTCATCGCCGATGTGCCGGATCACGCCAGCGCCTCGGCCATCTCGCTGGCAGTAAGCGCTTCAGGCGGGGCTCACTGCAAGACCACCGTCCTCATGACCCCCGAGGAGGTCGACCAGGCGAGTAAGAAGCCGCTGACGTATACCGGGCCGGGCCGCTAGTCTCGGTTGCGATAACTGCAGGCCAGCGCAACAACCAAAATCGAGCGGCGGTCAGGGATACGCAGACGAGGTTTGATCCCCACGAGCTTCTGGCGGTGCCGCGTCTCATTCTCGGAGGCGCGGATCGAGAGCGTCGCGCAGGCCGTCGCCGAGAAGATTGAAACCGAGAACCACAAGCATGATGGCCAGCCCCGGCACGGTAGCAACGTGGGGCGCCGTGATCATGTAGGCCCGGGCGTTGGAGAGCATGGCACCCCACTCCGGGCTCGGAGGCTGGACCCCGAGGCCGAGAAACGACAGACCGGAGGCGGTCAATAGAACTGTCGCCATCCGCAGGCTCGTCTGGACGATGATCGGCGCCAGCGAGTTCGGAAGCAGGTAGCGCACGACGATCGTGACGTCGCCTTCCCCGAGGGCGCGGGCGGCCTCCACGAACTCCTTCTCCTTCAGGGTGAGCACCGAGCCGCGAACCACGCGGGCAAACTGCGGAACCAGGAAAATGGCGCTGGCGATGATCACGTTCCCGAGGCCGGTGCCGAGGGCGGCGATGATGGCCAGCGCCAGGAAGATCCCGGGGAAGGCCATCATGATGTCGACGACGCGCATGATCAGCATATCGGGCCAGCGGCCGATGTAGCCGGCGACCACGCCGAGAGCGGTGCCGAGCACGAGGGCTAGGCCCACAGCGGCGACCTGGATCTGCAGCGAGATCCGCGCGCCGTAGAGGACGCGTGACAGCACGTCGCGGCCGAGCTCGTCGGTCCCGAACCAGTGGGTGGCGCTGGGCGCTTGCAGGCGCTCGCTGAGCTGTCCGCGCAGGGGCGCGTAGGGCGCCAGCGCGGGCGCCAGGGCCGCCAGCGCGACGAAGAGCATGACGATGACGCCTCCGCTCATGGCGGCGCGGCTCTTGAGAATCCGGCGGAGCGCGTCGCTCCAGAATCCGGGCGAGCGCCTTCGCCCGACCCGCGCCCGCTCAGTCGTAACGGATGCGGGGATCGAAGAAGGCATAGGCGATATCGGTGAGGAGGTTGACGAGCACGAAGGTCGTGGCCACCACGAGCAGGGCGCCCTGCACCACGGGATAGTCTCGAGCGAAGATGCCCTCCACGATGAGACGGCCCACCCCCGGGAGCGAAAAGACCGTCTCCGTGAGCACGGCGCCACCGAGGTTGTAGCCGAACTCGAGGCCGAAGACCGTCAGGATCGGGATCATGGCGTTGCCCAGGGCGTGCCGGTACACGACGAGCCGATCCGAGACGCCCTTGGCGCGCGCCGTCCGGACATAGTCTTGGCGCAGCACCTCCAGCATCGAGGCGCGGGTCGTGCGCGCGATCACCGCCGACGAGGCGGCGCCCAGCACCAGGGCGGGCAAGATCAGATGAGCGAACGAGCCCGTGCCACCCGCGGGCAGCCACCGCAGCTTGACCGAGAAGATGAGGATGGAGAGCAGGCCGAGCCAGAAAATCGGCAGGGAGATCCCGACCAGGGACCCCAGCAGCGCCGCGATGTCGAGGGTCGAGTTGCGGCGCGTGGCGGCGACGATTCCCGCGACGACCCCCAGCGTCGCCGAGACCAGGATGGCCAGGAAGGCGAGCTTCAGGGTGAAGGGGAAACGCTGCTCGAGCAGCGTGGCCACCGGCTGGCGCGACTGGATCGAGATGCCGAGGTCGCCCACGACGGCATGCCGCAGATAGGCGACGAACTGCATGGGGAGCGGCCGGTTCAGGCCGTATTCCTGTCGGATGCGGGTCAGCACCTCCTCGGTGGCCTCCTCGCCGGCCAAGATCAGCGCCGGATCCCCCGGGACGAGCTGCAGGAGGGCGAACGAAACGAGGCTCACCCCGATCAGAACGGGTACGAGCAGGAGCAGTCGTCGGATGATGTAGGCGGCCATGATGAGCCGGCCGCCGCAGGACCGGGCATGCTCGATGCCCGGTGCGCCGGAGGCGGCCCGCGGTGCCTACTTTTCCTTCCAGCTCTTCTCGGTCAGATAAGTCAGCTCGAGCGGGAGGTTCACCACGCCGTGCACTTTCTTCGACGCGCCGACGATCATGTTCGGAGAGATCAGGAAGACGGCGGGCGCGTCCTTGATGATGATCTGCTGCGCCTCACGCAGCGCGCCCAGGCGCGCCTGCTCGCTGGTGGCCGTGGTGGCCTTGTCGATGGCGTCGTCCAGCGCTTTGGAGACAAAGAACCCGCGGTTGTCGCCTTTGGGCGCCAGCTGAGAGGAGTGCAGGAGCGGGAAGGTCCCCCATTGCGCCTCGCCGGTGGACGGCGACCAGCCGAGGAGGAAGAGCTCGCGGTCCGTCTGTTCGGCGCCAGCCTTGGTGGCCGAGAGGTAGGCGCCCCACTCCATGGTGGACAGCGCCGCCTCCACACCGACGGCGGCCAGATCCTGCTGGACCGCCTGCGCCAGCTCGAAGTCCTTGACGTAGCGACCCTTGGGCGACCAGAGTTTCACCTTGAGCGCGGGGACGCCTGCCTGGGCCAAGAGTTCCTTGGCCTTCTTGGGATCATAGGCGTAGCCCGGCAGCTTCGCGAAGCCGTTCTGGAGCGGAGCGACGATGCCGGGGATCGCCTCCGCATTACCCTGGAAGAGGCTTCCAACGATAGCGTCGCGGTTTATGGCGTGGTTCAAGGCTTGCCGCACGCGCACGTCGTCGAAGGGCTTCTTCTTCACGTTGATCATGACGTACAGCGCCCGGGCGGTGGCGATGGACTCGACCGCGAATCTCGCATCCTTGCGGAGCCGTGGAATATCCTCCGGCGGGATATTGAGGATGAGGTCCGCATCACCCGACTGCAGCATGAGTACCCGCGCCGAGTCCTCCTTGACGGTCTTCACCGTGACACGGTCCAGCAAGGGGCGCCCGCCCCAGTAGCCGTCGTTGCGCTCGACGACCACGCGGTCGCCCTTTACCCACTCGACGAACTTGAACGGGCCGGTGCCGGCAGGATGCAGGGCGAGGTCCTTGCCCCACTTCTGATGCGCGGCGGGGGAGACGATGCCCCCGGCCGAGTGGGCGAGCCGGAAGAGGAAGGCGGCGAAAGGCTGCTTGAGCGTGACTCGCACGGTATTGTCGTCCACCACCTGCGCGCCTTGCACGAAGGGCGTATAGAGGCTTGCCTTGAACGGCTTTTCGTCTCCGAGCACGCGATCGAAGAAGTACTTGACGGCCTTGGCGTCGAAGGGCGTCCCATCATGGAAGCGGGCACCCTTGCGGAGCTTGAAAGTCCAGATGAGGCCGTCGGCCGATTGCGTCCACGACTCGGCCAGCGCCGGCTCGATCTGCATCTTGGTATTGAACCGGACGAGGTTGTCGTACATCATCCGGTTTACCTGCTCGCCCGGATTCGACTGGGTGTTCTGCGGATCCAGGCTGTCCGGGTCAGAGCCCGCCGCGAATGTCAACGTCCCGCCCGCCACCGGCGCCTGCGCCCCCACGAACCGGACCGCGGCCAGGCCCCACACCACCAGAAGCCCCACCAACCCAAGCGCCACTATGCGTCTCATCGTGCTCCTCCTGTAAGGCCGGACGACCAGCCAACCTTCCGGCTGACGGGAGAGCCCAACTCGGATCGGGTGCCACGTCAGCCCCGCTGCGGTGGAGAATCTGCCGAAAGAGACTCGATGTCAAACCCTCTGCGTGCGTTGACGCCTCAGAGGAACGCAACTACACGGAGGTTTCCTGGGTCAACCCGATGCCCCGCCGTTGCCGAAATCGAACTGCCTGATCTCGAGGGTTGACCTCTTCCAGGTGGGCTTTTTGTCGATTTTGCTGGCCGCCGTTCGACTACTCGTTGAAAGTAAGCAAGGCCCTCACGAGAGGCATGGATGCCCAGCCTGAGGTACGGAAAGGGGGCGACGATGCGATACCTGATGTTCGTATGCACTGATCCTTCGGCGGAACAATACGATCCCAAGCAGGACCATATCGAATCATGGGTTTCCGAAATGGACGGCAGGGGAATCAGAATTTCTGGCAACCGTCTGACCGGGGTGGATCAAGCAATCACCGTTCGCCAACGAAACGGCAAGGTCCTGAAAACGGATGGGCCATTCGCCGAAACCAAGGAGTGGATAGCGGGCTTTGTCGTCCTTGAATGCGCAGGCGTCGATGAGGCCGTCGAGGTAGCCGCGAAGCATCCCATGGCACGCTTCGGCAAGATCGAGATCAGACCCTTCTCGCTGGCTGATTAGCGTCACGGAGCCAACTTTCGAGAACGGGTCTTGTGCTATTACACTCTGGCATGGCACCGACCGGTAGCGCGCGTAGACTTCTCAAGGGGATAGGCGGATGAGCAACTCGCCCGAAACGGAGTTCACCGGCAAGCGCGCCCTTGTGACGGGCGGGACCAGGGGCATGGGCGAAGCGATCGTCCAGCGCCTCAGACGTTCGGGAGCAGCAGTTGTCACGATGGCTCGATCCGGCGGCCCGGGTCTGCTTCAACCCGATCTCTTCGTGGAAGCCGACATCAGCACGGCCGAGGGAGTGGAGAAGGTCGTCAGCTATGTGCGGAAGCGCCTCGGAGGTGTCGACATTCTCGTCAACAACGTCGGAGGTTCTTCGGCACCAGCCGGAGGCTTTGCCGCACTCACTGACGAAGATTGGCAGCAGGCCCTGAACCAGAACCTGTTGGCCGCTGTCCGTCTTGATCGCGCGCTGCTACCGTCAATGCTGGAGCAGGGAGCAGGCGTGATCATCCACATCTCATCCATCCAGCGGCGCCTCCCGCTGTTTGAGGCGACCCTCGCCTATGCAGCCGCTAAGGCGGGGCTCAGCAACTACAGCAAGGGCCTGTCGAATGAGGTAGCGCCGAAGGGTGTGCGGGTCGTGAGCGTTGCACCCGGCTTCATAGAAACCAGCGCTGCAACAGCGCTGCTGGACAGGCTCGCAGCGAAGGCTGGCTCCGACCGGGATACTGCGCGTGAGGAATTGATGAAGTCACTCGGCGGCATCCCGCTTGGGCGTCCGGGTTGGCCAGCAGAGGTCGCCGAGCTGGTCGCTTTCCTTGCGTCCGACCGGGCAGCATCGATCACCGGAAGCGAGTATGTCATCGACGGCGGCACCATCCCAACGATCTGAACCCGAGACAGGGGGCTCGTGAGAGGCGGAGAGGTCGATCCGTCCGCCTTCGGGGGGTGAACTTCAAACCCGGGAGCGATCAGGCCGGATTGGCTGCGCTCATGCGCACGGACTAGTACTGAACTCCATGACGAAGCGGGTGCCGGGGCCGGGTGTGCTCTCGACCCTGATCGTGCCGCCCTTCGCCTTGACTAGGCGCTCAGAGAGCGACAAACCGAGGCCGATGCCCTTGCTCTTGGTCGTGAAGAGCGGCTCGACCCCTGAACGTGGCTAGCCGTGATGGCGCCAACCCCCATGCCAGCCGGCGTGCCAGCCGGCCGCATGGGCAGGGGCGATGATCACCGGGGCTGGAGAGACGAAAACCCCGGCGGCGGGCGCTCCGGCATAGGGGAAGGGTTCCGCGTAAACGGCGCAACCGCCCAGGAGCATGGTAACTAGGAGCAATCCGACTATGCGTCTCATGGTTGCACCTCCTGTGTCAGTCTCTGCACTCTCTACTGATAAGACGCGCAGCGCATGGTCCCATTTACTCTGGCGGATGAGAGGAGGGTGAGAACTCTGTGAGAACATTGCGCCGGAGCCAGAGAGAGCACGAGCTCGGCCTCGTGGATCCACTGTTCTCGACAGGCCAGAAGACCACGTGGAGACTGGCGCGCACCCATCCAGGGCGATAGGAGACACACGATGGCACGCACGGCAATCCAACCCGTTGACATGGCTGATCCTCGGCCCCGCTACACGCATGGCTGGCGCGTCGGGAACACGATCTATGTTGCCGGACAGCTCGCGCTCGACAAGGAGGGCAAGCTCGTCGGGCCGAACGACATCGGTGCCCAAACTCGTCGTGTCCTCGAGAACATGCGCCGCATCCTCGAGACCGGCGGGGCCAACATGCGGGACGTCGTGAAGGTCACCGTCTTCGTCACCGATATCCGCTACCGGGAAGGCTACGGCGAGGTGCGCCAGGAGTTTTTCGCCTCCAACCCGCCTGCCAGTACCCTGGTCCAGGTGGCCGGCCTCGCCATTCCGGGCGCCCTGATCGAGATCGAGGCGGTGGCCGTGATCGATCATCCACCCTCTCGAGACGCTAGAGCAGATACCGACGAAGCTGATGGGCCGGGGTGAGGTAACGCCCCACGGCCAGGCGGACGAAGAGGAGTGAGGCCAAGGCCGTGGCTGCTGCCTGCATGAAGACCACGACCAGCTGGTACTTGATGGCCAGGAGCGGTGAGGAGCCGGCGAGGATCTGCCCCGTCATCATGCCAGGCAGTTGCACGAGCCCCACCGTCATCATGCCGTTTACCGTCGGGATCATCGCCGCGCGCAGTGCCGTGCGCGCCATGGGCTGGACGGCATCGCGCCCGGAAAAGCCGAGGGCCAGCCGTGCCTCCACCTCGTCGGCGCGCACGCGAAGGTCGCCCTGGAGACGGTCGCCGGCCAGGGCCGCGCTCGTCATGGCGCTGCCCAGGATCATCCCGGCGATGGGAATGATGTACTGAGGCTCGTACCACGGCCGCACCTGCACGATGACGCCGATGACATAGGCCAGCGTTACGGCCGTTGAGACGGTGAGCGCGAGCGCCGCGATCCCCCGGGCACCGGGCATGGGCTTCGCGAGCCGGGAGGTGGCCGCCTGCGCCGCGACGGCCGTCATCACAGCAAGGATCAGCAGGACCCAGTACCACTGCGCGGCCCGAAAGACTACGGCGAGGATGAGGCCCACCAGATAGAGCTGGACGACGGCGCGGAGCGAGCCCACTACGAGGTCGCGGCCGACGCCGAGTCCTTGGCGGACCGAGATCGCGATGACGACGCCGACCAGCAGAAATGCCAGCACGAGCTGCGAGAGCGACAGGTCGAGGACGGAACCCACCGCGCTCATGGACGGTCAGGGGATTGCGAGGCGTGCTCGCCGGCGAGAAAAGCCTGAAGCCTGGCGTCCGTCACGCCTCCGTCGGCGCGCTCGTATGCCAGCACCTCGCCCCGCACTAGGTAAAGCAGGCAACCACCCACCCTGCGCACGAGCTCCGGTTGGTGCGTCACCGCCACGATCGTGAGCTGACGGAGCTCGCGGAGGCGCGAGACCGTCTCGACCACGAGGGCGGCGTTGGGCGGATCGAGAGCGGAGGTAGGCTCGTCAAGCAGCAGGGCCTGCGGGTCGCGCAGGAGCGCGCGCGCGATCGTCACCCGCTGCTTCTCGCCGCCCGACAGGGTGGCCGCATCGCGATCGAGCATGGTCTCGTCGAGACCGACCTCCACAGCCGCGCAGGCCAGGCTCGCCTCCGAGAAGTCGCCCGGCGTGCCCGCGGGGCGGACTCTCAGATTGTCCCGCACCGTGCCCTCGAAGAGCACGGGCGTCTGCATGACCAGCGCGGCGCGCCGGCGCAGGTCGCGCGGATCGAGCGCGCGGATATCGCGCCCGTCAAAACGCACGCTGCCGCCAGTGGGCTCGACCAAACGGTTGAGACACCGCAGCAGCGTGGACTTGCCCGAGCCTGAGGGGCCGAGCAGGACGAGCGCGCCGCCACGCTCCACCGCGACCGACACGTTCTTGAGGACGGAGGCGGGTGGCCGGCCGCCGAATCCATCATGGGCGAGCGAGAGCTTCTCGACCTCGAAGAGCGGATCGCGCGGCGGAAGCGGGGCGGCCATGCGTGGCCAAGCGTAGCATCGAGCGTCCACGTCAGACAAGGACTCGGATCCGGCACACCCTCGCAGCGTGTAGCTAGTCGAGGGTAAACGCAGGTTTGTCGTCCAGCCGCCGCCGGGGATCCTGGTCTTCCTTCTTGAGGAGACAGTTCTCGGCGACGAGCACTTCGATGTCTGTTCCCATGAAACAGCGAAAGGCGTCCTCCGGCGTGCACACGATGGGCTCGCCGCGAACGTTGAAGCTCGTATTGACGAGGACCGGACAGCCGGTACGTTCCTTGAAAGCCGAGAGGAGCGCGTGGTAGCGGGGGTTCGTTTCCCGGTGAACTGTCTGAATACGCGCGGAATAGTCCACGTGGGTGACGGCGGGGATGGACGAGCGTGGCACGTTGAGTTTTTCGATGCCGAACAGACCCTGCTCCACCGGCGTCATCTCGCGCCGGAGTCGCGTGGCGACGTCCGCCACGAGGAGCATGTAGGGGCTGTCGCCATCAAGATCGAACCAGTCCGCCACGTCCTCGCGGAGCACGGACGGCGCGAATGGGCGGAAGGACTCGCGGTGCTTGACCTTGAGGTTCAGCACGGATTGCATCGTTGGGGATCGCGGATCACCCAGAATCGAGCGGGCTCCAAGGGCACGCGGACCGAACTCCATCCGCCCCTGGAACCAACCGACCGCCTTGCCTCCCGCGAGTGCGTCCACGGTGGCCTCAATCAGGTGATCATCGCGCAGGACGGAGAACCGGGCGCCGAGCCCGGCCAGACGAGCCTCGACCTCACTTTGGCTGAACGATGGGCCGAGGTAGCCACCTTGCATCGCATCCAGAGATGTGGCGGGATACCGGGGCCGGTTCGCGAATACGTGATAGGCGCAGAGGGCCGCTCCCAGGGCTCCCCCAGCGTCGCCGGCTGCCGGCTGGATCCACACGCGTTTGAAGCGGCCGTCCCTCATGACTTTGCCGTTGGCTACACAGTTGAGGGCAACACCTCCAGCGAGACACAGGTTCTCAGCGCCGGTCTCCGCGGCGAGGGCGCGGGTCAGACGAAGCACCACTTCCTCGGTGACACCCTGGATCGACGCCGCCAGATCCAAATGGCGCTGGGTGAGGAGCTCGTCGGGCCGGCGCGGCGGTCCCTCGAACAACTCCTCGAATCTACGGTTCGTCATCCGCAGACCCGTACAGTAGTCGAAGTAGGACAGGTTCAGCCGAAACGAGCCATCCGGCTTGAGGTCGAGCAGCTCCTCAAGGATCCGCTGCGCGAACCTCGGCTCTCCGTAGGGAGCCAGACCCATCACCTTGTACTCGCCCGAGTTGACCTTGAACCCGGTGTAGTAGGTGAAGGCCGAGTAGAGCAGGCCCAGCGAATGCGGAAAGTGGATCTCCTTCCGCATCTCGAGGTGGTGGCCCGTCCCGACACTGACGGAGGTGGTCGCCCACTCCCCCACCCCGTCCATGGTCAGCACGACCGCCTCTTCAAACGGCGACGCGAAGAAGGCGCTCGCGGCATGACTCTGATGGTGCTCGGCAAAGAGGAGACGCCGGTCCCAATCGAAGGCGGGGGCATACGCCTTGAGCTGCTTCTTCAGGAGGAACTTCTGGAACAGCTTCTCCCTGAGCCAGAGCGGCATGGCCATGGAAAAGGAGGTGAATCCGCGAGGGGCGAAGGCCAGATAGGTCTCCAGGAGGCGCTCGAATTTCAGGAAGGGCTTGTCATAGAAGGCGACGTAGTCCACCTCAGCGAGGCTCCCGCGGCACGCTTGAAGGCAGTACTCGACCGCACGGATGGGAAAACCCGCGTCGTGCTTCTTGCGCGTGAACCGTTCCTCCTGGGCGGCTGCCACAATGCGTCCATCCTCGACGAGCGCCGCCGCGCTGTCGTGGTAGAAGGCCGAGATGCCGAGGATGCGCATGCGGCGCGGCCTCAGAACAGGGTGTAGATGAACGGTGCCACCGCGCTGCCCTTGGCAAGGACGATGAGAGCGCCGAACACCGCCAGCATGAGGATGACGGGGAGCAGCCAGTACTTCTTGCGAGCCCGCATGAAGCGCCACAGCTCCCCGATGAAGTCGATCATGCTGCTCTCAAAACTGCCGCGGCATGGTGTCAGGCGCCGGGCCCGGTGGATTGCGCTCGATCCAGTAGGTGACGGCGTCCCGGTCCCATCGAAGCCGGAGCGGATCCTTGCCGAGCAAGCGGCGCACGAGCCCGATCGGAGTCACGGTGGTGTAGAAGACCAGGCCCATGATCACGGGGCTGATGCAGGCATGGAGGGCCAACCCACACCTGAGCCAGACGCGGTTGAGAGGCGCCAGCATCCGGGGAAGGGCGAGAGCAGCCAGGAGGAAGGCGGCCGCGACGACCAGAGCCCAGCCGCGCGCCGGCCGCCCTCGCGCCAGAGGTCCCAAACCAAGGAACGCGAAAAGAACCGAAGAGACCAACCCGAAGGACCGGTTCGACGGGCCAGTCACCGCCTCGTCGATGACAAGTCGCTCATGAGTTTCCCGCATGTGCCCCTTTCAAGGCCTAGACGAGCCCGGCCAGCTTGCCGGCCAGCCATTGGCCGATCTTCTCGGCCCCTTGTGGCGTGTTGTGTTCGTAGTCGTAGAAATCGCCCTCGCTGAAGCGCAATTCGGTTGCGAGGTCGAGGCAGGTCACGGGCCCGTACCGACAGACCTCCATCGTGGCGGCGTTGAAGCGGGTGAGCGCGCGTCCCCGATCGACGCCGTTGGGTCCATCGGCCTCCGCGATGCCCATGAGTCGACCATCCTCCAGCCTGTAATCAGCGCGTGTCTGGGTGACGAAGACCGGCATCGCGCCCATGCCCTTGATCAATCCGGCGATACGCACCAGCCGGGCCTTGTAGGCAGCGAGATTGACCTCCAGCTGATCGGGCCGCCATACGGGTTGGGTGGGCTGATCCGTCCATTGCGCCCGCGCAAAATCCACGGCGTGATGGCGCAATCGGGCCCGGTCGGCCTGAATCATGCCGTCGACAGTGATCCACAGCCTCACCAGAGCGCTTCGCTGCCCAACCTCCCTCATGAAGTTCGAATGGCGGAGGTTGTCTCGCAGCAGCTGCCTCGGATCTTCGCCGCCGGCTTCATTCACCGTCGCCGGGCCGGTCTTGTAGACATCGTTGATGCCGACGTAGGCCAGCACCAGATGTGGCTTGAAATGGGGGATCTTGGGGAGCCACAGGTCGAGATCAGCGATCATTCCCACGGTGCTTTGGCCGTCGATGCCGGCATTGGCCACCACCACATCGTGGCCGGTCTGGCGCAGGGATCGCTCAAGCACCGCCTGCCACGTCGCCTCTTGCGGCAGGTACAGCTGATTGGTCGTGCTGCCGCCGATGGTCACGATGCCGACGCGGGCGGGATCGACGCCAGCGCCACGAAACCCCATCGCATCGCGCTGATAGAGAAACTCGCCTCCGCCCGGGTAGAGAGGAGCGGCCGATATGACGACCTTGACGTTGCGTGGAACGGCAAGGCGTCCCAGCGCGATGGCCCCTATCCACTCCCCGAACACGAGCTCTGCCGTGAAAGCCATGACGAGCAACACTCCGAGGTTAATCGCGATGACGCTCAAGGGCTTCATAGGCGTCCTCATTGCTCAATTTCGTTGCCGAGAATGCATGGCAAACACGCCGAATGTCCTCATCCGAGCTCCGCTTGGAGCGCAATCGCCGCACGCAAGTCGGCAGAGAGGTCGACATGCGTCGACAGCCCGGCACACGATGCCGTTACTTCCGGGCCGCTAAACGGAGCTAAGAGGGCGAGACTGGACTAGCAGATCGGGGGAGCGCGAGGACTGGAGGCCGAGCGAGGCGCTGAGACAGCAGCCTGGAATGCTACCGGTTTCGGAACGTCGGGAAGCCCAAAGGGACGGAGGTCGCAGGCGACCGGAGCGGGGAGCCATCCAGTCGCCGATGTAATGTAGCCGACCACATCGTCAAAATCATCATCATCCCAGAACCCGGTGACCCAGGTGGGATCGGGGGGGTCCGCATACGCCAGTGGTGTCAGCGTCAGTATCGACGCCACGAGAATCAACCCAAGCACGATCCGCGAACGCCGGGTGCGCATCGGGGCTCTAGATTCGCCCCTTGAAGGTCTCAATGTCAAACGCTCCTTGCATATGAGAAGCGTGGCCGCGTCAGTCCCCGGCGACGTCGAGCAGCTGGAGGGACGCCAGGCGGCGATAGATGCCGTCCGTTCGCGCGAGAAGCTCCGCGTGCCGGCCCGTTTCCACGATGCGCCCATCGTGCACCACCACCACCCGATCGGCGCTCTTGACGGTGCGCAGGCGGTGAGCGATCACGAGCAGCGTCCGGCCCTCCATCAACGCGGAAAGAGCGTCCTGGATGACCGCCTCGCTCTCGGCATCGAGCTCTGATGTGGGCTCGTCGAGAATGAGAATGGGGGGGCTCTTCACGAACGCGCGGGCGATGGCGATGCGCTGGCGCTGACCGCCCGAGAGCCGCATCCCTCGCTCCCCAACCACGGTCTGATATCCCGACGGCAGGGCCATGATGAAGGCGTGAGCATGGGCGCGCCGGGCGGCCGCCTCGACCTCTTCGTGAGTGGCGCCGGGCTTCCCGTACGCGATGTTGTACTCGAGGGTGTCGTGGAACAGGAACGTGCCCTGCGTCACCAGCCCAAAAAGCGAACGCAGGGAGGCGACGGTGATCTGCCTCACGTCCTCGCCGTCGACGGTGATACGGCCGGACGTCACGTCGTTCAGCCGCGGCAGGAGGTCCATGAGAGTGGTCTTCCCTGACCCGGAAAGTCCGACGAACGCCACCTTTTCGCCGCGGCGAACCGTGAGAGAGATGTTGCGCAGCGCATTGCTCTCCGCGCCCGGGTAGCGGAATGACACATCCTCGAAGACGATCCGGTCTTGGAACCCGCTGAGCGTGGTGGCGCCGGGGGCGTCGACAATGGTCGGCGGAGTGTCGAGGATCTCGAAGACGCGCTCCACCGAGCCCAGTGACTGCTGCACGGTGTTGAATGAGCGAATGAGCTCACGGACGGCACGCTGGAGGAGGGCGACGGCGGCCATGAACGAAAAGGCCTCGCCGGGGGTCAAGGTGCCCGAGATCACCAGTGAGCCGGCGTACCACACGACGCCGACGATGCTGAAGGCACCGAGCACCTCCATAACGGCTTTGGAAAGCTCATCGATACGGATGTCCTTGAGGGCTAGCCCCAACATGCGGTTGCTGAGTCTGTCCCAGCGGGCCTGCTCGAAGCTCTCGCGCCCGAAGGCTTTGACGATCTTGGCGCCGGTGAAGGACTCCTGCAGGAGCACGAAGAGCTCGGCGATCCGCTCCTGGGTCCGTCGGTTGATCCGGTACAGCTGGCGGCCCAGCGCCCAGACAGCCAGCGCCAGAGCGGGGAATGCGATGATGGCAATCAGGGCCAGCACCGGGCTGCGGGCGAACATCACCACGACCACCGCCACGATCGTTCCCGACCGGCGCACCGTATCTACGACCAGGTAGGAGAAAAGCCGAGCGACGCGGTTGACGTCCGTGACGACGCGGGCCTGGAGCTCACCCGAGTGGCGTGAAATGAAGAACGACACGGGCATGCCCTGGATATGAGCGTAGACTTCGCGGCGGAGTCTGGCCACCGCGCGCTCGCTGGCCACGGCTATGAAGTAGCCCTCGCCATAGGCCGCCGCTCCCTTGATGAGCGACACGCCAAGAATGGCCAGCGGGACCAGCTTCAGCATCGAGACGTCACGGCTGATGAAGATACCGTCCATGACGGGCTTCACCAGCCAAGCAATGGCACCGCCGAGAGCGCCCGCGGCGAGCGCGCAGAGCGCGCCGGCACCGACGGTCCGTAAATTCGCTCGTAGATACGGAACGAGCCGAAGGAGGACGCGATACTGCGGCTTCATCGTGCGCTGTCGCCGCGAAATCATGTCAGGGCTCACTCCGACGCAGGCACTACGCACCCAGAACAGCAGATCTCGATGCGCGAAAGTAGGTTGGCCCCAGCGATCACTCATCGACCTTGCCAGACTCGGATCGCCTCTTCAAGTTTCGGACCGAACACTTCAAAAATAGTTGACATGACGTTGGCCGGGTAGTAACTACTCAGTCAATGCGTCCACGGGCCTCCCTGAACGGGCTGGTGCTGTTTCTCATCGCGTGCGTCCTGACGCTCACTCCGCTGGCGTATGCCAGCCCTCCAGATCCCACCTGGCAACTCGGCTTTTTCGACGACGACGACTTCGATGAGGTCGTCGGCTACATCACCTCGGCCGCCGGGTTGGCGGAGGGGCCGGTTGTTCGGTGTCTTCGTCCAGTTCCGGTTCTCGTCATCCTGAAGGGTAGACAACCAGAGGATCCCGCCCCGTTCGTTCCGCGGTCGTCGTCTGATCCCCGCGCTCCCCCGACCGTCTAGCCCCGTTCCCCTCGCGTAGCCGCGTTTCGCGTCACCGACATCGGGGCGTGGTCTGTTCAGCGCCCTCTGTCCGCGTGCCGCAACGCGAATACCCATGGCCAAGACATGTGCGCGCCGGCCTCGCCCCGTCCAGTGCTCTGGCACCGGGGAGTGAGCCGGTCGGGAGGAGTCTCAGATGCGCAAACCGGTCCCAGGTGTCGTGGTGTGCTCCGAATCCGGGTCTCGAGCGTCACGATGTGCGGCATAGCCGGGGTGCTGCTGAGGCGCGGCCGCGCCGACGAGGGCGCCCTGCGATGCATGGCCGCCGCGCTCGCCCATCGCGGCCCGGATGATCTGGGCATTCATGTGGCGGGTTCCTTGGGGCTCGCCAATGCCCGGCTCTCGATCATCGACCTCGCGCATGGGCATCAGCCGATGGTCGACGGGAGGTTCTCCCTCGTCGCCAACGGCGAGATCTACAACTTTATCGAGCTTCGATCGGACCTCGAAGCGCGAGGCCGACGCTTCTCGACGGGTTCGGACAGCGAGACCATCCTGCACGCGTATGCGCTCGACGGCCTGCAGGCGCTCTCGTCCCTGAACGGCATGTTCGCCTTTGCCATCCACGATGCGGAAAAGCAGGAGCTCGTGCTGGCGCGGGACCGGCTCGGCATCAAGCCTCTCTACTACGCCCGGCTGCCGGACCGCCTGCTCTTTGCCTCCGAAATCAAAGCACTCCTCGCGGCGTGGCCCGGCGAGCCCGAGCTCGAGCCCCAGGCCCTCGCGCAATACCTTGAGAACCGCTTCAATACCGCCGAGGCCGGTTTGGTGCGTGGTATCCACCGCCTCCGGCCAGGCACCGCACTCGTCGTCGACGCCGAGCTCAGGGTGCGCGAGCATCGCTACTGGTCGCCTCTTGACGTCCGGCCGCGTCGGCTCGATGTCGACGAGGCCGTGGAAGAATTCGAACCGCTATTTCGTCGGGTGATGCTGGAGCATCTGCGCTCCGACGTGCCGTACGGACTGTTCCTATCCAGTGGTGTCGACTCTGGCTCGCTGCTTGCCCTGATGACGGAAATTGACGGGCGGCCCGTGCGCACGTTTTCTGCCGGCTATGGCGACGTGCTCGCCGGAGACGAGCTATCGCATGCGGCCGATATCGCCCGCCACTTCGGCGCCAAGCACACTGAAGTCGTACTCGATCGCTGGGCAGTGTTTCGGCGCCTTCCCTACACCATCTGGTCCACCGACGACCTGCTGCACGACTACGCGAGTCTGCCGACCTCATTCCTTGCGGAGCATGCCGCCGCCGAGCTGAAAGTGGTGCTGACGGGCGAAGGGGGCGACGAGGTGTTCGCGGGCTATGGTCGTTACCGGCGAAATCGGCTTCAGCGCTGGGCAAAGAGCCTCCTCGCCCCCGGTTCGGGTGGTTTTCGCACGCGCAGCTACTGGCGCAATCGCTGGGTGCGGGAGGTCTTCGGCCAGGAGCTGCGCGCCGCTTCGGCCGCGCGCCGGGCGCCGTTCATGGCCGCCTGGCAGTCCGCGCCACGCAGTTGGAGCCACCTCGCACGCTCTCAGTATGTCGATCTCACCACGTATCTGGTCGACGATCTTCTCGTGAAGGTCGACCGCGTGTTGATGGGGTTCGGCGTGGAAGGACGGGTGCCCTTCCTCGACCAGCGAGTGGTCGAGTTCGGCCTGGCCTTACCGGACTCACTCAAGGTCCGCGGTAGACACGGCAAACTGATCCTGAGGCGATGGGCCGAACGTCGATTGCCGCGTGAGCACGTGTGGCGGCGGAAGCGCGGCTTCTTCGTGCCGATCCGGCAGTGGTTTCGCGGCGACTTTCTCAACCAGTTGGCTGCGGTCCTGCCATGGAATCCGGCCATCCAGCGCTGGTTCCGTCCCGCCGGCGTTGCCGCGCTGGTGCGTGAGCAGCAAGCGGGCGGCAATGCGAGCCGCGCCATCTGGGGACTGATGCAGATCGCGATCTGGCATCGCATCTTCGTCGAGGGCCAGACCCCGCGCCGGGACGAGGACCCACTGGATTGGATCGCGTGATGACGCAGCCGATCCCTCTGGGCACGGCCCGAGCATGTCTTCCTTTTGCTCCTCGGAATCACCTCCCTTCGTCTGCTCGTTGCGCCCCGTTGCCGTGCCGACGGTCAACCCGCCTCAGGTGGTGGCCGTCGGCGTGATGACCTACGCGACCAGGGACATCCGGTGGCGTGAAGGCCTAGGCGGCGGCGTTGACCACGAAACCCAGAGAGAAGGCGAGTACAGCAAGAGCCATTCGTGTCATTTCATTCATCTCCTAAGATGTCGATTCACGGGTCGGCGGTGGCCGCCACCGCCGCCGTGGAAGCCAAGCGCCTCCGGTTAGTACCCCGGCCAGTCTCCCCAGGGCCCCCAGAAGATCGGGACGCTCAGGTTGTCCTGGACTGCTACCACCTCGTCGTTCGCCAGCTGCTTCTCCCGTGCCTGTTCGTACTGCGTGGCGGTCCCCACGTACAGGCACTTGCAGAGATCGGGGTCGGCGTACACGTAGTAGAGGTGGCCATCGCGCTCTTGGGCGACGAGCTTTCGCGCCGGCGTGAGCGTCTGTAGATGGGCGAGCTTTTCCGGCGTATCGGCGAGCTTCTGATCGAAGCCCGCGGCCGCGAGTAGCTGCTCCGTCTGCACCGTCGTCCACCGATCCTGCATGAAGCCAAAGGACTCCACGGCCACCCGGTAGTACGGGGTGGTGCCCGGCACTTGCACGTCGAAGAAGGCCCGGCCCGAGGCGGGAACGGTATCGCCGACCGGCTTGATGACGCTCCCGACCGTGCGACCCGACGCGTCGACCTCGCTGATCCGAAGCTGGACGTTCACCGCGTCCTCTCCGTAGTCGTTGTAGACGTATCCGACGATCCTGAACTGGTCGGACGGGGATGCACCGCCGGCCCACTCGACGCGGAAGAGCTGTTCAGAGAGCGTTGGATCGGCGGCCTCGGCCCGGGCCTCCAGGAAACTCACGCTCGACACGGCCGGGGCAACCGTCGCCCCCAGCATCACTGATATCGCCATAATGAGCAATCGCCATCGATTCATCGCTGTTCCTCCTGTCGCGTTGGCGGTCTTGGCCCTACCCACACTGTTGTGACGGCGGCGTCGGGTGCGGAGGCCGCATGCGTCCGTCCTTTTCCGCAGGAATGCGACACGAATCCTCTGAATGACGGCGGGCTCGTCAATGTGGCGATCAGCTGCACGTCCGGCGCAGCGCGGACAGAGCAGAACATCCAGGTCGATGGTCCGGACCGGTCTTCGTCACCGTATCGGTGGCCTTGGGCGACGCCCCGGCCCCCGGCGTGACCGGGATCATGACCAGGCCGGACGCGGTTCTCATCGCGCCCGTCTCCCGGGCCGCCTTGTCGACAAGGCCTGGCCCGTCTTCTTCTCGCCGGCCGCCACCGGCCTGTGGAGGCTCCCATCGGCGAGACCCGCCTCGACCAATTCCAGCTCCGACGGGCTCAGATTGAACGGGCTCAGGCTGCGATTGATCGTCAGACCGAGAGCGTAGAGGGTCTTTTGCTCTTCGGTCTCGAGCTTGGGTTCAGCCGCCGCCGCGTCGACCGCGGTGGCGAGGATGAGGGCAGTCGACCAGATCACGAACGTGCGCATGGGATTCCTTTCTTGGGAGTTCAACCGGGCGCAGTAGCTACCCGGGTCCGGCGTGGCCCCGCCGACGCGGCCGAACATCAGCGCCGTCTAACCGACCGGCGTGGGAACCACCTTGAGCCACCCGCCCGGGCACTGTTGCGTGTAAGGGTAGTATGCGTTGGCGTTGACGCAGTAATACCAGTACGCGGGGGCCGCCGGTGAGGACTGCTGCTCCGGCTGGATCACCAGCGGTGGCGCGTAGGTGTAGGCCGGGTACGGCGACGGGAACCAGAAGGGATCCCAAAAGAAGGGATCGACCCCGAAGCCGAATGCAGGGCC
>WNFS01000422.1_pt1 | contig 30835 bp, 16 predicted proteins | sample 5400141 | NCBI WGS metagenome assembly WNFS01 (sample SAMN13153358, study PRJNA577476) | soil metagenome | isolation source: 60 cm saprolite under Madrone tree | place: USA:California | collected 2016-06-14
TTCTTCGAGATTCTGCGTCGTAACTTTGTGTTCTTTAGCGATGATGTCGAAGTCCGGTTGGACCGCGTCCATGCTGACGACGTAGTCGTCCTTGTCGAGGTCCATTCCATTCACGCCTCCCGCGTTTCGCCCCATCGGGCGTACTTCCGTTTCGCGGAAGAGGATCGCCTGGCCCTCATGGCTGGCAAGGAAGATCATTTTCTTGCCGTCGGTGAGCTTTGCGCCAATAAGCTCGTCCTTGCCATCGAGACTGATGGCGATGATCCCCGTCGAGCGCGGATTGGAGAATTCCGCCAGCGTCGATTTCTTTACGGTGCCGCTCTTCGTGGCCATGAAGACGAACCGACCCTCTTCTTCGAGCGTGTGCGCCGCGACGAGCGCCGTCAGTTTTTCGTCTTCCTGGAATTTCACGAGGCTGGAAATCGCTTTGCCTCTGGTGGCTGCGGCGGCCTCCGGCAATTCGTACACTTTGAGCCAGTACACGCGGCCCTTCGAAGTGAAGAGCAAGATATAACTGTGCGCCGAGGCGATGAACATGTGCTCAACGAAGTCCTCTTCCTTCGTGCGCGCACCGATGCGGCCTTTGCCGCCGCGCGACTGATGGCGGTAGGTGTCCGCTGCGGTGCGCTTGATGTAGCCGGCGTGGCTCACGGTTATCAGCATGTCCGTGTCGGCGATCAGGTCTTCGAGTTTGATCTCGTCGACCTTGTCGACAATCTGCGTGCGCCGGTCGTCGCCGTAGGCCTTCTGGACTTCGCGCAGCTCCCCGGTAATGACCTGCTTCAACTTTTTTTCGCTCGAGAGAATTTCCTTGAGCTCGGCGATCTGGTCGCGGATGGATTTCAATTCCTTGAGGATTTCGTCGACCGAGAGTTGCGTGAGGCGGTGGAGTTGCAGCTCAAGAATGGCGTCCACTTGAATCGGGGTCAGGCCATCAGAAACGGACCGCGTGATTTCGCCTTCGAGCGCGGCGACTCGGTACTTCCGGCCATCCAGCTTAACGCCCTCGAGCTTTCTGGATTTCCCGTTTTCCGTGATCGTGACATCTTGCTCGGAAAAATAGTTGAGCAAGTTTTGCTTGGCTTCGGCGCGGCTCGAAGAACCACGGATGATGCGGATGACGTTGTCCAGGTGATCGAGGGCGACCTGATAACCGACGAGGATGTGTTCGCGCTCTTCGGCTTTGCGCAGTTCATAGCGCGTGCGGCGCAGCACAACGTCACGCCGGTGCTCGAGAAAGAGCTTGATCAGCGGAATCAGGCCCAGCTCGCGCGGCTGCCCGCCCACGATGGCCAGCAGAATCATGCCGAACGATTCCTGCATCTGCGTGTGCTTGAAAAGATTGTTAAGGATGAGCTGCGACTCTTCGCCGCGCTTAATTTCGATGACGATGCGCATGCCTTCGCGCGAGGATTCGTCGCGAACGTCGGCGATGCCTTCGATTTTCTTGGTCTGCACCAACTCGGCAATGCGTTCGATCAGCTTCGATTTGTTGACCTGGTACGGGATTTCTGTGACCACGATGTTTTCGCGGTCCTTGCCGACTTCTTCGATGGCCGCTTTCGCGCGCATCATGAAACTGCCGCGGCCGGTTTTGTAGGCGGATAAGATGCCCTCGCGGCCGGCGATGTACGCGCCCGTCGGAAAATCCGGCCCCGGCACGAGCTTCATGATTTCGTTCAGCGGCGTGTCCGGTTTGTCGAGCAGAACCGCCGCGGCTTCCACGATCTCGCGCAAATTGTGCGGCGGAATGTTCGTGGCCATACCGACGGCGATGCCGCTGGCGCCGTTCACCAGTAGATTCGGTATGCGCGACGGCAGGACAAAGGGCTCTTCGCGTGTCTGGTCAAAATTGGGAACGAAATCGACGGTCTCTTTTTCGAGGTCGGCGAGAATATCTTCGCTGATTTTCGCCAACCGCGCTTCGGTGTACCGCATGGCCGCCGGGGGATCGCCGTCGACGGATCCGAAATTTCCCTGACCGTCGATCAAGGGGTAACGCATGTTGAAGTCCTGCGCCAGCCGCACCAGCGCGGGATAGATCACGGCTTCTCCGTGCGGATGGTAGTTGCCGGAGGTGTCGCCGCAGATCTTGGCGCATTTGCGATAGCCGCGGTTTGAGGCGAGGCCGAGGTCATTCATGGCCACCAGGATGCGCCGCTGTACGGGCTTCAGTCCGTCGCGCACGTCCGGCAGCGCGCGCGCGATGATCACGCTCATCGCGTAGTCGAGATAGGACTTCTTCATCTCGGCTTCGATATCGACCGGCAGCAGTATCGACTTGTTTGTCTCGTCCGCCATTTCCCCTCGCTGTGGCTCAGTTTCTCCGCAGTAGGGGTACGACATATCGTGCCCCTACAAGTGATATCTATCGTTTCGCCGCATACTCCAGCACGAAAGCCTTCACTGAATCGAAAGCGTTCGCCGCATTTGCAAAGCGCCGAGGCGCAAAATAGTCCTCAAGCTGCCTCAGAAGGTCGTCACGCGCAACATCGCTTGCCAACCCGATCGCCACGCCGCGCTCGTTGTCCGGAGTTTCGGTCGGCGTCGCACGAAATTCGCTAACACTCAATCCACGCAGTCCCGGCAATGTCGTCCAACCCAACTGCCAAATCATCCCGCTGACTTCACTTTCGGTCGCAACGCATAGAAAACGCCACTTCCGATTGCCAGTACAACTAACACACCAATCAGATCGACCATCAATACCGTGTGCCAGCCTTGTGCGTACGAAGGATCCGCGAGGCCCGCAGCACCTCGCCAGGCGCGAAATTCATTCACCAGCCGGGGCAAGCGAAACCCGGCAGTACCCACCGACGCAAGCAGCAAACCCCAACGGATTGCGTTGCGAACGGACCCCGCATCCGTATTGGCCTGCTCCGTCACCAACTAAATATCCAGGTTCACAACTTCCAGCGCATTTTCCTCGATGAACTTGCGCCGCGCCTCGACGTTTTCGCCCATCAGCGTGGTGAAAATATCCTCGGCGGCGACCGCGTCTTCGAGTTTCACCTGGAGCAGCGTCCGTGTCTCCGCGTTCATCGTGGTTTCCCAGAGCTGCTCGGCGTTCATTTCTCCCAGACCCTTGAATCGCGTGATGGTGAAATCTTTTTTGGCGTCTTCCACGACGTAGTTGAGGACGTCGTGCACATTTTCCTTGTTCACTTTGTCGCCGTTGCGCGCCACGATGAATGGCGGTTTGTTGTATTCCTCGATCTGCTTGGCCAGCCCGCGCAGTCGTTTGTAATCCGCCGTCGAGGCCAGCGCCCAGTTCACTTTTTGATTGTGCGGCGGGCCGAATTGAATTTCGTAAAGGCTGTGCTCTTCATCGAAAGCTACTTTGCCTTCGACCTTGAGTTTGGCTTTTTCGATTTCCTTCAAAAGTTTCTCCAGCGCCTTTTTGTCTTCAAAATCCATCTTTTTCTCGAGGCCGCTCTCCGCAAGCAGTTCAACCAAGCCCTGTTCGCGCAAACGCCGGCCCAGCTTGGCCGAGGCGGCTTCGTACTCCTGCACGTTGAGAAGAAACTTCGTCAGCCCCGCGCCCTCTAGCGAAACGCCCTCTTTCGCTTTCACGACGTGGTCTTCCGTGGCCCGCTTCATCAGCTCGTGCGCAAATTCGCGCTCATCGCGGATATATTTCTCCGTTTTGCCTCGCTTTACGCGGTACAGAGGCGGTTGCGCGATGTAAATGTGCCCGCGATCGATCAGCTCCTTCATGTGGCGGAAGAAAAACGTCAGCAACAGCGTGCGGATGTGCGAGCCATCGACGTCCGCATCGGTCATGAGAATCACTTTGTGATAGCGCAGCTTGCTGGCGTCGAAGTCATCCTTGCCGATGCCCGTGCCAAGCGCTGTGATGATGGCGCGAATTTCTTCGTGTCCCAGCATTTTGTCGTAACGCGCTTTTTCCACGTTGAGGATCTTGCCTTTGAGCGGCAGAATGGCCTGGTATTTGCGGTCGCGCCCCATTTTTGCCGACCCGCCGGCGGATTCGCCCTCGACCACGAACAGCTCGCACCGCGCAGGATCGCGCTCCTGGCAATCGGCGAGTTTGCCGGGCAGACCGCTTGAATCCATGGCCGACTTGCGGCGCGTCAGTTCGCGGGCTTTGCGCGCAGCTTCCCGGGCGCGCGCCGCGTCGATGCACTTGGAAATGATTCGGCGCGCCACTGTCGAATGTTTGTCAAACCATTCGCCCAGCTTCTCATTGACGAGCTGCTCGACGTCGCCCTTGATATCGCTGTTCAGCTTGCCCTTGGTCTGTCCTTCGAACTGCGGCTGTGGTAGACGCACGGAAACGACCGCCACGAGGCCCTCGCGAACGTCGTCACCGGTGATGGTCACTTCATCTTTTTGCTCTTTCAGCATGCCCGCTGACGACGCGAAATTGTTGATCGTGCGTGTAAGCGCGGAACGAAAACCGGAGAGGTGAGTGCCGCCATCTACAGTGTTGATAGTGTTCGCGAACGCGAAAACGTTCTCGCCGTAGGTGTCGTTGTATTGCAGCGCGATTTCTATCTCAACTGTGCCGCGCTTCCCTTCGATGTAGATCGGCGAATCGTGCAGCGTGGTCTTGCCGCGATTCAAGTGTTTAACGAACTCGCCGATGCCGCCCGTAAAGCGGAATTCCGATGTCTTCTCCGTGCGTTCATCCGCGAGGGTGATCTTTAGCCCTTTGTTCAGAAAGGCTAGCTCGCGCAGGCGCTGAGAAAGCGTATCGAAGCTAAAAACTGTTTTGTCAAAGATTGTCGGGTCGGGATGAAACGTAACAGTTGTGCCGGTCTTTCGCGTTTTGCCGGTCTGCTTCAGCTTCGTGGTCGGCTTGCCTTTTTCGTAAGACTGCTCCCACACCGCACCATCGCGCGAGATTTCCAGTTCGAGCCTGTCCGAGAGCGCATTGACGACGGAAACGCCGACACCGTGCAAACCGCCGGAAACCTTGTATGTATCGCTGTCGAATTTTCCACCGGCGTGCAGCACCGTGAGCACCACTTCGGCCGCGGGACGTTTTTCGGTCGCGTGCATGTCCACGGGAATGCCGCGCCCATTGTCGACCACCGTGACCGAATCGTCCGCGTGTACGGTGACGTTGATCTCGTCCGCGAAGCCGGCCATGGCTTCGTCGACGGAGTTGTCAACGACTTCCCACACCAGATGGTGGAGGCCCATGTCTCCCGTCGAGCCGATATACATCGCAGGACGCAGTCGCACGGCTTCGAGCCCGCCAAGAACTTTGATTGACTTCGCGTCGTACTGGTGACCAGGACCCCGTCCTGCCACCGTCTCTTTATCGCCCATGTACGCTCCTGACCAAACTCTTGCCGCGCAAGACGAACCCCGGGCTAAGCGGCGAGCCTCAGCGCTAATAAACTCTGCTCAGTTTCTTGTGAAGCGAGGAAAGGCGTGCTCGCGAAATGCTCCGTACGTCGCCTTACCCTTTGATTCTGGATTCATCAAACAAATCCAGAACTCGTAGGGTTCCTGCTCCATCCCGTCTCGCGCAGCGAGACGTGGCGAAGACTTCTTAACTCCAAGCATCCGGCTCCATAGCTCCTGGCGCGAAGCTAAATGGCTGGGCCGAATTCACTTGGCCGACGTGCCGATTGGGAGGTTACCCGACTGCGAATCGACAGCCACTTGAGTGTACCTGAACTAGGGGACTTTCTCAAGAGCAAGAATCTCTCCCGCTAGGAGATAAAGGCTTTATTTACTTACACTTGTATGTGGCTGATGAAAATGAAAAAGGCGCTCACCAAAGCGCCTTTTTCCGCCGCTTTTCCTAGCAAAGTACGCGGCCTCGACAATCAAATGCGCATCGGCATGATGATGTAGCGGTATCGGTAGGACTCGTCAGCGAGCGGGCGCATCTGGCCGGCGGATTGTTCGTCCTTTAATTCAATGCTGATGGGCCCATCGGCCGCGGCGGCGAGAAAATCTAGCATGTAGGAAGAATTGAAACCGATGCTGATGGCATCGCCTTTATATTCCTTTTCGATGTTTTCCTTGGCTTCGCCGTATTCCGGGCTTGACGCCGAAATCTCTATGCCTTCTTTCGATACCGCCAGCTTCACGGCGTGCGAACGCTGATCGGCGAGTTGCGAAACGCGCCGCACCGCATCGCTGAGTTCCGCGCGCTCGAGCACGACAGTTTTACTGTTGTCGCGCGGCAGCACCGCTTCGTAATTTGGAAATTGCCCGGTAAGAATTCGCGAAATCAAAAGACGGTGGCCCACTTGAAAAAACAAATGGCTTTCGTCTTTGGCGAACTCGATGGACGCGTCGGAACCGGCCGCACTCGCCAGCTTTTCCACCTCGTCCATGGCCTTTTTCGGAATGAGCACTTTCACTTCGCCATTCAATCCTGCAAGTTTCTGGTCTGTTTCGGCAAGCGCCAAGCGATGGCCGTCCGTGGCCACCATTGCCAGGGTATCCGGCTTCAAGATCAGCAATCCGCCGTTCAATGTGTACCGCGACTCTTCCATCGAAATGGCAAACTTCGTCTTCGCGATGAGGCTCTCCAAAACTGCGGCAGAAATCTTGACGAGGGTGTGCGGCATCGCCGGGAGCGCCGGAAAATTCTCCTTCACCATCCCCACAAGCTTGTACTTCTTTCGGTCGCTGACGATTTCGACCCAGTGATTCTCGAGCAGTCTAAACTTGATCTCGCCCTCAGGTAGCAGGCGCACCAACTCCAGCAGCTTTTTCGCGGGGATCGTCCCAGCACCCTCTTTCTTGATCTTCGCTTCGCAGGACGTGCGCACACTCAGCTCAAGGTCCGTCGCCGTTATGGTCAACTGGCCGTCCTTGGCCTCAACGAGCAAATTCGAAAGGATGGGGATCGTCGTCTTGCGCTCGACGACACCTTGCGTCGTGCTGAGTTCATTCAATAGCGCTGATTTTGTAACGCTGAATTCCATCTCGTGATGTTCCTCGCGTGCGGTTCCTGTTGCGCTCATTCGGGTTCCTCGCTACTTTCCACCGCTGTCGTACTCTACTCGCTTTTTCGCAAAGTATAAAGCCCACGCCGCACGTAAAACCTGTGGAAATGCATGAAATCTAGACGCTCCTACTGCAGGCCGGCACAAGACAGCGGTAGCTCTTTTTTCACTTACAACAGTCACAACAAGGAAAGTGTTGACTGATTTCTAAAAACTATAAAGCTTGTTGTTGTGATGAGTGCGGTGGAATTGTGGAAAGCCCAACAACCGCTTTCATTCCCAGTAGCCTAGCGTTGATTCTGCCGAGTGGCGAATTGTGGGAAACGGTGAAAAGGTAGCTCCAAAGCGTTGTTCGAAGCTTCACGTCGAAATGTCTTCCACGGTACTCAACAGAATTTCCGCATCTTCTTCAACGCCTATTCACAGCCCTTCACGCGCGAACTTTGACGCGTAAGTCAGACGGACGAGCCGAGCAGAAACCAAAGGCGGGAAGATCCCAATGGGGGCGGAGATCGCGTGAGTCGAGAACGGTGTTTAGGCTAACGGCTAAGAATACTGAGGGAGAACGCCTTCGCTACTGCAAAGTATCCATCAAACGCGTGATCGTCCGATTCAAGTCTTTATCCGACCGCCGCATTTCCTCGATCTTATTGATCGAGTGCAGCACAGTGGTGTGGTGTTTGCCGCCGAATTGCCGCCCGATTTCCGGCAGCGAGGCGCTAGTGAGCTGCTTCACGATGTACATCGCCACCTGGCGCGGGAACGCGATGGCGCGCGTGTTGCTGCGAACCTTTAAGTCCTGTTCGCGCATATTAAAATGCTCGCTCACCCGTTTCTGAATCAGATCGATGGTGACGCGCTTCTCCTGCGAGGCGATAATGTTGCGTAGCACCTGCTGCGCCGTCGCCAAGGAAATCGTGGCGCCCGTCAAGGACGCATAAGCCATCAGCCGCGTCAGCGCGCCTTCCAACTCGCGCACGTTGGACTTAATGGCCCGCGCGATGTACTCCGCCACGTCGTCCGGCAAGCTAAACCGGTCGTTCTCAGCTTTCTTCTGGAGAATCGCAATCTTGGTTTCCAAATCTGGCGGCTGGATGTCAGCGATCAGACCCCATTCAAATCGCGAGCGTAGGCGTTCCTCGATAGAGTTAATTTCTTTCGGCAAGCAGTCGGAAGAAATCACAATCTGCCTCTGCTGCTCATAAAGCGCATTGAACGTATGAAAAAACTCTTCCTGCGTCCGCTCTTTCCCCGCGATGAACTGGATATCGTCCACCAGCAAAACGTCCACGGTGTGGAACCGGTCGCGGAAACTGGTCATGCGGTCAAAACGCAGCGAATTGATCACCTCGATGGTAAATTTCTCGGCGCTCACGTAGCTCAGCCGCATCGCCGGGTTGCGCTTCTTAATCGTGTGCCCGATGGCATGCATCAAATGCGTCTTGCCCATGCCCACTCCGCCATAAAGAAACAGCGGGTTGTAAGCCTTCGACGGTTGCTCTGCAACGGCCCGCGCCGCAGCGTGCGCAAACTCATTCGATTTGCCGACGACAAACGAATCAAAGCTGTAGCGCAAATTCAATTGATGATCGCTGCTTTCAAAGTCCAGCTTCGTTTGCTTCATGCCGGTTGCTGTGGGAGCGGCTGGCACTGGTTCTTCCTCCGTACAGACGTATTGCACTTTCACGTTGGGAGTCCCAAGTTCGTGGAACACGGCTTTGACGATCTCGCCATAGGTGCGCGTCAAGACCTGCCGGAAGACCGTGCCGGGAATCTGCACGAACAGGTTTTCACCCTCCGCCCGATTCAGCCGCGTGGGTTGAAACCATGTGGTGTAGGTGTTGATGCTGACCCGGGACTTCACGTGCTCAAGAAATCGCTCCCAGGAATTCGTCGCAGTAGTCATCACAAGAGAAAGTCTCACCCCGTTATTTCCACAGATGTGAATAAGCTGTGGAAAGCACGTCCCTTCTTTTCTTTTTTTTTTCTGGCTTCGGGAATCGTGCCCGTACCGGAGCGTCTTGCTTTCCCCTGGCGCCCCGCGCACGGCCCTTCTAGAATTGTCGGCCCCTCGACTCGCCGCTATCAGACAGCGCGGGATTGTCGCCGATTGGACCGCATGGAGCAAGCGAAAAGTGTGCGAAGGGATTCACCGCGGTGCACATGCCATGCACAGCTTTTCCACAAGCACAATTTTTGTGCAACTCCTTCGGCTAGCGCATATTTCTGCGGGAATCTTGACAAAATTTCCGCGAGCGCCCACCGCTTTGCACAAATTCCTTCCAAATCGCCCTGAGGAAAATTCCGTTATTGTTGAGATTTTTTATCGGGCCGCTCGAATTCGTAGATGCCCAGTGGGTCGCTTCCGATGATCAAACGGTCTTGCTCGATGAGAATCGTATTGGCATCGAGCCGCGCTTCCTCAGGCGTGTAGATCTTATACGTCGCGCGGCGATTTCCTTCCTTGTCAAAGTGCAACAGATTGTTACCCAGCGCCATCCAAACTTCTCCGGTGCCGCGCTCAACACCGACGGCCGTCAGAATACGCTTAAACAAGGGAGCGTCCCCGCGCTTCTCCTGCCTCTCGATCTCTTTGCGAGTGGCCTGCGCCGCCGGCCATGCGTCAACTCCCGTGTATTGAATATCCTGGCCCCCGTAACCGTTGCGGTCATATTGCCGCACGGTGGCTTCCGGCAGGTAAGGAAAGGCGTAATACAGATGGTCTCCGCCGTCCGTCACTAGCATTCCGATATTCAGAAAGCGGTTCACTTCCGGACGTTCTGAGATCGGCTCGGGGTCGCCAAACTCACGCACATCCCGGCCTTTCTTGTCGAAAACCATGACCAAGTGGGGTTCGTGCACGGTGGCCACGGCAACTTCGCCATCCGCGAGCGCCGCGATCGCCACCGGCGCATTCACTTTAATCATGCGCGCATTTCCTTTGCTGTCCCAGATCTTGATGGCGTTTGCGCCACGATCCGCTACGTACACGGTTCCCTGTGCGTCTACGTCCAGGTCTTCGCCGAAAGTGATGGTTGCCAATTGTGGTGACTCGGGACTCGGACCTTTGCCGTCTTCATAGGCAGGAACCCTCTTCAGCAATTTCCCCGCTCGATCGAAGACCGAGGCGGATGATCCCGGCGCGCTCAACACATAGTAGTTCCCGTCAGCCCCGTGCTTCACCGCCCGCAGACCCGGCCCAACGCCTGGCAACAGCCTCTTCTTGGCCGTGAGATCCCCTTCGTCCTGGCCAAACGCGCACGCGGCGAAACACCCCAGCAGACACAAGCCCACAAGAATTCTCAAGTTAATCACAAACCCTTTGTTCTTCGTCATTTCTCCTGAGTCATCAGAGTAGGACGTAAGGATACAGGTTGCCCGTTTCAGACCATTCGGTGTGCCGATCAGTCAATCTTGAACCGCAGGCGCTCGATCGACCTTGCGCGCAGCCGCCCCGCCGCGTTGCGCGGCCCTTCGTCGTCTGTCTCAATCAACACGCAGTTCATCTGCACATCGCCGGAGGCCACTTCAAACCGTGCCGGCAATCCATCGAGAAATTTCTTAATGATACCGGCTCGGTCCATCCCGATCACCCCGCCGTGTGGCCCGCTCATGCCCACGTCCGTGATATACGCCGTGCCACCGGGTAGGACGTGCTCGTCTGCAGTCGTTACGTGCGTGTGCGTCCCCACGATCGCAGTGACCCGCCCGTCGAGGTACCAGCCCGTCGCTACTTTCTCGCTGGTGGTCTCCGCATGCATGTCCACGAAAACGAAGGCCACATCCTCGGGCAGTTTGGCTAGTTCGCTGTCGGCTTTTCGAAACGGATCGTCGGTCGGTGTCATAAACACGCGCCCCTGCAGATTGAGCACGGCGTATTTCACGCCATTTTTGGCTGTGCCGACGTAAAGACCGCTGCCTACGTTCCCTTCCGGGAAATTCGCCGGCCGCAGCAGCCGCGGTTCATGCGGCATAAACTCCAGAATTTCCTTGCGGTCCCAGCTGTGGTTGCCGCCGGTGAGGACGTCAATCCCCATCGCGAGCAGCTCTTCCGCCAGCCGCGGCGTGATCCCGAATCCAGAAGCCGAATTCTCACCGTTGGCGATGACAAGATCGATTTGCCGTTGCGCAACGATGTCCGCCAGACGCTCGCGAACAATCTGCCGCCCCGGCGACCCGACAATATCTCCAATAAAAAGTACGCGCATGCTCTATGAGGACCCGGCGAATAGAAAAAAAGAGCGGACTGCTTGGCCGTGGGGAGCTAGGCCGTGAACCTCTGAATTAGGTGGGCGCCACGAGCCAACCGTTAGGCTTTCCTGCCCCGCTCGCCCGTCTCTAATCGCCCGCTTCGAGCGGTTACCACCTGCGACAAAGACGTGCCAGCGGGACAGGCCGTGCACACAGGCTGTCTATCCGCAGCACCTCAGAGATTCGTCATTGGTTCAAACAGCTTTCGCTCCCTCACCTGCCTCGAAGAACCGCTCCGCTTCATATTCTAGCAGGATGCCCGCCCAAAGAAAGGCAGCGGCACCATAGCCTGCTCCAGAAGCTTTCAAATTGAGGGGCTCTTCTATACTCAAATCGGCGGGAAAAACGTCCCTAGATCCAAAGAACTCTTTCGGAACGGACTAGTCGATAAAGTCGATCACGGCGCCGTCGCGCCGGTCCAAAAAGCCCACAAACTGCCCGAAATTTGGGGCAGTCACATTGTTATAGACGGCGTTGAAATTGCCGTGATTCGTCACGTTGAGCGAATAAAATCCCAGCCGAATGTGGTGAGTCTTGCCGCTTTTCGCCCCAAGAAAAGGAACTTGGAAGACGCGGTAGATTTTTACATCCAGCGAAAGATAAGTGGCGAAGCGCCGCCCGTTTGGCGTGCCCACATAATTCTGCAGCACATCCACATTGGAGTAGGCGTAGCCCGAATGCACATCGAGGATAGGACTGAAGGTGAACTTCTTCGGTAAGGAAAACACTCCCCAGCTCACCACCCGCTGCGGCACGTCGGAAGGCAATACTCCGTAGACATTCGGCCGGATGACGGGCTGCAAGAACGGAATCATTATGTCGGAAAGGTTATTCAAATCTCCCCGCGTGCGGCTCCATATATAGGAAGCGTTCACCTCGTGGTGTTCATGAACGGTGAAGCGCACGGTGCTTTCAATCTCCCGATAGTGAGAGGAACCGGTGTTCGTAAGGCCCAGAAAGGAATTCTGGCCGACGGCGCCGGTGAAAGGATTGACCACAAACAGATAAGTCGTATGGCTGTCGATGTAGCCGACTCGCAGCACCATGTTTCTCCGCAACTCGCGATCGCCCTCGAGACTCCACGTGAAATTGCGCGGCGTTGTGCCCGGCCCCTGCGGCAAAATATCTCCATTTAGCGGATTCGTCCCGCCCACATAGGCGTTGGTGTACGTTACAGGCGCCCCGATCAATTGCCCAGTAGAATCAAACTGGCTCACCACGCGAGTCGGATTCACGCCAAAGTCGGCTGCCAGCAGAGGCAGCATGCTATAGAACAAGCCCGCCCCCGCTCGAATGACGGTCTTGCCGTCCTTATCCGGTGTGTAGGCGATACCCAGGCGCGGTGCCAACGCCGCGGACCATCCAGCGGTTTCGCTGGACAAACGCGCCCCCGCGTCGATCGTCCAATGCGGGTTTAGTATCCAATGATCCTGCACGAACTCGGCAACGGAAGTAGCGGATGGAATCTGAGCCCCCGCAGGCTGAAAGTTGATCTCCTCATCCAACGCGCCGTTCTGCTCAACGAGGTGAATCGGATCGGCCGTGCTCACGCCGAAATAAGAACGATAGTTTACGTCTACGCCCACATGGATCTCGTGTCGACCCAGCCAGTGTTTCTCCGCAAATTGATAGCTGGGCAGAAACTGGAACTGCTTGCCTCTCCTTGACCAGCGGTTGAAGAAGTTTCCGCCCCAGCCCTGCGGTGAAATCAACATATCATCCAATCCCTGCCCGTGAGCATTGCTGTCGAACCGCGTGTACTGAGCAACTGCGCTGAAAATCGCCCCGGAATCCAGCTGGTACCTATCGGACAAGTGCAAAGCAATTCCCTTTTGGTTCAAGTCATTCGAGGCGGGGTCCGGCACAAGGGCGTTAATGTCGATGTGCTGCTGGCGAAGAGGAAAGGCATTAACCGTAAGAGTCAGGATTTGTTTGGGCGAAAGAATGAGTTCGAGGGTCGTAAAAGAGTTAAAGCCTTGTTTCTTGTAGATGTCGTCTGGCCAAGGCAGTCCGCGAACCGTGGTCTTTTTCATGTCGTACTGGAAGACTTCCGAGAAAAACAGTTTGCCGTCGAGCAGCGGTCCCCCAAAGTCGACCCCAGGAGTCGCTTGCGCCACGCCGACCATCGAGCCGTTCTTTCCCAGAACCGAAGGCACGATATTCTTTACATAGAAATTCCATTTTTCTTCCGGAGGCTTGGTCTCAATGGTGGTCAATCCGCCCGAAAAACTTCCGAGTCCCGCGTTATACGGCGTTTTGTAGACCGCGAACGATTGCACCGCATCCGTGGGCACGGCAATGGAAAAGCTTCCGGTCACCGGATCGGCCGTCTGCGCGGAATTCACCACAAACAGGCTTTGATTTTCGTCCGCACCCTTAAAGGTGAGTTTTCCGTCCTGCGTTCTTATCACTCCCGGAGTGATGGGAAGCACTTCGCGGATCTTCTCCTCCGGCGTAGGCAGGGCAACCAGATCGCGGTGGGTTATGGTGGCCTCTGGATTGGAAACGCTCTCCGTGGAGATGACCTGAGTTTGTTCGCGAACCTCGACCTGTTCGTTGACCGTTTCAAGTTCCAGCTTGATGTCTTGAACCGCAGCCTGGCCGGCAGCGACGCTGACCTGCTTTGTGACGGCCTTGAACCCTGATTGCGTAATTGAAATCGTGTATTTGCCCGGCTTGAGGTTCTTAAACTCGTAGCGTCCAGCGTCGTCGGTATCCGCGCTCAAGATATTCCCGTCAGCCGGTCCTCCGGTTAGCTTTACGCCGATGCCAGAGAGGTCCGACGCCGCGTTTTCTTGCGTAGTGGATATCGTGCCGTGAATGGACCCTGTCTGAGCCTTCTCGCCGCCAGACCGCGTCCCTTGTCCAAATGCCGGGATGGTCGCCGCTAAAATCACAAATAGGGCAGCCGCTCGGGGTACCCAAGCAAGCTTGACGCGGCCCCCTGTACTGCAGGCGAACGCGAGAGTTGCTCTGAACTGGAGAAAAGCCCTTAGAAACGGATTCATGGTCTGGCCGACAAGAACTCTGTCTTTCAATACGCGCTTTCTTTAACGTGCATGGGTCAGTCGGATTGGCGAGCGTTACATGCGCCTTTGGCCAGCCGGACGACATCCCCTCTATTGTCAATTTGCAGTACGGAAACTGAAAGCCCGGCGAGGTCAGGCTGTGCCTCAATCTCCAACTGCACGAACCAGTGCCGCAGCTTGGCGCAGTCCCCTTCCCCCCCGATCCGGATGTAATTAGATGCAAACGCGGATATATCCGTTAGGCCCGTTGGGCCCAATTACGACGACCATCCCGGAGTACGACGCCATGGCACTCTGTTGCTTTGGGGTTCCTAGGAGTTCGCGTCTTTGTGAGCCTTCTCCCCACAAAGGCGTTCGGCGTTGGCGTGCAACTGTGAGAGCACGGTCTCCAGCTTGTCGATGTCGACGTTCAGTACACCATGAAAGAATTGGCTGCGCACTTCCTCGAACCTCGTCTTCAAGTGCGGGGCAAAACGGCGGCCTTTGTTCGTCGCCTTGATGATCGAGAGCCGATGATCACGTGGATCGCTCCTACGCGTAAGAAAACCGCCCGTTTCGAGCCGGTCCACAAAGCGCGTGATCTTGCCTTTGTCTCTCCCCATCGCCTCGGCCAGCTTTCCAGCCGAAGTCTCGCCTTGTTGTGCACAATGCACGAGCACCGCCGCTGCCTGCGCCGTCATCCCAAATTGGCTGAAGCACCGATCAAATGCCGTCTGCAGCCGAATGCTGGTCCGGAAGAGCCGGGATATCGAGAGTTCAGCCTGCCATTCTCGAATCCCGGCGTACCTCCCCGCAGACTTCTCCCTTTTTCCGAGAGGGCTCCTCAGGAATTCCCCATTCTTCCCGGTCTCCGTAGTTTCCATCATCTGTTGACCGATATGGCTTTTCAGGCTAATCGTTCGAGCTGTTCACCCCATTCACCTAGAAGTGGAAGCCTAGTTCCGCCGTATAGGACCGCGGCGTCACGAAGTGCGTCCCGCTGAACGTGGAAAGGAAATTGTACGCGGCCGTCTTGTTGGTTAGATTGATGACCGTGAAACGCAGGCTCCATTTGTACTTGTCGCCTCGGAAGAGGTTGTCGTCACCAACGCTGGTGTCGAACAAGTTGCGCGGTTTGACGCGCGTCGGATTGTGGTCCACATCAAACGTGGCGCCCGCAATGTTGATTAGCTTTGCGCCGGTCTTGATTGGATTCGCGCCGCAGATGGTTCCCGCGCCCAGCGCAAGAGGCGAGGTTAGAGACGCTGTGTGCATAACGCCGCCGGCAGCGACGCAGAAAAGCCCGATGGCCGTTTGCTGATCGGCGTCAAGGAAGCTCGACGCGTCAGAGAAATTGTCGAGATTTGGATTGCTCGCGACCAGACCGCTGTCGTAGCGCCAGTTGAAACCGATCCAGGGCAACGTTTTGTACGGCTGATATTGAAAATGGGTCGTCTGATTGAAGGCCTGGTCGTGGTCGATGCGGAACACCTCTCCACCTGTGATCGTGGATCCCAGCCCGCCAATCTGTGGCGGGAAATAGCGTGCCCTGACGTGAGCGAGGACAGCCAACGCCGTGAGGCCGTGGAAATTAGGCATGCTGATGCGGACCGAGGGGCCGTCAATCTTCGAGTTCTTCCATGCAATGGGGAAGAAGATCGGTGTGTTGCCGAAGGTGGAGAAGTCATACGCATTGTGCGTATATTTCCACAAGTAGTCGGCGTCCACCACTACGTACTTTCCAAATGCTTGCTGAAATCCGGCATTGAACTGATTGCGTTGGCCGGAACGAATCTGCGATGGCAGGCTCTGGCCGCCGATTACGTCGGTGATAACCGGGTTGGACGCTCCCAAGCTAGCAAGAATCAAGTTCTCGTTGAACGGCGTCTCCAGGATCCGCGAGTAGGAGAGGCGAAGAACTGAATTTGTTTTCTTGATGTTGTACGCAACACCTACACGAGGCTCGGGCTGCCAATCGTGGACTATCCCCCGATATAGATCGAAGCGAATCCCCACATTAAATGCCCAATTGCCCTCTGAGATCGTGTCCTGGGCGTAGAGTGCGAGTTCCTTGACGTCCGTGTGGCCATGAAACGGAAACAGGCTTCCCCCGCGGGTCAGGTCAAAGGGCAGAAGGGTTGTGCACGGAGCGTCCAAGGCGACACCCCCTACAAAGCACGGGTTGCCGGCTACGTCCGCCTGTGACCCCAGGAAGTTCGGATCCGTAATCCCGAAGTTGAAGTCCTCTGTCAGAAACGTGTGCTGTAACGTGCCGCCCACTTTTATGTTGTGAGCGCCCTTCACATACGATAAGTCCGAGCGGAGCCCCGCATTGGTCAGTTTTCGGTTCTGATTGAGGGTCGCCGAGGAGCCCCCTGGAATGACTCCCGTGCCGTCGGCAAAAACGTTGCCGCTCGGATAGTAGTTAAACTGGTCGTGTCGTACAAAGGCGCCTACGGTTAACAGGGTGGTCGAGCTTATCAGGCGGGTCCACACCGGCGCGATGTTGTAAGTCTTGATCTGTGCGCGTTGATCCTGTGCCGGCAAGGGAGCCCCGGTGACAGGGTCCGTCAGGCCCAGGTTGAGGTTATCGATCGTGTTGGGCGTCTCGAACCAGGAGCGCGTGTATTGGAAGTTTACGTGAACGGAATCCGCTCCGGTAATCACATAGTCGAAGCGATCGAACAGATTCTCTTCGTTGCCTTTATCGTGGATAGCGTGAAGTTCGGGCGGATCTAGAAATCGACTGGTGTTCAAGCCGTTAGCCGCGATGAAATTTCCGTACTTCTGGTTTCCGACGGCGAGCCGGAATCCAGCGGTTACGGAGCCGAAGCTGCCGTAGGAGCTGTACACGCTGCCGGTTGGCTTGCCCGTTCCGAGACCAGACTTCGTCGTAACTTTAATCACCAAGCTGGTCTTGTCGCCATATTCAGCCGGCGGTCCTCCCGATACGGCTTCGAGCGACTGAATCGAGTCCAGCGGAATCTGGTTCGAAAAGACTTTGCTTTGCTGATCCGTGATGGGCTGGCCGTCAACGGAGAATGAATTCTCAGCATGATCGCCAAGACCATGGAACAAGCCGTTCGAGTCTGCTACGACGCCTGGCGATACTAGAGTAACCAGCGAACTCACCGATGAAGATTGGCTCTCGAGCGGCAGCCTCTCGGTCAAGCTGGTGTCCACGTCTGTATGAAAGCTGGGATCCTTCTCCACAAGATCCCCGGCATTTGCTTCCACCGTCACGCTGGTTGCTGCCGTGCCGATCTTCAGGCTGATTTGCACGCTCGCTGGCACGGTAGAGCGCACGTCTACGTCCTGCGAATACGCAGCGAACTTGTCGGCCGTCACCGTGAGGTGGTAAGGATTGAACGGCACGTTCGTAAAGCGAAAGCTCCCATCGCTCCCTGTAGTGGTCTGCCGCTGATAACCGGTCACGGGAAAGCTAATCTCGACCTTTGCCCCAGCAACCACTCCCCCTGACGGATCTTTAACCACACCATCAATCGATCCCGAATTCCCCAATTGCGCCCAACTGATCGCCGCTGAAAACAGCAAGATCATTGCGAAAATCGAATAACTCCCCAAACGCTTTAACATTTTTTCTCCATCCCTTTGCGGGCTATCTAGATTTGTGGATAGAGGCCGCCTGGAAATGTGGCGGTGGCGCTAGCCCAAGTAAGGCCGGCACGCACTTTTGCGATTCGCTAGCAGGAAATGGAATTTACGCGGAAGGAGGCGCTCGGGAGGCGCGGTGCAGAGAAAATGAATTGGCGGGTGCGGCATGCTGCGGCAGCGAAGAATATCTTGTGATCAGCTCAGGGGTTGCGACGAGATCAAGAGCAGCCGCGGCCAGCACGGGCATGTGCAGCGACTGGCAGATGTGGCAAGCGGTTTCGGAACCATTCCTATGCTGGTGGAGCAGGCTACCGCCCACCGCGAAATACAGCAAAACGGCGCACGCCAACACCGCCACCGCTCGGTGCACCCTTTTTCGTCGGAAGATCCGTCCGAAGATAGTCTTACCCCGCTGCATGACCCTCCCTGGTAGCGTAACACCTTTGACGCACCAGCCAAAACAACGGATGCAGAATGTTGCATCCCAACCTATTAGCTTGCTTGACCCCGCAACCATTCCAGCCTAAGCTCCGTCTTACCATAAGGATGTTCGCTACTCTTCACAGGATGCGTGTCTCCGCTCTGCTGCTCGGAATGATCTTCCTTGCAGCACAATTCCACTTTTGCGCCGATCTGAATTCCAGCTCCGCCGGTTCGCATCCCTGCCAGCTTTGCTCCACGGCGGGCATCGCGATCACCACAGAGACTTTGCATCTGGCAGTTGTTCCGCTTGTTGATCGACTCGAAGTTTTCGCAAAAATTCTCTCTCCTTCCATAGAAATTCCGCGCACAACCTCCCCTCGCGCGCCTCCAGCTCTGTAGTTCTCTGTTCTTTCTCCATTTGGGCCTTTTCACCCTAACTGCAGCGCCCCGTCCCTTTTGCTTGGGACCGTAGAGGAGCATCAACATGAAGAAAGGAATGGCATGGGCCACCGCGCTTTTGGCCTTGCCTGTCTCGGCGCTCGCGCAGCAGAATCCCCCGGCTGCATCAACTCCATCTCCACTCCCGACTCCAGCAGCCCCGCAGGCCGCCTCTCGGCGCATTACGCTCGAAGAGGCTATCCGCCTGGCCCTTCAGCACAATCACGCTCTCGAAGCCGCTCGCACCACCGTCCTCGAAAGCCAAGCGCAGGAGATCACTGCTAATCTCCGTCCTAACCCGGTCCTTTCCTGGGACGCCCAGTTCTTGCCCATCTTTCAGCCAAACAAGTTCACTGCCGATTACATCGACACCCAGGCCCAATTCGATCTGGGCATCGGCTATACCTTCGAGCGCGGCAAAAAACGCCAGCATCGTCTCCAGGCGGCGAAGGATCAAACCGCCGTCACGCGCTCCCAGGTTGCCGATAATGAGCGCCTGCTGGTCTTCAACGTTTCGCAGCAATTCATCGACGTCGTTCTTGCGCAGTCCACCATCGATTTTGCAAAACAGGACCTTGACAGTTTCCAGAAGACCGTCGACATCAGCGAAGCCCGCTACAAAGCCGGAGACATGAGCGAAGGCGACTTCCTCAAAATCAAAGTCCAGCTTCTACAATTCCAGACCGATTACTCTTCGGCGGTCCTCGCAAAAGTGCAAGCCATCGCTGCCTTGCGCCAGCTCGTCGGCTTCGAGTCCGTGCCCGATATGTTCGACGTCGATGGCAAGCTCGATTACCAGCCTGTCCACGCCGGTCTCGAAGACTTGCGAGCGCTGGCCATGCGTTCCCGCCCGGACTTGCTCGCCGCTCAACAAGGCATCATCGCCGCGCGAAGTCAGGAACTCCTCGCCGAGGCCAACGGCAAACGCGATCTCGGCGCCAGCTTCAATTACTCGCACGTGGCCGACACAAACACTGGCGCCTTTTTCTTTAACATCCAGCTCCCCATTTTCGACCGCAACCAGGGCGAAATCGCGCGCACGCGCTACGCCATCACGCAGTCCCAACAAATGGCCAGCGAAGCTGCCGAGCAAGTCATGAGCGATGTAGTCGACGCCTACGAGGCCCTTCGCACCAGCGACCAAATCGTCCAGCTCTATCGCGGCGGTTACGTCGACGCTGCCCAGAAATCCCGCGACATCAGCGAGTATGCCTACAAAAAAGGCGCCGCCAGCTTGCTCGATTTTCTCGACGCCGAGCGCACCTACCGCGCCAATCAGCTTGCCTACCGCCAGGCGCTTGCCAGCTACATGACTGCGCTCGAACAAACGCGCCAAGCCGTAGGAACGAGGGATCTGCCATGAATTTCAAAAACATCTTTCGCGTCTTGATTTTTCCGGCCGCGGCTATTGCTATAGGCCTGGTCATGGCCTCGCTCTCAGGCTGCGGCTCCGGCGATTCCGAATCCAAGATGACTTCCTATTCTTCCAGCGGGTCCAAAGCGGAAACCGCTGCTCTTTTCACCGTTCCTCAGGAACAAATGGCGCACGTTCAGGTTGTGTCCGTCGAAAAAGCCACTCTGCCCCGCGTTCTGCGGCTCACCGGATCAGTGTCCTACAACGCCTTTATGACTACCCCGGTCTTCGCCGCCGTCGGCGGGCCCGTCCATGAACTCCTCGTCGCGCCCGGCGAAACCGTGCGCAAAGGGCAGCCGCTCCTCACCGTCAACAGTCCAGACTACTCTGCGGCCCGCTCCGCCTACATAAAGGCCCGCGACGCTTTTCTCCTCACCGACAAGTTCTTCACGCGTGCGAAGGACCTCCTGGCGCATGGCGCCATCGCCGAGGCCGACTTTCAACAAGCCGAGTCCAATCGCAACCAGGCTCAGGCCGATCTCCAATCCAGCGAAGACGCTCTGCGCGTTCTGGGCATCAACGATCCCGAATCTCTCGTGAAGAATCCACCGAAGACAACTTCCGAAATTCCCGTCCTCGCCCCCGTCGGCGGAGAAATTGTCGAGCGCCTCGTCGGACCCGGCCAATTGCTTCAGGCTGGCGCAACCCAGGTCTTCACCATTTCGGACATAAGCACCGTTTGGGTCCTCGTCAATGTCTACCAGGGAGAAATGGCCTACGTTCACTTGGGAGATGGCGTGGATGTCAATACCGACTCCTATCCCGAAATGTTTCACGGGCGAATTTCTTACATCGCCACGGCACTCGATCCCACGACGCGCACAGTTCAGGCGCGCATTGTCACGGAAAATCCTGCCAAGAAGCTGAAGAAGGACATGTATGTCACCGCCTACGTCAATGCGGGCGCCATCGCCAATGCTCTGACGGTTCCGGACGCTGCCGTCCTGCGCGACACCGAGAACCAGCCCTTCGTCTACGTGCAGTCCCCCACGAAACAAAACGAATTCGCGCGCCGCTTGGTTCAGATCGGCGACCGCCATGCTGGCCGCACGCAGATTACCGACGGCCTGAAGGAAGGCGAGCATGTCGTCGGAGACGGCAGCCTCTTCTTGCAATTCAAGAATTCATTGCAGCACTAAAGGGAGACGGGGCCGAAAGAAATCACGATGATCCATCGTATCGTCCAATTCGCGCTTCAGCAGCGCTTCCTCGTGCTGATGGTCACCCTCTTGACGATCGTCGCCGGCGCCGATTCCTTCCGTCGTATGCCCGTCGATGCCTATCCCGACCTTTCTCCGCCGATGGTCGAGCTCATCACCCAGTGGCCCGGCCATGCTGCCGAAGAAGTCGAGCGCCTCACCACTCTTCCGCTCGAGCTCGCCATGAACGGCACGCCGAACCTCAAGGTGATGCGTTCTATCTCTCTTTATGGTCTTTCAGACGTCAGACTCACGTTTGATGAGAGTACGGACCCTTACTTCGCGCGCAATGTCGTTTTCGAGCGCCTCAGCGACGCCTCCCTTCCCACAGGTGTCACGCCCAGCATGGCCCCGCTTTTTAGTCCCAGCGGCCTTGTCTATCGCTACGTCCTAGAGAGCCCCGATCGCTCTCCGATGGAGTTACACACCTACGAGGAGTGGATCATCGACCGCGCCTATCGCAGCGTCCCCGGTGTGGCCGATGACTCCGGCTTCGGCGGCCCCACCATGCAGTATCATGTTCTGCTTGACCCCGTTAAGCTTTACAACTACCACCTGCCTGTCATCCAGGTCCTCAATGCTCTTGCTGCCAACAATTCCAATACCGGCGGCGGCTTTTACTCGCAGGGTGGCCAGTTTTATTACGTTCGTGGCCTTGGCCTCGTCAAAAGTACCGACGACATTGGCGAAGTTGTCGTCGGAAGCGGCAGTGGTGTAGCGATCCGCGTAAAGGATATCGGCCGTGTCGTCATCGGTAACGCCCCGCGCCTCGGCATTTTCGGCTTCCAAGACAAAGGGAAAGACAACGCCGACGCCGTTGAAGGCGTCATCCTCATGCGCCGCGGCGAGCAGGCGCAAAATGTCCTCCAGGGCGTCGAGAAAAAAACGAACGAGCTCAACCGAGATCTTCTCCCGCCCGACGTCAAAGTCCGCGCCTTTTATGACCGCAGCGATCTAGTCAAAGTCACCACCGACACCGTTGAATGGAATCTCTTGCGCGGCATGGCGCTCGTACTCATCGTCCTCATCTTTTTCCTCGTCAGCATCCGCGCCGCAGTGATCACCGCGCTTACCGTGCCTCTCGCTCTCCTCTTCGCCTTCATCTTTCTCCACGCCACCGGCGAAGCCGCCAACCTTCTCTCCATCGGCGCCATCGATTTCGGAATCATCATCGACGGCACCATCGTCATGGTCGAAAATATCTACCGCGAGCTCAGCCTCCGCCACGGCCAGCAATACAAAATCAACGACGTCATCCTCGCCGCCGCCCGCGATGTCGACCGCCCCATCTTTTACTCCGTCGCTGTCATCATCGCCGGTTACCTTCCCATCTACGCTCTCACCGGCCCCGCCGGAAAACTTTTCCATCCCATGGCGGACACCATGGCTTTCGCGCTCATCGGCGCCCTCCTCCTCACGCTCACCTTGGTCCCCGTACTCGCCTCCTACTGGTTCGAGAACGGCGTCCAGGAAAAACCCAATCGCATCTTCGAGAGCGTCCGCGGAGCGTACGGCAAGCACCTCGAGTGGTGCCTCAATAATCCGAAGCTGACTCTCTTCATCGTCACTCTCATCTTCTGTGCAACTCTGCTTCTCCTGCCCTTCATTGGCGGAGAATTCCTGCCGCACCTCGATGAAGGTGCTCTTTGGGTTCGTGCCACCATGCCCTACACCATTTCTTTCGAGGAAGCCGCCAAGTTCGCTCCCCAAGTCCGCGACATTCTTTCGAAATACCCGCAGGTCACTGTCGTCGGCTCGGAGCTTGGCCGCCCCGATGACGGCACCGACCCCACCGGTTTTTTCAACTGTGAGTTTTATATTGGATTGAAGCCTTACAACGACGCGTCGTGGAAATCTGGCCCCATTCACACCAAAGAAGAACTCAGCCGCGACATCGATAAAAGGCTCGAATCCTACCCAGGCGTAATTTTTAATTTTACCCAGCCGGCCGAAGACGCCGTCGACGAAGCTCTCACCGGACTCAAGTCCTCTCTGGCCGTCAAAATCTTCGGCCCGGATCTCGATGTCCTCGAGAAAAAAGCCGTCGAAATTCGGAACGCTCTCGACAAAACCCCCGGCTTTAAGGAACTCACTGTCGTCCGCGAACTCGGCCAGCCCAGCCTAATCATCAACGCCGACCGCGCCAAAATCGCCCGCTACGGCATCAACGTCGCCGACGTCGAAGCTGTTGTGCAAGCCGCCATCGGCGGACAAGCCGCCACGCAAGTCATCCAAGGCGAAAAACTTTTCGACCTTGTCGTTCGCATGGAGCCCCAGTTTCGCTCCAGCGCCCGCGCCATCGGCGATCTTCTCGTTCCAGCGCCCGCCGGACAGCAGATTCCTCTCTCCGAACTCGCCTCTATCAAGGAAAGCACCGGCGCTTCCTTCATCTATCGCGAAAACAATTCCCGCTACATCGGTATTCAGTTTTCCGTGGAAGGCCGCAACCTCGAGGGCACCGTCAACGCCGGCCAAGCCGCCGTCAAAAAAGCCGTCTCGCTTCCTGAGGGTTACCACCTCGATTGGGGCGGTGAATACAGCGAGCTCCTCGAAGCCAAATCACAATTCATGATCATCGGACCGCTCGCTCTCCTGCTCATTTTCATGATCCTCTTCGCCCTCTACGGCAACTTCAAATTCCCCATCACCATCGCTCTCGGCGTCATCCTGACCGAGCCCGTCGGCGCCCTCATCGCCCTCAAGCTCACGCACACACCCATCAGCGTCTCGAGTATCCTTGGTTTACTCGCCCTGCTCGGCGTTTCCGTCGAGACCGCGGTCATCCTCGTCAGCTACATCAACAAGCTTCGTCTCGAAGGCAAAAGCGTCCGCGACGCCACTCTCGAAGCCTCGCTCCTTCGCCTCCGCCCCATCATGATGACCGCACTCGTGGCTTGCCTCGGCCTGCTCCCCGCGGCCATGTCCACCGGCGTCGGTAGCGACACGCAAAAGCCCTTCGCCATAGTAGTCGTCGCCGGATTGGTCTCGCGTCTGGTCCTCGGCTTTTTCGTCAACCCTGTCCTCTACGAAATCGTCGCCCGCGAAGGCGACGTCCTCCAGGTCTGATTCGATCCAGCGCGATTGCTCGGAGCACCTCGGCAATCTCATGGTTCGGTGTAATCGGGCCATTTCCGAAGACCGCTCGCAGTGAGGTAAAGTGTTGCCATCGTGATCATCAACCTCGCGCGGCGTGCCCACGACCATAACTGGGAGCTGGACCCCATTACGCGGTCTCTGCTCGACACCGATTTTTACAAACTCCTCATGCTCCAGTTCATCTGGAAGCAGTTCCCCAAAACCACCGCTTCGTTTTCGCTCATCAACCGCTCCCCCGACCTGCGCCTCGCCGAGGTGATCGACCTCGGGGAGCTTCGCGCCCAATTGGAACAAACCAAAAAATTGCGCTTTCACAAATCCGAGCTGATCTGGCTCGCGGGCAACAGTTTCTATGGACGCCGTGGCATCTTCGAACCCGCTTTCCTCGAGTGGCTCGAACGCGGCTTCCGCCTTTCTGATTATGAGTTGTCTGTTCAAGACGGCCAATTCTCCCTCTCCTTTCGCGGCCTTTGGACAGAAACAACGCTGTGGGAGATTTATGCGCTTTCCGCCATCAGCGAACTCAAGACGCGCGCCAGCCTCAAGCGCCTCAGCGAATTCGAGCTCGATATTCTCTATTCCCGGGCCAAAACAAAACTCTGGGAAAAAATGGAGCGCCTGCGCGGCACGCCGGGATTGCGAGTGAGCGACTTTGGAACGCGGCGCCGGCACAGCTTCTTGTGGCAGGAGTACGTCGTAAAAGCCATGAGCGATGTGCTTGGCAGCAGCTTCACCGGAACCTCGAACACCTACCTCGCGTATAAACACGACTTGGAAGCCATCGGCACAAACGCGCATGAGTTGCCCATGGCCCTGGCAGCGATGGCCGAGAACGACGAAGAACTAAAGACCGCGCAATATCGCTTGCTCGAGCTCTGGCAGCAGACCTATCAAGGCGCGTTACTTATTCTCCTGCCAGACACATTTGGCACGACCCAGTTTCTGCGCAATGCTCCGGATTGGGCCGCGGACTGGACGGGCCAGCGCGCCGACAGTAAAGATCCTTTCCTCGCCGGCGACGAATACATTGCGTGGCTTACTCAGAGAAATCGTGATCCGCGTCAAAAACTATTCATCGCCTCCGACTCTCTCGATGTGGATACAATTTTGGGATTGCACGCGTATTTTTCTGGAACGATTCGCAGCGGCGCTTCTCCCGCCGATTTCAGGCAAGCCAGCGACTTCCCCGATAAGGGCAAATGGACTCCCCAACGTCGCATCCGGTTCAGCGCAGGTTGGGGCACGTTGCTGACCAATGACTTTCGCAATTGCAATCCTCAGGGCGGCGGCGCCTTCGATCCCGTAAATCTGGTGTGCAAGCTCAACGACGCCGATGGCAAGCCAGCAGTAAAGCTCTCCGACAACTTTCAAAAAACACTCGGCCCCCCCGACCAAATCGAGCGTTACCAGCGCGTGTTCGGCCTGGCTGGCGTCCTACACGCGCCGATTGTCGCGTAGCAGCAAAGCGCCTCCAGAAACGGCGTTCGAAGAAGCCGCAGCGCGACCAGCATTCAGCAGCAAGGTATTTCCTCTAAATCGACGACAATGCTCGCTCTGTTAGATAAACGCGGCCCGCGCTTAATTGCGGCTGAGTGGCATCAGATATCTCACCGGCGGGTCCCTGGAAATAATATTCGTACACCGTACGGGTTTTGTGTACGCTGTCCGGGGGCATACGCTCTTATTATTTGATGTATGCCTTATCGCCGGCGCCAATCTCCCCGCACTCGGGCCTGATGTGCCGGCCAATCCTGCATGCAATAAAAAGCCTTGGATTGCGACGAGGGATGATTTATCCTCTCAGCCGAACCTTGGGCGTTTCGCGAGCTTTGGTCGGTTGCGCTGTTTTCCGCGGCAACACACATTCTGTTCACGACGTCGCCAAAACGATTCTTCAGGCTTTTCAAAGGTTCGGAGAAGGCTCCTGCCATGAGGCCTCCTTATTGCGTCCCTGTCCTTGCAACTGTGTTTTTGTGTGCTTGGTCTTCCTTCGCTCCGCCCGCTCTGGGCGCCAATTCCTCCGACTCATCTCAAGAGGTGTCGGCGCAATCGGCGGACTCGGTGACTCTCTCGATTCCTGGTCCGCTGCGCTCTTTTCTGCGTATGGCAGGCATCAGCCAGAAGATTTCGCCGGAAGAAGTTGCCCCCTTGCTGGCTCGCAATGTCTTCCAGATGGGCTACGATGGTCAGGGAACCAAGCGTCATCCTACTGAATTCCTGATCCTGCTGATCCGTTACGTGCAACAAGCCAGAGAATTGTCGGTTCTCGCGGGGCCTGACGGCGTCCTTCGTATTTCTAATTGCGAGGAAGCCGGGCCCTTGCTGAAGGTCTTGGGTTACCGCACTCGCGCCGATTGTGGGCAACACAACATTTTCCTGCAGACGGACGACCCGCAAAGAGCGTTTCTAACCGTCGACTCCGGCTTCCCGCTTCCCCGCCTTGAGCAAAACTTGCGTGATGGACAAACTTTCACCTATCCATTCGCCAGCACCCACGTGCCCGCATTGCTGGCCGATAGGGATTGGTCGAGAAAAGGAACCTCCAAGGATTGGGATCTACTCGACGCGCTCCTGCGCGACTCTGCGTTGGCCCGCTTTTACAGCGCCCTCGCGCGAATGGATTCGGAAACGCAACTTGCCTTGAGGCAAACGCAGGCCTTAACGAAGATAATTCCGTTCGCCGCGACCCTGGATTTTTACGGGACTCACATACGCATTCGATCCGGGCGTGTGCTCGTGCCTGGAGGACCGGCAGCGGACGAGGGCTGGAAAGATCTCGTAGGCGCGGCCCCTGACGTTCCTGCGGAGTTCGTCCCTCGCCTGCTCTCTAAGGACAATGGCTGGCTGGCCGCTTACTTTGACTCCCTGTCTCGCGTCAACCAGCTTCAGCAAACGTATTTCACCGAACCCCGCCAGTTGCACCGCAACTACGAAGCGCTTCGCGGAAAAGACACCACGCCGAACGCCGCAACCGGGGTGTTTCGCCCGGACTCCGGCCTGCTGCTTCTGGTGACTCGTGTCCGCTGGGAGCCCAGCGGCGATCCCCACGTTCCTGGGAATCTCGATGCCTGGAGGAAAATTCTCCACCAGAAGAACGAGTCCAAGATGTTCCGCGACTGGGCCAAACGTTCCGACCACCTGGACACACCCAGCCAACTGCTGGAAATCATGTTCGGGATTTCTCGCGTGCAAACAGACGCCGGGCCTTTGCAAGCGTACCTGCTTCTGAGCGAAATGGACGCACGGCGGCCTCCGGGACACCGTCTTAGTCCGGAGACAGTCGTTTTGCTGGCCGGCAAGTTCGCCGACTTCAGCGATCAGTATTTGATCTTTTCCGAATTTCCAGACTTGAGCGACGCCTCCATCACCAGCTTTCTCTCCACTGCCGCAAGTCTCGGAAAAATCTCGAACAAGAGTCTGCGAGGCAACGCCCTGGGAACCTTCCAGGCCACCGTCGGGCTTTGGCAAGTTTTGGCGCGTCAGGGCCAAATCCCCAGCGCCGAGCTGAACGATTCCTGGCGGCGTCTCATTAAGCCTTTCGGCGCGGTTGCTTCGACTACGCAGTTGTTCGATGCCGGCAGCAGCTCGCTGAAAGAATTGCTGCTCGTCGCGACCGGAAAGCCAAACGTCTCTCAGGACGAAATAATCGGTTTGCTCGCAGGCCCTCCTCAAATGACTCCCGAAGGCCAGCGCATGCACCAGCTGTTCGCCGCCAAGATTCACTCGGTCCTCGATGAGCAGCGCTTGGTTTCTCTCGACACATTATTGGCCCTCGGTGACGCTCTGCATGACGTCGCCTACGTGAAGGAAGTGGCCGATACTTTGCTTCCTCTGGCTAGAGAGCTCCGGGAATTTGAGATGCCGCAGCCGATTTTCCGTGCCAGTGAAAGAGATCAGTGGGCGGCAGGAATTTACGACAACCGCCACACCGAATTGCAGATGCGCACTGATTTGGCTACTGTCATTAAGTCGCCCGCTTCTCCCGCGCAGCTGGCAGAGGCACGCGGCAAGCTCGCTCCCTTTCTTCGCGACACCTTGGTAGGCCTCAACTACGCGTACTACGAACCTCCAGGCGCTCAGATCCTTCACCACAACCCTCTTTTCGTTCGTTCGCATGACTTTGCCGGAGACACCGTAATTGGAATGGAACGCGTCTGGCAAGCTCCGCAGCTCTTCGGTGTCGGCTCTCCAGCGGGCGGCGGCGCGCATCTGGTCGGATCGCTGGCGGACTTGCCCTACGTTCTTGCCAATGCCGAACAGGATTTCATCGCGCCGGAAAACGTGCAAGCCCTCATCTGGCGGGAAGTCGTGCCTGGCCTCTTGACGAATGCCATCGTCCCGCGATGGTGGGACGTCAGCCGCAACGAACTTCACGCTGTCACTCTTTACCAGCGAGCAGGAGAGGAGCTTTTGGCCGCCTCCGTACAGGACGAACAGCTGCGGAACAACGTCATGAGTATTCTCAACGATCGCATGTCTCCGCAAACCTCGGAACACCTTGAGCATGCCCTTCGTGCTGGAAATTTGGCGGACGTACTTCCCGAGCTGATGCCCGCAGATACCTTTTATCTGGCGGCCGAGCACCGGCGAAGATTTCCTAACCAGAGCGACTCTTTCGGCTCAGCTGGCAAGGAGCTCGAGAGTCTTTGTCAGCGCTACCCCGCCGATGTCAGTTGGGAGCGCCTTTCCCGCGACTTCGGAGTGCCTCACCCGATCTTCGGCCGTAGTTACGGCCGTGAGCTCCTGAATCTACCGCCCTTTCCGGCGTTCACGGGCTACTCCAGCCGTCTGCTGGCCGAGTCTTGGGACTCCAACAACTTGTACTGGGCTCGCCTCGCCGACGAACAAGGTTACTCGCCCGTGATGCTCAATCGTCTGGTTCCCGAGCTGACCCGCCGTATGGTCGAGAAAATTTTCGCCACCGACATGGAGGATTGGCCGGCGCTTCTGCGCGCCGCCCGGGAAACCGGCGACGAGTTTCGCAATGGCAAGATGGCGCCATTGTCCAACACTCCCCCGCCTCCGGAGCACTAAGATCGCTCGGCCCGAGTGGACGAATTTAACCAGCTGGACAACCACAGCTGGCGCGGACGACAGGTCAAGATGGGAAACAGGATCATGGGAAAAAAATATTTGGTATTCTTTCTCGCGCTTCTTCTCGCTCTGCTCTCGGGTTTCAGGACTCCGACAATTGCCCAGCAAGGCCAAAGCGGAACTCGCTTGCGCGTGGTTGTCGACCTCGTCCAGTTAAATGTCGCCGTAACCGACAGCAAAGGCAACTACGTCACCGATCTTCGCCCCTCGGACTTCACCATCACAGAGGACGGCATCTCGGAGAAAATTGCCAATTTTGAAGAAGGCAACGGACCCACGCGCACCTTGCTGGACATGCCGGAAGAGACCAACGCGGACGGGGCCGACGCGTCGGCGGCGCAAGGACACAGTCCAGCGGGCGATGCGCCCCAAAGCCTCAACGCAGCTCTCGCCGGTGCCGATGTCTTCATTCTGTTCGACACCAGCAACTATATGTACCGCGGCTTTGTCTTTGCGCAAGATGCCATTTCCGATTTCATTCGTTCTCTCGAGACCGTGGACAAGGTCGCTTTCTATTCTTACAGTCGCAACCTCTCCCGCGCCGCGCCATTGACCGTCGACCGTGCCGGGGTTGTCCGCGGTGTGCGCACCACCGTCGCTGGAGACGACGCCGCGCTCTATAACTGCCTGTTATTGACGGTCAAGGATGCCGCCCAGTATCCCGGCCGAAAGGTCGTTGTGGTCTTTTCCAACGGCCCCGACAACGCCAGCATGGTGCCTCCGGAAGACGTCACCGAGTTGGCCCAATCGGTCGGAATCCCCGTTTACATGATAAGCACCGCGGAAGCCAAACTTGAGCCTGTCTCCACCGCCGTCTTTGAGCGCATGAGCGCGGCCACCGGCGGCAAAGCGTATTTCGCCGGCAGTTGGCGCGACGAAAAAAAGGCGTTTGCTTCGATCCGTAATGACCTGGCACATCTCTATTTGCTCAGCTACTACCCAGCGCCGAATCCCAACCGTGGCTGGCGCACAATCACGGTTAAACTTGCTGGCGAACGCCAGAAGAAGTACCACATCCGCACGCGCAACGGCTATCGCCCCCAGCCGTCCCGCTTATCCGCCGTCGGCACCGCACCCGTCCAGTCCGAATCGCTCCCGAACTGATCGGCCTTGCGCGACTGTTTTTGCGGGAGCATTCGCAACGGCGCTTCTCCCGCCGACTCTAGCAGCGCGGCTTGCACGATCCCGCCTGGTGAAGCGGCTGGCGGCTCGCGGGCGCGTTGCGCTTTGCCGAAACCGAAGGCGGGCCTTTCCTCGCGCAAGAGGAGGCCAAGCACTTGCCGCTGCTTGTGGCGCTGCCGAAATTGCTCCCGGCCGCAGAGCATGTCATCGATGAAACCGACACCGACGAAGATCGTG
>WNFS01000938.1_pt1 | contig 30810 bp, 30 predicted proteins | sample 5400141 | NCBI WGS metagenome assembly WNFS01 (sample SAMN13153358, study PRJNA577476) | soil metagenome | isolation source: 60 cm saprolite under Madrone tree | place: USA:California | collected 2016-06-14
GCCTGGTTCGGCGTGAGCACCGCGATCGCGGCCGCAGGGGGCTTCAACCCCGCGGTCACCGGCGACTTTGCCGTTCCGCTCCTGGCCGTTACGCTGTCGCTTCCAGTAGCTGTCGGAGTGATAGCTGGGCTGACATCACCGGCAATTCGCCGGCTGATCTCGCCATCGAGTATTCAACCCGCCGTCGTCGCCGTGAACGCGTTGAGAATGATCCCTGGCTCAGTCTTCGTTGTTCTGGGGCTGTTGGGCGTCCTGCCGGCCATCTTTGGAGTCACTGCCGGAGCTGGAGACTTCCTGGTTGGATTGGGTGCGTTGTTCGCCTACCGGTGGGTCAGCTCCGGCCGTTGGGGCAGAGCCCTGGTATGGAATGTCTTGGGGCTGGTCGACTTTGTCAACGCCGCGGCTCTGGGACTCGCCACCACTCCGGGGCCGCTCCACGTACTACTGACCAACCCAACGTCTGTCCTGTTCTGGATGCAACCACTAGCCGTAGTGCCGATTTTCATGGTCCCTATATATGTGCTGCTGCACCTGACGTCGCTGAGGTACCTGGTTGCCTCACGAAGCAAGGCCACGATCTCACGTGCTTTGAAGCTTGAGGCCACGTCATAAGGGGCGCGACCTCCTGGGATCCAGAGAGTTTGGTCGGCTCCATCGCGACTGGGAGCCGACCAAACCGCGACTGGCGTTTTCGGCGCTACTCCAGCCACTTAGACGTTCGCCGTCAGGCCGCCGCGATGACGCGAGCGACCGGCTGTGGCGTCTTGACGCCGACCACCAGCAGGTACACGACCATCGAGATTTCCGCGATCGCCGACGGGATGACGACAAAGGAGTGGATCTCCTTGCCCAAGTCGGGGGCCAGGAAGGCCGCAAGCAGGTCGACGAGGTAGCAGACGCCTCCCACGACGAGCACCACGCCCAGCCACTTTGCGAACCATCCTGATTTGAAGGCGAGATACCCGAGTGGCACGAGCCAGAGGCCGAAGAACACCTGCGCGGCCAGCGTCCCGTAGTGCTGGGTGTCGAGCAAAAGCAGCGCCAGGGCGTTTGAGCCGGCGACTCCGAAGGCGGCCGCATAAGAGGTATCGGTCGCGACTCGCAAGCCCTCGAACTGGGAGACCGCATTGAGGCAAATGATGCCGGTCGCAAGAACGACGAGGACGACCATTGCCCTCGCAACGCTCTTGTTCACGGGCATGAGCAGGATGTAGAGCGTCAAAGCGAGGAAGACAAAGAACGTCCCATCCAGCAAGTGGGCGACGACACCCATGCGGACGAGCCCGGCGTTGGAGACAAGGTTTCCAGCCGTGGCCGCCGCGTTGCCGGCAACGTACATCTTGGGATCTACAAATCCTTCCGCAAAGCCGCCGAAGACGCCGACAAGTAGGTAGAGGACTCCGGCGATTCTGGCCAGACGCTTGGGTGATGACATTGGGCTCTCCTTGAACATACGCTGTAAGCTTATGGCGTAAGTTAAGGCATACGGTGTAAGTTTGTCAAGCATGGCGACCCGAACCCCTTTGAAACGAGAGCGCGTCCTGCGCGCTGCCCTAGTTCTCGCCGACTCGAGCGGGATCGACTCTTTGACCATGCGGAACCTTGGCCGCGAGCTCGGCGTCGAAGCCATGTCGGTGTATAACCACGTCGCCAACAAAGACGACATTCTCGATGGGATCGTCGATCTCGTTTTCAGCGAGATCGAGCTGCCCAGCGAGGGAACCGAGTGGAAGCCGGCAATGCGCAACCGAGCCATCTCGGCACATGAAGCCCTCCTGCGGCACCCCTGGGCGGCTAGCTTGATGCAGTCGCGCACCAAACCCGGCCCGGCGACGTTGCGCCACCACGACACGGTGCTCGGGACCCTGCGGAAGGCGGGGTTCACGGTCGTCATGGCCGCCCACGCCTTTTCCGTCATCGACGGCTACGTCTACGGTTTCGCTCTGCAGCAGATCAACATTCCGCTGCAGACGCCGGAGCAGGTTGCGGAGGTCGGGGAGGGCATCCTCCGCCAGCTGGCCGGTGCGTACCCGCATCTCGCCGAGATGATCACCGAGCACGCGATGAAGGCCGGCTACGACTATGCGGAAGAGTTCCAGTTCGGGCTCGACCTCATCCTCGACGGTCTCGAAGAGGCTGTAAAAGCGCCTCGGTAATCAGCGAGATCGTTCCAGCGCCGCCACGGTCCACAAGACACCCGCCTGATCGAGAACCGGGTGGAGGCCATGGCGTTTTGAGGTGGCGATGATCTCGCGAGGAGGATGCAAAAAAATGTGGAACTCCCTGCGAGTCGCACGCAGCACCGAGTTCGCGAGCCCCAATCCGATCGTGGTCCACCACGCCCGTTTCGGATAGCTCATCACGAGCAGCTCGCGTGTGCGATCCGCGGCGGCGCCGGCAAGCCTCGGCATGTCGTGGTAGCAGCAAATGACGCGGTTCATGATCACGATGTCAGCCGGCTCCAGCTCGCCGGAGGCATCGACAAAATCCATCACCTTTCGATCAACGCGATCCTGCAAGCCGGCTTCCTTCAAGAGTTCCCCCGCAACTTGCTCGTACGTTGGCGTCAGCTCGATGCTCGTCGCTCGAGATGCCCCCGCTTTCAGGAGCTCGATCTGTATGGCGCCGATGCCTCCGCCGACCTCGAGCACTGTCCGGTTCTCGACGCCTTGTCGCTTGACAAACTCGACGATCCGTCGCGACGTCGAATCGAGACCCTTGCGCCGGTAGCGTTTCGCTTCACTGAGCGCGGCCCGCTCGCTGAACACCCAGCGGTAGCCCTTAGGCGAACAGCAGTCGCTCATCGGTCGATTATCCAGCCGCCACCAACCTGACCTTGCGCACGTTTCGCGCATAACGTGCCAAATCCCGCTCGCTCAAACGCCCGTCGTGATCCAAACGTGCGGAATTGCACCGCCAATTTCTCAGCCGCCTCACACACCGCGCTCAGGGCGATCCCAGCAACCGGCGCGACGCTCTCCACATGGACGTGCCTTGAGTCGTGGTCCGGCGTGTCAGCGTTTTGCTCACCGTTGTAATCGTCGCTTTGGCTACATCGCCGTTGCTGGTCTCCGCACGCGCCAGTCGTCAAGGATCTCCATCGGTGACCACAGCGGCCAGCAAATCACGAACCGGCGCTAGCGATTCGACAATCGCGCCGATCGCGACGGCGTCCGTACCCGCACTGCGCGACGCCGACGCGCTCCTTGTGGATCTGCAACAGCTGGTTGCCGGAAGCGGCGCCACAGTCGGTGTCACGATCGTGGAGCTCGGTGGGACGGACCAGCTGGCATGGTCGGTTGAGGGCGACGCAGTCTTCACCGCCGCCAGCACCTACAAGCTCGTCGCTCTGATGATGGAGGCGCAGAACATCGCGGCGGGCACGACCGACCCCAACGGACTGGTTTGCTACATCCCCTCGGATTACGAAGAGGGCTGGTTTGACGACTACCAGACGGGCGAATGTTTCGCGCGCAACGAGCTCGCTTCGAGGGCCGCGAAGGAGTCTGACAACACCGCGGGCCACATGCTGGTTCGTGATGTCGGCGGCGCCTCCGCTCTCAACGCATGGGCCGGAGCCGCAGGCGCGACAAACTCCGCATTCTTCGAAGGCAACACGACAACCGCGACCGACCTGGCCACGCTTTGGGTCGCCGAGGCGAGTGGGGAGCTTGGCGGCGCTATCGCTCAAGCGTGGCTCTATCCACTCTTGACTGACACGACCACCGAAGCGGGCGTGCCGGCCGGGACTCCGGCTGACACGACCGTCGTCCACAAGACCGGAGCCCTCGATGCGGTGGAGAACGACGCGGCCCTGGTGACATCAGGGCCAGACGGTGACTACGTGATCGTCGTCATGACCGACGGGCTCGGTGAGGCGGCCGGGTGGCAGCTCATCGCCGGCATCTCGGCCGCTGTTTGGCAAACGGAGTCGTCCCGACCGCAATGACGCGATCAGTCGGACTTTTTAGCTCGAGCCACCTCGTGCTGGCACCAGGCATAAAGGGCGTCGTATAGCGGGCTCTCCAGAGTGATCTTGCGATGGTCCTCTTCGCCGTGGACCATCGCAAAGCCGTGGGCGATCGCCTTGAGCCCAGCAGCCTCCGGCGCGATGCCAACATCGGCCGAGACATCCGCTCCGTGCACAATCAAAGCGAGCCGCTCGAGCGCAGGGTCCTTCAGTCCGAACTTGAGCAAGATCGACTCAAAGCTGCAGCGGCCGTCGACGTGGCCCAGCTCGACTCCGCCCACGTCATAGGGATGCGCACCCTCTCGTTCGGCGACGGCCATCACCTCAGGCGCGGGCACGTACAGGAACTCGGCGTCTGGATCGATGAAGCGTTTGATCAACCAGGGGCAGGCGATTCGGTCGACGCTGGCGTTTTTGCGGGTCACCCACTTCATCTGGCTATTTTCGTTTACCTCTTGTCGTCGAAATGTCGTCACCCTAGAATCTCCGCCCAGTGGCGGTCGTGCTCGCGGTCATGCCCCTGGCGATCGAAGTGGCCTTCGTGCTCCTCTCGGTCGCCATGCTTGCTGACTGGCTCGGCCATCGGGAGCGCCGGCGGGGCTATCTCGCGCTCGCTTTCGGGTCTCTCACCTTACTTGTTCTTGTTGCTCCCAGCCTGTCGCAAGACGGTACGTACGGGCCCTTCCTTACCGACGTCGGAGTCTTGCTGTTCCTGTTCTCAGGTTGGGCCCTGCTCATGTTCCGCGACTCCTTCATCCCCCTCCGGTCGAGGACGCGTGCGTGGGTGGCGGTGGTGCTCGTATTGGTCGCGGCGTTGGCTGTTGTGGCCCAGCTTCCGGCTGATGCAACGCAGCCCCACGGTCCGCTTCAAACCATCGCTCTCGCCGCGATCTTGACCGCGTGGGGTCTGTGCGTCGCTGAGCCGATCGTCACCTTTTGGTTGGCCTCCCGCGGCCGACCCGCGGTCGAGGGGGCGCGAATGCGAGCGCTCAGTCTCGGCTACGCGGGCATCGTCGCCGTAATCATGTTCGGGACCATCGGCGGCGCACTCGTTCAAAACGATGAGGCGCAGCTGGCGCTCGACATCGTCGCCCTCGCCATCGTGCCGATGCTGTTTTTCAGCTTCTACCCGCCGACGTGGTTGCGCCGCATGTGGAGCCAACCCGAGGAAGAGGAGCTTCGTCAGGGGCTGCACAGCCTGCTCGCCTTCAGCTCGGACCGCGCGACGCAGGCACAGCGCGCACTGGAATGGGGTACACGCCTTGTGGGTGGCGCGGGCGCCCTCATCGTCGATTCCGACTTATCCATCCTGTCCTCGCGCGGACTCAGCGATACCCGCGCAAAGGAGGTGGCCGCCGCGGCCGCCGCCAACGCAACAGGCGGCGAAGTTCGCTCGCCCCGGCGCGGGCCGACGACCCTCGTCATCCCGCTCGACTTCCAGCAAGGACCGGGCGCCATGGTGATTGTGGCCGGTCCTTTCACTCCCCTGTTTGGCGATGACGAGGTCACACGCCTCCGCCAGTACGCGAGCAGCATCTCGGCGGCTCTCGATCGTGTGACTTTGACCGCGCGCATCCACGACCTCGAGAAGGCGAAGACCGAGTTCATGAACATCGCTTCTCACGAGCTGCGCGGACCGATGACGGTGATCAAGGGCTATCTGACGATGCTGGAAGGCGGCTCACTCGGCACGCTGGCGCCCAAAGCCATGTCGGTGATTCCGCTGCTCATCGCGAAAGCAGACGAGGTGAACTCGATGATCGAGCAGATGCTGGAAGCGGCACGGCTCGAAGAAGGACGCCTCGGCCTTCGCCAGGAGCCGGGCGACATCGTCGAGCTGACGGAGCTTGCTATCGAAAGCATGCGGCCGATGCTGGCCGATCGCGAGCTGGAGGTCGACCTGCCCAAGGTTCCAATCGAGGCGCAGGTCGACGCCGAGCGATTCCAGATTGTGGTGAGGAACTTGATCAGCAACGCAATCAAGTACTCGGGGGCGGAAACGCCGATCAGAGTTGTAGTCGACCGCAACGGCGAGACGGCAAAGGTCGTCGTCATCGATCAGGGGATTGGGATCGCGCCATCCGACCAGGAGAAGCTGTTCACCAAGTTCGGCCGCATCGAGCGCGAATCGACGATGCACGTGGCCGGAACGGGGCTTGGCCTGTGGCTGTCGCGCGAGATCGCACGCATGCATGAAGGAGACCTCACTGTCAACTCGACCGAGGGCAAGGGGAGCACGTTCACCTTCGAGGTTCCGATAATCACGTGAGTTGGACTCACCTTTACGCACGCGTTTCGTTCCAAACAAGGCTCTTGATCTCGGGCTGACCCTCGCGCCCATCGGCCAGGGCGCATGGCTCAGGGTGCGAGACGGCGAGGCGTGGCGCGCGACGCTCACGCCCGAAGGCCCCGCCACCGTCCATCTGCAGCATGCGAACGGCGCAGTCGAGGTCGAGTCGTGGGGACCTGGCGCGGCGTGGGCCGCAGCGCGAGCCGCCGCGCTGTGCGGGGAGGAGGATGACGACGCGGGCTTTGCGCCGGCCCATCCTCTCCTGGCCGAAATTCGCCGGCACCATCCCGGCCTGCGGATACCCAAGACGCAAGCTGTCTTCGAGGCCCTCGTGCCTGTGGTTCTCGCGCAGAAGGTGACCAGCGTGGAGGCTCACCATTCCTACCAGGCGCTCGTGCATGCCCTCGGCCAACCCGCGCCCGGTCCGCCAGGCCTGACCGTTCCACCATCGGCCGCAGTCCTCGCGCGTACGCCGTACTGGACGTTTCACGGGTTCGGCGTGGAGCGGCGCCGGGCTGAGGTCATCATCCGAGCCGCTCACAGCGCGACCCGCCTCGAGGAGACGGTGTCGATGGACCTTCATAACGCTCGACGCCGATTGGAGGCATTTCCGGGCGTCGGATCGTGGACCGCGGCCAAGGTCGCACTGGTTGCCCTCGGCGACCCCGATGCCGTTCCGGTTGGCGACTACCACCTTCCGCACGCGGTCGCTTACGCGCTCGAGGGCGTCCCCCGATCAACCGACGAGCGGATGCTGCAGCTGCTCGAACCGTACCTGGGACACCGGGCGCGAGTCACACGCCTCATCGGCGTCGCCGGCATCACCCCGCCGCGCTACGGCCCAAAGATGCCGCTGCGAAACATCGCCCGAGACTGACTCAGCCGTCGAGCTTTTCGAGCTCCTCCTCGACCAGCGTCACGAGCTCATGCATACCGTCGCTGTCGAATATCAATCGTGCGCCGGCGGCCTTGAACAGCTCGGGCAGTGGCCGTGTCGCACCCAACGCCAGCGCCGTTCGGTACTGACTGATGGCTGCTTTCGGATCGCGGAGGCTGTTGCGCCACACCTGCAGCGCGCCCAGCTGGGCGATGCCGTACTCGATGTAATAGAACGGGCTCGCGAAGAAATGCGGTTGTTGGTACCAGCGGGCGATGCGCTCGCTGTCGAGGCCGGTCCAATCGACCGACTTACCTTCAAAGCGGCGGCGGAGGTCGAGCCACTTTCGGTCTCTCGCGTTCACATCGCGACCGGCCTCATCGAGGTAGATCCAGTGCTGAAAGGCGTCGACGGCCGCACAGTGCGGAAAGAAAAAGATGATGCCCTCGAGCAAATCGGCCCGTGATCGCCTTGCGTCGTCCTCTGAGTAGTAACCGCCGCTCTCCTTTCCGATGTACGGCGAAGCGAGCAGCTCCATCGACATCGAAGCCACCTCCGCCATCTCTGAGCCAGGATGACGCTGGAACAGGAGTGGAAGCCGCGAGGCCTCGACGGCGTGGAACGCATGGCCGGACTCGTGCAGCAGCGTGCGCAGGTCTTCATCCACGCCCACGGCGTTCATGAAGATGAGCGGCAGCTTTCTGAAGGCGAGAGTCTGGCAGTAGCCGCCAGGAGCTTTGCCCTTGCGATTGTCGAGGTCGAGCAAGTCGTTGTCGTCCATCGCCTGGTAGTAGTCGCGAAAGTCGGGGTCGACGTGGGCGAAGACAGGCCCGCCGCGCTCGATGAATCCCCGTATGTCGTCGAAAGGTTTGAGCGGGGGCCGGCCCAAGGGATCGGCCGTCATGTCCCACGGACGCAATGCGTCGAGACCCATTCGCCGGCGCCGCCGATCGTTGATCCGCTCGATGGCCGGAAAGACGGCCTCTTCGACGGCGACATGGAAACGCATGCAGTCCTCAGGCGTGTAGTCGAAGCGGTTCTTCTCGCGGTGCGCGAAGTCGCGATAGTTTGCGAAGCCTGAATTCTTGGCCACCTTCTGCCGCAGGTCGTACATGCGATCGAAGATGCCGGCCAGGACGTCGTGCTGCTCGATGTACGGCTGCGCCCGCAGCATGAACGCGCGCTCCCGCTCTTCTCGGTCGAGTGAATGGAGAAATGGCAGCAATTGCGCCGGCGTTTTTTCTTCACCGTCCCACTGGACGGTCATCGCCCCATTGATCTTGTTCCACTCCGTCCCCAGCTCTGAGAGCTCGGCAAACAGGGGCACGTTCGCCTCGTCGAAGATCTCCATCTGATTGCGAAACCGCTGGAGCATCGTCTCGATGCCCGGACGTATGTAGTCGAGCTCGACCAATCTTTTCTGCAGTCGCACCCTCTGTTCTTGGGCTCGGGGCGAGATCTGGGTTCCGAAGCGGAGCTGCGCGGCTTCTCGATCCGGGTCGGAGGTGTCGCACGTGTAAGCAAAGTTGGCCAGGGCCGCAGCCTCGGAAAGCAGCGACTCGAATCGGGACCAATCGGCCAGCCACCTCTCGACGTTCGAGGTGTCGAGGGGTCGCAACGCGAGATCCTCGTAGTGCGGCAGCACCTCCTGCCACGACGCGTCTTTGAACGCGTCCGGGGACTCCGGAAGCACAGTCGCCGCCATCACACACCCTCCGTAGCCGTTAAGCGCTTGCTTGTATGAGCAGGCGCCGCAGACTTCATCCTACATAGACGATGGCGTCTAAATCCTCATCGCCGATGCGGCTGCCCACGGCCGTACGCGCCGCCGCTCTTGTGGCGACCGGTGGTGCGCGCCTTCAGAAGGAGCTTGCCTGGATGAGCTGGGCCGGTACGGTCTGGCGCCTCGAAGGCCACTCTGGGGTCGTCTACGTCAAGCGAGCCGGCGACCTCCAGGACGAGCACGACCGGACCGTCTGGATGGCGGGCCGGCTTCCGGCTCCAGAGGTCTTGGGCCTGTTCCACGCCTTCGGCGACGATTGGCTGCTAACGCGGGCGATGCCAGGCGTGCCGCTCCACGACCCGTCCCTGGGCTGGGAACCTTCAATCGTTGCGCGCCGGTTGGGCGAGATCCTTCGCGACATTCACGCGGTCGACGCCGCCGGCTGCACGTTCGGCCGGCCCGGCAAGGGCCACTTGCTCATCCACGGCGATTACTGCCTGCCCAACGTCCTGGTCGAGGACGGTCGCCTCAGCGGCCTCATCGACCTCGGTGGCGCGGGGCTGGGCGACCCACAGGACGACCTGGCCGCCGGAGTGTGGACCTTGCACTACAACTACGGTCCGGGCCACGCTCGAGGGTTCCTCGATGCGTATGGCTGGCCGCCGATGAGTGAAAAATCGATCGAGCGGCTTCGCCGTCGACAACTCGCCAGCAATACCACGCGGCGATGGTGCGGTAAGGGCGGAACCTCTCGCCCTCGGCCTGGAGGGCGCGAGGCTTGATCGTTTCCTTGAGTCGGTGCGCGGTCGACCAGCCCTTGCGCACTCCGTAATCCTCCACCGGCCAAATGTCGAGTCGGCGCAGCTGGAACATCAGGAACATCTGGGCCGTCCATGGGCCGATGCCGCGGACCTGCACCAGGCGGGCGATCAGGTCGTCGTCTGAGAGCGAGTCGACGTCCGCGAGTGGGACCGTTCCGTCCTCGACCTTCCGCGCCAGGTCGGTGACGGCGGCCGCCTTGGATCCGCTCAAGCCGGCCGTTCGCATCGCCCCATCGGGCAGAGCCAAGACGCCCGCCGGCGAGAGGCCGTCCGCGAACAGCTTGAGGAAGCGGCCGTGGATCGCGGTGGCCGCGGCTCCTGCCAGCTGCTGATACATGATCGAGCGCACGAGGGCGGCGAACCGATCCTCTGACGGCCCGCGCAGCGTCACGGGGCCGACCGCTTTGATGAGCCGAGCCATGGCCGGGTCGCGCCTCGCGACGAGCCTGGTCCCCTTCACCAGCTCCGCCGCCGTCGGGCGGGGATCCGCGCTTGTCAAGAAGTGCGCCCTTCGCGCGCCCGGCGGATCAGGCGAACTCGGACATGAACTGGCCGAACTGGTCTTTGGTGAGACGCAGCTCGTCCTCGCCCAGCTCCACCAGCGGACGGTCCGGAATGTGCTCCGTGGTGGCGAAGTCGTCCATTGTCGTGTCCAGGTATAGGAGCCCTGTGACGAGGTGGCCGGCCGCGCGGCCCTCCTCGATGACCCTCATCGCCGCGCGGCGGTCGGTCGGGTCGTGATCCTCTCCCAGCTTCTTGAGCACGATGTGCGATCCATCGTGCAGCTCGACATCCCGGACTGTGCCCGGCTCATAGTCGACGTGGACCTCTTCGAAGAACGGGATGAAGGAGACATCCGCGATCGACTCTTCGTGGTCCTTGACCCAGCTATAGCTCTTTGTCGAGCCGTCGTGATCGTTGAAGGTGACGCAGGGCGAGACGATGTCGAGGACGGCGGTGCCGCGATGGGCGATGGCAGCCTTGATCAGCGGCACCACCTGCTTGCCGTCGCCGCTGAACGAGCGGGCGACGAACGAGCAGCCGAGGGTGAGCGCCACCGCGCATGGGTCGATGGGCTGGAACGTGTTGACGGCGCCCTTCTTCTGGACCGAGCCGAGATCTGCGGTGGCCGAGAACTGGCCCTTCGTGAGGCCATAGGTTCCGTTGTCTTCGATGATGTAAGTGCAGTCGATGTTGCGCCGGATCATGTGCATGAACTGGCCGAGGCCGATCGATGCCGTGTCGCCATCGCCGGACACGCCGAGCATGATCAGCTGCCGGTTGGCGAGCTGAGCCCCAGTCGTCAGCGCCGGCATCCGACCGTGAACACCGTTGAAGCCGTGGGCCGTCTCGACGAAGTAGGCCGGCGTCTTGGATGAGCAGCCGATCCCAGACATCTTGGCGAGGCGATGCGGCTCGACGCCGAGTTCGTAGAGCGCTTTGATCATGTGGTTGGTGATCGAGTTGTGCCCGCACCCAGCGCACAGAGTGGTGGCCGCGCCCTTGTAGGCATCGCGAGGCAAGCCGACCCGATTCATCGTTGCGCTCATGCCGGAACCGCCTCCGATTCCAGAAGTGGTTCGATGATCGCGTCGGCCGGGATGGGCTGCCCGTCGTAATGACGGATCGAGCGGAGGCGGCCGACCAGTGCCGGCGGGAGCGCCAGCCGGATGAGGTCATAAACCTGCCCGTCACGGTTCTGCTCGACCACGTACACGCGGTCGTGCCGCGACACGAAGTCTTCCACCTGGTTCGACAGCGGCAGCGCGCGCACTCGGAGGTAATCGACGGGGCGTCGCGCTGCCGTCAGCGCCTGGCGTGCCTCGACGACTGCCGCGTGCGTCGAGCCGAAGGCGATGAGCCCGATCGGAGACTTGGAGGTCTCGTCGATCACCGGTGCGGGCAGCGTGGCGCGCGCGGTTTCGAGCTTACGAAGGAGCCGGTCCATGTTGGCCGCGTATGCCTCGGCGCTCTCCGTGTAGCGCGCGTGCTCGTCGTGGCCGGAGCCGCGCGTGAAGTAGCCGGCGGCGGGGTGATCGGTGCCCGGAAGCGTCCGGTAGGGGACTCCGTCACCGTCGGCGTCGCGATACCTCGCCCACTCGCCAGCCAGACGCTCGAGGTCTGCCTTCGTCAAAACCTTGCCGCGGTCGAATGGCTTCTCCGGGTACTTGAACTCGGGCGTCATCCACAGGTTCATGCCGAGGTCGAGGTCGGAGAGTACGAACACCGGCGTCTGGAATCGGTCCGCGTAATCGAACGCGTCACGCGCGAACTCGTAGCACTCCTCCACCGTGCCCGGCAGCAGCACGAGGTGCTTGGTGTCGCCGTGCGACAGCGTGTACGCGAAACCGATGTCGGCCTGCGACGTGCGTGTGGGCAGGCCGGTGGACGGCCCGATGCGCTGGATGTCGAAGATCACGACCGGCACCTCGGCGTAGTAGCCGAGGCCGGCGAACTCTGCCATCAGCGAGATGCCGGGCCCTGACGTCGATGTCATCGCTCGCGCCCCGGCCCAACCGGCGCCGATGGCCATCCCGAGGGCGGCGAGCTCGTCCTCCGCCTGCACGACGGCGATCAGCTTCTCGCCGGTCTTGGGGTCGATGCGGAAGCGGTCCGCGTAGGCGATCAGGTTTTCGCAAAGCGACGATGAAGGAGTGATCGGATACCAGGCGGCCACGGTCACACCGCCCATGAGCGCACCCAGCGCCGCAGCCTGGTTGCCTTCGACGAGCACCTTCCCATCGACGACGCCCGTCATCGGCTCGAGCCGGTACGGGTCCTGTTTCGAGAAGGTGTCCTGCCAGTAGTCGAATCCCACCTTGATGGCGTCGAGGTTGACCTGGACCGCCTTCGGCTTGGAGAGAAACTGGCGCTTGACCGCGTGGTCGAGGGCTTCCCATGGAATGCCGAGCAGGCCGGCGACGACGCCGACATAGATCATGTTCGCCAGCTGCTTGCGCAGGGTGTCGTTCTGGATCTTCGACTTCGCCAACTTCGAGAACGGCACCGGGTAGTACGTCACGTCGGTGCGAGCGTCCGCTGTCGAGAAGGCTTCCTCGTGCACCACGACGCCTCCCGGTCGCACGGTGCGCAGGTCCTGGTGCCAGGTGGCGACGTTGAACGCGATCAGGATGTCGACCTGGTCTCGCCGCGCCATGTGCCCCTGCGGCGTGACCCGAAGCTGGTACCAGGTCGGCAGGCCCTCGATGTTGGAGGGAAAGACGTTCTTGGGGGCGACCGGGATCCCCATGTGGAAGATCGCCCTGGTAAGGATCAGGTTGGCGGTCTGGCTCCCCGAGCCATTGACCGTGGCTGCCTGGATTGTGAGGTCGTTGATGTTCTGGTCGGTCACTTCGGTACTTGGGGATTGTGAATTTTACGCGCACGCACACCGCGAACTCGTGTGGTTCAACCGTTGAATTGGGTACAGTCCTCAGTCTGTGAAGGTCGGAACCCCTAGAGAAACCGCGCCCGACGAACGCCGGGTGGCCCTCGTCCCAGACACCGTCACCAGACTTGCCGCGGCCAAACTCGAGGTGAATGTCGAGTCCGGGGCAGGTTCCGCAGCCTATATCCCCGACGCCGCCTACGAGCAATCGGGAGCCAGGATCGTGAAGGGCGCGGCCGCCCTTTTCGGAGAGGCGGATGCGGTGCTCAAGGTGCAGGCACCGTCGGTCGCCGAGGTCGAGCTCATGAGAAAGGACGCCGTCCTGATCAGCTTCTTGCAGCCCGCGACGCAGGGCGACATCGTCCGGGCGCTGGCGGCCCGCGGAGTGACCGCCTTCAGCCTCGAGCTCGTCCCGCGCATCTCCCGCGCGCAGTCGATGGACGCGCTGTCCTCGCAGGCCTCGGCCGCGGGTTACAAAGCAGTGCTGATGGCCGCCGGCCGCCTCGGCAAGTTCTTTCCGATGCTGATGACAGCGGCCGGCACGATACCCCCGGCGCGGGTGCTCGTGATGGGCGCGGGTGTCGCGGGTCTGCAGGCGATCGCCACGGCACGCCGGCTGGGTGCGGTGGTCTCCGCTTACGACGTGCGTCCCGCTGTGAAGGAAGAGGTGCAGTCCCTCGGTGCGACGTTCATCGAGCTGCCCCTCGAAACGCAGGAGGGAGAGGGTGGCTACGCGCGCGAGCAGTCGGAAGAGTTCCTGCGCAAGCAGCGCGAGCTCATCGGCGAGCACGTCGCGAAATCAGATGTCGTCATAACCACAGCCGCCGTGCCGGGACGGCGTGCGCCTCTTCTCGTCACCGGGGACATGGTCAAAGGCATGCGCCCCGGGTCGGTCATCATCGACCTCGCCGCGGAGACGGGTGGCAATGTCGAGCTGACGAAAGCAGGCAAAGACGTCGAGGTCGGCGGGGTCACCATCATCGGCACTCGCAACGTTCCGTCGACGATGCCTCTGCACGCGAGCCAGCTGTACGCGCGCAATGTCGCCAACCTGCTGCTGCACCTGGTCAAGGACGGGTCGATCGTGCTCGACTTCGAAGACGAGATCACCAAGGGGAGCTGCGTCACCCATGGCGGTGAGATCGTGAACGAGCGCGCCAAGCAGATGGTCACCGCAGCAGCCAAATGACCAGCGAGCTCGTCGTCGAAAAATGAGCAACGAGTTGCTCAATGAGTTCACGTTCTTCGTGCTGGCGGTCTTTGTCGGCATCGAGGTCATCTCCAAGGTGCCGACCATGCTCCACACGCCCTTGATGTCGGGCACCAACGCGATCCACGGCATCATCCTCGTGGGCGCGTTGCTCATCGCGGCGACCGCCAACTCTCCGGTCACCGTCATCCTCGGATTCCTGGCCGTCGTCCTCGCGACGACGAACGTAGTCGGCGGCTTCGTCGTCACCGACCGGATGCTGGAGATGTTCAAAGGCCGCCAGGCCGCCGCGAAGACGCCAGAAGCAGCCAACACCAAATGACGACTGTCTACGCCCTCGCGTATCTCCTCGCGGCGGTCCTCTTCATCCTTGGCTTGAAGCAGCTCAGCTCGCCGAGGACGGCCCGCAACGGCAACTACACGGCCGCCGTGGGAATGATCATCGCGCTCGGCGCGACGGTGCCGCAGCTGCACTTCACGAGCGCGGGCGCGATCATCGTCGTCATCGGCGTGATCGTTGGCGGTGGGGTCGGAACCATCGGAGCGCGCCAGGTCAAGATGACCGCGATACCGCAGATGGTCGCGCTGTTCAACGGCGCGGGCGGCGGCGCGGCCGCGCTGGTGGCGGTGGCCGAGCTTCTCAGGTTCGGTTCTCATCCTCCGATCAACGAAGCGCTTCCCAGCGTGTTCAGCATCGTCATCGGATCGGTCTCGTTTGCGGGCAGCCTGGTCGCGTTCGCGAAGCTGCAGGAGCTGATGACCGGCACGCCGATCACCTACCCGGGGCAGCAGGTGGTAAATGGCCTCATCGCCGCAGCAATCATGGGCTTCGTCATTGCGGTGCTTGCGATCGCTTCGATTCCCTTCTCGTTCCTCTCGCTGTTGGTGCTGGCGCTGATCCTGGGCGTCGCGTTCGTTTTGCCCATCGGCGGCGCAGACATGCCGGTCGTGATCTCGCTGCTCAATGCATTCACAGGCCTGGCGGTCGCAGCCACCGGTTTCACACTCAACAACTTCTCCCTCATCGTCGCCGGCACGCTGGTCGGCGCATCAGGCAGCTTGCTGACCAAGCTCATGAGCGATGCGATGGGCCGCTCGCTCGGGAACGTCCTCTTCGGCGCTTTCGGCCAGGTGAGGACGGCTGCTGGGGCAACCGCCGGGAAGGAGGGACGCAGCGTCCGGACAAGCTCGATCGAAGACCTGGCGACGCTGCTCGCCTATTCGCGTCGGGTGATCATCGTCCCCGGATACGGACTCGCGGTCGCGCAAGCACAGCACGCGGTGCGCGAGCTCGCGGATCTGCTCGAGAAGAAAGGCGTGGAGGTCAACTACGCGATTCATCCCGTCGCGGGCCGCATGCCTGGTCACATGAACGTGCTCCTTGCCGAGGCGAACGTTCCGTACGAGCAGCTCAAGGAGATGGACGAGATCAACGACGATTTCAAGGACGCCGACGTCGTGCTCGTGGTCGGCGCGAACGACGTCGTCAATCCGGCGGCGCGCAACACTCCCGGCAGCCCGATCTACGGCATGCCCATCCTCAACGCCGACCAGGCAAAGAACATCGTGTTCATGAAGCGCTCGATGCGACCTGGATTCGCGGGCATCGACAACGATCTCCTGTACGACCCGAAGACCATCATGTTGTTTGGAGACGCCAAGGACTCGCTTACCAAGCTGGTCAACGCAGTCAAAGCAGCCTAAACAGACCTAAGTGGAGCGATAGGCCGGATTAACTCCGGCCGTCACCAGACGTGCACCATCCAGTCGCCTGCGAGCAACGCGTTACTCCATCCATCGGGCAGGCCTGCCTGCCCGATATAAATGCGAGCCCCCGGCCGATGACGGCAGGAGGCTCGCGCCGCGAAGAGGGTGTGGTGATACGCATCCTAGGCGCTCAAGGTGGCTTTGGTTAGTGCGCAAGCCACAAATCCAGACCCTTTTTCTTGTCATGGACCTCGATGGGCAGACGGCCGAATTAGAATCGGGCGGGTGGACAGCGGGGAGGTCGTATTGCTGGTCACAGTCGCCCTGCTCGTCGTATATGTGATCGGGATCGGCGGCGCCACAGCGACGGCTATCCGGGTGAGCGAGGCGTGGCGCCGGCGCCCGGTTCAGGTCGCCGGCCTCGGGCCGAGGACTGACGGCGAACTCGTGCTGCAAGCGCCGGCTTTGCCGTCCGTGTTCCGCCGAGTTCGCGTGGCCGGCTGGGTGGTGTTCCCATTCGCCTTGTCGCTGGCGGTGTTCGCCAACCGTGGCTATGTCTGGATTGCGCCCGTGGCGGTGCTCGTGATGGTCGGGCTGAACGCTTTCTACTTCACCGCGATGCAGGGCTTGGGCGAGCCGCTCACCCTGGCCAACGACGGGTTCCGGTATGGAGCGAAGGGCAAGGAGCGCTCGGTGCGGTGGATCCACGTCACAGACCTGGTCGGCGCTCGCCTTGGCGCCTTCAGTGGCGTGCGGATGTCAGAGGCCGGCGAGTGGCAGGACCCGAGGCTGCGGCCCAACGTAATTTTCTTTCGTCTGAATCGCGCGCTGGTGCACACGCCCAAGACTTTGCTGCAGCGCCTCCGCGGCTTCTCTTACTACGACGGAGCGATCCGCAACGCATTCGGCGTGCCGACCGAGCAGCTGCTGCAGGCGATGCGCGAATGGCAGCGGGTAGCGGTCGACGCGGAGTCTCCACCGTTTCGCCGCCCGCGCCCTGGGGAGTCTAGAAGCGCTCCTTGAGCATGCGGGCGAGCGCTTTTGTGTCGAACGGGTAGGCAAGCCTCAGCACGAAGTGCTGCAGGCCGGCATCGAGCCACTCCTGTATCTGCTTCGGCGAGCTGACGGGAACGTTGGCCGTGCGCTCGATCTCTTTGGGGTCACGTCCGATGCGGCGGCACCATTCGTCGAGGATCTTCGACTTGTGCGCGTACGACTCCGGATCTCCAAGAGCGTTCCACATCTGTGCGTGCTCGGCCACCAGCCGAAGGGTCACCTTTTCGCCCCCGCCGCCGATGAGGATCGGCATGGGGCCGGCCGGACCTGGCTTCAGCTTCTTGATCCGCTCCTTGATTCGCGGCAGCGCTTCCTTCAACGTGCGCAGCCGGTCCCGAGCTTCGCCGAAGGCGAATCCGTATTCGTCGTAGTCGCGCTCGAACCAGCCGGCGCCCAATCCGAGCACGAAGCGGCCGCCTGAAAGCTGATCGACCGTGCCAGCCATGTATGCGATGAGGTCGGGATTGCGGTATCCGATCGAGGTGACCATCGGACCGATCTGCGGCGCCCTCGTGTCGATGGCCGCGGCGGCGAGCACTGACCAGCACTCGAATTGATTTCCGTTGGGGTCGCCGTAGAGTGGAAAGAAATGGTCCCAGAACCAGATGCTGTCGACGCCAAGGTCATCGGCGCGCCGCCACGCGTCGCGCAACTCCTGGATCGTGCACTGCTGCGGGTGGATCGTGACGCCGACTTTGAATCGCTTCGCCTCAGACATTGGTCAGGGATTATCCTCTCCATCCCATGACGACTCGCTGGATCCCGGTCGAGGTCGATGCTGCCAAAGCCACCCCGGATTTCTGGGCCCGCTACCACGCATTTCGCCGCCTACGGCACGCTGAGACGCGGCCCGATGACCCGATCATGCCCGACGACGTCGTCGAGAAAGAGATGAAGCGCGAAGATCCCTTCCATGTGAACTTTCGATTCGAAATCGCGGCCGGCGGCCAGATGCTGAGCTGGTTCGATGCGCGCGCCGTCAAGCCGGGTTCCCCCGAGTACGAGTCCAACCAGCATCTGCTCTGGGCTGATGGCTCGGTGCATCGCGACCACCGTCGCCAGGGCATCGGTCGCAGCTGGATCCCGGTTGTACTTGACATCATGGATCGCAATTCCTACTCGACTGTGGGCATGGGCACCGAAGAGGAATCAGGCCACGCGTTTCTCAAATGGCTTGGTGCGGAGAACAAGTTCACGGGCGCGGAGAACAGGCTGAGACTCGCGGACCTCGACTGGGCGATGATGCGGCGCTGGGTCGAGGAGGGACGCAAGCGGTCGCCCGACACCAAGCTCGAGACATACGACGGACGCATGCCCGAGTCGATGTGGGCCGACTATGCGCCGCAGCTGTCGACCATGCTCAACACGATTCCGATGGAGGATCTCGAGCATGGCGACGAGGTCATCACGCCGGAAGTGATGGCCGAGTGGTTCGAGCGCAACGAGATTTCCGGGCGAATCCCGCACGTTATGTTCACTCGAGAGCCGGACGGCGTCATCTCGGGGATCACGGACATGATCTATGCGCGGTACAGCCCGACCATCGTCTTCCAGGGGTTCACCGGGGTCCGGCCTGATGCTCGCGGGCGCGGAATCGGCAAGTGGCTGAAGGCCGCGATGGCAATCCACATCCATCAGCTCTATCCCGCCGCCGAGTTCTTCACCACTGAAAACGCAGGCTCGAACGCACCGATGCTGGCGATCAACACGAAGATGGGGTTCAAGCAGTACCGAGTCGGAAGTGAATACCAGATCAGCCGCGATGCCCTCGCCGCGCGTCTGCGGGAGCTCGCGCTTCCTTCTTAGGTGGTTCTGCTGCGCTGGATGCTGCGGACAAGCAGCACGATGCCGATGACGATCAGAAGTCCTGGCAGCGCAGCCTTGCCGAACAGGCCGTAGTCCGTGTCGCTGATCCGGAAGATGGTTCCGAAGATCACGAACGCGATCATGAAGATGAGCAGGGCGACGAACATCAAGACGCGACCCTGCCGGAGCAGCTGCGCATCGTTGTTGCGCAGGCCCTGCAGCCATATCCCGAGTCCGACACCGCCCGGTGCGACCAGCGGCCAGGCGAACGCCCATGCGGGCCAGTCTTGTGTCGCGTTCATGTAAGCCAGGATCAACCCGATCACGGTCAAGATCGCTCCCGGGATCAGCGCGCCAGTGCCGAGGCTGACGAACCCGACGATCAGAAGGGTCAGGCCGGGGATGACGATGAACAGCGGCCAGCTTCCGCCCGGATCGAAGCCCGTGAACTGGACGAGAAGGGCGAACAGGCCCAGGACCACGAGGACGACCCCAAGCGCGACGCTCGAGCCCGCTCGACGCTGCGATGGCCCTGGAGCAACGAACGAAGGGGGCCGCGGCTGGTATGAGGGTGGCGGTGGGGGCGGTGGCGGCGTGATTGCCGCCTCTGCAGCGGCCGGCTCAGCGGGCGCTTCGGTCGACTGCGACTCGTCTAAGGCGGAGGCCGTTTCGGCCGCGGGAGCTTGGTCTTCTTCAGGCTTCACATCAGCAGTCATCGCGGAGCTCTCGGAGCTCTCGACTGGCATCTCTTTACCCGGCGCGAAAACGTCGGGAGCGCCGGCGAGCATGTCTGAGCTGACGTGGACCGTGGGATCGCCTTCGCCGCTCTCCGCCGCCATGCCCGGCGTCGTCTCCTTCGGGGTTGAACGCTTGCGCTTCGTCATGCGGCCTCCAGCTTATACAGTCACGCGCGCCATGGAGCGGGGAGGAGGTGGGCGAGGATTCGGTACACCTCGGGATTCAAGGCCAGCCCAACGTGGCTGCCATTGACCTCGATCGCATTGACGTCGCGCCGCAGGCAAGCCCTCCAGTTCACGACCCCGTCGGACCGCGAATAGATGGAGGTCGTGGGCACGCGCGGCGCCGCCGCGAGGTCACGGAGGAACCTCATCTCCACGGACGCCGGATGTCCGTAGCGGAAGACGTTGTAGACATGCGCGGCCCGCACGCCTGCCATCGTCAGCGGGTGAATGTCGAAGGGGTCGTTGAGCGGTGACCCGAGCGTGATGACCTGCTCCACCAGCTCGGGATTGCGGTGCGACAGGACCTTGGCGAGCACGCCGCCACGGCTGTGGCCGACGAGGGAAACGCGCGCGCCGGTGCGGTGCTGAAGCTGCTGCAGCGTGTCGAGAAGCGGCCTCAGCATCACCTCCGAATACATGACGTTGAAGGCGACGCCGGCCATCTGCGGGCGGTATCCGATTCGCCTCAGCCAGGTGAATGGGGTGCCCAGCGTCCAGTCGCCGGCGAGAAAACCGGGGATGAGGATCACAGGTCGTCCGCGCCCCGGCGGCACGTCGACGCCTCGGAAGACCGGATCGAGGATGAGCTTCAGGTATTCGAGGTAGATCCTCCCCTCGAGCCACATGGGAGGGATGGGGTCCCAGCTGCCCAGGTGCCGGAGGTCAGGCAGGATCGAGGCCGCGACCTCCTCCCAGCGCCCGCGGCGCCTGCTGCGATGTTCTGATACCGTTTCCAAGTTAAGTTCTGAGTGCGTCTCCGCTATGAAACGGCAGCGGGCTCGAGTGCGATTCTATCCGCATGCCACTCGCTTACAACGCTCAGAAACTCCTTGGGGGTCTCCATCATCGGCACGTGCCCGACCCCTTCGAGGACCCGCAGCGTCCAGTCGGGCCGCCGCCGGACCAACTCACGAGCGGCCGCCACAGGGATCACCTCGTCGAGAGATCCGTGAATCACCAAAGTTGGGGCCTTCACATGGTTCACGCGGTTCCAGAACCGCGGATCGGCCATCCGCAGCGCTATCGAGCGCGAGGCTTGCAGAAACGCGCGGCTGTTTTGAGGGCCGAGGGAACCGCGCTCCCGAGTCAGCGCTACATGAGCTTCAACGACCTTCGGGTCGACTCGGGATGGATCAGCGCAAACCAGAGCCAACGACTGCTCGACGAGCTTTTCGGGCCCGAGCTCACGCACCCTTCGATCGAACAAGACCTCGGCCAGCCCCGGGATTGAGATGGCGGCGGCGACGCCCAGCACACCAGGGGGCGGCCTGCGGACATGCGCGAGAGGGATGGGCACTGCGGGATCGACAAGCACACATTCGGCCACTGAATCGGGATGGTCTGCGCTCACCAGGATTGCGATGTGGCCTCCCATCGAGTTGCCCATCAAGGCCACCGGCTCGCCGATCACTTGCTCGATGAACTTCTGCACGAGGTCCGCGTTGGCGCCGACTGTCGCCGACCGGCGGTAGAGGGGCGTCTGCCCAAAGCCGGCGAGGTCGATGGCGATGGCGTGGTATCGCTTCGCGAGCTCGGGGCCGACCGCCATCCAGTTCAGGGCATTGCCGCCGAGACCGTGAACCATGAGCATCGCTGGGCCTGCTCCGCCGAAGTCGATGTAGTGGACCGGCCCGCCGAGGTCGGCGATTTTATGGCGCACTGCGTCAATCCTACGACGCGGGGCTGAGGATGGCGCCTGCCAAACGCATCAAGATTTCTGCGACCGCCGCCGACGAGCGCCTGCCATCCAGGTGGAGGCGGTCGAAGACCTCGAACGCGGTCAGCGCACCGATCACGTCCTCGGCTTCTTTTAGCGAGCAGCCGGGACGAAGCTGATCGGCTGACGCCAGCCTTTCGGCGAGAGCGCGGTCCTTGAGCGCCGCCGGGTCGCCGGCCGACAGTACCGCGGGCAGGGCCCGAAAGAGCGCCGGGTCGGACGACCAGTTCGCGCAGGCTGAAGCGATGCGATCGCGCAGCTGCTGCCGGGGATCTTCGAAATCGCCGGCCGCAGGCGGCGCCGCCCCTGTCCGCCGGTGAGCCTCGCCGGCGACGGCGCGGAGCAGCTCGGATCGAGACCCGAACCGGTTGTAGATCGTCAGCCTGGAGACCCCGGCGCGCCGGGCCACGGCGCCCACGCTGAGGTTCGAACCGCCCCCGGCAGAGACCAGCTCGCGTGCCGCGGTCAGCACCGCCGCCCGGGTGCGGTCGACCCCGGCCTGACGCTTGCCGAGATCGTGTCGGGCCTCCACGTGGACAGATTAACAGACTGTATGTTAATCGGGTCATCAAGATCTCAAAGCTGCGGACGACCTACGATCGCTCCTCAATGAAGCTGCCGGATCCACTCGCACTGCGGGAGCTGTCCGCGCTGCTGCGAGATCCGGTCTTCCGTGGTCGCGGCGTGCCTCGTGGCGACGGCCGCCCCATCCTCCTTGTCCCCGGGTTTCTGTCAGGCGACTGGTCGATGACAGTGATGCACGGGTGGCTTCAGCGCATCGGATACAGCGCACACATGTCGGGGATCTATTTCAACGTGAGGGCGTCTGAGCACATGCTCGCGGGTCTGCGACGTCGCCTGAATGAAATTCGCGCGGGCGCCGCGTCGCGAGTCACGCTCGTCGGGCACAGTCGTGGCGGCCTGCTCGCCAAGGTCCTGGCCCAGCGGCAGCCTGATGCCATCGAGCAGGTGATCGCGCTTGGCTCTCCGCTCGCCGACCAGTCGGACATCACGCCGCTGACGCAGGCCGCAGTCGGAGTCGTGCGAACGGTAAACGAGATCGGTTTCGGCCTGAGACTGCGCGCGGAAGGACGATTCGCTTACGACCTGAAGCAGGCGCCGGCGGTCCCGACCACCTCGATCTACACGCGCTCAGACGACGTCGTGAACTTCCGCAGCTGCATCCGCCCCGACATCCCGTCGATCGCCGTTTGGGGCAGCCACAACGGGCTGGTCATCAATCCCGAGGTCTACCGGCTTTTGGGCAGGCTTCTTGCGCGTCCTAGGCGGGATGTTGGTACGCCGAGAACCTGACGGGCGCGACTTTTTCACCGTCGCGTCTTGAAAATCTGCCGCTGATTCTTGGAGATGCCTGGCGAAGTCGTCGAGGTCGGGGACGAGGTCGCGATCGGCGAGGAGCCCGAAGTGGACGCTGCCGTTGTAGGAGACGATCGCGACGTTCAGGCCTAGCGAGTGGTAGATCGCGACCAGCGGCCAGAACTCCAGCAGCTCCGCTCCGCCGGTGTAGAAAGGCATCTGAGGACCGGGCACGTTCGTGGCCACGATGTTCACGACCGATTGGCGGCTCCACAGGGGCTGGGAGCTCATCAGTCGCGCCGCGAGCGCTTGCAGCGTCGCGGGGGCCCAGATGGCCAGCTGCGTCAAAGTGCCCGCGGCCACGGCTTGCCGGGATCTCTTGAGGTCGCCGGTGGCGGCCGTCACGCGGCCTACCCTCTCCTTCGGTGACATGGGCCCAAGGGGGATCTCGACGACCATGGCGCTCACCATGTTGCCGAGCCTGTAGCGCTCCGAGTCGTCGCGAACGCTCACCGGCGCAAACACACGCAGCGCATTGGGGACCGGCTCGCCGCGGTCGTCGAGCCAGCGCCACATCGCCTCCGCGATCACCGCGAGGACGGCGTCATTGACAGTGCCCCCGAATGACGTCTTGACGTCCTTGAGGTGCTGCAGCGGCACCCGCACCGATTGCACGCGGCGGTGCGGGCCGATGGGCCGGTTGAAGAACAGCGGCGTGCCCGGCCGCAGCCAGGCGCGCGCCAGCTGCAGGCCGCCGGACCATGGCGAATGCGCGATTGCCTCGAGAACTTCTTGGGGTCGTACGGTGGCGAGCTGCTTGAGCGCGCCGGCGGGCGAGATGGAGGCCGCCGAATGACGAATCACCTCGCCGATACTTGGCGTTGGGCGCGGGCGCCAGCGTTTGGGACGGCCGTATCTGGTCGGCGTCGCCTCTGGGTCGAGCAGCAACGTCGCGAGGTCGACGGTGGAGATGCCATCGACCATCGCATGGTGGACCTTGTTGACCACCGCCACCCGGCCGCCGCTCAGGCCCTCGACGACGGTCATCTCCCACAGCGGCTTGTTCAGGTCGAGCGGCCGCGCGAAGACGCGCGCGGTGTAATCGCGCAGCGTGGCCTCATCGCCCGGGCTCGGCAACGCAGCGCGCCTGACGTGGTACGAGAGGTCGAAGTCTGGATCGTCGACCCAAACGGGGTTGCCGAGGTTGCCGGGCAGCCGCATCACTTTCTGGCGGTAGCGGGGAACGAGGTGCAGTCGCTCCTCGATGGTGTGGGCCAGGCCCTGCGCGCCGCGGCCGCCCTTCACCTGGGGCGTGCCTTCGAAGATGTACGTCGCTCCGATGTGGAGCGGCGCTTCGTGCCGCTCGGCATACAGGAACCACGCGTCGAGCCCGCTGAGCGCCTCGAAAAAGGCTTTGCTCATCGCACCCTGCCCGTGCCCGATTCTCGCATGGGCCTGGGCTCCCTGCCATGCGGGGAGCTCCCCAGCGAAGCTGGGGTGAGGGGGCACTGCATTAGATTGCGTTCCTTGATCCCCGTCGCGATCGCCCTCGCACTTGCCGCGGCCGCCCTGCACGGCACCTGGAATGTTCTCGTCAAAGTCAGCGGCGACCCGATCAGCACACTGCAGCGTGCCACCGTCGCGGGCGCTGTGCTGATGACGCCACCGGCACTGGTGGCGTGGCTTGTTACCGGTCGGCCGAGCCTGGGCTGGGCGGCGGCCGGCCTGGCCGCCGTATCCGCGTCGCTCGAGATCGCTTACCTCTTTCTTCTGTCGACCGCGTACCGGCGCGGTGAGCTGTCGGTCGTCTACCCGATTGCTCGCGGGTCAGCGCCGATGCTGTCCGTGCTGGTCGGCATCGGGATCCTTGGCGAGAGGCTGGCCACGGCGCAGCTGGTCGGCGTGGCTTTGCTGATTGCCGGCATCCTCGCCGTCACGCTGCCGCAGACCAGCGGTCGCGCGACCGTGCCCGCACTGCTGACCGGCGTCGCCATTGCGGCCTATAGCACCGTGGATAGGGTGGGGGTCAGGCTGGCGGCGCCCTGGCTGTATGCGTGGTTGCTTGTCGTGCTGATCGCGGCTGGGCTGGTTGCGGCGAGATGGGCCAGGTCGAGGTTCACGAAAGTGTCCTCTACGCCCCCTGTCAGCTGGCGGCAAGGCACCGTCATCGGCGGATTCATGTGGGGCGGCTACCTCCTCGTTCTGATCGCGCTGAGCTTCGCGCCGCTCGCGGTCGTCGCCCCTGTACGCGAGGTCGCCATCGTTGCCGTGGCGGTATGGGGCGTATGGAAGCTCCGCGAGCGCCGCGCCGCTCCGCTGAAGCTAACGGGGGCCGTTGCGACCGTCGTCGGGGTGGCCCTGATCGCCCTCTGAACGGCCGGTTTGTAGCCGCTAAGTGCGTGGTAAGGTAATTTCGTCGTCCGGAAGTCGGACGATGTTCGCCGCGGTCGTCGATTCTTCTCGAAAGGACCCGAGCGTTCGCGAGATTTTCTTTCGAGAAGAGGAGTTGCAGATGCCGACAGGCACCATCAAGAAGCTTGTATCCGACCGCGGGTTTGGGTTCATTGCCGCAGAGGACGGGCGTGAGTATTTCTTCCACCGAACCGGACTCGACTCGAGCGTGAACTTCGACTCTCTCGCCGGTGGCGAGCGCGTCAGCTTTGAGATCGAGCCGAGCCAGAAGGGCCCGCGCGCGAATCGCATCAAGCTCGCGTAACTGAGCTGAGCTTTATGGCCGGTCGCTTTGGGCGACCGGCTTTTTTGTGCCTTCGGACTCGTACAGCTTCACGAGCTCGGCTCCGCGCCGCGCCAGCGCTGTGCGGACCTCATCGGGCTCGATGACTTCGACCCTGGCCCCGAACGAGCTCACGAATGCCGCGGCCGGCTCGAGCGCGGGGAAGGCCAGCCGCACGACCCGCCGGCGTGGGCGGCCGACCACCCTGTCTCCTGAGACGCGTAGGAGCAGCGCCAGGTCATCGTCGGTGGCAGCCTTGACGACGACCTCGTAGCCGGATCGGCCAGACTCCCACTCGGCGGATTGCTGGCGCCAGGCTCTGGCCAGGTCAAATCGCTTAGGCCGCCGCGCGGGCTCATCAAGCGCCTCTGCCTCTTCGATTCGTGAAAGGCGAAAAAGGCGCCTTTCGCCATCGACATCGGCGAGCAAATACCAGACGCCGGCTTTGATGATCAGCCCGAGAGGGTCGACGTCACGTTCCACTACTCGCGCCTCGGCGCGCCGATAGCGAAGGCGCAGACGGCGGTCGCCGAACACGGCGTCTTGCACCATGCGGAGGTGCGGAGACGCTTGGGGCGTGCGGCGGCCCCATCCGGCGGAATCCACAAGCAGGCGCTCTCTGATCCGCCCAGCGTGGCGCCCGCCTTCGCCGGGCAAGGCCGCGGCGAGCTTGCCCATCGCGCTCTCGAACGCGGGCCCGGCAGCCGACGTAAACAAGGCCTCGACCTCGGGTGCGGTGAGGCCTGTGAGGTCCGTCCTCCAGCCGGCCATCAGCTCGATGCCCCCATTGGGACCAGGGTCGGCTCGCACCGGAACGCCGGCCGAGCTGAGCGCATCGACGTCTCGGTAGACAGTGCGCCTCGAGACCTCCAGCCGGGCGGCCAGCTCGCCGGCGGTGAGGCGGCCGCGTGCTTGCAGGAGGAGGAGCAGTCCGAGGACGCGATCGGCTCGCATTGTTTTCAGATGATGACAGATGATGTCAACAATTGCCGGGCATACTTGCGGGCATGATGACAAGAACCGAGACCCGAACGTTCGTGATCGAACCGCTTGGTCCCTACTCCTTGGAGGAGTCCGCAAACTTCATCGGCGCGTGGCATGAGGCGCCTGCGCATGGGCCGGCAACCACAGGACACCTGCACCTCGCCTTCCTGACCGATGAAGGTTGGAGTCCAGTTGGCGTGTGCTTGACCCAGAGCGATTCCGGGACTGTCAATGGCGAGGTGTACGGCAACGCTGATGTCGAGGCGGTCGAACGCCAGGTGCGCCGCATTCTCAGCCTCGACATCGACGGCCGCGCGTGGCCAGAGGTCGGCAAGCGCGATCGGGTCGTGGGGATGCTGCAGAGAAGGTTTCCAGGTTTCAGACCGGTCAACTGGTCCGACGCCTACGAAGCTGCGGCGTGGTGCGTGATGTCGTCGCGCATCAACATGCGACAGGCGCAGGCGATCAAGGATCGGATGTGCCGCGAGCTAGGTCATGAGGTCGAGGTTCATGGCCACCATCTCTGGACTTTCCCGGAGCCTTCGCGCTTGATCGAGGTCGAGTCCTATCGAGGACTGTTCGGCCGCAAGGTCGAGTACCTCAACCGACTGGGTCGCGCGGCGCTTGCGGGCGAGCTCGACACCGAGATGCTGCAGGCGCTCTCTCGCGAGGAAGCGCTCGAGCGATTGCAGCGCCTGTACGGAATCGGAGAGTTCGGGTCGCAGCTCATTCGGCTGCGCGCGCTGAGCGCAGTGGACGAGCTGCCGACGCGTGAGCCGCGGCTGATGGGTGCGATTCGAACCGAGTACGGGCTCGATTCGGAGCCTGACCTGGCAACGCTGGAGAAGATTGCGGAGAGCTGGCGTCCGTATCGGATGTGGGTGGCGGTCTACCTGCGCCGCAACTTGGGCGGCGGGGCGGGGATGATGCATTCGCGCGCATCGGGCTAGCTGCACCGTCTTGACAGGCGGCGTTGGCACCGTTGTTTTTCGGCGCTACGCTCGCCTTCAGGCGAGCCGGAGGGGGAGGGCCGGGCCGGTAGGGAGGGTCCCCAAATAGGTATGGGGTTTAGCGCGAGGCGCGGCCGACGGCGGCGATCGCGCTCGCCCACGCCACCGTGCCCACCGCCACCAATGCCCACATCGTCGGAGCGATGATCGGGAAGTCGACCAGGGCTCCGAAGATGCACATCGAAGCGGCCCCCGCCAGCAGGAACGCTCCTGGAAACAACAGCCACGCCGCATACCAGGGCGGCTGCACCACGTCGCCGCGGTCGAATCGCCGCGCGGACAAATAAAGCACCAGGGCCGCGGCGATCGCCGGTCCGGCCAGCTCCACGGCCCATCCCGGCGTCACCGACCCAGTCGCCGCGCCCAGGATCGGCTGCACCCCGGCCAGGGTCAGCGCGGCCGGCACAGAAAACGCGAGCAGTCGCAGGATTCGGCTGGCGGGCGGCATCCGGTCAAGAGCTCGGAAGTGACGGGACCATCGCCGGCTGCGTGAACACCGGGGCGGTCGCCACCCACCCGAGCTGCACGTCCCGGTAGTAGTCGGGCTGCGACAGCCCGATCATGAACACGTTGTTGTAGACACGCGCGCGCGCAGCCAGCGCGGCCTGGTCGGTGATGCCGTCGAAATAAGGCTGGCGCGGCAATCCCGCCGCCAGATCTGGGGAACCGTAGAAGTCGTCGGTGCCATAGACCGACGTCGAGCCATATGAATAGATCGCGACCCCCAGCACGCCGTTTCCCTGCGCCGATGGTCCCAGCACGCGGGTGATCTGCGCGAGCGTCCCCTCGGGATAGTTCAAGAAAGCCCCCACGCCCGTGACCACCCGACCAGCGAAGCCCGAATCCTTCTCGAAGTTGAGCCAGCGCCCGAACCAACCTTTCTCCAACCCGCTCCAGTCGCTGTCGTAGTTCATCGGCACGCCGAAATCGAGATAGCCCCTGCTCAGCCAGTCCTTCCAATCCTGGAAGACCGATGAGTACGCAGAGGTTTTCGGCCAGTCGGCCGGGGTCAGCGGCCCGCCGCCAAAGCAGATCAGGGCACCGCTGAGTTTCACGTTCGGATGCTCGCGCTTGAGGTCGTCATGCAGGTCGTGGACGAACGCCGTGACGCGCGCCCGCCGCCACGCCTTCCAGCTCTCGTCCCCCGACCACGGCGCCGTGCGCGCACCTGATTCGGACATGAACAGGGCTAACGATTCCGGGCTGTAACCCCATCCCACGCCCGGGTAGCGAACGAAATCCATGTGCAGCCCGTCAACGTCGTAGTTCTTGGCCACGTCCATGAATACCTTGTGCGTGTAAATCTGCACCTCTGGCACGCCAGGATCGAGGTAACCGCTCGTGCTGCCGTCATCCGCGCGATTGCCCCAGGTGTCGCCGTGCGCGACATAGACCTGGCTCGACTCACCGGCAAAGAACGTGTTGAGCCACGCATGGACTTCGATGCGTGGAGTCGCGGCGTGCGCGAGCTTGATCACGTACGCGAGCGGATCGAAGTCGCGCGGCCCGACGATGTCGGTGGCGCGCGGTTCGTCAGAGCGGTTGAAGTATGCGTCGCCCGCCTTGCGGACCTGGACGATCAGCGCGTTGATGTTCGCGCGGTGCGCGTCGGCAACCAGCTTCTGCACCTGCGCCGGCGACTTGATGCCGTCATGGAATGCATCGACCCATAGCGCCCGGTACTGTGGCGGTCCGTAGACGATCGGACTCGGACTCGGAGACGGTGTCGGGCTGGGGGCGACAGCAGTCGCGGTCGGGCCGGTGCATGAAACAAACAACAGGGCGAGGACCCCGGCAATCTGCCGCATCACACCTTGGCGATGAGGACCAGGTTTCGTCCGATGGTCGCGATCGGTCCTGGGTGCTCGCGGCCCAGGGTCTCGACCGCGTCGGTCATGAAGGCCTGCCGCCGTGCCGCGTCCATACCTTCGAGTCGCGAGGCGCAGTCCCACCAGCTCATCAGCATCGAGACCATCTGCGCAGCCGATTCCCAGTGCACCTCTTCATCGACGGTTTCGACTTCGGCCTCGACGAAGCCGGCCGCGAGCGCCGCCTGACGAAAGGCCCGGGGGTCGGAAACCGTCTCGCGGGTCGGCTGCTGGTCGATCATCTTCGGCGCCGGCGGAAGCCACCGGTCGACCACCGAGTCGAGGATCGCCCAGGCCGAGCCCCCGCGGCGGCTCACCGGGACGCTCGCCGCGAGCCTGCCCGGTGAACGCAGCACCCGGCGTGCCTCATTGAGCGCGCGTCCGAGATCAGGTACGAACTGCAAACCATGACCGCAGACAGCGGCGTCGAAGGTGGCGTCGGCGAAATCGAGACGCTCGATGTCCATGACCTCGAATCGGGCGTTCTGGATGGCCGCACGCCGCGCCAGCTCGATCATTCCGCCAGCGAGGTCGACGCCGACCACCTCTCCGCCCGGCGCCACCATCGCGGCGAGCCGCCGGCTGAGGTTGCCCGGACCGCAGGCAAGGTCGAGGATGCGCATCCCCGGCCGCGCCTCGGCAAGCTCGATCACGCGGGTGCGCCCGCGTGCTTCGCCGTTGGCCATGATGCCTTCGAGTCGGTGCTGATACGCCTTCGCATGGCGGCTGAAGACGTCCGGAAAGAACTCCTTTGACTTCATTGCCGGCGCCCTTGCCACTCCATCTCCAACGTGGCCGCGACCCCGATCGTTGCGGAGTTGGTCCGGCCGACCACCTGGATTCCCACTGGCAATCCGCTGGTCGGTGCGGGTAAGCAGACGACCGGCTGCCCGGTCGTGTTGAAGGGGCGCGTGAACCGGGTCAGCGGCTCGCGCACCTCGAGCCCAGCGCTCACCAGCGGCGCGACGATCGCAGTGGCGGGAACGATGAGAGCGTCAATGCCTTCCATGGCGAGGCGCGCCTTTTCGCGCAGCCGCGGCAGCGCAAGCAAAGCCGCCTCGAAGTCGACTGCCAGAACCTCGAGCCCGCGCTGGATGAGGGCCAGCACGTCGGCGCCATATTTCTCGGGAAACCGCTTCACCCACTCGTGGAGAAGGGCCGCGGCTTCAACCAGCAAGATGGTCAGCCCGACCTGCGCAAGCTGGGCGCGGTCAGGGAAGTCCACCTCGGAAATGCCGCCGGCGACTGAGTCCCACGTGCGCGCCGTGTCGTCGTCCAGGTCCGCAACCCACGCGGCCGGCACCCCGAGTCGTGGATCGCGAACAGGCTCGACCGGCAGCGATTCGCCCGACATCATCGAGTAGGCGGCG
>WNFS01001162.1_pt1 | contig 30728 bp, 28 predicted proteins | sample 5400141 | NCBI WGS metagenome assembly WNFS01 (sample SAMN13153358, study PRJNA577476) | soil metagenome | isolation source: 60 cm saprolite under Madrone tree | place: USA:California | collected 2016-06-14
CGCCATCGCCGCGCGTTCGGGTTGCGTGGCGATGTAGATCGCACGCCCCTCTCCAAACCTGTGGCTGGTGACCGCCGGACGACCGTCCAGAGTCGATCCCGAGAACTGGGCCAGGGCCTCGGCGCCTGCCAGAGTGATGAGCTCGCTCCAGACGTCGCCATGGGACTGGGCTCCGTCGGCAAACTTGATCTTGACCTTTTCGTCATCAGCCAGGGGAAACCAGTCGACCACCTCCAGTCCCAGGAGACGCCGGAACGGTTCGGGATATCCGCCCAGGCGGATGTGCTCGAACGGGTCGACGATGCCGCTGAAGAAGGACATCACCAGCGTGCCGCCCGCCTCGACGTAAGCGGTCAGGTTGGCCGCGGCCTCGTCGCTCACCAGGTACACGCTGGGCGCAAGCACGAGCCGGTAACCAGACAGGTCGTCGGATGGCCGCGCGAAGTCGGCGACCAGGTTGGCGTCGAAAAGGTGGCGGTAGTACGACTCGAGCTGGTCGATGTGGTGGACGCGAATAGAAGGTTTCGACGGCAGCTCGAGCGCCCACCACGACTCCCAGTCGTGGAGGATCGCCACGTCTGCTGTCACGCGTGTCCCACAGACCGCGTCGAGGCGGGTCAGCTCGTTGCCGAGCCGGACGACCTCGTGCCACGTGGGCGAATGATCGGGCGGGCCGTGCGGAACCATGGCGCTGTGGAACTTCTCCGCGCCCGCGCGCGACTGGCGCCACTGGAAGAACATCACGCCGTCGGCGCCACGCGACAGCGCCTGATAGCTCCACAGGCGCATCTGGCCTGGCGCCTTGGCCACGTTGACGTCGCGCCAGTTCACCCGGTTGCTGGTCTGCTCCATCAGCATCCATGGGCGGCCGTGGCCGAGCGAGCGCATGAGGTCGCCGGCCATCGCCGCCCGCATGCCCGCGTCGGGATCCGCCGGGTCCTGATAGACGTCGTCGCTGACTACGTCTTCGTGCTCCGCCCACTTCCAGTAGTCGAGCGGCTTGAAAAAGCGCATGAAGTTCGTCGTGACGGGGACGCCGGGACTGTGCTCGGTGAGGACGGCGTGCTCGAGCTCGTAACACGCGAGCAGCTCGTCGGAAGAAAACCGCATGAAGTCGAGCTGCTGGCTCGGATTCGGCCAGGTGGGCGTTCGCCTCGGCGGCAGGATCTCGTCCCAGTTGGAGTATCGCTGCGACCAGAAGTCAGTGCCCCACGCGCGATTCAGCGCCTCGAGGTCGCCGTACCGCTCTTGCAGCCACACGCGAAACGCTGCCGCGGACACATCGCAGTAGCACGCGGGAACGTGGCAGCCGAACTCATTGCCGACATGCCACATCGCAAGTGCGGGATGTCTCGCATATCGCTTCGCCAATTGCTCGACGAGATGCTGTGCGGCGAAGCGATAGACAGGACTGCTGGGGCAGTAGTGCTGCCGGGCGCCGTGCGAGAGCCGGACGCCATCGGCCAGCACCGGCAGCATCTCGGGATGCTTGTGCGACAGCCATGGCGGCGGCGAGGCGGTGGCGGTCGCCAGATCGATGCGTACTCCGCCTTCGTGGAGCATGTCGATGATCCGATCGAGCCAGTCGAAGTCATATCGGGCCGCTTCGGGCTCGAGGCGGGACCAGGAGAAGATGCCGAGCGAGACGAGGTTGACCCCGGCCTCCCGCATAAGCCGGACGTCCTCCTCCCACACCGATTCCGGCCACTGATCCGGGTTGTAGTCGCCGCCGTAGGCGATATGGGGAAGCTTCTCGCCGAGGAGGGGCTCGCTCAGCCTTTTGTTGACCCGAGCGTGAGGCCGGCGACGAAATGGCGCTGCAGGGCGATGTAGATGAGTATGGGGGGAACGGCGGCCAGCAATGCGCCCGCCGCGATGAGGTTGTTGTTGACGAAGAACTCACCCTGGAGGTTGTTGAGCGCGCTGGTGATCGGCCGCTTGTCCCCTGTCTTGAGGAGCAGCAACGCCCAGAAGAAATCGTTGTACATGAACGTGAACAGAAGCGTGGCCATCGCTGCCAGCGCGGGCCGGCAGAGCGGCAGGATCACGCTCCACCAGATACGCAGGATGTTGGCGCCGTCGACCAGCGCCGATTCGGTGATCTCCCTGGTGATGGTCTTCATGTAGTTGCTCAGCACGAACGTCGCGAACCCGGTCTGGAACACCACGTGGATGAGGATGATGCCGATGTACTGGTCGTACAGCAGGTTGTTGTCGCTGAAGATCGCGAATGAGAACCTGCCGATGTCGATAGAACCGAGCATCGCGATCGGCGTGTTCAGGTAGATCCAGTAAAGCGGAATGATGATGACCTGCGGCGGGAGCAGGTTTCCCGCGGTGAATATCATCAGGACGATGAGGTTGAACCTCCAGCTGAACTGGGTGCAGCAGAAGGCGACCATCGATGCGATGAGCAGCGTGAGGACCACACCAGGCACGACGATGACGAGCGTGTTCAAGTAGAAATAAGGCAGATCGGCCTGAGTCCAGAAATTCGTGTAGTTGGCGAAACTTAGCGTCTTCGGCCACGAGAAAAACCCGTTTGTGATCGTCTCGCCCACCGGCCTCAGCGATGCATAGACCGCCCAGAAGAGTGGAAACAACCACACCACGACCATCGTGCCCAGGAATATGTGCAGGGCGACCCGAGCCGGACGTAGGCGCCGTCGATTCGGTTTGACGGCGCGCGCCGGAAAGATCGCCGGCATCGTGTTGGGCAGGAGTTGATAGTTCTGTGTCATGCCAAGGACTTCATGGTTCGTGACAGGAACAGGACGATCGGGCCGAGCGAGATGATCAGCAGCACGACGGCGATGGTGGAACCAAAACCGACCAGGCTGGCCTCGCTGATGCTGTTGTTGGTGATGAGGATGGACAGCAGCTCGAGGCCGTTCTTGCCCTGATTGATGATGTAAGCGATGTCGAAGGCGCGCAGAGCCTCGATCGCCGTGATGACGACGATGATGACGTTGATCGGGGCCATCACCGGCAAGATCACGCTGAAGAACGTCTGGATCTCGCTGGCACCATCGACTCTGGCCGCCTCACGCAGCGACGGGTCGACGCTTTTCAGGCCGGCAAGGTACAGGATCATGATGTAGCCGATGTGGCGCCAGCTCGTGGCGACCAGGGCCGAGAACAAGTTGATGCGCGGGTTACCAAGCCAGTCGATGAGCCGAGAGCCTTTCAAGCCGAGCGCGTTGTTGATGAAACCGTCGTTGGGGGCGTACTGCAGCTCCCAGATGAACGCGACCACGACGAGCGAGAGGACGACCGGGAGGAAGAAAACGCTCTGGTAGATGCGCGTTCCACGCATCTCGCGGTCGAGCAGCACCGCAAAGAACATGCCCAGTGGCGTCGCGATGAAAGCCAGCCACGCCAGCCAGATCAAGTTGTGTTCAAGGGCCGGCCAGAAAAGCGTGTAACCGCTGAAAAGAAACCTGTAATTCTTGAAGCCCACGAGGTTCTTGCCCGTGATCGGCCCGATGCCGGACCAGTTGGTGAATGAGAAGAACACAGAGGCGACGGTCGGTCCCCAGATGAGAAGCACATCGAGGGCTAAGGGCACGCCCACCATCAAGATCAGAAGGAGCCTGTCTTGCCGAGTTAGAACCGTGTAGCGTCGCCTGCGCCGTGTCGCAACGAGGGCCCCCGCCGGCGCTTTTTGCGTCCGGGCGGGGGCCAGGCTCGTGGCCGGTTCAGCCATTCTTCAGATCATATTGTCCGCGCTAGGCCTCTGGAGGCAGTGAGTCCCAGAACGACTGCATCTTGCCCTGCAGGCTTGTCGGGTCCCCCTTCGGGTTGGCAAGAAAAGAGAGCAAGAAGCTCTGCATGCCGTTTGGTCCCGCAAAGTCGGGACGTGAGTCGCGGTCGAAGTACTGCGTGATCTTCTGCGCGCTGGACACGAGCTGCACCGCTTTCTTCTGCAGCGCGCTGTAGCCACTCGTGTCGGCGTCGCTTGCGGTCGGGATCGTGCCCGGGTTGGTCTGGAACAGCTTGACCTGCGTAGAACCCTTGGCCCAGAACTCAAGGAATGCCTTCGCTTGACCAAGGTCTTTGCTGACAGTCGGCGACTTCTTGCTGATCATGATGACGTCGATGGGCGCATCAATGCCTTTCTCGGCGTCGAACTGGGCCCCAAGGTCTGGGAATGGGAAGAAGTCAAGCTGGGCGAGATCGTCCGGGTTGCCGGTCGCGGCAAACTGCTGGGCTACGAACAGGCCCAGCAGGTACATGCCGGCCTGCTTGCGCACCACCTGGTCGGCCCCCTGCTGCCAGGTCGCGCCTGCGAGCCCGGGCGAGTAGTAGTCCGTGATCTCGCTCCACTTCTTGTAGACGGCCGTCACCCTCGGGTCGGTCCACTTCTGCTTGCCTGTCAGCAACTCGGTGTGGAACTGGTATCCGTTGAGCCGGAGATTGATGATGTCAAAGGTTCCTTGCGCGGGCCAGCCATCTTTGTCGGCCATCGCGATCGGAATGAGCCCGTCCTTCTTCATCTGGGCGCACAAAGACTTGAATTGATCCCAGTTCGATGGGACCGAATAGCCATGCGCGGCGAAAACGTCCTTGCGGTAGAAGACCGCCCAGGGGTAGTAGTCGATCGGGATGGCATAGACGTGGCCGTCGTTTCCGGTCACCGATCCCGCAAACCCGGCGGTGTAATTCGATTTCACCTGGGCCCACGCATCGTCGATCGGCGTCGCCAGGCCCTGGTCGGCGAAGAAGCGCATCCGGTGGCCGGAGAACCAGGTGAACACATCCTCTGGCGTACCCTGGAGGTAGGAGCTGATCTGGTTCTGGAAGGTGCCGTGGTCGACGGTGTTGATCGTGACCTTCGTGCCGCCGTTTGCTGCCATGAAGTCATTGACGAGTGCCTGCAGCCCCGCCTTCGGTGCTGGGTCGGATGAGTAGCTACCGATCGACAGCGTGCCGCCTGTGGCGGTGACGCCAGCCGGGGTGCCGGAGCTGGTACCGCCTCCGCATGCCGCGATGAATGCGGCCAGGCTGCTGTAGCCGGCGATCTTCAGGACATCACGTCGCGATAGATCGAGTCCCATGTTCAGCGCCGCATGCCTTGTGGCATCCCGTGAATCACCCATTGAACTTCTCCTCCAAGACCAGCCTCGTATGCAATCGGCAGATAAGCCGCAGCGGTGCAGGCATAGCGGAAGGTTACAGATTCGGTCAAATTTGTCAACACGTGAGTTTCGCTTCTGCTTGCTATTGATCAAAGTTGATCGATGACGTACCATCGGGCGAATGCTCGCCGCTGAGAGGAGACGTCGCATCGCGGAGAGCGTCCGCTCCCGCGGGGTGGTCTCGGTCGCCGAGATGGCGGAAGTGTTGGGGACGACCGAGATCACGCTCCGGCGCGACCTGCACGTGATGGCCAAGGATGGTTTGCTCGTGCGGACACACGGCGGCGCCATCCGGCCGTCGGGTGTCGGCCACGAGCCGAGCTATTCGGAAAAGGCGCAGCAGGCGGGCGCCGAAAAAGCCGCCATCGCGCGCCTTGCCCTCGAGATGATTCGGCCCGGCGACTCGATCGTCCTCGGCCCCGGAACAACGACTCTGGCGCTGGCCCGGCTTCTCGTCCATAGCCCGGAGCTGACGGTCGTCACGAACTCGCTGCTCGTGGCTCAGGCGCTGATGGAAGCGCCGCGTGTCGAGGTGATACTGACCGGCGGCACGCTGCGGCGATCCATCCACGCGCTGGTCGGGCCGGCCACGGAAGAGTCGGTGCGTGCCCTGCGGGCCTCTCAGGCATTCATCTCCGGCAACGGGTTCACGGCCGACCGCGGCCTCAGCACGCCAAGCCCGGTGGTGGCCTCCACCGACCGAGCGCTTGCGGGCGCGGCCCAGCACGTGGTGGTGCTCGCCGACTTCACCAAGATCGGTGAGGAGACCATGTGCCAGACGGTTCCCGCCGCAAGGGTGCACACCCTGATCACGGACTCGAAGGCACCGACTTCGGAGCTGGAAGCGATTCGCTCCGCGGGCCTGGAGGTGCGCGTCGCCGACGTCGGGGGCAATGGCGAGAGCAAGCGCCCGATCTCGTGACGGCGAGCCCGCGCCGGCTCGCGCACGTCGCGCGGTCAAGAACGCGCCGCGGAAAAACCTGAACAGGAAAGAGATCGCGCTCCCGGACGGCAGATACCTGGTTGCGTACGGTCACGCCACGAACCCGTCCCTCGATGCCTGAGCTTCGGTTCGACCCGCTGCGCAAGGAGTGGGTCGCATACGCCACCGAGCGCAACGACCGCACCTTCCTCCCCACCGACTTCTGCCCGCTGTGCCCATCAGGACAAGGCGGCGCTTCCGAGGTCCCGCTGGACACATTCGAGGTCGTCGTCTTCGAGAACCGGTTTCCAGCATTCGGGCCTGACCGCCACGACGGACGACCCATGCGCCCCGCAACCACGGGATGCGAGGTTGTCGTCTACACACCGGAACATGAGCTCACCCTGGCCGAGCTCCCGCTCGAACGGGTGCGCCTCCTCGTCGACGTGTGGGCAGATCGCTACCGAGAGCTGGGTTCGCGGAGAGAGGTCGGCTACGTCTACATCTTCGAAAACAAAGGCGAAGAGGTCGGCGTCACCCTCCACCATCCGCACGGCCAGATCTACGCGCTGCCTTTCGTCCCACCCTTCGCGAAGGCTGAGCTGGACGCTTCGCGCGAGCACCTCGACAAGAGCGGTGAGTGTCTTCACTGCGCCGAGCTGGCGGCCGAGGCATCGGGGCCGCGGGTCGTCCTGAGCGAAGGTTCCACCTTTGCATTCGTGCCGCGCTCGGCCCGGTGGCCGTACGAGGTGCACCTCTATCCGCGCCGGCACGTGGCCTCGATCGCAGACCTGGACGAGGCCGAGCGCTGGGATCTCGCCCGGGCGCTGCTTGGCGTGACGGGTGCGTACGACCGCCAGTTCGAGTTCTCGACGCCGTACGTGATGGCGGTGCACCAGTCCCCCACGGATGGCGGCGAGTGGCCGCAGGCGCACCTGCATTTCGAGTTCTATCCACCGCACCGCCGCGGCGACCGGCTGAAGTACCTGGCGGGTGTTGAGCTTGGAGCCGGCACGTTCGTCAACGACACGCGGCCGGAGGACACGGCCGCCCAACTTCGACGCGCCGCTTCACGAAGACATCGATAGGCCATAGGATGTAGATCGAACATGGCGTCAGTCAGCTACGACCACGTGACGAAGCGGTTCTCGGGCGGCACCCTGGCCGTCAACGATTTCAACCTCGAGGTCAAGGACACCGAGTTCATGGTCCTGGTCGGCCCATCGGGCTGCGGCAAGTCGACCGCCCTGAGGATGCTTGCCGGTCTCGAGGAGGTGTCCGAAGGCGAGATCAAGATCGGCGACAAGGTCGTCAATGACATGCCCCCTCGCGATCGGGACATCGCGATGGTCTTCCAGTCTTACGCGCTTTATCCGCATATGACCGTTTTCGACAACCTCGCGTTCGGCCTGCGCATGCGGGGCACGCCGAAGGACGACATCGAACGGCGCGTCAACGCGGCGGCCAACATCCTCGAGCTCGGCCCGCTGCTCAAGCGCAAGCCACGCCAGCTGTCAGGCGGCCAGCGGCAGCGCGTTGCCCTTGGTCGGGCCATCGTCCGCGAGCCGCAGGCCTTCCTCCTGGACGAGCCGCTTTCGAACCTCGACGCCAAGCTTCGCGTCCAGACGGGCGACCGAATCGCGGTGATGAAAGACGGCGTCCTGCAGCAGGTGGCGCCTCCGCGCGAGATCTACGACAACCCGGCCAACATGTACGTCGCCGGCTTCATCGGCAGCCCGACGATGAACTTCATCCCGGTCACCGTCCAGGGCACGAGCGCAAAGGCGTCAGGATTCGATATCGAGCTGCCGACGGCGCCTGGTGTCGAGAAGGGCGTGCTGGGCATCCGGCCCGAGGCGCTGACCGAGCATCCGCGTGACGGCCACTCGGGCCTGGACCTCAAAGTCGAGGTCACCGAGGTGCTCGGGGCCGACCAGTTCGTCTACGGCATTGTCGGCGGCGACGCGATCACAGCGCGGGTCGATCCCAACCTCAAGGTGAGCCCCGGCGACCGGATCCGGCTGGGTGTCGACATGCGCCGGCTCCATCTGTTCGACGGCCCGACGGGCAGGGCGATCCTGTAGCGCGGTGGCGGTAGCGCAGGAAGACTTCGGCCGCACGGGCCACCGGAGCAGCCGGACGATCTTCGGCGCGGCGTCGCTCTCGCGGGTGACGCAGGCCGCAGCCGACCGGACCCTCGAAGTTCTTCTGCGCTACGGCCTCAATCACATCGACACGGCTGCCAGCTACGGCGAGTCGGAGCTGCGCATCGCGCCGTGGCTTGCACGGGAGCCCGGACGTTTCTTCATCGCCACCAAGACCGGCGAGCGCAAAGCCGGCGCCGCACGCGAAGAGCTGCATCGGTCTCTCGAGCGGTTAGGGGTCGATCACGTCGACCTCTGGCAACTGCACAACCTCGCCGATCCGATCGAATGGGACACCGCCCTCAGTCCCGGTGGGGTGATCGAGGCGGCGATGGAGGCGCGCGATCAGGGTCTTGTGAAATGGATCGGGGTCACGGGCCACGGCGCGCAGATCGCCGCCAACCATCGCCGGTCGCTCGACCGTTTCGACTTCGATTCGGTCCTTCTGCCGTACAACTTCGTGACCATGGAGCTGCCTTACTACGCGGAGAACTTCGAAGCACTTGCGCGGACGTGTGCCGAGCGCAGAGTCGCGGTACAGACGATCAAGTCGATCGCGGCGAAACCGTGGCTCGGCCACGATCCCTCGCGCACGACTTGGTACCAGCCGCTGGAGGCGCAGTCCGACATCGACCTCGCGGTGTGGTGGGTGCTCGGCCGGCCGGGGTTGTACCTGAACACCGTCGGCGACATCGACCTGCTGCCACGAGTGCTCGATGCCGCCGAACGTTTTGCGAAGCGCCCTACTGATTCAGAGATGAAAACGTTGCTGGAGCGCTCGCAGACCGAACCGCTATTCGTCTGACCGATTCGGCACGTCTTGCGCCAACCGCGCCCAAAACCTCGCTACATTCCGCACGTTTTGCGCAAACGGCGCGTAATTGCTACGTGACCAGGCTGAGCTCGGCGAGCTTCACCGCTCCGGCGACGGGCGGCTCCTCCAGGCGCGTCGCCGCCCCGACCCGGCGGCGCACCGCTTCCTCCAGCAGCGGCTGGTTCAGGATCAATCCGCCCGCAAGGACGACCGGACCAGCGAGCGCGAGGCGCGTGCGCACGGAAGCGACGAGGTCGCAGAGCGCGGAACCGGCGCGTTCGACGAGCGCTGAGGCTCCCGCGTCCTCTCCGGCCACCTCGAAGACGAGGCTGGCCAGCGCCGCCCACGCGCGCGGCTCGTCCAGGCCGTGCAAAAATCCAATGAGATCAGTGGTGCTGCGAGCGGCCGTGGCGCCGAGCATCGCGCCTCCGAGCCCGCCCAGCGGCTCGCCGGCATCCGAGCGGCGCATCACCTCGCGGGCCGCTTCTCGCGTCAGCCAGGCAGCGCTCCCGTCGTCACCGACGAGCCAGCCCCAACCGCCCGCGCGCGCCTCGCGCCCATCGCGATCTCGCCCGTAGGCGACCGAACCGGTGCCGCTGATAAGCGCGATGCCGGAACCGAATCCCGCCGCCGCAAGGACCAGTCGCGCATCGTGCACGACCGTGACCACGGAACGCGGAAGAATCGTGGCGAGCATCTTCTCGAGCCGCTCGCGGCCTGCCGCCACCTCCGCCCCCGCGGAACCCGCGCAGCACGCATCGGGGCTCATGGCGCCCATGCCTGACAGCAGCTGGCCCAGGCGGCTCTCGACCACCTGAGGCGGCAAGACGGCGACGTTCGCGCCGGGACCTTCCGCCTCGGCGACGACGCGGCCGTCCTCGACCAACCGCGCTCGACTCGACGAGCCACCGATGTCGAGGCCCAGAAACGTTCCCGATTTCACCAGGTGCGCGTGATCTTGTGCAGGGCGCGCGGCCGGTCGGGGTCGACCCCTCGTGCGAGCGCCACGCGGAGCGCGAGCAGCTGGCCGAGGACCACGAGCGTCATCGGTGTGAGCTCTTCGGGCAATCCCGAGTCATGGACAAGCGCCGCCTCCATGCCAGGCGGCGAGCTGGTTCCGTCGAACAACCCGACCACATGGCAACCGTAGTCCACGAGGCGAGCCGCGATCCCCTCGAGGTCGGCCTGGACGGAACCGCCGCCGCCGACCAGCAGCACGGGGAAGCCCGGTTCGACCAGCGCGATCGGCCCGTGTTCGAAATCGGCGATCGACCATGCTCGGGCGAGCATGTAGCTGGTCTCGGTCAGCTTCAACGCCACCTCCTCGGCGGTCGAGAAGTTGAAACCCCGACCGAGCACCACCGCACGCGGTCCTGACAGCGCAGGCGCGAGCTCATCCAACGCCACTTCTCTCTTCAGCGCTCCCGTCATGCTCGAGGGCACGCGCGCCAGGGCGGCACCGAAGGCATCATCAGGATCGATCGCTTGCGACATCAGAGCGAGCGCGAGGAGGCTCGCCGTGTAGGTTTTCGACGCGGGCACGCTGCGCTCGGGTCCCGCGTGAAGGTGCACGACGAGCTCCGCGGCCGATGCGAGCTTCGAGTCCTTGTTGTTGGTGATCGCGACCGTCATCGCCTTTTGCCGTACCGCTTCCTCGATCACCGCGACCACATCCGGCGACTCGCCTGATTGAGAGATCCCAATCACGCATTGGCCTTCGAGTGACGGCGGGCTCGAGTAGCGGGTGAAGAGCGATGGAGCGGCCAGTGAAACGAGAGCTCGATTGCGCCGCCCGAACAGGTACTTCGCATAGAGGGCCGCATGGTCCGAGCTACCTCGGGCGACGATGACAACGCCTCGCGGACGCAAATCGCGGTATCGCGCTCCGATCGCATCCATCGTCGGTCCGCTCTTGTCGATAAGACCAGACGCGACCTCGGGCTGCTCGAGGATCTCGTCGTGAAACCGGCTCACGCCCGGAACATGACCTCTCCGCCGACCATGGTCACGCGCACGTGCAGATCCGCGTCGAGCACTACCAGGTCCGCATGGGCGCCGGCAGCGATGCGACCCAACCCACGCTCGCCAAGCACGCGAGCCGGCACTGAGGAGGCCATCTCGATCGCCCGCGCGGCGTTCATGCCGGGGATGGCGGCCATCCCGCGAACGAGATCACCCATCACTGCTGCACTCCCGGCCAGGGTTCCATCCTCCAGACGCACGACCGTCCCGTCGCTGATCACCGTCCGCCCCGTGAGGCTGTACCGGCCCGCCGGCGCACCCGCAGCCGCTGTCTGGTCGGTCGTGAGCGCGATTCGCCTGCGGTCCTTGACGCGCGTCAGCTGCGTGCATACAGCCGGATGGACGTGCTCGCCGTCCGCTATGAGCCCCACGGAAACCCTGGGGTCGAGGATGAGCGCGAGGGCAATCCCCGGCCGGCGATGGTGGACCGGCGGCATCGCGTTGTAGATGTGGGTCCCGAACCTGATGCCGGCCGCGATCGCGCGGCGGCCCTGCTCGAAGTCGGCGCCGGTGTGCCCTGCGCTGACCACGATGCCGGCTTTCGCCAGCTGGACGATGGCATCGAGCGCACCCGGCAGCTCGGGGGCCAGCGTCACCAGGCGCGGCCTCGCTCGCGCGATCACCTCGACGCTTACCGGGTCGGGGTCGGAGAGGCATGCTCGCTCGTGCGCCCCGCGGAACGACGGGTTGATGAACGGGCCCTCGATATGTGCGCCCAGCACACGCGCGCCGCGTGACTCGGCGGCGCCGGCAAACGCCGCGAACTGCGCACCCACGTCGACCGGGGCGGAGATGAGCGTCGGCAGGAACGCGGTGACGCCGGTCGAGGGCAGCAGCTTCGAAATGGCGGCGATCTCGTCCAGCCCGCCGGCGGCATCATGGTGATGGAACCCGTTCACCTGCAGGTCGATGAATCCGGGCGCGATCAGCTCCTTCGGCCCGGCGATCAGCTCCTCGTCCGGCCGCTCGGGCGGGCTGCCCGCCCCCACCCACTTGATCAGGCCGCCCTCGACGAGGACGCCGTCCGCGCCCTCGACGCCGTGAATCCGTCCGCGGAACAGCGTGCTCAAGCGCCACCCTTTTCGCCGAGCGCGACAGCCAGGTCGCCGTTCGCGGCCGCGAGTCGCGCTCGGGCGGCAGCTGAATCGATGCCGCAGCGGAGCATCAGAATGGCGACTCTCGCATTTCCCTCCGCCTCGTGCAGGGCGGAGTCGACCCTCTCGTCCGAGCACCCGGTCAGCTCGCGCACCATCCGCGCGGCGCGCGCCCGAAGCTTCTCGTTCGCGGTCACGACGCCAACCATCCGGCCCCGATACGTGTGCCCGAGGCGAGTGAACACACCCGTGCTGATCATGTTCAGCGTCACTTTCTGCGCCGTCCCCGCCTTGAGCCGCGTCGAGCCGGCGACCACCTCGGGCCCGGCGTCGATCTCGATGGCGACGTCCGCCGCGGCTCCAAGAGGTGATCCGGGGGCACAGCTCACCCCGACCACCAACGACCCTTCGCGCTTTGCTTCGGCGACCGCGGCCAGCACGTACTTGGTTCGCCCACTGGCGCTCACGCCGACCACCGCGTCGCGCGCGACAAGACCCGCGCCGCGGGCATCGGCGACGCCTTTGGCATGGTCGTCCTCAGCCTCGCCGTCGCCTGCCGCGTGCGCCTGCACGAGGTCGGCCGGGATCCCGAAGGTCGCCGGACACTCAGCCGCATCGAGGACGGCCAGGCGACCACTCGTCCCGGCGCCGAAGTAGTGAAGTCGGCCGCCAGCACTAAGCCGCTCGGCGATCTCGTCGACCGCCTCAGCGACCCGGTCGAGGACCGGACCCACGGCCTCGATCGCTCGACGGTCCTCGGTGAGCATGAGCTCGAGCAGCTCTCCAGTGGTGAGGCTGTCCATCGCGTCGGCGCGGGGGTGGATGTTCTCGCTCATCAGTTGACCGACGTGGCCATCAGCACCTCGGCAGCCGCAACTCCGCACACGCGTGCCGCGCCATGAGTCGCAACGTATGCAGTCGCACCAGCGGGCCGGCAAGCGGGTAATCCCATCTCGACAACGATTGCGTCTGGGCGTCTTGCGAGCGCCGCATCGACCGCCAACGCCATCCAGGGATGTCGATGCAGGTTCCTGACCACCAGCACGAGGCTGCGCCCGGCGGCCTGCCCGAGCGTGGCTTCCAAACCGGCATGCTCGGCGTGGAGCTCGACCGCGGTCACGTGCGCGCCCAGTTGGACCAGTGGTGTGCCGATACCCCAGGGCACGACACCGGCTGCCTGCGATGGCGTCGACATGAGCTGAACAACCACAGGATGTCCGTCCACACGCACTCTGCCGTCGGCCCTGATCGCACGGCGCGCGGCGGCCAGGCCGATCGCGCGGTCGGGAGTCACATGCGCTGACTGGCTCGATCGCCAGCCGGCGAGCGCGTCCACCCGCGCTGCCGCTTCCGCCAGGCGCGCCTCGCCGATTCGACCCGCTCTGACCGCGGCCACGATCGCGTCGCGAAGCTCGGAGGCGACGTCCTCGCCGGCCAGGCCGCCACCGATGCAAAGGAGGTCGCAGCCGGCGGCAAGCGCGAGCACCGCGCCCTCGACCAGTCCGACACCGTCCGCGATCGCGCGCATCTCGAGCCCATCGCTCACCGCGAGACCGTCGAAACCCAGCTCGCCTCGAAGGAGGCCAGTCATGATCTTCGCGCTGATCGTCGCCGGCACGCCGTCGATCGCCGGCACGACGATATGGGCGCTCATCACCGCGCGCGCACCGGCCGTGATCGCGGCCCGGAAGGGCTCGAGCGCGCCTTCGTGCGGGTCTTGATCGACGACCGGAAGGTCGAGGTGCGAATCGATAGACGTGTCGCCGTGACCCGGGAAGTGCTTCGCGCAGGCCGCGACGCCGGCCTCCTGGAGGCCCGTGATCCAGGCAGCCGTGTGGGCGGCGACCCGTTGGGGTGTCGACCCAAACGCCCGCACCCCGATGACGGGATTGATGGGATTGCTGTTGACGTCGGCGTCCGGGGCCAGGTCGAGGTCGACGCCCGCAGCGGCGAGCTCCGCGCCCATCGACCGCGCGACCGAGCGGGTGAGCTCGACGTCGTCTACGGTTCCGAGCGCGAGGTTCCCCGGGTACGAGCTGCCTGTGGCAGCCTCCAGGCGCGTGACGTCGCCGCCCTCCTCGTCGATCGCGATGACGAGTCGTGGATTCTCGGCGTGCAGGCGCGCCGTCAGCGCCGACAGTTGTGTAGGCGATTCGACATTGCGCGCATAGAGACACACGCCACCCAGCCCGGCGGCGGCGCGCCGCAAGATCCAGTCCGGTGGATTCGTGCCGATGAAGCCGGGCAGCAGGCAGCGGTCAGCAATGCGTTCGATGGTGCTCACGATCAGCCCTTGACCGCCCCGGCGGTCAGCCCTCCGGCAACGCGGCGCTGGACGAGCAGGAAGAACACCACCACCGGAATGCTCGTCAAGGTCGCGCCGGCCATGAGCCCTCCCCAATCCGTCCCGTGCTGCGTCGTGAAAGACGCCAGCCAGATGGTGAGAGTTTGCTTCGACGAGGAGCTCAACAAAACGTAGGCGATGATGTACTCGTTCCACGCCTGGATGAACCCGTAGATGGCCGTGGCGACCAGGCCGGGGGCGACGAGTGGAAACACGATGCGAAGGAAGGCGCCCACGCGGGTCGCCCCATCCACCATCGCCGCCTCCTCGAGGTCCACGGGCACGTTGGCGATGAACCCGCGAAGAGTCCACACCATGAACGGGAGGACGATCGCCAGGTAGTACACGATCACGCCGAGCAGGCTGTCCACCTGGCCGACCTGGTTGAGCAGCAGATAAACCGGGATGACCAGCGCGTTGAGCGGAACCATCTGGACAGCGATGACCATGACGATGAAGGCGGAACGGCCGCGAAATCCGAACCTCGCCACCGAGACGGCGGCGAGGAAAGCGAGCGCGACCGAGATCGCGACGACGGTGAGGACCACGATCAGGCTGTTGACCACGTCGTTCCAGAAGAACGGCAGATTCATCGCGTCGCGAAAGTTCTCGAGTGTCACCGGAGACGGGAACCACACCGGCGTGAGGCTCAGGATCTCCTTGCCGGGCTTGAGCGCGGTCGTCACCATCCAGTAGATCGGGAACAGCATCACGGCGAACACGAGGACTGCGATCGTGTCGAATAACGTCCGTCTCGCAAGCCGCCGCGTCACGTGGCCTCCTCATTGGTCTGGCGCACCGTCTGCCTCACATAGACGAACGTGACGAGCACCAGGATCGCCACCATGACCACGGCGATCGCCGAACCGAGGCCGAATTGGCTGACCCGAAACGACTCCTGGAAGGAGTAAACCGCGATCAGAAAGTAGTCCTTGCTCGGGCGTTGGTTGAGCAGTATCCAGACCTGGTTGAAGACGCCGAAGTCCCAGATCGTGGACAAGCTGAATAGGATGAGGAAGAGCGGGCGAAGTATGGGCACGGTGACCAGAGCGAACACCTGCCATTGGCGGGCCCCGTCGATCTCGGCCGCTTCCACCAGCTCTCGAGGCACCTGCGTCAGGCCCGCATAGAGCATCAGCGTGAGAAACGGGATCGCTCCCCAGACGACGATGACCGTGATCACGGTGAAGCCCTGGATGGGATTCTCGAACCAGTTGTGGTGGATGAAGTTGCCGACACCCATGCGCGTCAGCAGCCAGTTCACTACGCCGAACTCGTAGTCGAACATCCACTGCCAGAGATTGATAGCGGGAACCACGGGCGTGGCCCACACGAGGACCAGGCCGGCGCTCAGCAAAACGCGGATCGGGCGGCTGACGCGCTCCAGCAGGAGCGCGATGCCGGTCGCGAAGACCATCGAAAGCCCGACGTTGACGATCGTGAAGATGACGGAGACCTCGACGACGTAACGGAACTGCGGATCGGAAAGGATGGTGGCGAAGTTGCTCAGCCCGACGAACGTGCCCTGGTGCTGGAAGAGCTCGCGGAGGCCGTAGCGCTGGGTCGAAAGCCACAGCAGCATGCCCAGCGGGTAACCAAGAACGCCCAGGATGACGAGTAGGGCGGGCGCGATGAGCGCATAAGGAAGGAGGCGGCGAGCGAGTGTGTGCCGCCAGGGGCCGGCCTCGATTCGTGCTCCGGTGGCGACGCGAGCGCGTGCGTCCCCGGCCACTCCCATCGAAGCCGACCCCCTTTGGTCTCTCTGTTTACTGGTTGAGAATCGTTGTGATCTTGTCGCTGGCGGCCGAGGTCGCACTCGAGATAGACGACTTCCCGGTGAATATCGACACCAGCATGTCCTGAAGCACGTTAGACGACTCGACGTTCGCCCAGTTGGGCGAGTTCGGCGTGAAGCGGCTGACCTTGGCGGCCGCGGCGAATTTCGCCGGGAGGCCGGTGCTAAGGGAGACCAGCGTGGTGGTGTTCGGGATCACCCCGCCCACGGTCACCATCTGGCTCTGAAACTTGGTGCCGCCCAGCAGGCCGACCCATTCCCGGGCGAGCGCCTGCTGCTTGCTGTGGGCGGCGACGGCGAGGTCGGAGCCGCCGAGGAAGACCGGCGCGGACTGGCCGGAGTTGTGGCTGGGGATCGGGAACGCGTCGAGCTTGTCCTTCAAGCTCGGGTCGCCGCTCTTGGGATCGGTGATCACGCCGACCTCCCAACCGTTGGCGATGATCATCGCGATGTGACCCTGTGCGAACGCCTGGTCCTGCTTCGCCTCGTCACCGGTCTTGTCGGCGCGCGACAGCTTGGAAACCAGGTTGTTCAGCGTGGTCAGTCCCTGCTGGGCTTGCGACGAGTTGAGCGAGCCTTGCCACTTGGAACCTGACTGCGTGGCGATGTCACCACCGAAGTCCCAAACGAATGGGGCGGCTGCATACCAGTACTTGCCGGGGAAATAAAGCGCTGAGAAGTTGGGGTCCGAGCCGTACTTGGTCATGAGCTTCTGGCCCACGGTCATCAGCTCGTCCATGCTCGTCGGGACCTGCACGCCTGCGGCCGCGAACATGTCGGTGCGGTAGATGATGGCGCGGCTGCCCGCGTAGTACGGGACGCAGTACAGCTTGCCCTGGTAGGTGCACGAGTCGGTGAGCGACTGCAGCCATGTTCCAGAGTTCTCGAAGCTGCTCTTCTTCGAGGTGATGTCCTGGAGCGCACTGGCCGACGCGTACTTCGCGACCAGGGTGTTGCCGAGCTCCACGACGTCGGGAGGCGTGCTGCCGGCGAACGCGGTGTCGAGCTTGGTGGTCACGTCGGACCACTGCTGGATCTCGACGTTGACGGTGACGTTCGGATGCTTGACCTTGAAGTCTGCGTTGACGCCGTCGACGACGCTTTGCGGCGCGCTCCCGTTCATGAGCCAGACCGTGAGCGTCCCCGTCTCGTTGCCGGTGGTAGTTGTGGGATTCGTGCTTCCACATGCCGCGGCGAGCAACGCGAGAGCCGCCGCAACGGTGAACAAGAGCTTCCGCGGGTTCATGTTTGGTCTTCCCCCTTGAGGCGTGAATGTGGCGCTCGCGCGCCGGCTGATCGCCGTCCATCACCGTCGCCTGCGCGGATGTGCGCGCGCGAAGCGCCGGCCAGGCGCCCGTTGCGGCTCCGCTGCGGTGTCAGGTCGGCGACCAGGCGATAGCGGTCGCCGCGGTAGATGGAGCGGACGAACTCGACGATCCGCCCTGACTCGGAGACGGTCGTCCGCTCGAACAAAAAGGCCGGTGTGTGCAGGGGCACTCCAAGCACCTCCGACTCTTCTTCGTTGGTAACCGTGGGCTCGATGCTCTGGGTGCCCGACGCGATCACGATTCCATAGCGCTCCCCCAGCAGGTCGTAGAAGGACCTGTCCTCGAGATCGGCCTTGGTCAGTCCTGGGACCAGCGCTTCAGGGATATGCAGGACCTCCATCGCCATCGGCTGGCCGTCCGCCAGGCGAAGGCGTTTGACGCGGACCAGGCGCTCCGCGGGTGAGACCTGGAGGCGGTGGGCGAGCCGGGCGCCCGCCAATGTGGTGGCGAGCTCGAGGGTGCGGCTCCCTGGAACCATCCCACGCCGGCGCATGTCCTCACTGAAGGAGGTCAGCGTCAGCGGCTGGGCGATCTTGGGCTCGGTCACGTACGTGCCGCTGCCGTGACGGCGGTCAAGGTAACCGTCGCGGACGAGCTCATCGAGGGCCGCCCGGATCGTCAGCCGGGAGACATTGAGGTCCAGGCTGAGCTGTCGCTCCGACGGGATGGCCATGCCCACGTCGAGCGACTCCATCAGGTCGAGCACCTGGGTGCGGGTGTCGTCCTGTTTCGTCATACGGGACCTTTGACGAAGTGGTAAAGCCCTCTAGCCCCTTGCATCGGCGGAAGTAAAGCACAAACCAGGCAGGTGGTCAATACCACTTTTCACAAACTCGCACCCGGAGTGAGTTAGGTCAGGTGATTCGTACTCAGGGACTCCAGAGTGGGCTATACCAGTCGGGCCGGGACAATGCTTTCGGCCTCAACAAGTCTTAATAAACGCTTCACCTTTCTCAACACGCGATTTCATAGATTCGGATGCACGCAGCCTGAAGAAAGGCCGCATTTGGAAAGGTGGGATTGGGATGAAGCGGATATTTCTTGGCTTTGCGCTGTCTGTCGGCATGCTCGTCATAGGGGTCACGAACGCGAGCGCCTCGAGCTACTGCTCGATCGACCCCACCGTCGGGATCGGGCTCCCGGTCAGCACCAGCCTGACGGTCTCGACGTCGCTGCTCGGAACCTCCAGCTACACATACGTCCACAACAACAGCACGTCGACCACCTTCGGCAGCGTCCTCGGCCTGCCCTAGCCCCGTTTGGAACCACGGCGATGACACCGTTGCTCCGGGTCTACCTGCTGGCGATGACGGCACCGGCCGCCCTCATGGTGGCGGCCGTCCTTCGCACGCCGTCCACTCCAGGCGACCCGGTGCTCATGTTCGTCCTGGTCGTGCTCGGGGCCGTGGCGACCAACTTCCCGGTGATGATCTCGCGACACTACAAGGCAGACGCGACGCCTGCCATCCACCTCGCGGCGGTCCTCCTCTTCGCCCCGCCGATCGCCGTGGCTGTGATCGGTTCGAGCGCACTGCTGGGACAGGGGGTTTTGTGCATCCGTCGCAACCCGGCTACCGGTGTTCCTCGCCGGCAGGCGATAGACATCGTCTTCAACACTTCGCAGCTCATCGTGGCCGGCGGCTTTTCAGCGCTCGTCTATTCAGCGGCCGGCACCCAGCTCCCCGCCGCGTTTCTTGCGGCAGCCGTCATGTACGCAGTCAACAACGGGCTCGTCGTGGTCGCAGCCGCCATCCACGACTGGCGCAACCCGATGGAGCTCTGGGCTGAGATCGCAGCCTCGGACCTGAAGCAAACCACCGCCCTTTACGTCGCCGGCTACCTGCTGGCGGTGATCTCGGTCGGCCGTCCCTGGCTCGCCCTTGTGATGATGATTCCGGTCGGCGCCATCCAGGTCGCGCTGACGCGATCGGTTCAGCTCATGGAGCAGACGATCGACGCCGTCGAGGCCATGGCAGACGTCGTCGACCGCCGCGACCCGTACACCTACCAGCATTCGCAAAGCGTCGCCGACCACGCGGTTCGTACCGCGCGCCGGTTGGGTCTTCCCGACCGAGAGGTCGAGGTCATCCGGCTGGCGGCTCGGGTCCACGATCTCGGCAAGATTTCCATCCCGGACGAGATCCTGCACAAGCAAGGGCGCCTTTCCCCGGCCGAGTTTGAGCTCATGAAGAGGCACCCCGAGACGGGCGTGGAGATCCTGGCCAAGTTCCCCGCCTACCGACACGGGCGCGAGCTGGTCCTCGCCCACCACGAAAGAATCGATGGGCTCGGCTATCCGCGCGGGCTCGCCGGCGCCGCGATCGCGCTTGGCGCTCGCATCATCGCCGTCGCCGACTCGTGGGATGCCATGACCTCCGACCGTCCCTATCGCAAGGCGCTGGAGGCGGAAGTTGCTCTGGCCGAGCTACTCCGCGGACGCGGCACGCAATGGGACCCGATCGTCGTCGACGCCTTCGCCGATTCGCTCCCGGGAGCAATCCCAGCAGCCGGGCGAACGCGGTGGACTGAGGTGCGCCCCCTGCTTCGGTCGCTCGGCGCCGCGCTGGGAGTGATCGGCTAGCGCAGCGCACCCACCTTCGCCGGGACGATCCGGTTCCGCAGGACCCCGATGCCGGCCACCTCGGTCTCCATCACGTCCCCGGCCTTCAAGTATTCGGGCGGAGTGCGCGCGAAACCAACACCGTCCGGCGTGCCCGTCGCGATCAAAGCCCCGGCAAGCAGCGTCATTCCCTTCGAGGACCATTCGATGATCGCGTCCACCGGGTGGATCATGTCTTCAGTGTTGCTGTCCTGCTTGACGACGCCGTTGAGCGTGAGCCGGAGAGCAAGCTTTCCCGGGTCGGCCACCTCGTCTTTCGTCACCACCCATGGTCCGGTAGGACACGAGCGATCGAGGCTCTTGCCCTTGAAGAACTGGCCGCCCCATCCGTTCTGGATATCGCGCGCGCTGACGTCATTGAGGACGAAATAACCGAAGACGTGGTCCATGGCGTCGCGGCGCGTGATGTTGGCCCCGGGCTTGCCGATCACGACCCCCAGCTCGACCTCCCAGTCGAGCTTGTCGCTTATCGACGGGTCGATCGCGATGTCGTCGTAAGGACCGGTGATGCTTGTGATCGCCTTGGTGAAGATCGTCGGCGGCTTGACGTCGCCGTCCATTGCGGTCTCCTCGGCGTGCTTCTGGTAGTTGCGGCCCATCGCGATGATGTTTCCGCGCGGCGAGTCGATCGGGGCGAGCAGCGTCACCTCCCTCAGCGGAATTCCTCGCTTCGCGTCCGCCGCTGCCCTGTGCGCCTGCGCGAGCCCACGCTCGCCGGCATCGATGACGGCGAGCACATCGGTCGCGACCTCGCTGAGGTCGACGACCTCATCCTCGTGACCTGGGCGCAGCGCGCCCAGCCGCCGCTGGCCGTTGTAATCGGCCGCGTTCGCGTGATTCCGGAACATCAGCAGCTTCATGCTTCCTCCATTGTTGCTTGCAGGAGCTTGACCGCGGAATAAAGCGTCCGGAGGTGCGGGACCGGGACGCCCAGCCGGTCGCCCAGCTCCACGACCGAACCGGTGATCGCGTCGATCTCCATCGGCCGGCCCGCCTCGAGATCCTGCAGCATCGACGTCTTGTGGTCGCCCACTCGCGCCGCACCCTTGATGCGCTGATCGATCGAAACCGGGATCTCGATGCCAAGCCGCCGCGCCACCGCGTCTGCCTCCTCCATCGCAGAGCGCACCACATTCGCGACCAGAGGTGATTGCGCAATCGCGCCCAGACTCGCGCGCGTCAGCGCGCTCAGCGGGTTGAAAACCGCATTCCCGAGCAGCTTGAGCCAAAGCTCGGCGCGGATCCTCTGCTGGACGGGGGCTTTCAAGCCGGCGGCGACGAGCACGTGAGAGAGCTCGAGAATGCGCGCGCTCTGGCTCCCGTCGAGCTCGCCGAGTGAGAACCGCTCGCCTTCGGCGTGGCGTATCACCCCCGGGCTCACAAGGCTCGTGGCCGGGTAGACGACGCAGCCGATCACTCGTCGCGGATCGATTGCGTTCGCCACCACGCCACCAGGGTCGACGGTGGCGAGGTGGATGCCTTCGAGCTCCCCACCATGGCGCTGGAAGTACCACCACGGGATTCCATTCTGGGCGCTGACAACGACCGCATCCGGGCCGAGGCCGGCCGCCAGTCGCTCGGCCACGGGGGGCAGGCTATAGGCCTTGAGCGTCACAAAGACCGCGCCGGCGCCACGCATCGCCGCGAAGTCGTCGGTCGCGTCAACGCGAACCGTCCACTCGGCACCGCCGTCGCTGACACGGAGACCCGACTCCCTCATCGCTTTCAAATGAGGGCCACGTGCGACGAGGGTGACGTCGACGCCCGCACGCGCGAGCCGCGCACCCAAGAATCCTCCGATGGCTCCCGCGCCGACGATCCCTACTTTCAAGCTTGCGCGAGCTGCTCGGCGACGAACCGGCGCTGAACTTTTCCAGTGGGCGTACGAGGGATGGACTCGACGATGTGCAGATGCCTCGGGACCTTGAAGTCCGCCAAGCGCTCGCGGCAGTACGCCAGCAGCTCCTTCTCGGTGGCGGGGCCGTTCACGACGACAGCCGCGGCCACCTCTTCACCCCACGTCGGGTGCGGCACGCCGAACGCGACCGCTTCTTTCACGGCTGGATGCGATTCGAGCACCTCGTCGATCTCCCGTGGTGCGATCTTCTCGCCGCCGCGATTGATCAGCTCCTTGAGGCGGCCGATCAGCCTGAGGTAGTGGACGTGGTCGAGCGTGCCCAGGTCACCGGTGCGAAACCAACCATCCACGAACGAGGCAGCGTTGGCCTGCGGGTTGTTCTCGTAGCCGTGCATCACGTTTGGGCCCCGGATGACCACCTCGCCCGGCGCGCCGTCGGGCATTGATTTGCCGGCCTCGTCGAAGATCGCGATGTCGACCCCCGTGCCTCGGCCCACGCTGCCCGCGAACCTGGCATCGGGTGGGAGGGGGTTGGACGCCATCTGGTGGCTCGCCTCCGTCATGCCGTACGCCTCGAGGACGGGGACGCCGAAACGCTGCTCCATCAGCGTCATCTGGGCCGGAGACAGCGCGGAGCTGCAAGAGCGCACGAACCGTAGCCGTTCGGCGCCGGCCGGCCGGTCGGATTGCAGCCGCGCCAGAACCAGCTGGTGTGGCGTCGGCGAAGCCGTGAACCAGGTTGGCCGGTAGGCCTGCATCAAAGGCCAGAAGCCGAGCGGGCTGAAGCGTTCGGGCGCGACCACCGTGCCCCCCGATGCGAACGTGGCGAGCGCGGATGCGACCAGGCCGTGCACGTGGAAGAGAGGCATCATGCACAGCGAGACGTCCTCCGGGCTCAGCCCGTACGTGGCGACGATGTTGCCGACCGAGGCGGCCAGGTTGTCGTTTCGCAACGGGACTCGCTTGGGGCGGCTCGTGGTCCCGCTCGTGTGCAGCACCAGGCCGATGTCGGCCGCGGACGACTGCACGAGCGAATCGCGGCCGTTCCCCCGCCCATCGCCTCCCATCCGCAGCCCCCCGCTGCCGTCGATGCTCGCCTCGATGATCTTGGCCCCGGCGGGAATCGCCCGCCGCGCCGCCTCAGCCTCGCCGGGCGCAACGATCAGAAATCGTGCGCCGACGTCTTCGAGGTAGAAGCGAAACTCATCCTCTTGATATGCGGGGTTGAGGGGGCACGCGGTCGCGACCATGGAAGCGGCTAAAAAGAAAAGGATCGCCTCGGGGCCGTTGGGGTACACGATCGCGACTCGATCGCCCATGCCGACCCCGTGCGACGCCAGGGCGTGCGCGGCTTCTTCGGTCAGCTCGCGCAGGCGCGCGTACGTGAGCGAGACGCGGTCGGGGATGACGAGCGCGGGGTGATCGTTCGCGCCGCGGTCGAGCAACCCCGCAACGTTCGAAGGCGCCACCACCTCCAGTCTCGCACACGAGAGTTGGCACACTTTGCGAGTGCCCGCGTCTGAGACCGCCGCCCGCTTGAACCTCACGGGCAACGCGCTCACGCCTGGGCGGCAGCGGAGCTGGTGGCTGCGGGAAGCGCTGGCGGCAGGGCCCGTAGTCGCTTGCCCGGCCCTGGACAAAGACCTCAACGCGGATGTAGTCATCGTCGGCGGCGGGTTCACCGGCCTTTGGACTGCTTACTTCCTGACCGAGACACATCCGAATCTGGGAATCGTGGTCCTGGAACAGGACATTTGCGGCGGCGGGCCGAGCGGGCGCAACGGCGGGTTTGCGAGCGGTTGGTGGGACGAGCTCGACAGCCTCATCGCGCTGTACGGCGCAGAGCCGGCAGCGCGCGCCTGCCGAGCCATCTCCAGAAGCATCGATTCGATTGGTGAGTTCTGCACCGCCAACCACGTGGACGCCTGGTACAGAAAGGCCGGCTACCTGTACGCCGCCACCGCGGAGCCGCACCTGGCCGCGCGCGATGACATGGTTCGTCTCGCGCAAGCGGTGGGCGCCGAGGATGAGCTGCGACCGCTCACCGGCGACGAGGTCCGAGCGAAGTGCGATTCACCGGCTTTCATCGGCGGCGCTTTCATGCCGGACGGCGCCTCGATCCAGCCCGCTCGACTGGCGCGAGGTCTTCGTCGCGTCCTTCTCGAGCGCGGCGTGACCATCCACGAAGGGACCCGGGTGAGCCGGCTGATCCCGGGGTCGCAAACGGCCGCCGTCACGCCACGCGGAATTGTTCGCGCGCCGCACGCGGTGATCGCCATCAACGCGTGGGCGATGGAGTGGCCCGAGCTTCGGCGGCGCCTCGTTGCCTGGAGCAGCTACATCGTCCTCACCGCGCCCGCGCCCGATCGCCTCGAAGCTGTTCACTGGACAGCGGGCGAGCTCGTGAGCGACCTGCGCACCTCTGTGCGCTACTTCAGAACCACGCCCGACGGACGCATCGCGTTCGGCGGCGGCGGCGGGCGCGCGGGCACGGCGACGAGCGATGTGTTCACCCGCGATGCACGCGCTGTCGTGCAAGCGGCCGAAGGCTTGAGGCGGCTGTTTCCGAGCTTCGCCGGCGTTCCCATCGTCGACGCTTGGGGCGGGCCCATCGACGTCTCGGCGACGCACTTGCCCGTCTTCGGAAGCCTCCACACGAACATCCATTACGCACTCGGTTACACGGGCAACGGGGTTGCACCCTCACACCTCGCCGGTCGAGTGCTGGCCGACCTGGTCACCGGCGCGGACAGCGATGAGGTTCGGCTGCCCATGGTCAATACGCGCGCGCGGGAGTTTCCGCCTCAGCCCTGGCGCGCCCTGGGAGCGGCCGTAATCCGCCGGGCGATCATCGCCAAGGACGCGGCCGAAGAGCAGGGCCGCAAGCCGAACCCTCTGGCCGGCGCAATCGCGCGACTGCCGCGCCGATTCGGATACCTGCTCGGCCCCTAAGGGCTACCTTAGGAAACGGATGGCAAAGACCGCCAAGGAAATGCTCGCGGAGGCCGCGGCCGCGGGTGAGGACCTGGAGACGGTCGCCAGGGGACTGCTCGAGCGCTTGGCCCAGCTGACAGGCTTGAGCTCCACCTACCTGGCCGAGACCAGGCTGAGGGAAGACGAGCAGTACATCCTCTTCTCGTACAACTCGAGCCAGATCTTTCACATCCCCGAAGGGGTGACCCTGCCGTGGTCCGAAGCCGTGTGCCGTTTCGTCGTCGAAGGCGCGCCCAACTATTCCAAGGACGTGCCCAAAGCGTTTCCCAGAAGCAGCGTGGCGCGTCTGCTCGAGATTCGAACCTTCGTCTCGTACCCCGTCTTTGCCTCTGACGGCAAGTTCTTCGGCACCCTCTGCGGCGCCAGCAAAGGGGAGGTCGATATCGAGAACGAAATCCTGGAGCTGATGCGGGAGTGCGCCCGGTTGCTCGGCCAGCGGGTGCGCCGAACGCCGCCGGGCAAGCCACCCTTGCGTTGACCGACAACAGCGCCGACGTCGCGGTCATCGGACTCGGAGCGATGGGCGCGATGTCCGCGTGGAGGCTGGCCGCCCGCGGCGCGAAGGTGATCGGCTTCGAACGTTTCCGACCCGGCCACGACCGCGGCTCGTCGCACGGAGACACGCGCATCTTCCGAACCGCGTACTTCGAGAGCCCGGACTACGTTCCCCTCCTGCAGCGCGCATACCGGCTGTGGCGCCAGCTCGAAACCGAAAGCGACGCCGAGCTCCTCACCATCACCGGTGGACTGGCAATCGGACCGCCACATGGAGAGCTCGTGGCCGGAGTGCTCGCCAGCGCGCGTGAGAACGACCTCGCCTATCGCCTCCTCGACGTCGACGAGATGACGAGCCTCTATCCGCAGCACCGGCTGGAGGGCGGCGAGGTCGGTGTGCGGGAGGAGGACGCAGGCTATCTGCGCCCTGAGCGCTCGGTGGCCGCGGCGGCCGCAAGGGCCGAAGCGCTCGGAGCGCGGCTACTGGTCGAGACCGAGGTCGAGTCCGTCAACGTTTCCGGCGCGAGCGTCGTCATCGAGACTTCACGCGGCCGGTTTGCCGCCCAGCGCGCGGTGGTCGCGGCCGGAGCCTGGACGCCAACCCTGATGGCCACGCTCGGCCTGCCATTGAGGGTGGAGCGCCAGGTGATCGCATGGCTCTCGATCGACGACCCGGCTTCATTTGCCCCTGAGCGCTTTCCGGTCTTCATCCGCGAGACAGCGGACGGCCGTTTTCGATACGGCTTTCCAACCACCGACGGGCGCAGCGTCAAGCTCGGCAGGCACCACGAAGGAGATGACGTCGATCCGGACTCCATCGACCGTGAAGTTGGCGAGTCCGACCTGCAACCGATCCGCGATTTCGCGCGCGCCAGCCTTCGCGGCGTGACCGACAACGTCGTCGAGGCTTGCGTATGCATGTACACCAACACCCCCGACGAACGGTTCCTCGTCACCTCACCTCGCGAGCTGCCCGGCTTGACGGTGATCAGCGCCTGCTCCGGACACGGGTTCAAATTCGCGCCGGTGCTTGGCGACCTGATGGCCGATTCGATCCTCGAAGGCGGGTCGCTGCCCGCCATCATCCGCACCGCCTAATCTCTTGGAATGCTCAGCGTGATTTCGAAGGCATCAATTGCTGCCGCGTTCGTGCTTACGGTTGCGTGGTCGCCGGTTCCGAGCACGATCCGAGCCGACGCCCAGCCCGCCGACTATTTCCAATTTCCCCTGCCCTCATGGGAACCGCACTGTCTCGGGTTCGGCAGCGAATGGCGTTAAACACCTGATGGCGTCGTGATCACGCAGTACTGGCATGTCTGGCCGCGAGCCGGCTATTCGGTCGGAACCGTCGTCACCAGGGGAGAAGTCTTCGCCGACATCGCCGACATGGGCTCCCGCACGCACTTTCACTTCGCGGTGTTCAACGGCGAGTACGACTCGCACACGTGGAACGGCGCCCTACCACCAGCGCGCTGCGACGGGTTCCCCGCTTTTCCGTACAACTTCGTGGACCCGACCGCTTTCGTCCAGGCTCACCTCGAGCCAGCGCCGCCAAAGGTCGTGCACCACGGCGGCCACGGCCTCCAGGAAGTGGACACATAGGTCGCCACACGCCGGCGCCGAGCCCTGCACTCGTCCTCGCCGGCATCGCGACCTCGATCGCGATCAGCTTCAATGTTCTGCTGCCCGTCGTGCCGGTCCTCGTCGAGCGAACGGGACCCCATGGCGCGGCGGGCGCGGCCACCGCGGCGCTCTTCATCGGTGCCGTCGTTGGGGAGCTTTTCACACCGTGGCTCATGTCGCACTGGTCGTCATCGCGATTGCTGGTCGGTGGTCAGCTGATGACCGCCGTGCCTAGCCTGGTCTACGTGGTGCCGGATGCCAGTGCGGCGCTCATGCTCGCGGCCGCTTCCGCCCGCGGACTTGGAATGGGCGTGGCCATCGTCGTCTCGGTCGTACTGGTAGGCGAGGTCGCGGCACCCGAGCGGCGCGGTCGTTCCATCGGCTATTTCGGGCTGGCGCTGAGCGCGCCGGGCATCGTGGTCCCGTCCCTGGGCGTCGCATTGCTCGAGGCCGGCCACGTCGAGGTCGGCGCCCTGGTTGCGTTCGGATTTGGTCTTTTCGGAGCCCTGCTCGTATTGAGACTGCCGCGTGCGGCCGCACCGATGCCCGGAGCGTCGACAAACCTGCTCTCCGCGTTCCGTAGACCCGGGTTGCTGCTGATCTTCGCCGGTTTCGTGATGGTCAGCTCCAGCTTCGGGGCAGTGATCACGTTCGCGCCGATTGCGCTGCCCGCGACCGGCATCGGCTCCGTGGCGGTGTTCCTTTTCGTCGCCGGCGCCGCCCGCGCGGCGAGCCGCTGGGGCGCGGGCGTACTAGGCGATCGGCGTCAGGGCCGGCTGGTTCTGGCGGCCAGCATCGGGGTCACATTCGTGGGCCTCGTCGCCCTGGCGAGCCACGCCAACCCTGTGGTCGTGATCTTCGCGGCCGTCGCGTTCGGCGCCGGTTACGGCGCTGTGCAGACGGCCGCGTATCTGGCCATGGCCGCCCGAGGTTCGAGCGCGCATCGCAACAACGTCAGCGCACTCTGGAACAGCGGCATCGACCTGGGCTCGTCGTTTGGGGGGACCCTCCTCGGCCTCGCCGCTGCGCGCTTCGGATATGCGACCGCGATCTGGGCCATTCCCGTCGTGGTGGCGATCGCCCTGCCCCTGTTCCTGGTGCCGGTCAAACCGCTGCCGGATGCGGATTCGTCGGGCGCGTTGATCGAGGCAGCCACACCCTAGCGGTCGTGCGGCGGCGCCCAGAAGACCACGAGGACGAGCTCGTCTTCGATTTCGTGGAAGTGATGGGCCTGTTTCGCGGCCACGAATAGAAGCGCACCCGGCGCCACAGGGTGGTCTTTGGAGCCGACCCGAAATTTGGCCCGGCCGCGAACCGCGTAGTAAACCTCGTCCTCCTCGTGGGGCTTCTGCGCATCGGTGCCGCCGGCAGGAAGCACGTAGACACCGACGCTGAGAAGCTCGCTGCGTAGGAGGTTGCCGATGTATCCGCCGGCGACTTTCGCGCCGGCGATGGCCTCGTCGATTTCCGCGCTTTGAAACGAATTCACGTCCGAACCCCAAGATCTGTTCTTATGGAGCAATTCAACGTTCTCGCCTTGAATTGACAAGCTTCGCGGGGAAATGGTGGGTTCGGCGAGTATGCTCGGCCTCGAGTTGGAGGGACCTTAATAAACTACTTTTCGTCATCCTTGGTTCTCAGCTAGGGCGGCCGGCGATTCCAACATGAACGATACCTTCGACCTCGCATCCGATCCCGGGTTCGACAAGCTTCCGGGCGCCCTGATTGCTTACGACCTGAGCGGCAGGGTGATTCGTGCCAACGCCACCGCGCTCGACATCCTGGGCTTCGCCTCGGAGAGCGAAATCGTCGGAACGAGCGCCGCCCAAGCCGGATGGTTCCGCACCGACACGGCGGGGTGGCCTGACCCGGAGACTCTCCATCCGGCGATGGTTGCCATCCGGAGCGGGAAACCTGAGCGGGGAGCCGTGGCTCGAGTCGCAAGGCCCGACGGCGACGAAGCGTGGATCCAGGTCGATGCTGTCCCAGACGGTGGGCGGGTCCTGGTGACGTTCACGGATGTGAGCAGGATCCTCACCGACACCCGCCTTCCGCGCGCTCGATATGGCGACGATGCCCTCGCCGAGGTGACCAACCAGCTGGCGGCGGTCAGGCTCGACCCGCAGACCATCCTCACGACGGTGACCGGAACGCTGAGCCGTTTACGCCCCGGGACGTGGGTGGCTTCGCTGATCAACAAGGATCCGCGCACCTCGCGAGTGGTGGCGGCCAACGACTCCGACCCCCTGATCGCCCGCTACGTCGAGGAGATGCATCTGTCGCCAAGCTCACCGACGTTCACCCTCGCCACGCAGGTCATCGAGTCAGGCGAGCCGGTGCTCATCCCGAGCATCCCTTACGAGGAATTCCTCGGAATGCTTCGCGAGGGCATCCGCGAATACCTCGACAAGCACCAGCCACCCCTCCCCACGCCGATCAGATATCTCGGCGTGCTCGTTGTACCCATGCGCGCTCGCGGAGCCACGGTTGGCACGCTCGGGCTCTTCGAGCGGCGCACGTCCAACCCACTTTCGCAGCATGACGTCCGCTGGCTGCAGGCGGTCGCCGACCGCACAGGCGTCGCCGCTGAGAACGCACAGCTCTATGTCGATGCGATCAGCCGCCTCGAGCGCCTGACCGCCCTTCGCAACGTGGGCCTGGCGATAACGGGCAGCCCTGACCTCCGCCTGACGCTGCGCGTGATTCTCGACCAGGTCACAGCCGGGCTCGCCATCGACGCCGCCGACATCCTGATGCTCGACGAGAAGGACGGGAACCTGGTCGCGGTCGCAAGCACCGGCTTTCAGTCCACCTCCATCCCCGACTACCGCCTGCCGGTCGATGAGAGCCTTCCCGGTCGCACCCTGGTGGGCCGCCGCATGGAGACGGTCACCGCGCTGGGCGCCTTCAGCCAGTTTCGACGGCGCTCGCTCTTCGCGCGAGAGGGCTTCAAGTCCTATGGCGCGGTGCCGTTGATCGCACGAGGAAAGCTCACCGGCGTGCTCGAGGTTTTCCACCGGCAACCGCTCGAGCCGGACCAGGAATGGCTCGAGTTCCTGGACTCCCTCGGCAGTGAAGCGGCCATCGCCATCGACAACGCGGACATGTACGACCAGCTGCAGAAAGCTCCGGCGGCAGCGCCGAAGTCGCCCGCCCCGGACCTGAGCCGGCTCGAGAAGGAGATCCTGGCGATGGTCGTCCAGGGTGATTCGAACCGCGACATCGCCGACAAAGTCCACCTCAGCACCAACACGGTCAAGTTCCACGTTCGCCAGCTCCTGCAGAAGCTCGAAGTCGAAAATCGCACCGAGCTGGCGCACAAGGCGACCCGCGAAGGCTGGCTCTGAGGCCAACCCTATTAAGCGATTACTCGACCCAATCGGGTATGTAAATTCACCCGGTTGGGGCGTTAATTCATCCCACGGAATAGTGGCTTGTTGGGAATCCAGGGCTAGTCTCAGATCGTCGTTGGCCAGGGATGGGGGCGACGAGAAATGGGCGGATACCTTCGGACCCAGACAGCCGTGGCTGCAGGAC
>WNFS01000423.1_pt1 | contig 30714 bp, 29 predicted proteins | sample 5400141 | NCBI WGS metagenome assembly WNFS01 (sample SAMN13153358, study PRJNA577476) | soil metagenome | isolation source: 60 cm saprolite under Madrone tree | place: USA:California | collected 2016-06-14
GTTGGAACCGAAACGATCGCGCACTTCGCCAATCTACGCGTATCACAGTGATTTCTGGAATCAGCGGTGCGATTGCCATCGTTAGTGGTTACAACAACGATAAGACTTAGCGCCCACCGGCGCCAGCATCCTCCTAGAACAACCGTGCGACGCAACTCTAGGTGTAAGTTCCCCAGCAGGTCCATTCCGCGAGTTGTCTGGTTCTCAATCGAAGAGGAACCACCGCCGAGAGGCACGAACGCGAGCTGAGGAACCTGAAGAATTTCTTTCCCGCGCTTCTCCCAAGCGCGTCAGGAGAGCCTTTGCCCTCTTGACACGGACTTATCATGGATGTCGGCTAATCGGAAACTGAGGCCCGAGCGGAGGGACTAATACTGCTAAAACAGCTTCGCCTGTGCAGGAGTGTCCAAGATGACGCGCGATGCGGACTCGGCATCGTCAATCTTCGAATTGTTGAGTTTCCTGCTGACGGGATACCGGCGCATCAGGTTCACGTCGTAGGGTTTGAGAATGTCACGAATCACCTCGAAGTCATTGACGTCAGGATCGAGCCATACGTCGTACTTGTCTGGCGGCACAATGACAGGCATTCGGTCGTGCATATCCTCGACAAGGGAATTAGGAGTCGTTGTCAGTATGGTGCAGCTCTCAATGATCTGCCCCTCGGGACTCTTCCATTGATCCCACAGTCCGGCGAGTGCAAAGAGCTCACCTTCGCCAACCTCAAAACAGTAAGGCTGCTTCACCGATCCCGTTTTCTTCCACTCGTAGAATCCATCTGCAGGGATAAGGCAACGCTTCGTCAAGATCGGCTCTCGAAATGCCGGTTTCGTTGTGACGGTCTCCGACCGAGCATTGAGCGTCTGGGTTCTGATGCTCATGTCTTTTGCCCAGGAAGGAATGAGTCCCCAGCGCATGGTTGTGAACTTGCGAGTTTTTTTGCCCAGCTCTCGCCGGACCGTCACAACCGGCTGGGTCGGCGCAATGTTCAATCGAGGGCGGTTCTCGATTTCGTCCCCCGCTTGGAGACGCTCGGCTAAATACTGCTTCGAGTGCGTCAATCGGTATCGGTTGCACACCAGTTTATTGTCCCAGATTCGGAGGATTGAAGTATTCGAGCTGCAATAACGTGAACCTGCCAACGCCAGCGCCAGCTTCTGCTCTCAATAGCTCGCTACGATGCATCATATCCCGTAACGTTCATATAACTTGACGTTCCGTAAATAGGCGTGATATAGGCCATCTCAACACTGTGTCCCAGCAAGTAGAGCCGAACATCTGACTTGCCCACAGTACGTCTCTGAAACAAACACGACAATATTGGTGTCGGCTACGCCGCCGCCAGAGGAGCACGAACTATGGAAGTACGTCGATATTTGCGGCCGGCTTTGAGCGTCCTCTTCATTTGTGGAATCGCTGCGTCGCTGCGATCACAAACTCCTTCACTTCCAACGGGAAGTATGTGCAGCAGAGTACTCAGTGCAGCGTCGCGACCAAACCAGCATACAGACACGACCCCTGGCGCACGTGAGCTGATTTGCCCGCATAGTGCCGCGAGGGCCCTGACGAGCTTCGTCACACTTCATCAGGCCGACACAAACGAGACAGCAGCCGCTCTGTACAAAGGCGGACAGCCGGGCCAATGGGCATTCGCTAAACTTGATCAGAGTAAAGTCCCGACACTAGAAGACGATGGGTCCACGCTCGACGCCCGGCACCCGAATGACACAAGTCTGCTGTTGTATGCTTCGCAAAAAGGAACAATCGAGAAAACGTATTGGGCTCACAGATACAACAAGGGCTCCATCGTTTTTTCATCTGACAAGCAAAAAGACGAAGGAGTTGACGACCTCAGAGTCATTATCCATGAATTTTCCAGACGTAAATTTGCCCTTCTGGAGTACGCCTCCTCTGCTCCACGACCTGAAGATGTCACGTGGACAAACACAATTCTCATGCATGAATCTGACAAACCTGAGAGGGGGGACTACAACAGATTCAGAATGATAAATGAGCAATTGCTCGACAGCCTCCCACCTAGTGACCTAGAGGAGATCAGCGGCGGCAGGGTTATGTTCATCACATCAGCGCGCAACGGCGCAGGTAACGAACTCGTAACGTTCTACAGTAGGTCACCAGTCGAAGGCCACCTCCAAGGGGAGGTACATAATTTAACGAATGGCCCCGAGCATGAGCATCACAAAAATCTGATAAACGAGATATTCCACGGCGTGGGTAAGGGTGGTCGAGTCTATCTCTATGGTGACAATATTCAGTCTATCGACGTCGCCTCAATTGCCGACGCAAATGGTCTGGAATTGATCAGGCGAAGCCCCGCCATTCGGAAGAATTTTCTGGAGACTGACTCGGACCTTCAAGCGATTGCTTCTAGAAAGCTCGACAAAGAGACGACGACTTTGATGAACGCAATTCCCAGTACGAAAGAAGAATTGGAGTTCATGAATAAACCTCTCGGGGGCCTTGAGGATTGGAGGGCATTTAGAGAATCGATCGAGAGCCAAATGCAAGACAGATTTTCAAGCAGAATCGAGACTCCAGAGGATTTAAAAAAGGAGTTGAGCGAGGGAGAGAGCGATATTCTTTTCTTGCTGGCGCACACTGATGGAAAGAATCTTTTTTTGGGAACGAATAAGATTCCACTCGAGGACGTAAGCAAGCTAGCGCAGCGAGAGAACAAGCCGAATCGCCCGCGCCTGGCAGTGTTGTTTATCTGCGATTCTGGGAAGCTGCCCATCGAAAAAAAGACACTATTTCGGCGCCAGGTAAAGTCTCTGGGTGAGATTCTCGTTGCCAAAGGCTTCGTTAGTGAGGTTCTCGCACCAGCAAAAGAGATAGAAGGGCCCGAAAGCATTGCTGTTCTCGCACAGATTTTCCAAGAGCACTCACTCAATTCTGTTCGCAAGGAACATAAGAACTGGACGCTCATCGCAGGTCGTCGTGAATCTAATAGGGTTCAAAGGCCGTGAGGTACTTCACGAATTTGGAATTTTTTCCTGATAGAACCGAGATGGGCCCGGGCCTGCAGACTCAACGAAATCTATGGACAGGGGCGATGTACCTACTGCTTTCGCTGGGAATGTTCGCCAGGCAGTTGACATCTTTTGACCCCGTCTCAATTAGCCTCTCGAATGCTACTTGGTCCACTCTTGTGGCTTCCTTTGTAATTGGTTTGGCGCTTTTGCCTCCCGCGATTCGATGGGTCAACGGAAAAAAGAAAACTCCTTCTTGGGAACAAGTCATTACAGGTTTTAGCATCGGTTTCTTTATTGACCTTACTAGTCACAGCATCCTGACGAAGATATGGCATGCTCTTGCACACTGACTGAAGCAATGGACCGGACCTAGACTCCTTCCTGAGTACGACTTTGATTTCGGCGTAAAGTCCGGCAACGAGGTCGGTATCCTCGGCTTTGGCGGCTTGGGAGCAATGACCACGAAATTCGATGCCAAGGTCCACGTGATCTCGACCAAGACGGAGAAAAGCGCAACGGGCTTCGCCTGAACCACGAGATACCACGGAATCACACAGCTTCTTCAAAGAACCATCGTTGTCCACGCGTTGGCCAAGCGGTGAGGAAGTGGACCTAAGGCTACGAATTCGACTCCGACCTTCCGGTACTTCCGCACTGAGTTGAACCCTTGCATGAATAGTCTCGCGTGTCCGTCGCGGCTTGCGCTGGCACACGGTCGCGCCAAGTAAAGAACAACTTGGCACGCCCGTTGCCATCCGCTTCAGCCGCGAATCGTGTCGAATTCAGTTTTCGTTCTCCTGCTAACGCGCTGCTTGGTCCCTCTGTTTCGGTGAAGGGACCAAATCATCGACAGGAGAACGAAACATGAAATCAGAACAAAACAAATCGAACACGCAGGCTCAGTATTCAAGCAGGGTCTTCAACGCCGACTGCGTGGAACTGCTGCAGCAGATGCGCCAGGCGAGCGTCGATTTCGTACTTACCGATCCGCCTTATCTCGTTAACTACGCGTCTCGGGATGGGCGTACCGTTCCTAATGACGACAACGACGCCTGGTTGAAGCCGGCTTTTCGGGAAATCTATCGCGTCCTTCGCCGGAACAGGTTTTGCGTTTCGTTCTACGGCTGGCAAGTTGCCGACCGCTTTCTCGCGGCGTGGCGTGAAGCTGGCTTTCGCGTGGCTGGTCATATTACGTTCGTCAAGCCGTATGCGTCGCGCGTGCGGTTTCTCCGCTATCAGCACGAAAACGCCTACCTGCTCGTGAAGGGCAATCCGACGAAGCCCGCGCACGCGATTCCAGATGTCCTCCGCTGGCAATACTCGCGTAACGAGCTCCACCCAACGCAAAAGCCGGTATGCGTTTTGACGCCTCTGATTGCGGCTTTCTCGAATCCGGGCGATGTCATCCTCGATCCGTTCTGCGGTAGTGGTTCAGCGCTCGTCGCAGCCCAGAAGCAGGGCCGTCACGCGGTCGGAATCGAACTCGATGCCCGGTACTACGCCATAGCGCGAGATCGTGTCCGGCAGCTCCCCACATGAGGGACTGTGCCTTTCATGCCGCTGGAAATCCGGCGTCGCGGCGGCGATACCGACAATGACAGGAGGGTCGATTCGGCCAAGCGGCCCCTGGCACCCGCCAGTTTCGCCCCAGGCGTCAACTTAGGCCAGCCGAAAAACAGTAGTACTTCGGTACTACGCCGTTACGTGGACGCGATGAAACCCCGAGTTCTGTCTGTGCATCCATCCTTCCAACAAGTCTTTGCGATAAGGGTAGGTGTATGAGTCTCAACGGCAGAGCCTTTTTTTCTGGCTCGATTGGGATTTTGCCGAAGTAGGTACTCTGAATAGATAGACGCCAGATACGGCCCCGAAACAGGGGGAGAGATGGCGAAGTTACGAAAGCAGTCGAGATGTAGCGCCTAGAACAAGCTGATCGTCCGGCTTGCTCGAACGCTAGCCGGTGCAGCCAGGCCTGGGGACCAATTGTCATGGGTGGGGGCGCGCAGCCATCTGATCGTAGCTTTCGCATTAGCCCTGTGGACCGCCTTGGGCGGAGGATAAGCCCCGTGGTCCTCGACGCTGCCGAGAAGATCGGACCGCGTGCGATCCAGCATGCCGAAAAACTGCTCATCGATCCTGCCGTCGCAACAAGTCAGTTAGAACAAGCCGCAGCCACGGTTTCGCGTGCTCTCGAAGCAAGAAAGCGGTGTGCCCAAACTGAGGTTCAAGACCTTCACTCGTACCTGTTCCGTGCTTTCATCCGGCGAATAAATAGAATCAAGAACCGGGAATTAATTCTCGACAGCTCCGCCGCCGCGCTCACGATGGGCTCTCACAAATCATCTGACCCAAGGGCGGCCCTTGAAATGAAGATTCTGGTCGATGAGCTTCTCACAAAATGTGATCCCGTAACTCGAGATATGTTCTATCGCCGCCTTAGGGGATTTTCGTGGATTGAAATCGGTTCGCTTTATGGAATATCGGACCATGCAGCCGAATCTCGGTTCCGCCAAACTCTTCGCAGGATCGCCGAGAAGCTTGGTTTGAGGAAGGATTCGTAAGTTGTGGAGAGCTTTGCTAAGCGATTTTGAACAATGAGAATGAGAATCAAAGACCGGAGTGGGTTGGAACGGCAAAGCAAAGAATTCCTCGCTTTTGCGCGCTCCTATCTGTCGGATGCCTTTCCAAACCCAGACCGCCAGGGGTGCCCTCCTGAGGAAGCACTTCAATCCCTTGCGGTCAATCCGAGTGAGAGTCAGGCCACAATCACCGAGCACATCGCAAGTTGCTCTCCTTGTTTCAGGCGTTACTCGGAACTGCTGACTGACGTGCAGTTACAAAGAACTGCGGACCGCCCGGTGTCTTGGAAGCGCATTTTTGGCTGGTCCAGAACCCATCCGCTCATGGTAGGAGCGGCTCTCGCTTGCGCTTTATTCATAGTAATAGGCGTCCGTCTCTTGTGGATTAGATTTAGCGTACCGAATCCACCTCCGCTGGAGACCCACCAACCGCACAATCCAACGTCGCCGGTGAATCCAGTAGTAGCCTATTCACCGCTTAGTCTGGACCTAACCAACATTTCTCCGATACGTGGCTCCAAACCGCCGACAACAGGATCTCAGCGTCGAGTCCGCGTACCAGGTTCGCCACTCGATCTCACTCTGAGCCTACCGTTAGGAAGCGAGGAGCAGACCTACTCTGTGAGCCTCAAATCGGCAGGCCGGACATTCTGGTCGAAGTCTGCCAAGGCTCATTTGAACAAAGGTCAGATACTCATTCGCGTTCAGGCGGATTTTAGGCAAGTCCCGGCAGACAACTACAACTTGGAAGTTGAATCCGCAGCCGGCATACGCCTGGTTCAACCAGTTTCGATACAGGTCACATTGCCGAATGGCACTGGACAAAAACCATGAACACCAAACGATTCGTCATCAGGCTACTCATTTGCGGAACGATTTGCGCGGCCGCACGAGCACAGGCGACGCCGGACGATCCCGATGCTTTGTTGAAGCAGGCGCTTCGTTATGGAGATTTGTATAACTGGGCAGATGCGGCCCCGTTGTTCACTCAAGCCGAGCAACTGTATGCGGCGCGTGGCGACAATCGAAACGCCCTCTACACTCATTTTGGTCGGCTCCGATCAACAATGGAACAACTATCGCTCCCCGAAGTCTCGGAAGAGCTGGGCCTCGACCTCGATAATAATCCACTGCTTCAGTCTGACAACGAACTCAGATTATTTTGTCTCATCGTGCGCGGCGACATTGACGGAGAGATTGACGCTGTACCTATGCGGCGCGATTGGGAAGCTGCACTCAAGGTAGCCCAGGCTGCGGGTGACAAGAAGTGGGAAAATCGTGCATCAGGTGAGATTGGTTTTGCGCTCTTCCTTGCAGGGGATGTGACGGCGGCCCGCCAGAAGGTCACAGCGGCCCTCATCGGAGCGACCATGCTTCAGGATGCCGGAGCGCAAATACGGTACCTTGCTGCGATTGGACACGGCTTCGTACAATTAGGGTCTTACGATGATGCTCTGGGATATTTCGACAAGGCATTGAAAATTGCGGCCGCAAACCCCGACGCAGGATACCAATTTGTTGTCAACGAAGGCAGACTCCAAGCCTTCCGCAGTATGGGGAAACTTGACGCCGCTCAAGAGCTCGCTGACGAGATCATTACTCAGGCCCGTTCAAAACAGAAACACGTCAAGGAAACGCAAGCACTCATCACGTCTTCAACAGTAGCAACTGCCAAGAACGACCAGACCAAAGCTGTTGAAGACTTGCAAGCCGCAATCGATCTGGCGCAAAAAGGGGGCTTCACTCGCCTCTTGGCCGATGCGCAGTTCTACTTGGAAGATATTTATCGGAAGCGTGGCGATCTGCCGAAGGCAGAATCGCTCGCGGCAGCAGCAGCCGAAGGGACGCAGAGCAGCGGCGATATTTATCTACTTCCATTTCGGCTGCAAGCTTTAGCGCAATTACAAGCAAGCCAGGGCAAATATCGCGAGGCCAGCGAGACGTATGACCGAGCGTCTGACATTCTTGATTCTATGATTGGCAACGTTACATCGGCACAAGCCAAACTTGGTCTCATCACGTCAATGAGCGCAATTTACAGCGAGCACTTCACACTCATTGCATCCCATCTGAACAATACGTCGAAGGCGTTCTCGGTTCTCGAACACGCCCGCGGTCGCGTCACTACCGACCTATTGATGAGTGGAAGACCACCCGATTCTCCGAAAGAACTGGAAATCGAAAAGCAAATTGCTCGATTGAATCTTGAGCTGATAAAGGCAAAATCCTCTGATCAGGTGCGCAAAATCCGCGACGAAATCTTTCTCGTTGAAGAAGCAAGATGGCTTGCTCCCGGATCGAATCCTTGGAAATCGCGCCCGTGGGAAACAATTCCGCTAGAGCGCGTACGCAATAGTCTCTCTCCAAATCAAATGATGCTTGAGTACGTGCTTGCAGAACCTCAATCGTATTGCTTGGCAATCACCAACGATTTTGCTCGCATCGTCCCACTCACCAGTCGCGGCGACATCGACAAATTGGTCTCCGCATATTTGAAAACCTTGAAAACGAAAGGAACATCGAAGCAAGAGGGAGCGCGTCTATACGCAGTACTTTTGAAGGGCATCCCGGAGGCTTCGACGAAGGTTCGCCTGATAGTTGTGCCTGATGGTCCCCTGCATCTCCTTCCGTTCGATGCTCTCGTTGATACCGCCGGCCATTACATGGTCTCTTCTCACACGATAACGTATGCACCCTCTGCTACGACGCTGTATCTAATGCACTCGATCCCGCCGCGCGAGACGGCGCAGCGAGCTTTACTCGGGGTTGGGGGCGTCCCTTACGACCAAACGCCAGAGCTCAATAAATTGGCTACCTTGCGCGGCTACACCAGCGGCGCTCTCACTAATCTGCCAGCTTCCAAAGACGAAGTTCTCGCGGCTCAAGCCGCAATCGGCAATGGCAGCGATACTTTGCTTATTGGGCCGGGTGCAACAAAATCTGCCTTTGAGCACGGCGTTGACCAGTACGCGATCATCCACTTGGCAGTGCACGGCTTCGCTAACGTGAAACATCCAGATCTAGCCGCTCTGATACTTCTCAGCGATCAGCAATCCGGTGACGACGGCATTTTGGAGGCCAGTGAGATCGTCCACCTACGTACAAATGCCGACCTCGTCGTTTTGTCAGCGTGTGATACCGCTGTCGGGAGTTTGCAGGGCGAGGAGGGCGTCGCCAATCTTTCTCTTGCATTTATGCTCGCGGGCTCCAAGACGGTCATCTCTACACTTTGGACCATCGATGACACACCTGCGCTCTACCTGATGAAACGCTTCTACGCACATTTGGCCGCGAAAGAACCTGTCGCCTACGCTTTGACAGCTGCGAAACGCGACATGATTAAGACCTATGGTGCCCAAGCCATTCCGTATTACTGGGCCAGCTTCAGATTGGACGGTGCGGGAGATTATTCGATTAGCGTTAGCTCTAAAAAACTCGCTGCTGCGAACTAGGAAAGCACAATGTCAATCGGACAAAGCATTTCACGGCCCGCTCTCACGCGGGAGGATCGGGCCAAGATTCTCACGACGATTAGGAATCTCGTCCCCGAACGCCACATCAATGTCAGCAATCCAAATCAGGACTACGGGCCGTGGCTTGCGCTGGTCGATAAGCTCACGCCGCATCTGATTGACGGCGACGATACTGAGACATTTGAAGCTGGCGTGAGTGAACTCCTGAGAGCTCTCGGCAGCAGCCACACCGCTTTCTTTCATCAACACAGCAACGGTGTTCCCGCCCTTGGTTCCATCAACGCAACGCTCCGCGCCGTCGATGCGCCGGATGGCAAGCGATGGATGTTCTTGGACGTAATCGAAGATGGAGCGGCATTTAGGGCGGGGATTCATCCTGGTGAGCTCCTGCTCTCCATTGATTCCATCCCGATAATGCCGCCGCAATCTGCAAACTTTCAAATTGGCGGCAGCCATCAGCTTGAGGTCGCGACTTTCACGGGCTCCAAGCGCCAAGTCAGAGTCGAGGTGCCAAATCGGGCAGCAAAGGATCGCCCTCCAATGGTTGAACCTCGCAGTCTGTCCTATCGAGTGCTGGCTCCCGAAGTAGGGCTCGTAAGAGTGGCGACGTTTCCTGGAGCTGTCGGGCAGACTTTTGCGAGGGAGCTCGACCAGGTAGTTGGCAATCTGAAGTCTAATGGTGTGAGACGGCTCATAGTCGATCTTCGGGGGAATATCGGTGGCGGTCTAGGCTCGTTGCGCCTCCTGAGCTATCTATGTCCGGGCAAAATGGAGATAGGTTATAGCGTTACACGGCGCCGGCTTCAGAAAGGCTACAAAAAGGAAAAGCTGACTCGCATCGGCAAAATCCCAGCAACGAAGGTTGAGCTGTTATTGATGGCCGTGCGTTTCAAATTCTTTCAGCGCGATCGCTCAATGACCCTTGTGACGGAAGGACTTGGCCCGCAGCCATTCCACGACCGCATCGTCATTCTCATCAACGAGTACACTCGCAGTGGGGCCGAAATGGTCGCCAGTTTCGCAAAAGAAAATCGGCTGGCAACGTTGGTCGGTACAAAGACAGCAGGTGAGGTACTCGGTGGTGCTAATTTTACGTTGACTGGGGGATACATTCTCCGCATGCCCGTCACGGGCTGGTACACATGGCAGGGAGAATGTATCGAAGGCAAAGGCGTCGAGCCGGATGTTGAAATTGAGAACTTGCCAGAATCGCTCGCAGGTGGCGTGGACGCCCAACTGCAGAAGGCGCTAGAAACAGTGAGTACACTTTAGCATAAAACAAAAATCAGTTATAATGTGAAGAAGTCGGTTCTAATTCGAGTCGGGACTGTACTCGAAAGGGGTGTGGAACATGCCACATCGCCCCGCCCTTCTACGTTGCACGCTTGCGGCTCTGCTGCTTGCAGCAGGGACCGCTCAATTCACAATCGCGCAGTCCGCGCGACCTCCCTCTAGGAAGTCAGCGTTAGTTGTCGGAGTATCCCACTACAGTAGTTCCTCGCTACCGGAGCTCCGTTACGCTTCGACCGATGCAAAAGAGATGGCAGCGACATTAAAGTCCCAGGGGTTCAGGGTCGAAACCTTAATCAACAAAGATGCTACGCGTACCAATGTCCTGCGTTCTCTTGAAAAGCTCCGTAACCGCACAAGTCACGGAGATGTAGGACTCTTCTACTTTTCAGGACATGGATTGCAGCTAGGCGACAACAGCTACATTAGCCCATATGACGCGACTGCCGATCATTCGCTTCTCGGTGTTGACGAAATTCAGAATTCGCTCTTCTCCGCAGCCGGAACTGCAATGATCGTGCTTGATGCGTGCGAGACCGGCCGGCACTCCGATGACTCTCATCCTTCGATGACCTCGACCGTACGTACGCTGTTCTCAAGTCAATTCGGCAGCGCCAGCTATGAGTCTGATCGGCTAGGGCACGGTATATTCACTTACTATTTGCTACGGGGGCTGCAAGGCAACGCTGCGGACGACCGTGGCTTGATCACATGGAACAGCTTGACTGATTTCGTCGTACGCAACGTCTCGGCCGCTAAGGCGCCCGAGGGGATTCCACAGATACCGCACGTTGTGGGTCCAACATCGAAGGATGTGGTGATCGGTGTTTCCCCTCCAACGGTTCTTGTTACCTCGAACACTGGCGGGCCGAATGCAGCGGGCTGGTATAATTCGAGCGCGGTTGTCACTTTTCAGGCAGCCGACACGCAGCTGGGGAGCGACAAGGACTCTGGTGTAAGCGATACAGGGCCAGAAAACCTAGTCGTCACGCGACAAGGAAATGTCCAAGTTCAAACCATTAGCCTCAACCTAGACAATACGGACCCGACCATCGTAACGAATCGAGCTGATTCCGGGTCGGCAAACCATGCGTTCCTCGTTACTGGATCGATGGTGGATTTGGCTGGTAACGCGGAGAGCGATGTCTGGAAGTTCTCTCCCTACGCCTACGACAGTCGCGACCGTCTGGTGACTAAGGGCACGCCAGAAGGCACGCTTAGTTGCATTTATGATGCGCTGAACTGGCTTGTAAAAGTGACGGACGCGAGCGGGACAACGATTTCATACAGCTACGACAGCCTCGGGAACCTGGCGGGGTTCATTTTCCCGAAGGATGCAATCCACACCTACAGCTACGACGCGCTCAATCGCCTCACAAATCGCGGTGACACCGGCACGGTTGATAGCCGGCCAGGCCCTAGTACCTACCTGGATGGCAAGAATGTTCTCGACAGCTTAGGGATTATTCAGTTTTCTGCATATCCTGCCTACGAATCGGAGTTCTTCACTTGGGCTTCGGCTCGAGCAGTGGACGAGCTCTGGAAGGAAACGGGATCTGAAGATTATTTCAATGGTCGGCCGAACAATTTCCCATTGGATGCGCAAATCAACTATCTTGCCCAGCTTCCCCAGAAGTCTCCCGGGGGTCTCGCAGTCACGAGTTGCAGACCTCGACGCAACGGACCCCGCAGGGGCCCATGCTGTTCGGCGCAGTCTCGGGGCGTGCGTTCATTGGCCTCATATTCAGAGGTGGAACGCCAAGAAATGATGCGCCTGTGGGACCATGCTGTCCGAACGAGAGATTTCGCCGCTTATCGCCTTGTCTGTTCCTCGTATCCTGACAGCGTCTACTGCGCGATGGCAGGACAAGAACTCAATGATCTCCCTGACCAGTTTCGGGCGAAAGGGGCGACTCAGCCGTCACCCACTCCTGCGCCACCCAAGCAGGAAGATGAAAATATCGTAAGAATTAAGATATCGACGCTAATTACGGCACTCATCAGTCTGATCGTTCTCCTTGTCACGGTGGGACTTTGGATTTTGAAATTCCTTGCTGATTCTAGGGAGAAACCTAAGCCCTTGATTACGATTAAGTGATTCTATTTCTTGGCAGCAGCTTCGCTTGGCCCTGCAATCTTTCCGTATTCGTATGCCACCTTGCTCAAGCCGTTGTCACCAATTCTTCTATTCAGTTCATCCATGGAGAACAAGACAGGCATGCAGGCGTACAGCATGTCGGGCATCACTTGGATACAAACATCTCTTCCATGTTTGATGAATGTCACCTTCGCGCTGCTGGTCCCGGCCTTCGGCTCCTCAACTTGTAGGTGGTTGGTGAAAGCGAAGCTGTTGGGGTGACAGAACTCACTCAGGAAACTGTAGTTGTCAGTCGCCTCTGTTGAACCCGAGCCAAAATATTCGTTGAAGCACGCCATGACTTTAGCGATGTGCGGCCCTTCGGGCAGTTCCTCCACAACAGCAGCTGCTGCGTTTGCCGCTCCCACCGCTGCGGCCTTCTTCTGCTTTTCCTTCATGTGACGGCTGCCCTGATTTATGCCCAGCATGAAGTCCCACGTTGCCTGCCAATCCTTCTTGTCCATATGTTGGAAGCAATGCTTCTTGACGTAGTAGGAGTGTGCCGCCATTTCCCACATTGCGCGAGCGCACAAAAACACCGCGGGTGCGTGATCCGCGTCGTACAGATCCAATGCGCTGCGCAGCATCTCGCGAAACTGACTGAGAATGCTGTAGGCGTAAACGCGGATCGTCCAGTGCACCAGTTCTTCAGCAACCTGTTTGTAAGGAATATCGGGCCTGACTAGGGCTGGCGTTTCTGTGGCGTCCAGCACTGCGCTTATGGCACGGAGTTCTTCCACCATCCGCTTCAATTCCGCTTCTGGGTCGGGCATAAGTTCCTGCTTCATGCGTCAGCAAATTCTAGAATCATCTTCTTGAGGGCCTTCTCGCTGAACAGTTCAATGTCATCCGTGTTTGCGAAGGACCCTTTGCGCTTGTTGTATTTTGGAAGCTCCCAATGCATTTGTCTGAACATCGCCAGTAACGCGGACTCCAGGTGCTCCCACGTCCTTACCGCCTTTCGTCCTTTGCACGTTGCGATGTAGACGCGAATCTCCTTCACACCGCGCAGTTCGTAAAATGCGTCGCTCGCCTTGTCGATCGCCGATGTCGCCGGACGTCGGCCTCCCTTTCCCGTCGTGCCGATGTAGATAATGTGCGACCGGGCGCCGCTGTCGTACTTGAACGAGACGTTGGCAGCGAGAATGTAGACCATGTGTTTCTTCCATCGCCTACTCCGACGAACGATAAGCAGAGGGTCTTCGGTGACTCTTATCTGCAGAGCACGCATGGCTTGTTGCATCCTTTGGTATCGTCGTTAATCGTTGGTTATCGTATACAAAAGTGGACCGACCCGCCACTCTCGGATTTACCTGAACCTGATCCACCGCCCACTGGTAACGAACCTTGACTCTCATCAATCGGCTCCTTAGTCAGCGGCGCCTAGTTGTTGAAGATTGTTTTTGCCTTTTTCCTTCCTGAGGGCCTCTGTATATAGTGAGGGGAGTTCTCGCCACGTACTCCCGCGAGCAAGGCGACACCGGGTTCCCCGGTACGCCTCTCTGCATCGCGTACAGCCTGCGACAAGGGCGACCGCGATCGCGGGACAACACTGTTTATGGAGCTAAAGCTCCAACTGTGCCCCGAGACTAATCGGGGCCATGTGGCGTGAACAGAAGACCCCCGCATCGCCCGTAACCCTTCTCGCAAGTTCCGGAGAACGCCAAGAGTCTCCCCTCGCCGGTTTATCGGTCCGGCATTTTCGCAATTGAATGGAGAAGCTATGACGAAGTATTGGCACAACCGTCTTCGGTTTTTTGCCTCGCGTCCCCGTTTCTTGCTGGCCGTGGGAATCTGTTTCTTCCTTGCCGTGCCTGTCTTCGCGCAAGCCACTGGCAACTCTCCTTGGGAAAACGCCGTGGGCGTTCTCCAGCAAGCGTTCACCAGCACCATCGCGCGCGGACTTTCGCTCGTCGCGATTGTCGTCTCCGGACTCACCTTCGCCTTCGGCGAAGGCGGCTCGAAACGCGTTCTCGCCGGCGTTCTCTTCGGTGTGGGCATGGCCATCGCCGCCGTCAATTTCATGGCTTGGCTCTTTCCGTGAGATTGGACTTCTGAATCCTGAGTCACGGGAGCACTTATGGCCAACGCAAGACGGATCAACCTGGTTCATCGTTCACTCTCCCGGCCTCTGACCGTCCTCGGGGCCGAGCGAAAACTCTTCTTTTTTGCCATGTGTTTGGGCGCCGGCACGTTTAACTTGCTCAATAGCTTGCTCGGCGGAGTTTTGATTTTCTTTGTGCTTTACTTCTTTGCGCGTTGGGCCACGCAAACCGATCCGCAAATACTGCGCTTTCTGCTGACCGCTGCCACACTGCGCAGCCAATACGACCCCATGAAATTCACTCCGATCGTTGTTCGGCAAGGATAGCCATGCTTAGGCTTAAACGAATCTTCAAAAACTACGAGGAGACTGGCTCGCTCAATGAACGGGTGAATCTCTACGGATTCGTCGGTCCCGAAGTGTTTCTCACGAAAACGGGTGAGCTCGGGCTGATCCTCGAAGTGCGCGGCGTGGATTACGAATGCCTCGACGGAGCGGCGATTGATGCATTGACGAAGCGGCTCGAGTCCGCGCTGAAACTCTTTGGCGACGACTACCGCGTCTACCAGTACCTCTTCAAGCGCAACAACGAGACCATCCCGTACAAACTCTACGGCAACCCAGTCGTGGACGCGGCGATCCAGAACCGCATCGCCTATCTTGGCAGAAAGGCCGACACGCTTTTCTCTCTTTCCATCTACTACGTGATTCTCCGTCAAGGACCACAGATTTCACACTCGATTGGAAACGCGCTCGCGCAGTTTCCGACACATCCGCGGAAAGCGCTCGCCGAGCTGTCGGCTCGCTTCTTTGCGAAGAAACAAGTCCTCGTCCTGGGGAACGAAATCACCAAAGGCGAGGCCGCTCTTCTGCAGAAGGCGCGAAGTTTCATTCTTCAGGTCAGCGATTTCCTCGTTGTTCGCATTCTCGGCAAACAGGAAGCGTTCCGCGTTCTCAAGAAGACCCTCAACTTCCATCCCGACAAGCTCGAACTCGCAAGGCTCAAGCACGACACCTTCCTCGACTTCTACCTCTCGGAATCGCAAGTCGAATGCCACCGCGGACACCTGCGCGTGGACGAATACTACGTCAAAGTCTTGACGCTCAAAGAACCTTCCGCGCAAAGCTTTCCGCTCATCTTCAAGCGCCTCCTCGAAGTGGAAGCCAACTACTACGTTGTCACGGAGTGGGAGAAGGAAGATTCCGGAAAGACCCGGCACACCATTCAGGCGAAACGCCGCCACTTCCACAACACCAAACGCTCGTTCGCGAGCCAGGTCAACATGAACGACGCTGCGGCGCAGGACACGCTCCTCGACGATTCGAAGGAGTCCCAGGTCCGGGAACTCGGGGAAGGCATCAAAGAAATCGAACTGCACGGGAATTACTTCGGCCAGTTTTCATTGACCGTCGTCATTTACGACCTTGACCCGGCCAAGGTGGACCGGGCCTCCGCGGAATTCTACAAAGTCTTCAGCGTCCATGACGCGCAGCTCTACGAGGAAAAGTACAACCTTCTCAATGCGTTTCTCGCGACGGTCCCCGGCAACCACGTCTTCAACTTGCGGTACCTGTATCTGCTCAATACCAACTACGCGGATTTTTCATTTCTCTTCACGCTGCACGGCGGCGAGCCGCGCAATCAGCATCTCCGCCAGGAATATCTGGCGGTACTCGAAACCAATCATCACACGCCGTACTTCCTGAATCTCCATTACCGCGATGTCGCGCATTCCATGATCCTGGGCCGGACCGGGGCGGGGAAATCGTTTCTTCTCAACTTCCTCATCACCAATCTGCAGAAATACAATCCGCACACGTTTATCTTCGATCTGGGCGGAAGTTTTGAAAGTCTCACCCAGCTCTTTGGCGGCTCTTATGTCTGCGTGGGTCTCGAATCCGAGAATTTCAAGATCAATCCGTTTTCGCTCCCGCCCACGAAGGAGAATCTCGATTTCCTAGCCCTCTTCCTGAAAGTCCTAATTCAGGGAGGGCGCGCCAGCGAACTCGATCCCGCCATCGAGCGCGACCTCTATCACCAGATCGAAAACTTGTACGCGATTGACCCCGCGCTGCGCACGCTGGGCGTGCTGGCAAACACCCTCGGCCATGACCTTGCTGGCCGTCTCGCGAGATGGACTCGTGGCGGCCAGTTCGGATTTCTATTCGACAACGCCGAGGACACGATTTCGTTTTCCCGCTTTCAATGCTTCGACTTCCAGCGGATGAGCCAGTACCCGGAACTTTTGGAACCTCTGCTCTTCTACATTCTGCACCGTGCCAATGCCGTGATCGCCGACCGGCAGATTTCCTCCGTCTTCAAAGCCTTTTTCATCGACGAGGCATGGGTGTTTTTGAAAAAACCCAGCATTCAACGGTATGTCGTCGAGGCCCTCAAGACGTGGCGCAAGCACAACGCTGCGATGGTGCTTTCCACTCAGTCGCTTGACGAACTCAAGCGGTCCGAAATTCTCGACATAATTATCGAGAGCTGCTCCACAAAAATCTTTCTCGCGAATCCCGATATGGACCGCGAGCTGTACCGGCGACAGTTCCACTTGAATGAGATTGAAGTGGAGCTCATCTCGAGCCTCGTCCCCAAGCAGCAATTCCTCATCAAGACGCCGGAACTCGCGAAGGTCGCGAACCTCAATGTGGATGCCAAAACCTATTGGCTCTACACGAATGATCCTTACGACAACAAGAAACGGCGGGAGGCCTTTGAAACTTACGGTTTCGAGCGTGGTCTCGAAGTGCTCGCAGGAGGACGCCCGTGAACCTTTGGATTCTTCTACCTACGATTGACCCGCTTAACGTATTTCTACCGCTCGCGCTGGCCGGATTCGTCACCTTCGCAATTCTTTCCGTGCACTGGATTGCGCAGTTGTTTCTCGATAACGACGAAGGTTCCAAGTAACACAAATCATTCTCAAAGGAGCAGGTCTATGAAACTACCGATTCGAAATCAGTGGCACCGACTGTTGGTTCGCGCATTTACGCTTATTGCATTTTCCGCAGGCACCTTCCAGGCGTCGCCCGCCCGAGCGTCAACCGAAACCGCGCGCGTTGTGAAATACGCCAAAGAAGATATCGTCCCAGTCCGAGCAAAGCTGCGCTTCTCCACGCTCATCGTGCTTCCCGATGACGAGGAGATTCTTGATTTCACCACCGGCGACAAGGATTTCTGGGTCATCAACGGCGCGCACAACCTCTGCTACGTCCACCCGGCCCAGGCTGGCATCCGTAGCAACTTGAATCTCATCACCGCCGCTGGTCACGTCTATTCGTTCGTGCTGACTGAGATCAGCAACGATCCGAATGCCGAGCCGGACCTCAAGATTTTTGTGGAGCCGAAGGAAGCCCCAGGCGTTACCGCAAAGAGTGGACTGCGCGGGTACGTCAGTGCTGCCGAGGCGGAAGCATACAAGAAAGAGCTGGAGACTTTGCGCGCCCAAACCGCGGACCAGCTCCACGCCGCGCAAGCTCAGACCGGCGAGCAGGTCAATCACTTTCGCTCCGGCTATGCGACGAAACTTCAGTTCGACTTTTTGCTTGATGCCAAAGCCGCTCGCGAACCCTTTCGAGTTTCGGCTGTCTACCACGACGACGTGTTCACATACATCAAGTGCGCAGCGCGAGAGAAACCCGCTCTGTATGAAATAAAGGATGGGAAACCCAACCTGATCAACTTCCAACTCGAGAACGGCGTCTACATCGTTCCCAAGATTCTCGACAGCGGTTATCTCGCCGTCGGCAATAAGAAGTTGTCGTTCACGCGGCAAGAGTCGGCGAAGTAAGGAGCGACTTATGAACCAGCTGAACCAAGTGCATGAAGTAGCCGCCAAGCCGCCCGGACTGCTGCCGAAGAATGTTCAGTCCTGGTTGCTCATCAGCCTGGCGCTCGTGATGGTCCTTATTATGTGGCTGACAGGGGGCAAGAAACCGCAGGCCCCAACCAAGGCAATTCCTCCGGCGCCGATCGTGCAGGCTCCGCTCGAAGTTAACGACGCCAAAATCGCCGAACTGCAAAACCGCATTCAGGAGTTGCAGCGTGACCAGCTTGTCGCCGAGAACGCTCTCGGGCAGCAGACGAACCGTCCCATGAATCCCGCAACGCCGGACATGCCGCAGACGCAGCAGTCCACCGCAGCGGGCAATGGTTCCAGCGACCGCCCGGAAGATGTCATCCGCGCAGAACGGAAAAAGCGAGAGTACCTTTCGTTATTTGCGTCCAATGTCGCTCTCAGCTACCGCAAGCCTCCGGCCGGGGCGACAAGTCCCACCGTCGAGCCGAATTCCAGTCCGCAGAATTTGGCGACCTCTGAACCCGACCCGACTCAGATCGCCAAGCTTTTGAAAGAAATGCGGCCGACTTTCGCTTCGTTGATTCCCGCGAAAAAAGATTCCGCGGAAACATCCAATGACCGAAAGGAGGAAATCCGAACTCCTGCCGCCGTGTCGGCTGGCGCTGCCAATGCGGCGGCAGGAAAAACCTACGTGCTTTTTGAAGGAAACATCCTTGAAACCGTTCTCATCAACCGTCTCGACGGCCAGTTTGCTGGTCCTGTCGAGTGCCTGCTCTCAAGCAATGTTTATTCCAACGACCGCCAGCATCTCTTGATCCCAGCGGGCTCTAAGCTCCTCGGTGAAACGAAAAGCGTGGACAGTCTCGGCCAAAGACGTTTGGCCGTGTCCTTTCATCGCCTGCTAATGCCGGACGGCTTTTCGGTCAGTCTCGACCATTTCAAGGGCCTCAACCAGATCGGCGACGCCGGATTGCGCGATCAGGTCAACAACCACTACCTGCGCATCTTCGGCGTCTCGCTCGCCATCGGTGTTTTGGGAGCCGTCGCAGAAGCCGGAACGGGAAGTGCGATCACGGCATCCGGGACCGACCTCATGCGCCAGGGACTCGCTGGAAGCATGGCTCAATCATCCGCGCAGATTTTGGACAAGTTCCTCAACATTTTGCCTACGGTCACGATCCGAGAGGGCCATCGCGTCAAGGTCTACCTGTCCGGTGACCTCGCTCTGCCCGACTACAACAATCAGAAAATGCCTTCCGATTTGTGAAGGCTCGAAAGGATAGGACTGAGATGAAGAGAAAAGTTTTGGTTGTTTTGCTCGTTCTTGCCTTGACTGTCGGGACTGCTTCTGCGCAATTCGGCAGCGGCATTGTGTATGACCCGACGAACTACCATAACGCCTTGCTCCGGTACTACCAGCTACAGCAACATCTCGCGCAGCTCCAAAAGAGCTACGCCAAGATTACTTCCCAACTCGAGCTGGCCACCCAAATGGCGCGGTTCGTTCAGAACATGCCGGCGCGTTACCGCGCTGTATTTTCGCAATGGCGAAATGTGACTTCGCTGAATACGTTTGGCAATACCGGCTCATGGGTCAGCGGCATTAACTCTGGCCTGCTCCCCAACATCAACGTCGGGTATCAAAAATCCACAACGCAGTTGCTGCCATACAGCACTGACCATCTTTCTGGAATGGATGCTTCGCAGTTGGAGCGCGTGCAATCCCAATACGCGTCCGTTCAGCTCGCGGACGGCGCGAACGTGAACGCAATGGCCACCATCGGCTCCATCCGGGGCAGCGCCCAGGATATACAGATGCAGATTGGGAACCTCGAACAGGACTCGTTCTCGAACGACTCCGACCTCAACAGCGAAGTGTCGGTGCTGAACAAGATCAATGCGGCAGGCGTTCTTACTCTCCGCACGCTTCAGGATTCGAACAAGCTCCTCGCGTCACTTCTCGAACAACAGACCATCATCGCCAAACAGCAGCGCGATGCAACCACCAGCGCCATCAATGCAGATATTTCCCGACAGGCCAGCCTCGCCGGAAATATGAACCGGGTCACCGGCACCATCACCGATTCATTGCAAAACTTCCGCATGCCGTAAGCGTGCGGACACCCTGATCCCATGTCGAAGGAGCTGAGACGTGCAGACTGACTTCCTGCAGTACATCTTTCAGGCAATCAACAACCTGCTTACGCAGAATCTCGGCTTCTTCGACGCTATGGGACAAAACCTCTTTCGGATGTTCGCGACCATCCTCATCGTCTGGTACGGCGTAAAGTCGGCCCTGTCCGCGGCAAGCGGCAAGCAGCCATTTCAGTTCGACAATTTCGCGAGCCTGCTCCTCACCATCAGTTTTGGATTCGCCATGGTCAATTACTACAGCACGCCAATTCCTGGCGTGGGAACCAGCTTCCACATCCTCATCACCGATGAAGCGCAATTTCTGTCGAGTAGGATTGACCAGGCTCAACTCCAGACCGTAATCACCCACATCGCAGATTTCGAATCTCGAATGGATTCACCCGGATGGGGAGATTTTCTCGGGACAGTAATTTATGTGGTGATAATAATTCTGCTCTCGACCGCTCAGGCCGTCGCGCTTGTCGTCATCGCTTACGGCTTCATCGCGACTGCGGTTTGTGTGCTGGTTGGTCCAGTTTTCATTCCTTTCTTCATCGTTCCAAAAATGGAGTGGCTCTTCTGGGGCTGGTTTCGCTGCTTCATCCAATATGCTTTCTACCAGGTAATCGCCGCGGCAGTGGTGTACGTCATCGGGAATCTGATCCTCGGCGCTCTGAGTCTGACACCCGCTGGCGCACTCTCCACTGTCCAACTCCTTGCTTGGTTTCCGGTCCTCTTTATTACGTTTCTGGCGTCCATCTACGCCCTTCTGAAAGTCCCCGCCCTCACCAATCATATTTTTAGTGGTACCGCCGGCGGCTCTTCTGCGGTCTTGATTGAAGCAACCGCCGCAGCGGCCGCTGGCGCCGCAAGGGAGCTCTAATGGATTGCGACAACACATTTCATGATGCGAGACGCCTTTACCTCGAATCGTGTGGAGATCCCATGGTCACAAACACGTATCTCAAGATTGCGCTCGCACTCCTCTCTGTTGTTTGCGTAGCCCTGGCGCTGATTGATTTGAGGACGATTCGCACCTTTCAAAACTTCCGCCCTCTTGTCATTCGCATCAACGACCTGGGCCGCGCCGAGGCCATCAACTACCACAACCTCGAATACAAACCGCAGGATGCCGAAGCGAAGTATTTTCTCTCGCAGTTTTGCTCGCTGTACTACCGCCGGAACCGCTACACGATCCAGAACGACTTCTCGAAGGCGCTTTTCTTTCTCGACGGCAAGTTGGCCAACGGCATTCTTGACGCCTACCGCAAGGACGACATCATCCGCAAATTTCTCACCAATACCTCCGCCCCCGAGATCGATATCGACGTCAAGAAAGTCGCTCTCGAAGAGATGCAGAACCCGCCTTACCGCGCTCGCGTGGATTTTTACATGGTCTACTATTCGCCCGCCGACCATAGCGAGCTGAAGCGCGACCTTTACACCGCGAATTTTGTCTTCGTTTTCAAGACCAACCTTCCCAACGAGCTAATCCCGATCAATCCACTCGGAATGACCGTCACGTATTTCCGTGAAGACCAGGCATTCAAATGAATTGCCCGATCAAGAGTCAGAGCAAGGAGGTCGCGGTCCGGCACCGGGCGACACCGGCCCAAACCTCCGCAGGCCACTTCTCCCTTCCTTCTGTGGTCCTCCTCCCGACGTGCGCCACATCCCTTCGCATCGACCGCGGCCCTCGAAACCCCAGGCGTGCTGCTGGAGGGCCTCCGTTGCTTTCCGGTTGCCTCCCCGCTCCCAGCAAGGATGGAGAGACAGGAAAAAACACGACTCGGTTTGCCGGAGTTTTCCAATGATTGCCAACGTCTTGCTCGTCACCATCGCCATCCTGCTCGCACTTGCCTTCTGGCTCATGGGTGAATTGAAATTCTTTGTTCCCTACAAGCTCGTTCTTTGGCGCGCGTACGCGACGCCCATCCTGGCCTACGTCGGAATCTTGGGCGTCAATGTGTTTGCCGCAGTATTCGTTCTCATCCGCAAATTCTTTCTCAAAGATACGGGGCGAAAACTTTCGCATCTCGACAAGCAGCTTCATGTAGGCCAGACCGACGTGCCCGCGCCGTGGTTTGACGAGGAGTCCGATTGAAATGTCCCGAGGCTACCAACCTGAGGAGCATCTCGACCCGCGCGTGTCCCCAGAGAGGCGGGAGCCTGACATCGGTGAGATACGTAAGACCCATGATGCTCCTGAGCAAGCATCGAAGGATTTGTCGCAATCGACCAGCCGGGAAGCAGAACGCCCAGGAACGCGCTCTGTTTACGAAATTCGTGGACGAACCTATCGCCTCCGCAACTCCGAAATCGCAACGATGGCGGAACTCGGAAAATTCCGCGCTGTAGCCAGTAAAGACATAACGGAATTCGTCTATGACGGCAACAAGGACAACTTCCGACCTGACGTCGACAACCTCGTCCGTCAGGGCCTAATCGAAATTAAGTCCATACCTTACGAACTACTAGGCTCCCGCCAGCTCCTCACTCTCACCAAGAACGGACACCGATTCCTTGTGCAAACGCAAAGAGCTGGCAAGGGTCAGGCCCTGTACTACGGATTTAAGAAGCCTCGCGAAGCTCATCACGACGCAGACCTCTACCGTCTCTACCAAAAGGCGTCTGCAAAGATCGAAGGCGAGGGAGGCCGAAACCTTCGCGTCGTTCTCGACTACGAATTGAAGAAGCGTCTCTATCACGACCTCGCCAAGCTCGGAGAGAAACGCAAGTCCGCAGAAGGCAAACGCGGGGTTGCCGAGAAGAATGGACTGAAGGTCGTTCGCGGAAAAATTCCCGTGCCCGACGTCCGGATTGAGTACGAAACCCGTGATGACGAGCGCGCTCGCGTGGACCTCGAACTTGCCACCGGCCACTATCGTCTTCGGAATCTCGCGGAAAAAGTGCTCGCTGGTTTCTCGATTTACGCCCACGCCGACGAAGCCTCGAAGCTGCGCAGGATTTTGGATCAGCGTGAATTAACGGCGGAGATTCTCTCGTTATGAAAATCCCCCAGGATCACATCTTGCGAATTGCAGCTCTTGGGTACACGGAACCCGAAGCTCGCTTCCTCTATTTGGTGGCCACGCACTCCGGTTACTTCACGCTCCGTCAATTCAACGCCTTTGCGGGCGTCTGCCGTGGAAAGCGTTGCATGGCTTTCGCTCAGAAACTCCTTAAGCGCGCACACGCTAGCGTGCGCGATTACATGGGTACGGGATCAGTCTTTCATCTCTTTTCCCGCCTCGTCTACGATCCTATTGAAAAGGATAACCTCCGCAATCGTCGCCGGCACTCGTTCGACTACATTCGCACGCGTCTCGTGCAAATGGACTTTCTCTTAGAGAACCCAGACCACGACTTTCTGGAAACCGAGAGCGACAAGATCGATTTCTTTTGCAAATCTCTCGCCGTCCCCAAGGATGTTCTCCCCGCGAAAGTCTATGAGGGTGGCCCTGGCAGCAGTCCCGCCATTCGATATTTCGTCGATAAATTTCCGCTCTTTCTCGCGGCTCCCATTTCGGGTGCCTCGCCTGTGGTCACCTTTGGTTTCGTGGATTCAGGCACAGGAAGCCTCTGGAGTTTTGTCGCGCATCTGGCAGCGTATAAAGGGCTCTTCCGTCACCTGAAGTCTTTTCGTCTGCTCTACATTGCCCCGCGAGCCACGGAATTTCGCCGCGCCGAAGAGCGCTTCCGCACAAGCGTAAAGCAGCCACTCGAATCCGATGTGTCCACCGAAATCCTTCGCTACTTCGAGATTCGTCGGAAGTGGGAAAAGCACGAGTACGTTGTGCCCGTGACAGGCGACTTTGAATTTCTAAACGAAGCGAGACGGCGTTTTCATGGCGAGCGATTCGAGAGTCTTTACCAAACCTGGTTCGCGGGCGGAATTGCCGAACGGGAATTGCGGATCGAATTCTCTCAATTGACACCCGAACGCGCCGTTTTCTTCGACACCTATCTCGTCCGCAATGGGCGATCACCGCTGGACGAAAGACCCCGAAATGGGGTGAACGGCGCATGAAAGACGCGGTTCACCGTCCGGTTCACCCTTCCGTTCACCTCGGCGGCGAACGGAAGTTGTTGATTACGCGAAGGTTGTATACAACGCAACGATGGATTTTGGACACGGGCAAAACACAGGACTGGGCTGGAGCGACCCCACTTCGTTGCCACGGAAACCGTGGCGGTCGCTCCAGCCCATGTGTTTTGCCCGTGTCGAGATAAGGCAAACGAAAGAAGAAAGGAAGGAGAACTCATGTCGATCATCAACAAACCGCCGGAAATGGTAAAACGCGAATACGAACTTCAGGAACCCATCGCAATCGCCGTCGAGAAGTACGCGGCATTCATTGCGAGCACGCCGGATCATGTCGTCAACTCCGCGCTCAAGATGGTGCTGTGGAGAGATGCCGACTTCCGTCGCTGGCGCAAGCAACAGCAGCCGCCCGCTGACAAAAAGGAAGGGCACGTTGTGGGGAAGGCGGCGCGAGCGTGATTCAACGAATCCTCCACGCGAGGAACTTCCTCGCTTGCATCCTCGCGGCAGCCACCGGAATGGCGCTCTATTTTCGGACGCCATTCCCGGACGCCAATCTCTTTGTTCACATCATGGCCAGCCGGGCAGCGTTCGCCTATCTCTTTTTCAAGTACTCCTACATCGTCCTTCTCTACACCACGCCCTACATCGTCTATTCCATGCTGTTTTCCGGGGTCTATATTTTCGCGCTGAAGGCCACCCACAAAATCCGTGCAGGTAAATTGCCCATGTACCCGGACCCAGCGCAAAGAACAGAACTTTCGCTCGTCGTCGGCGAGCTGCATCATCCGAGCAAACAAGTGCCTTCGGAAACGCCGCACTGGCTGGTCATTCCAGAACGCGGACTCTTTACAGGTATCGCCATCGTGGGCGCGGTAGGGTCGGGAAAAACGGCGGCGTGCATGTATCCATTCGCCGAACAGATTCTTGCGTACAAGGCGACTGATAAGGACAGGCGTATCGGCGGACTCATTTTGGAAGTGAAAGGCGATTTTTGCGCAAGAGTCCACGAAATACTTGCTCGCCATGACCGCGCTGAGGACTACGTCGAAATCAGCCTCGCGTCCGAATACCGATACAATCCGCTCCATAATGACCTTGACGCCTACGCGCTCGCCTACAACATAGCTTCGCTTCTCAATAATCTCTTCGGGCGAGGCAAGGAACCGTTCTGGCAGCAGGCTTACACCAACCTGGTTAAGTTCATCATCCTGCTCCACAAAGTGGCCTTCGATTACGTCACGCTCTTTGATGTCTATGAATGCGCCATCAATCCGGACCTGCTCGAAAGCAGAATAAAGGAAGCCGAACGCCGCCTGCTCGAAGCCGATTCCGCGTTGCTCTGGGAAGAAGAATATCTGAAGTATCCGAAAGACCTCGAACCATTCCATTTCCGGCTCGACACGGAATCCAACCGTTACCGCGCACCGCTCACGCCAGGCCTCGCCGCTGTATTGAAAACGAAGGCCGTCCAATGGGAGGCGGAAAATGCCTCTCGCAGCAATCCCGCTCCTGCCCAAAAGAAAGCACAGCTCGAAGCCGTTCAACGATGGTTCTATCACGATTGGCGAAGAATTGAGCCCAAGCTGCGGACTTCGATTGTTGAAGGTATCTCCGTATTCCTTTCGCTCTTTGACGACAACCCCGATGTGAAGCGTACGTTCTGTCCGCCCGCGGAGTGTTACGACCCCCACGCCAACGCTGACTTCCAATTCGGCAAATCGCTGCCTTCGTTCTCATGGCTAGTCGAGAGTGGTGCCGTATGCGGGCTGAATTTTCCTATCGGTATGAATCCGGGTCTGGCGAAGGCCATCGGAGTGATGATGAAACTCGACTTCGAGCGCGCCGTGCTCAACCGAGTACCTGTGATGGAGAAGAATCCCGAGACCTACTTCCGACAGGTTCTCTTTCTCTGCGACGAGTACCAGCATTTCGCCACGGTCGGCGAGAGCGAACCGACGGGCGATGAAAAGTTCTTCAGCTTGTCCCGTCAGCCCAAATGCATCCCGATCATCGCGACCCAGAGCATCAGTTCTCTCAAGTCCGCTCTGCCGGGTGAGTCGTGGCGCACGCTGCTGCAAACATTTCGTACGAAGATCTTTCTGTCGCTATCCGATGACTTCTCGGCGCGCACGGCCAGCGAGCTTTGTGGACGCGAGGACCGACTGAAGGCCAGCTACAACTTGTCGGAGAGTGGGCATGATGCTCAGGTCAGCCTTCTCAGTGGCAAAGCCATGTCGCACAAAGCGAATATCACGGCCTCGAAGAGCTACAGCCCGCACCATGATCTCCGCTTCGACATGAAGGACTTCATGGAGCTGCGTAACGCGCAGTCCGTGACCATCGCGTACGACGGCACGAATCCGATGCCGCCGATGTTTTGCTACCTCAAGCCCTACTACAACGACGTCAACAAATCGTATTTCCGGCAGCTCGCGGACGGGGAACTCTAATGAATGGATTTGAAACGATCCTGCCGTTTCTCAAACCGATCGAGCACCTGCTTCTTGACCCTTCGATCAGCGAAGTCATGGTCAACGGCCCGGACCACATCTTTGTTGAGAAGGATGGATTCGTCTCAACCGTTGAGGGTGTCCATTTGGGCGAGAAATCCCTGATGGTCGCCGTTAAAAATATTGCGCGGCGACTGGGCGACGACATCTCCGAATTAAAACCCATACTCGACTCCCGTTTGCCGGACGGAAGCCGCGTTGCAGCGGTCATTCCACCGTGCAGCGTTAATGGCGTCACGCTCACAATCCGCAAGTTCAATGTCCGACACTTCGGCGTCGAAGAACTTATCCAGGCCGGAACGCTCGAACGATGGCTCGCTAATCAACTGGAAACGTATGTTTTGGGGAGAAAAAACATTCTAATCGCCGGCTCTACCGGTTCAGGAAAAACGTCGTTGCTCAACGTTCTCGGAAAATTCATCCCGAGCGATGAACGAATTCTCCTGATCGAGGACACCTCTGAAATTCACATGGGCCAGGACAACCTTGTCCGTTTCGAGGCGCGGCAGCCGCAAAACGGCCTCCCCGCCGTCACGATTCGGGATCTTCTGAAAGCATCACTGCGCCATCGGCCCGACCGATTAATCCTGGGTGAGATTCGCGGCGGCGAGGCTTTCGATCTCTTGCAGCTTCTGAACACGGGACACTCAGGAAGCCTTTCGACTGTCCATGCCACTTCCGCGAAACAGGGCCTTGCGCGATTTACGAGTTGTGTTTTGCAGAGCGGAGTAGACCTACCCTATCGGGCCATCAAAACCAACGTCGGTGATTCCGTCAACGTCGTCGTGCATCTCGAACGTCGCCCGGGCCGGCGCTTCGTCTCCGAAGTCGTGGAAATCCACGGCTACGATCCCGACAAGGATGAGTACAACTACGGTTTCATTTTCGATTGTCATAAGGAGCTCGTATGAACGCTGCTGAAAACAGTGAACAGTTTATTCCTTCCGCTTCGGAATACATTCTTGACAGTTTCGATGCCGCCGACCGGATTGCGATTCTCGTCCTGAATCGGGACTTCGGCGAAACCATCCAGCGCATCACCAGCGCACAGAAAGCCGCGAGTCCCGAGTTTCAGGCCTGGCTTCGCTACAAGAACGCGAACGGCTCGGACGTATATATAGGCATGAACCCGCTCAAGAAAGATGCTTCGACGCGGACCAAGGAAGACATCGAGTCCATCAAGCATGTCTACATCGACTTGGATCACGGCGGCGCGGAAGCCCTCAGAGCAATCGAGAATTCCAGTATTGTCCCCAAACCGAACTACGTTCTGAATAGTTCGCCCGAGAAACATCAAGTCGTCTGGAAGGTCGAAGGCATGAGTCTCGAAGAGGCCGAAGGCCTCTTGCACGCGATGGCATGCGAATTCGGGGGCGATCCCGCCGCGACAGACGCGACACGCGTTTTGCGAGTTCCCGGTTTCGCCAACAAGAAGTACGAAACAAACTTCTACGTTGAGGCTCGCAGAGAGTCCACGGAAACATACCGCCTTCGTGATTTCAAATTACACATAGACGCCCACGACTCACCGCGACGTAACTACGACAATCGCGTTACACACGAGTCCTTGCCGCGGACCAATCTGAGCCAATCCGAGCATGATTGGGCATTCGCTAAACGCGCGCTTGCCCGTGGTGATGATCCAGAAGTAGTGATCCAACGCATCGCCGACTACCGTTCGCAAGACAAAGCCGATCCGATCTATTACGCACGCCACACCGTCGAAAAAGCCCAAGGCGAACTCCAACGCAGGACGAGTGGAACCACTGGCGTTGGCGGCGGCCAGGCAATTTCGGAAGTCGAACTACCCTATAACCAAAATGAAAGATCATGAATGGGAAGGTGACTGTTCGATTCTTGGCAATGAAAGCCGAACTGAGTCTCTCAACTATGGAAGCGGTGAAGGCCGATGGAAAACGTAGACACATCCAACGTTACTCAACACGAAGTTCTAGAGAGAAAATCAAGAGAAGGAACAAATCGAAAAGCAGCTGGACGTCCGGGGAGACCCGGCCTCCTGGCTTGCCTCCTTATCTTACCTAGCGATTCCGAACCCATCATTTCATTGCTGGAAAAACTAGCAGCGAATTCTCAAGCTCCACTTCCTCTTTCCTTCCTGCAGGATTCAGAGACACCGTCAGAACGTGAATCTGGGGACGAGTGGCTGCAACACCCGGAAGCGGCAGGATATCTGCGTGTTTCAAAAAGCACACTGTACCGATATGTTTGTCAGCATAAAATCGAGTGCAGAAAGATTGGTGGGCGACTCGAATACCGCAGGTCTAGTCTTGAAACACTCAAGAACCAGCATATCCGTCCAGCTCGGCTTTCTCACCACGCTGACGGTATAATCCCGTCAGCGTTCAGCTCCGGCAAGTGAGAGGAGCGCTAGTGGGACTGTATCGAAGAAAGGGCACGCGTTTCTGGTGGATGAGCTACAGCTGGAAAGGCGAGCAGCATTTCGAATCAACCAAATGCACGAGTAAAGCTCTCGCAAACAGGATACTTAGCAAACGCGAGGGTGAGATTGCAATGCAGATGTTCAAAGTGGGCCAGCAGGGGGAGAGGATGTCATTCACGGGACTATGCAAAGAATTCGAAAGCGCACACGTACCAACTCTTGCTGCGAGCACACAGACCAACGTACGGGATTTTCTTGAGAACATGCGGAAATTCTTTGGCGACCGCTCATTGTCAGACATTGATGCCGGGCTGGTCGCAGATTATCGGAATCACCGCAAATCACAATCCTCAAAAATGAATCCTGCCCGCAAAATCAAAGGAGCCACCGTCAATCGTGAGCTGACTTACCTTCGCTGCATCTTGAATTTTGCAGTAGAGAGAAAGTATATCTCCGACAACCCCGCCCATGGCGTAAAGCTATTCGACGAGCGTCGGGAGCGTCCAGTGAAGCGAATGCTTGCCTTAGAAGACGAGCAGCGCATCCTGGAAAATGCCCCGTCATACCTGCGAGTGGCAATCGTACTATTGGCGCAAACAGGTGGCCGTACCTACACCGAAGGTTTCTCCCTCCGTTGGGATCAGATCGATTTGGACCACAAGGTGATCTTCTTCGGAGGCGACACCAAGACAGAAGGTTCATCCGAACCTGTGCCACTGACCGGGCTCGCACATGATGTTCTTCTCAGTTGGAGGAAGGAGCAAACAGGCAAAAGCCCATTCCTTTTTCCAAGTCCGGTCAAACCCGACAAGCCGATCACTTCGGTTAGGAGGGCTTGGAAAACGACGCTCAAGAACGCGAACGTAGCTTACTTTCCGATCTACCATTTGAGGCACGTATTCTGCACGCGCCTTAGCTGGGTCGCGCCTGACGCTGTTGTGCAGCGCGCGATGCGTCATTCCAGTCCTGAAACCAAACGCCACTATCAACTGGGGATGGTGGAGCAAGTGCGGCAGAACATCGAGAAGGCAAACAAGAAGGTCTACGGCGAAGGCAAGGTATTACATTTCTATGACAGTCAGCCTGCCGCCGAAAAAGAAGAAGAAATAGCAGTCGGTAAGTGACGGATAGAGAAGGAGTAAGTGGCGCGCCCGGGGAGATTCGAACTCCCGACCCTCTGCTTAGAAGGCAGACGCTCTATCCAACTGAGCTACGGGCGCAATAGCTACGTTGATTCTAAATCATTTATCGCGAAGAAGAATATGATTTTGGCGCGTTTACCCTCTGCCGATAGGGCAGA
>WNFS01001188.1_pt1 | contig 30688 bp, 23 predicted proteins | sample 5400141 | NCBI WGS metagenome assembly WNFS01 (sample SAMN13153358, study PRJNA577476) | soil metagenome | isolation source: 60 cm saprolite under Madrone tree | place: USA:California | collected 2016-06-14
TGCAGGTGGAAAAGATCCGCGCCATCCGGGAAACGGCTTCAGCGGCTGGTGTTCCGCTGGTGCTAAATGCGCGTACGGATATTTACCTGATGCCGATCGGTGAAGCCGCCACGCTCTTCGAACGAACGGTGGAGCGGCTGCGCGCCTATCATCAAGCGGGGGCGGATTGTGTCTTCGCTCCAGGAGTCAGCAGCCGGGATACCATCGCCAAGTTGGTTAAGGCGATCGCCGCGCCGCTCAACATTCTGATCTCACCCACCTGTCCCTCGCTCACGGAAATGGAAAAGATCGGAGTCGCACGGGTAAGCGCAGGTTCCGCCGTGATGCGCGCTACGCTCGGACTCGTTCGGCGGATTGGGAGGGAATGGATGGAAGCAGGAACGTGCCCCTCCCTGTTCGATGGGGCTATCCCCTTTGCCGACGTGAACCGAATGATGGGGCGTCAAATCTCCTAACCTCATGGCTGAAAAACACTTGTTGCTCCGCATTCTGAATGAGGAAATTGTGACTTGCCGGAAGTGTCCGCGGCTGCTGCGCTATGGGGAGAAAGTAGCGCAGAAAAAGCGGCGTGCATATCGCGAGTGGACGTACTGGGGGAAGCCAGTCCCGGGATTCGGAGATGCTCACGCGCAGCTTTTGATTCTGGGACTTGCACCCGCAGCGCATGGAGCGAATCGCACGGGGCGTATGTTCACGGGCGACCGCTCGGGCGATTTTCTATGCGCGGCGCTGTACAAAGCGGGCTTCGCGAATCAGGCTACTTGCCTCGACAGGAATGATGGGTTGCGGCTCGAGGACGCCTACATCAGCGCGACGTGCAGGTGCGCACCGCCGGACAATAAGCCGTTGCCGGAGGAGGTTTCGAATTGCAGAGGCTACCTCGAACGCGAGATGGAGATTTTGAAGCCGAGAGCGGTGCTGGCGCTGGGGAAGATCGCGTGGGACGGGTATCTCGACATCTTAAAGCTACGCGGATTGATTTCTTCCCGCGCGCCCTACCAATTTGCGCACGGTGCGGAAGCCCAAGTGGCACCGGGCGGTCCTCGACTGTTTGGCGTCTACCACCCCAGCCAGCAAAATACCCAGACCGGGCGCGTCACTCCCGCCATGTACTCCTCGGTGCTGCGCCGAATTCGGCACTTCCTTCGAAAATAGTCTCTCTCGACTGCAGCTCTTGAACGGAGCATGTCCGGAAATCCTTGCGGGCCGATGGCGGGATTCGCCGACACAACGATCGGCATGTGCTTGGGTGCCCGGTAACACCTCCAAGTGCATCTTTTTCAATCCCTTGCGGCACCTCCCGTGGCTCGGTCATGGTACCCAGCGTGCATTCCTCGACTGCTCAGCATTTACGGGAGGAAGAACATGGAACAAAGGAAACTGAACAGTGTATCCGCCGGAATCGCCATCCTGACCATTACGCTTCTGCCGGGAGTCGTTGGCGTTGCACAGGAGCCAGTCGATGGACCGGCACGACAAGCCCCCATGCAAACGGCAGACCAGCAGCGTCAGAAGGCCGACGGTGAACGCCGCGGACTGCCGATTGAAACGTTTGCCGTTGCTCCGGGGACGAAGTTTCTGGTGCGGCTCGAAGATGAATTGGGAACCAGGGGCCCAAAGGAAAACGAAAAATTCAAAGTAAAAACACTCGAACCACTCGAAGCGGGCAGCGGGATTTATCTGCCGTCCGGCGCCGAGATTTGCGGACACATCAGCCATGTGGAGCCGGCGGGAGTCGCGGGGCGAGCGAAACTCTGGCTAACGTTTGATGAGATTCGAACCACCTTTGGCGCTCTGCCGATCGTCGCGGAAGTGGTGGGCGTGCCGGGCGATCATAGTGTGAAGCCTGGTCCTAGGCAGGAAGGTTTGATCGAGGGACGATCCAGCAATCAGCATGACGCGGCGGAAGCCGCTGCCGCGGGCGCTGCGGTTGGCGCGGTGAAAGGCGTGAAGGACAAAGACAAGAAAGAAGCCGCGGAAGGAGCGGCGTTAGGGGCGCTCACGGCGTATCTGATGGAATCTGGCCGTGGCCACGAGCTGAATCTTCCCAAGGGCGCAAAACTCGAGCTGGAGCTGGAGCGCGCGCTATACCTCGTAAAAGAGTGATTGGTCTAGCAATGCGCAAGCCGATGGCTGGATTCCTTCTGCACCTGGTGCTTGGAAGCGGAGTCGCACCAGCCGATACGCCACAGCGCAAGACGGCCTTATTGCTCGAGGCCCATGGCATGCCAGAGTATGCCGGCCTGGACGCTCCTAGGCGACCCATGCCAGACGACGCCGATTTTTGTTTTCAGGTGGACGACCACTTTTATGCGGCCCGCATCGTCTGCTGGGAGTACCGTGGGCAGCAAGAGGTAAGTCATTGTTGATGATCGAAGGAAAGAGTGTTGAGATCATCATAAAAGATAAGCAAATTATGGTCATCGCTCCTCGAATCTGTCTCCGCCTGATCGGGGTGCATGACGACCCGTTATTCAGCTGGACTCCCTGCGCTCACAACTGACAACCTCCCCTCGCTGACGACCAGCTTGGCAACTCGGTGCCCTCTTGTTAGAGTCGAGGTGTCCCGCAAGTCGAGGGTAAGCCATTCATCAAGGGCATGCCGAAGAGAGGTTGATACCGATGGGGGAAGAGACTCGTGCGGCGGTGCGGGGCATCGAAATGGTGGAGCGGAAGGACCGCGTTCTCATTGTCGAAGATGAAGACAATGCGCGAAAGGGCTACGAGCAGCTCTTGCAGCGCTGGGGATGCGACGTTGTGGGCGTGGGAACCGCGGAAGAGGCGCTGGCGAGATTTGCGAGCTACCAACCAGACACGTTGATTGCGGACGTCGAATTACCCGGGATGAACGGGCTGGACCTGCTGAGGCAACTCGGGGCGGAACTCCACGAAGTGCCGGCCATCGTCATTACCGGCAAGGGCAGCGAAGAACGCGCGGTGGCGGCGATCGAGGCGGGGGCTTTCTGGTACATCGAAAAGCCGCTGAAGGGGCCGGTGTTGCGCGCGCTGCTGGACCGCGCTCTGAGCAAGGCGCGAGATGCGCGGCAGCTCGCGCTGCTGCAGCGGCAACTGCGCGAGACCGGAAGGCTGGGGGACCTGGTGGGCACGTCGAAGCCCATGCAGGAAGTGATGCGCATCGTGGAGATGGCCGCGCCGAGCTCGGCGTCCGTGTTGATCACCGGAGAAACAGGTTCGGGCAAGGAAATCGTCGCGCGGACGCTGCACAGGCTTTCGCCGCGTGCCAATGGACCGTTTGTGGCCATCAATTGTTCCGCCATCCCCGAGACGTTGATGGAGAGCGAGATTTTTGGCCACGAGCGCGGCGCCTTCACGGGGGCAGCCGAGCGGCGCATCGGCTGCTTCGAGCTCGCCGACGCAGGAACGCTGCTGCTGGATGAAATCGGCGAAATGCCCGCCCCGACGCAGGCGAAACTATTGCGCGTTCTGGAAGATCGCAAAGTGCGCCGACTGGGGAGCAAGAGTGAGACACCGGTTGACGTACGCGTTCTCGCGGCCACCAACAAAGAACCTGAGCAGGCCGTCAGCACCGGCCAGTTGCGGCAAGACCTTTACTTCCGCCTGAATGTGTTTCACATCAATCTCCCGCCGCTGCGCGAGCACAAGGACGACATTCCACTTCTTGTCGAGCATATTCTGCGCGACGTCAACGCCAAGCATGGGAAGCATGTAAGAGGGATCGGCGCTGAAGTTCTGGACATTTTTATGGGGCACACCTGGCCGGGAAACATCCGTGAGCTGCGCAACGTATTGGAGCGCGCCTCCATCATGTGCGAAAAGGACCTGATCACCCGCTCGTGCCTTCCGGGAGAATTCGGAAAGTCGGCGGCGAAAGGCCCGAGCGATCTTTCGGCGATGAAGTTTCCCGTGGGGACGACGGTCGATGCGATGGAGCGCGAGCTTATACTGCAAACGCTGGGCGCAACCGGAAACAACAAAACGCGGGCGGCAGAACTGCTCGGCATCAGCCTGAAAACACTTCATAATAAGCTCAAAGAATACGGCGGCGATCGCGCCGAAACGGAGTAAGGACGCAGAATGCAGCTGCGGCTGCGGACAAAACTCACACTGGTGATGACGGGCCTGGTGCTGCTCGTTGTAGCCGTGCTGTCTGGTGTGTTTTTTTGGCAGCTACTGGAACAAGTGCTCCGCGAAACTACCAAGCGCACGGTAGATCTGGCGACAGACAGTTTTGTGCAGGTGCAGCGCGCCCTCGCCGATGCTAGCAACCACGGCTGGCGGCCGGAATCGAACTCCGCCGGAGACATCCGCGACTATGTGCGTTACGCGCTGCAAGCCAGCGAGGGGCTGCAGGCGCAATTGAAAGCCGCCATTGCATCAACTGCGATTTATGAAGTCTCTATCATCGACCAGGACGGCATAGTTCTGATTTCCAGCGACAAGTCACAAGAAGGGAAAATTCACTTACGGCATAATCCACTTTCCGAACTTATGCAACGTGGCTTCTTGCATCAGGTCACTGTGTTGCGCGGCTCACCGAGAATCTACGAGTCCAGTTCCCCGTTTAAAGCCGGGGGGCAGCCTTTCGATATTCGCGTGGCCATGTCGACCGGACTGCTCCTGGATGAGATTTCTCCGAGCCTGCGCAAGTCAGGAACCATCGTACTGGTGGCGGTGGTGATCTCGACGCTACTGGCCGCAGTGGTGAGCAGGGCGACGCTGGCTCCCTTACGCGATATCGCCGCACACTTGGATCGTATCTCGGCAGGACAATATGACGCGCCTTCTCCGGACGTCAAGGGTTTCGCGGGAAGCGGCGATGAACTCGGGCTGGTGAGCAGGAAAATCACACAAGTCGGCCAGCAACTGCGCGGCGTGCATGAAATCTTCAGTACCATGCGCGAAAACATGAATTCCGTCATGGCGGGGCTCGAGGACGGCTTGCTGTTGTTCACCCGGGACGCACGCGCCGTGATGATCAGCCCTGCGGCGGAAAAATTTCTGGGAGCGCCTGCCGGACACCTTCTGGGGCGGCGCGTGACGGAGATTTTCCCTCTGGGTCACCCCTTGCACGAGGCGTTACACATTGAAAGCGATGAACTGAGTGAAGTGGCGGCCGAAACGGAGCTACAGACAAGCGAAGGGCCGAGGCGCGTGAGCGTCACTGTGCAAGCCATCCAGGAAGATGGCGAGCGCATGGGTGCACTCGTGACGCTACGCGATCTTGACTCGCTGGAAAGCATCAATACCCAGCTTCAAGTGAGCGAACGCCTAGCGGCCTTGGGGCGCATCACCGCGGGCGTAGCGCACGAAGTCAAGAATCCGCTGAATTCGATGCGGCTATGGCTGGAAAACCTGAAGGAATCGCTCCCTGCAGAACAAGACGGCGCTTCGCAACAGGCCGTTCAGGTGCTGGACAAAGAAATCGACCGGCTGGACGCGGTGGTAAAGCGCTTCCTCGATTTCACCCGGCCCATGGATATCCGGCTCGAAGCCACGCAACTCGCAGAGCTTTTGAAGGAAGTCCTGGAGGTAGCAAGACCACAATTTCAGAAATCCAACATCCAACTGGCGCAATTGCTGCCCATCGATGTGCCGGAGGTGTACGTGGATCGCGCGCTGCTGAAGCAGGCGGTGCTGAACCTGGTGCTGAACGCCGCAGAGGCCATGCCCAGCGGTGGGCAATTGCGGCTGGTCCTGAGCCGCCGCGGCGAAATGGCGGAAATTACGGTGGGCGATACCGGCAAAGGCATTCCACTGGAAAACCGCCAGAAAATTTTCCAACTATTTTTCACCACGCGTCCCGGAGGCAGCGGAATCGGACTGGCAAGCACCTTCCGAATTGTGCAGCTTCATAACGGTTCGATAGACTTTACTTCGGAGGTCGGCCGGGGCACGACGTTCCGCATCGAATTGCCACTCGCGGCCTGAACATGACGGAAACCCCAGCCCGGTCCCTAACAGTGTCGCTGCGCAGCTCCCTCTATTCGGTGGTTGTTTTTCTCTGTTGTGCTGCGTGCGTGTTTGCTGGATGCAGCATAAGGAAACGTCCGACGATTCCCTGGGCTGCTGCGGTACAGGTGAAGCCTTTAATCGAACCACGGACTGTGGACACAACCAGTGTTCCGGATGACGCGCTCCCGGAGCTGCTGCCCGAACTGCCACCTTTTCCCGGCCATATGATCACCGTGCGGACCGCACCTCCGCGGCCACGCGCCAGCACGTCGCCCTCGGCAGTCGTGGGGACCGAAGCCGAAAAGATGGAAGCTCCGATGATTGCCCCGGAGCTTACGTCACAAGAATCCGCGGTTGCCCAGCAGCAGACCAACCAGAGTCTGGGCATCGCGGAGAAGAATCTGGAGTCCGCGCGCGGCAAAAATCTGAATGCAGCACAAGCGGACTTGGTGTCCAAGATCAGAAGCTTCATCAAGGACGCGCGAGAAGCCGCGCAGATCACGGATTGGAGCCGCGCTCGCAGTCTGGCCAAGAAAGCCCAGGTCCTCTCTGAAGAACTCACCGGTTCACTTTAGTTCCTTATTCTCCTCAAATGTTTTTTTGCTGGGGTAGGCAATCAACCCATAGAAACTTGCGGTCATCAAGGAAGCGCGCCAGCAGATGCGATAAGATGAATTTATGAAGAAGTTCGATGTGGCCATCGCGGGCGGTGGAGTGATTGGGGGGGCCATCGCACTGGAGCTTGCGCGTGCCGGCCTGCGCGTAGCGGTCTTCGACCGGCAACACCCGGGCCAAGAAGCGTCCTGGGCCAGCGCCGGAATCCTTTCCCCAGCACCGGAGAATCCCGGGATGGTGGCGATGGTGCCGCTGGGGAAGGCCAGCCTCGCCCTCTATCCAGACTTTGTTGCGCAGGTCGAGGAGATTTCCGGAAAGACCACCGGCTTTCGACCGAAGGGGACGCTCGAGGCGCTGTTCTCGCGCGATACGAAAGCGGAGCTCAGCACGATTATCGCGCTGCATCACGGCCTGGGATTGAGGGCCGAGCCGCTGGGGGCCGAGGATGCCCGCCAGTTTGAACCAGCGCTGAATGAAGAAGTCGCAGCCGCCGTGCTCAGGCCGGATGAAGCATCGGTTGACAACCGCGCGCTGACGGCTGCCATTTTCGAAGCAGCGCAACGCAGTGGCGCGGAGGTCTTTTCCGGCAACGGCGCGAAAGCGATGTGGCGCGAGAAGAATCGCTGTGCGGGGTTGGTCCTGCAAAATGAGAGAGTGGCAGCCCAATGGACGATCATCGCGGCCGGCTGCTTTTCAGTCACGATCGAAGGAATTGCGCCGTACGCGCCGGTGCGGCCCGCGAAGGGCCAGATGGCCGCGCTGCGCGCGGACGATTTGAAGATGGAACGCGTGCTCTGGTCCGAGAAAGTCTATCTCGTGCCGAGGAACGACGGGCGAATTGTCGCGGGGGCCACCGTCGAGTACGCCGGTTTCGACAAGCGAACCACTGCGGGTGGCATCGAGAAAATTCTTTCAGCAGCCATCGAGCTTGCGCCGGGCCTCGCGGAGGCGCGCATCGAAGAAATGTGGGCAGGCCTGCGGCCCGATTCTCCCGATCACCTTCCCATTCTCGGTCCCACCGACATCGACGGCCTGCTGATAGCCACCGGACACTTTCGCAGCGGAATCCTGCTGACGCCCGTCACCGCGCGCCTGGTCCGCGAATGGATCATAGAACAGCGCGTGAGCTTGGATTGGGACCGCTTCAGCCCGTTGCGATTTCAGACCGAAAAGACCGATGCGACAAATACCATGCCTGCTTGAGACCGAACGCGGTCTTAGAGAAGAACTTTTGTCAGCTCCCTAAAAATGCAGAAACGGAAGCGGCAAGCCAAGCGGCGTGCGGCTTCTAGGGCGTTCGCGCGCATGGGTTTCCTGTTGAGAATTGACCGGCCAAAGTGGCTGAGAAAGTCTCCCTGGATCATTCGCCGGCAAATGATCGACGTCCAGGATAAGCTCGTGATCGAAGACGACATCCAGCATGGTTCCGCGCGGCAGTTCCGCTTCCGGACCGCGTGTGAGTAGGATGGCTATCAAACCGGCGGCCGCTCCGACGCCCCCACCAATTAAGGCACCCTTAACCGGAGCGCCGCTGGCTACTGTACCTGCCAGTGTCCCGATGTAGGCGCCACCCGCGGTCGTAGCGAGAACGAGCATTTTGTCGCGCCCGGAGCCCGACGGCCCTATGATCTTGCCCTCGGCATCGACTCCTTCCCGGCCACCGCGGTCCGCGCTGGCCGGCGTGGCCGCGAGGCTGACGGTGTAGCCATTCGGAAAAGTCATCTGCTCGAGAACCATGCGAAATTCGCCGCGTCCCTTGATGAGACCTGGCCGCTTGAAATCCAGGATTCTCCCCCGCACAAACGCACCCATCGGAATGACCGTACGATTGTTCTGTGCGATAGGGTACGCTGTCTCGAAATAAACGGAATCGCCAGCCTTGGCCGTGCGCGTGTTGAGGCCGTTGCGAAGCAATAGCGGGACTCGCGTGCCCGTGGGAACGGCAATTTGATCGCTATTCCGAGCGGGAGCGGTAGAGTCAGCGGTTGCTTGCGTTGCGGGCGCTGCTCCTGACCAGGGGCTCGCGGAGGGCTCTTGGGCGAGAAGGTTCGGCGGCGCAGCGGAAGAAACGAGCAGTGTGAAGGTAGAGAGACGCCTTGCGAGCCGGGAGAACATGAAAGTCACCTCGAGGGGTCTAGCCTGGCCCCTGGAACTGAAATGCATGACCATCTCCAGACGAGATGGATAGGGGGATGGGCGGCGAGGACTCCGGCCCTTTTTGTCTAAGTGATTTTGATACCAGCAGTTATGGCTCAAAGTACGGAGATTCAGCAGGCGCACATGGTCGCCGAATGGCGTTCCTGCGATGGATGTGGTTGTCAGCGACAGGCACCGGTGTCAGCGAGAGGCGCCAAGTCCCTCCTGAACTAAGGCTCAGGCTGTTGCGGCCGCACCGGGGATTGAATGACAGGCTGAAATTGCCCGAGATTGCTAAATTGAATCTGGCTGCCGTCGAGAGAAAGATCGTGTTCGAGAACAATGTCCAGCGTGGAGCCCCGTGGGAGCTCCGCTTCTGGTCCGCGAGTCAAGAGCACAGCGGCTAATCCCGCCGCCGCGCCAATCCCTGCGCCGATACCGAGTCCCTTGACTCCGTGGGCAATCGCCCCGATCCCCGCGCCGGCCGCCGTGGTCTGCGCGACCGTACCGGCGTCCTTCCCCTTACCACCAGGGCCGGTGACTTTGCCCTCGGGATCCGTCGTTTCCTTACCGCCGGAATCGGCGCTGCGCGGGGCGGCGTTCAAACTGACGGTGTAACCGTTCGGCAGGATCAGCGTGTCCAGACGCAGCCGGAACTCACCGCGGCCCTTGATGCGCCCGGGCCGCTTCGATTCCAGCAACTCACCGCGAAGATAGGAACCGACCGGGATCACAACGCGATTGCTCTGGGTGATCGGAAAGGACGTTTGAAGGTAGACCGAGTCTCCCGGCTTGGCGCTGTGCGTGGAGATACCGTTCTGGAGCACAACGCCGACGCGAGTTCCCGCAGGAACGGTGATTCTTTCACTGGGGCCAACTTGCTGTGCCCGAGCAGGCTTGGGCGCGACCGGGGAGGGGGCAGCGGTCTGCGGCCCTTCGGGTTGCTGCGCTCTGCAGGATGCGCCCGCTGACAGCAAGGAGGCAATCAAACAGAAGTATTGGCGAATCCCTCGACGCAGCTCTACTTTCACGGCATCCCTCCGCAACGCTTGATGCGATGCATCAAGAGACGATCTTGGATGCCTGAGTATACTGCGAGCCGAGCCGCAAGTCGTCAGCAGGCAAGAGACGGAGCCGTGGTTTGCAGTCGCGCAATGCAGTGCGAGTTCCCGCTGCTGGCACGGGCCGGGGCGCAGCTTGGAGGTCGGTGAACCGAATCCATTGAGAGATGAGCATTCCATCCTTTAGCATATAGCCATTGCCGCGGATTTCTGTGCGCACTTTTCCATTGGCAAGCCCGCAGTGGACGAAGCGGTGTTTGTTGACGCCAAGTTTTTCTAACGGCTTCCTGGATTTTTCCCGGAGTCGACTGCAGCACTGGACTTGGGAGCCGGCGCCGTGCGCGCGGTTGCCGAGAGACGGGGACGGAGCTTAGCGGTGGGAGCAATTGAAGCTGCTCGGTCGGAAAGCGCGGTCGCGAGGGAACCGCTTTCGTCCGGCAGCGATTGCGCACACGCAGCTGTCGCAAGGAAAAAGCCCGCGATTATGAACAGCGCGCGGGATCTCATGAGACAACGCACGGCAAACTCGTCCGAATGAGTCTTGGTGATGCTTGCTAGCGAGGAGCGCACACGCGCCGCCAATTCCTGCAATTCCGGGGATTCACTGGGCGTTTTTTCCAATCCCCGGAAAGAAAAGCATCCAGGTAGTAGAAGGCTTCGTTCAGGGGAAATGATGCGGCGCGAATGGGGCCCGTCTATCTCGACAGTGCTGCACGGGAGGGCGTCAGGTGGCGGGGCGGTTTGACCTGCGGAAGGGCGAAGACTACGCTTGAAATCGAGTGAGGAGAATCGCATGGCGAAGCTGGCGTTGATTTACGGGATGAGGTTGCTACCCGAGGAAGAGCTCGGCGAGGTCAAGGATGCGACGGTGGTGTTGAAGAATGGCCGGACGGCACGCGTGACCATGCACTTAATCGAAGGCAGCAAGGAAGAGATCGAGAACACCTTTCGCCAGTCCATCGAAGCTTTCTTTGAGATGTATCCGGAAATTTGAGTACTACTTAGTCTTAATCAATTAGTATCTTTAGAGGGCGAAGATACGAATACGAAGTAACCCGATGCATTTAGCCTCGTGAGACGTAGCCTGCGCGTTGGTTCAATCCGTTCCCGATAGAAGGAGTAAACGCAAGCGCACCCTGCTCGAAGCTAAAGCGAACCTTCTGCGTTTGCGCCAGGACATCCCGTTGCCGATGCGGAACTCTCAGCTGTGGAAGATGACCTTGCTGCGTACCAACAGTTGTTCGTAAGGCTGGTCGACGTGCCGACGCGCGGGGGAACCTACACCGCGTCAACTCACTGCCGGACGTTTGGCGCCACTGGAGGAAATGCGTGCCGGAGAAAGGCGCACCACCGAACTCCAAGGATCGACGGGACAGTGATCATTCATTGCGGTTGCCTGCGACCTTCTCAATCATAACGCAGCGCGACCATGGGATCGACACGCATCGCCCTCCGCGCCGGTGCCCACGACGCGGCAAGCACCACATTCGTCAGCAGCGCCGCTGTCAATAAATAAGTAAGGCTGTCCGTTCGGGAGACGCCGTAGAGAAAGATTCCCGATCCGCTCCAGCCGATGCCTCCCGTCGGGAAAAGGCGTGTCATTGCAAATGCACCGAACGTCCCGACGGCCAGGCCCGCCAACGTGACCCCCAGTGATTCACGCAAGAGCAGTCCTGCGATTTCGCAGCGACCCGCCCCAAGCGCCACGCGAATGCCAATCTCTCGTGTGCGCTCGGCGACGGAATACGATGTCACCGCAAAGACGCCCTGAGGATCCACGGGTCGAAGCCAGTCGTTGATGCGCCCGGCGACGTTCCCCATGTCCGTCGCCGCCCGAATCCGGATCGCCATGCTCCAGCGTCCCGGTAGCGTTTGGGCTACTGGGAAGTATGCGAGCGGCCTCAAATCTTCCTCCGGATTGCGCTGCCGGAAATCGGAAACGATGCCCACGATCTCTCTCCAGGTCGTGGGTGAATCCGCAAACGCTAGGTGATAGCCGATGGGGTTTGCCCCCTGAAAATACGTCTTTGCAAAAGTTTGATTGACGATTGCAACCGTGCCGCCCTCTTGAACATCCCGTTCCTGGAACGGCCGCCCGGCGAGCATCGCTACCTTCAACGTTGAAAAATACTCGTGGCTTACTGAAACAAAGTATATTTCTTGTTCGACGCGTGGTGCTTCGGTGGAAGGCACTTCAATTCTGAGCCTGGCACTCTCCGCACCCTCCATTGGGAGCGAGTTCGCGATACCTACCGACTCGACGCCCGGCATCGAACGTACGCGCTCCGTCGACTCACGCATCAAGCGAGCTCGATCCGATGGTGCAGTGTAACGCGTTGCCGGCAACCGGATGGTGGCCGTCAAAACATCGCGTGGGTCATACCCCATTGGGGAGGATTCCACGTTTAGAAAACTGCGCAACAATAAGCCGAAGCCGACGAGCAGCACCATGCCGAGCGCAATCTGGCCTCCGACCAAGACATTTCGCAACCGCCGCGATCGCGATCCGCCAGCGGCGTTTTGAGCCGAATCTTTCAAACTTTCATTTAGGTTTACGCGCGTCGCCTGCAACGCTGGCATCATCCCAAACACCAAAGCGCTCATAAGGGAAACTCCCAAACTGATGGCGAATACTCGCGCATCCACTTGCAGATACACGCCCGGAACCATACCGGACGCGACCTTTGTGATGATTTCCTCGGACCATCGAGCGGCGAGTAAGCCCAGGCTTCCACCGAAAACGAACAGGAGCGTGCTCTCGGTCAGGAGTTGCCGGATCATCCGCTGGCGCGAACAGCCCAGCGCCGAGCGCACGGCGACTTCGCGATGACGCTTCACGCCGCGGGCCAGAAGCAAACTCGCAACGTTTGCACATGCGATTAAAAGGACAACTCCAGCGGCGACCGCCGTCATCCACAAACCGCGCCGGGCATTTTGCAACGTCGGTCCGGGATTCCGGAGCATCTCGGCAAAATCTTCAACCACCAGCTGACCACCCCGACCGGCCGGAGTGCCCGGATTTCCAAGCCGGCCAGCGATGACCCCCGCTTCCGATCGCGCTTGCTGCAGCGTCACTCCGACCTTCAGGCGCGCGATGATTTGAACTCTCATTTTTCCCGCTCTGACGTTTCCCTGGCTTGCGTAAGAGTCCAGAACGAGGGGTGCAAAAATCTCAAGCTCTTCGTAATAAGGACCGACTGACTGCGGCAGGACGCCGATAACCATGGCTGGTCGACGATTCAAAATTATTTTCTTTCCGATAATGCTTGGGTCCGCGTGAAACCGAGTGTGCCAGCAGTCGTAGGAAAGGATCACAACGTCGTCTTGGCCAGCGATCTGTTCCTCATCTCGAAAGTTGCGCCCCAGCAATGGTTGAACCCCGAGCGTGCGTAGCCAGTTCGGAGTTACCAGAAATCCCGGCAAGTTTTGCAAGACGGACCCATCGGCTCCGTAAAAATAGTCTGCCCACCCGGCCGCCGCAATTTGCTCGAACGATTCACTCTCTTTCCGCACTGTCAGATACTGTGTCGGAGTGGGCGTGTGCACGTCGCCGTCGTCCTCAATCGTCCAGATATGAACCAGGCGCTGCGGTTCGCGGAAAGGTAAGCGACGCAAGAACGCGGAGTCCACAAGCCCGAAGATTGCCGCGTTCGCCCCCATGCCAAGCGTGAGTGTGAGAACCGTTACGGCAGTAAAGCCCGGATTCTTGCGCAGCGTGCGCAGCACATACCGCACATCTTGGATGAGGCTTTCGAGAATGCTCACGCCACGCGCTTCCCGGCACTCTTCTCTGGCTCGCTCGATACCGCCGAACTCGATTCGCGCTCTTCGCATCGCCTCTTGACGAGGTACTCCCCAGCGGACCAAATCCTCCGTGTATGCCTCGACGTGGAAACGCAGCTCCGCATCCATCTCGCTCTCCAAATGCGAGCGTCCGATAATTGCGCGTAGCCAAGAACGCAGGTGGTTCCACAGCCTCATACTGCCTCGTGTCTGGTCCGCAGGATTCCCGGAATAACCTCAGCCATCGTATCTCAGCGCCACCATCGGATCGATCCGCGAAGCGCGGCGCGCCGGCAACAAGCTGGCGAGCACAGCGACACCGGTCAGCGCGGCAACCGAAGTTGCGAAAACCACTGGGTCGGCGGCGGCGATTCCGAACAGAAGAGCCTTCGCGTACCGCGAGAGCCAGACGGCCAGTGGGATCCCCGCTATAGCGCCGGCCAATACCAGACACAGCGTTTCGCGCACGATCAGCCAAATAACTCCTCGTGGGCGGGCGCCCAAAGCCATCCGGATTCCGATTTCGGCTGTGCGGCGGGCGACGGCATGCGCCATCAGACCGTACAAGCCCAGGCAGGCAAGCAGCAGCGCCAGCCCGCCGAAGAAGCTCGAAATTGTAGCGAGCAGGCGCTCGCGCAGGAACGAGTCTTCAGTTTGGGCGCGCAGGGTCTTGACGTGGAAAATCTGCACGTTGCGGTCCAGCGATGCGACGGCCTGGCGCACGTCATCCACCAGGCCCACGGCTGATCGGTAACGGAGTTCGAAGGAAACGGCGCCCGCACCGACCCATTGGCTCGGGTCGGTGCCTCCTTCGCCCTGAAATAGCGACCGGTACAAAACTGGCCGCGGTTGCTCGCGGGCGCCGCCATAGAGCGAGTCCTTCACCACCCCAATGATCTCAGCGCCGTCGAGCCGATGGCCAATCGGATTCTGGCCCGACAGGACCTGGCGGGCCAGCGATTCGTTCACGATCACCACGCCTGATGCCGCCCCCCGTTCGCGCAGGTCGAAATCGCGGCCCATCAGGATGGGTGTACCGATGGTGGAGAAATATCCGGGGCTCATGGCATTCCAGGCCACTTTGATCGTTTCACCGTCGGGCAGAGTGTCCCCGTCTACTTCGCCGATTCTGTCAACCAGGTAATATTGATCATCCACCGGACGCACGATCGACACGCTGGCGGACTGAATGCCTGGCCAGACTGCGGCCTTGTCGAGGATCGCGCGATAGAGAGCGCCCGCCCGTTCCTTGGGATAACCCGCCAGCTTCGCGTCAACGGAGAACATGAGAATGTTGTCGCGTTCGTAACCGACGTCAACGTGCCGGAGATTTTCGAGCGTTCGTGTGAAAATTCCGGCTCCGGTAATCAACACTAGCGATAGCGTCACCTGAACCGCAACCAGCACGCGATCCAGGAAACGCGAGGGTCCTGTTGTCCCGTGCGTGCCCTGCTTCAAGGCCGAGCCGGGATCGACCCGTGTGCCACGGATGGCGGGCACAAGACCGAACAGAATTCCGCCAACGAGCGACACGGCCGCGGTGAAGCCGAAGACGGGCCAGTCGGGTCGCACATCGAGCGGCACGGGTGAGTCGCCGGTCGAAATCATACGGACCAGCACTGTGCCGCCCCACCAAGCAATCACCAATCCCAGAACGCCCCCCGCGATGGCGACTAGAAGGCTTTCGGTTAGCAGTTGTCGAATGAGGCGCGCTCTTCCCGAGCCCAACGCCATGCGCAGCGCGATCTCCGGGCGGCGGTGGCAGGCGCGGGCCAGCACTAGGTTGGCGACATTGACGCAGGAAATCAGCAGCACTATACCTGCTACACCCATGAGCAGCTTTAGCGGAAGAGCGTACGTGTGCCGAAGGCCGCTGAACATGCCGTTCGCGGCCGGATGTAGCACGAGGTGGCTCTCCCGGACCAGCCGTTGCATCGATTGGCTGCCGCGGCGTTCCGAAACCGCGAGTTGCTCGGCAAGTAAGCGGCGATGGATCACGTCGAGCTCTGCTTCAGCCCGCGCCAGCGATACGCCAGGACGAAGGCGGCCAGCAATAAGCAACCAGCTCGTGAAGGAAGCCTGCCAGCGATTCGGATCGGGCGTGAAGCGGTCAAGCGTATGCAGCGGCACCCAAAGGTCCCGCGCGCCGCCAACGTAAATGGAGAATTTCGGTGGCGTGATCCCAATGACGGCGAACGGGAGCTGGTTGATCAGGATGGTTTGACCGATGATCGCTGGGTCGGCAGCAAAACGGCTCCGCCAGTACCGATCGCTCAGAACAACAACATCCGCGCCCTCGCGATCGTCTCCCGGGGCAAACAGGCGGCCCTGCTGTGGGGCGACCCCCAGAACGGAGAAGAAATTGTCGGTGTAGGCGTCGCACTGAGCCAATCCGGCGCTTTCGTGCCAGCCAACATTCACCTGGTTCAATCCGACTCCGCCAAAAACTCCGGAAAGCATACCGGCCTGCATGCGGAAGCGTTCGAGATGCGGATAGCCGAACCAACTGTTCCAGTTCTCGGGACCGTTTGCAGGGAACGTATATGTGAATTGAACGAGTTGCTGCGGGTTGGGCACCGGCAGCAGGCGCAAAACGACCGCATTCAACAAACTGAAGATAGCTGTATTCGCACCAATGCCCAGCGCCAGCGTGAAAATCGCAACCGCGGTGAAGCCCGGGCTCTTCCGCAGCGTGCGAAGGCCGAAGCGCAGATCCTGGGTGAAGTTTTCGATGAAGTTAACGCCCCGGGCGTCGCGGCATTCCTCTTTGGCGCGCTCGATGCCGCCAAACTCAATCCGCGCCTGCCTCATCGCTTCCTTGTGCGGCAATCCGCCGCGCACCAAATCCTCGGCATAGGCCTCCACGTGAAAGCGCAGTTCCGCATCCATCTCGCTTTCCATCCGAGAGCGCCGCAGCATGGCCTGCACCCAGGATCGGAGGCGGCTCCACAGAGTCATACTTCCTCGGTTGTGGTACCCGGGATTCCCGCGATGACATCCGCAATGCGGTTCCACTTTTCGACTTCCGTTTGCAGTCTACGCTTGCCTGCCGCTGTGAGACGGTAATACTTTGCTGTTCGATTGTTTTCCGACTCGTCCCATTCGCTAGTGATCCGGCCCCGGTGGTCAAGGCGATACAAGGCGGGATACAGAGGGCCTTGCTGAATCTCCACACGATTTTTTGAAATCTGTTGAATGCGCACCTGCATACCGTAAGCGCGCAAGGGCCGGAGTGAAACGGCCGTGCGGATCAGCCTGTCGAGCCTGCCCTGCAGAAGGTCGATTGGTTTGTCCACAGAAGCAAACTCTCCTAGATGGACTAGGAATATAGTCACGGTCTCCTAGATTGTCAAGGAGAGAGACCAGTGGGACCAGTGCTCATCTCGCCGCCCGCTCAGTATGATGTAGGCCACCACACAACAACTGTCCGTCCAGCGCCGCGCTCTGCAGGAATTGCTTTGGGGATGAGAGGACGACCATCCCAGATGGAAAAAAAGGCATGTCTTCCCAGGTTGCAGGTCAATGGCACCGCGCGACGATCAGCGTGATGTCGTCCGCTTGGGTGGCCCCACTGAACTGCTGTACGCTTGCTTGAATAGCGGCGAGGAGTTCATTTACAGGCAAGTCCCTATTTCCTTGGATGAGCTCGGCGAGTCGCCCTTCGCCATACTCTTCGCCGCGCGGATTCGGTGCCTCGGTCACCCCGTCTGTGCAAATGACCAAGAGATCCCCAGGGTGCAGCTTCTCTTCGTCGATAGTGCTTTCCCATTTGAGAAACAATCCCAGTACCGTCGTTGTGCTCGTCAGGCGTTGGATGGATCCGTCGTTGCGCAAGATCAGCGGAGCGACGTGGCCACAGTTGGCGAACCGCAGGCTCCGGCTGGAGTCGTCGTAAACGCCAAAAAACATCGTGGCGTAGGACTCGTCCGTGGTGTTTTCGTAGAAAAGACGGTTGACGGATTGCAGCAGACGCGGCAGATCCTCCCGTGCAACGGCGTACTGGCTGCGAAGATTTGCTTGCAAATTGGCCATCAGTAACGCCCCGGACATCCCTTTTCCCGAGATATCCGCAAGAACGATTCCCACCACTCCCGGCTCCATGTCCAGGAAATCGTAGTAGTCACCACCGACTTGGCGGGCCTGGACGCAGCCGCCGATATAGTCAAGCGTTTCAAGTGGCGGAAGATTTTGCGGGAATAGCCTGGCCTGCACGCGGCGGGCAATGTCGATCTCCATGGCAGCCTTGCGCTCCGCTTCCATCCGCTCAGCCATCTTTTCCGCGAGATCGAGGTTTTCCAAAGTGATGCCTGCCTGGCTCGCGACGGAGTCCAGCAAGTGTTTGTCCTCGCTCGAGTAAGACTCTTCCGAAAGCCGCGGGCCTAGCACCAGCAAGCCGATCAGTCTGCTGTTGCGTCCGAGAATAGGTACAAGGCATTCCGGCGCAAGCGGCCCCACGCCGAGCGCCTCTAGGACCTCGGGGACGTCCCAGGCTTTTCCGCGCTGCGCGATGCTCGTGAGCAGCGGCAGCGTGGCTGGTATTTTGTCCAGGTCTCGCGGAATAAATACTGCGCCGAAGCGGAAAGGGAACTTCGGCCGAGGTAGTGCGGCTGGAATTTTGTCGGACTCTCCGGGCCGTGAACCACATTCCACGACGAGGTTTCCGTCACCGGCTTCCAAGTAACAAGCCAGCGACTTCGGATGCAGTGCTCCTTCTATCTGAATCTCCAGCAACTTCACAAGTTCATGGCGGTCCGCTACTGTCCGTGTTTTCTCCGCCAGCTCCTGCAGGATCACGCGTGCGTCGTAGGCGCTGCGGAAGAAAAACCGGTCAATCCGCTCCGTTCCCCGCTTCACCATCGGCGCCGAGGCCCACACCAGCACAATCCCAAACGCGGCGCTCAAGGCCATGCCGATATTGGTCCCTTCTGGGAAAAACCGTGAAATCGTGTGCGTGAAGAGCGCAATGGCTGTCGCGGCGGCCGCGAACAGGAGAACGAGATATCCACGCTGTACCAGAACATAGCGGGCGCTGCGCTTCAAAAGCACAGGGATCTCCAGCACCCTGTGCTTCGCCACTGCATAAGCAAACGACAGCGGCCATACCGACGACAGGAGCACGACGCAAGCCTGCCACAAAACCAGGGGCACGCTTACCGGTCCCCCCATGAAGGTTGCTCCGACGGCCAGGGTTACAGGAGCGACCCCGATTACCGTTCCCCACACCATGACGTGCGCTTTGCGCCGAACTTGGGCATCCGCCGACAAGAAATTGTTAGCGAGTAATGACACCAAGCCGAGCGTCGTGGCACACAGAAAAGACCCCAAGAAAACAACTCCGGGGCCAGACCAGGGCCAGCGAGACGCGGGTACAGGCAATCCCGCTTGTCCTGCGAGAAGCCAAGTCGCTGCGGTCGAACCGGGTAACTGAGAATCCAGGTAGAGCGGCAAGGCTCCACCCGCAAACAAGCAACGGAGTCCGATGGGAACAGTGGCGATTATCGCTACTACCAGGAGAACATATTTCAACCAGGGGAGCTTTCTATCCAAAGGAGAAGGAGAGGGAAATACCGCAAAGAAGTAGTAGAAAAGCGCTCCCGAAAGCCAGGGCATCACAATTTTGTAGCCGACTGCAAATCCTCGCAGGGGCGGTCGAATCGCGCCCTCGAACAATGGTCCGCCTGCGACAAAACCGCCAAAAAGCAACGCCAAAAGCCACGCGTGAGGGTCATCAGGCCGTAGAAATAAAACCGCGAGACCCACGACGAGGAAACCCAGGGGATAGTAGCCGATAGGCAAGCTCAACAGGTGTTCCAATCGAGTCATGCGCATCGGCGCTGGCTTGCTGCCGCGCAGCACCAGTTTTATTGTCCGCCGTCCACCGGCTGAACTTGGCCGTTCAATTGTGAACTCGACGACGTCCTTCTGGCCGACAACAATCGCCTCGTAGAAAGGACGAAGGCTTTCGAGCGGCTCTCCGTCAATTGCAACAATGCGGTCTCCCGTCTGGAGGCCCGCTTCCTCGGCCGGGCTTCCCGGGACTACAGCACCGACGACCATCGAGCGACTCGCAGCCGAATACTGATAGCTCACAAACCCTGGTTGCGGGGTCGCCTTCCTCACATGCTGGACCCACAGGACGCTATAGGTCGTAGTAGCGGCGGCAAAGAGGATCGCCAGCAAATAGCGCAACAGCCGGCGAAGTGAGATCGATGTCCGCATGTTACGACGCTGAAGAATCCACCCGGCCGCCTAGCTTAAGCTGAGGCAAGTTGCGAATCAACGGTATGCTCGATTGTGCTGCGGAAATCGAGAGCCGCAATTGCGCAGTTTCGGCAAACAACCTAACGCACGCTGACCTCTATCGCGGACAAGAATCCTTCGAACTGCGATCCAAAACGGTTTCGGCACGATTGATTAACATCGCGACGTAAGCCTCGAAGTTTCAGCCGTGAGTCTGGAGCGGCCCATACGCATGTTGGGCGGATGGGCCACTCAGAAACAATCATGGGGCTGATAAACGCGCTATCGGTATAAGTGGCCGCAGTTGGCGTCTCGATTCGGGCTGCCACGCGAGATAACCCACCACGTTTGGCACTCAAAGGAGGAAGCGTGTTAAAAACAGCAAGGTTCCACGATATACGGAACCTTGCTGAATCCTCTAAAACTGTTTCGATAAGGCTGATTCACTCCTCGCGGAGCAGTATTGCGGGATCGATCGACAGCGCGCGCCGCGCCGGAATCCACGTCGCCAGCAGCCCCAGCAACCCCATGGCCAGCACAACACCAGCCAACACCAGCGGATCGCGCGGAGTTGCCTGATACACGAGGGAAGCCAGCACGCGGCTCGCCAGGATTCCGAGCAGCAATCCGGCCGCAGAACCAAACGCCAGCAACTTGATTGCTCGTCCCAGCGCTGCCTCTAACACTTCCTTACGCTGCGCGCCAAGGGCCATGCGAATTCCCAATTCCCGCAGCCTCTTGCTCACCGAGTACGCCGCCATTCCAAAAATGCCAGTGATCGACAGGATGGCGCCCAGCACGCCGAGCACTCCCAGCGCCACTGCGGCTAAACGTGAACCAAACAGCGCACGATCCAATGCCTTGGTCCACGTTTGGATGAAAGCAGGCAAGCCCGCATCCAAGTCCCGCAGCCTACTCCTTATATTCCCGGCCAGTAGCTGCGGATCGCTATCCGAACGCACCACGAGGTAGGTCTGACTCGCGGGTGCTTGCAGGATGGGCAAAAACATCACCGGCTGCGGATCTTCGGTGAGTTCCGTATATTTTCCGTCTCTTACGATGCCCACCACTTGGATGCGCGTTCCATCCCACATCTTGTAGTATCGGCCGAGGGCATTCGTCAGCGAACCAAATACATTGCGAGCGAATACTTGGTTGATCACCGCCACGAGCGGCGCGTTTTTATCGTCATGCCAGGTGAAGGCCCTTCCAGCCAGCAAGGGCATCTCCGCCACGGCGAAGAATTCGGGAGATATCTGGAACTTCAAGGGCGAGGCGGCAACATTGGAAGGCCGCAGATCCGACACTTCGTCGGGAAAAACCGTTGCCCTCGAGAGGTGCCCGCAACTCGCCAATGGAGGGCAATTCGCCAATCCCACCGAAGCTACACCCGGAATCGACTGCATCGACTCGATCATGCGCTTTTGCATTGCGGGCACGGCATCACCGGGGTAACCCGCCATATCCAAATCCGTATCCGCTAGGGTCACATCCCCTGGTTCAAAACCGAAATTGCTGTGCAGCGAGCGCAGCAACCCCCGCACGGCCACCATCGAAGAGGTGACCAGCACGGCGCAGATCGCAATTTGCACGGCCAGCAACACCTCTCGGAAGGTGATGCGGTTCCCAAGCTTGGCCAGGGAGCCCGACTTGACGATCTCGTAGGGATCCGTATGCAGTATCTGCCTGACGGGTACAGCCCCAAAGAGGATGCCACTGACGAAAGCCAGCAGCAAAGCCACTGCATAGACATTGGCGTCAGGATTCAAAGGCACGTTGGTGGGAAATTCGGGGAATGGGTTCCATGCGCTCAGCCGGCGTAAAAGCATCGCGCCGCCCAAAATTCCACCGGCGCCTCCGACCAGGGAAATCAGAAGAGCTTCGGTGAAGAGCTGTCGCAAAATGCGAAGGCGACTGGATCCCAGCGCGAGTCGCACTGCAACTTCCCGGGAGCGATCGGCGGCGCGCGCGGCAAACAGGCTTCCCAGGTTGGCGCAGGCGGCCAGCAGAATTAACCCAGCGAGCAGCATCAATGCCGCAACGAATCCCCGTATCGGACCGCCAAACGTATCGCCATAGAGACCTGCACGAGCCAACGATACGTTCGTCTTGCCGTTGTCTTGGGGATAAGTTTCTTGGAGATAGTCGCCAATGGAGTTGAGATCCGCAGAGGCCTGCGCCGAGCTCACCCCGGCCTTCAGATGACCAATGGTCTCGAAAATCCAACGGCCTCCGCGCGCGTTCAGGGTACTCTGGTCCTCGAGGCTGACTATCGGCACAAAGAAATCGGGAGAGAGCAACAAAAAAGTTCCGCGAAACTGCGGCGGAGCCACACCGATAATTGTGAACGGATGCTTGTTCACTGCAACCGTACGGCCCACCACGGCGTGATCATCCTGAAAATGACTGTGCCAATATCCGTAACTGAGCACGATGTACGGAGCGCTGCCTGCGCCGTGCTCGTCGGAGGAGTGGAAGAAACGGCCAAGATATGGCTGAATCCTCAATACCTCAAAGTAGTTTCCGCTCACCTCATAGAGCCACGCGCGGGACGGGTTTTCACCGGTGTCCAAACCCACCTGGGTCATGTTATAAGCGGCCAAACCATCGAAGCTGCGGTTGCGATCCCGCAGATCTAGATAGTTGGGATACGACTGAGATCCCCGAGTTCCTTCGCCAAACTGAAGTCCGTAGAGGCTCTCCGACTTTGGCACGTTCAGCGGGCGGACTATGCAGGCATTCAGTGCGCTAAAGACCACCGCGTTTGCTCCGATGGCGGCGGCTAGGGTCACAAAGGCAACCGCGGCAAATCCAGGGTTCTTCCGGAGTTGTCGAGTGCCGTAGCGGCAATCGGAGACCACCGAGTGAAGCCAGTTGCCTATCCGCACTTCGCGAACCTGCTCTTTCACTTGTTCGCAGCCGCCAAGCTCGATCCTTGCGGCGCGTTGCGCTTCTTTCGGCGGCATGCCCGCGCGGATGTTTCCCTCGATCAGCATTTCGAAGTGGGAGCGAATCTCCTCGTCCAGATCGCTGTCGCGACGGCCAAAGGAAAAGAGATTTTGGAAAAAACTGCGTGCTTTTGCTAGGAGCGGCATGCTAGACCCTTCTACAAGGTTGCCAGAAGCTTGCGCGATGGCCCAAGAAATTCGGCCCACTTTGGGGAGCTGCTTCCGGCCAGCCTTCGTCAATCGATAATGTTTTGCGCGGCGGTTGTTTTCGGAATCTGCCCAAAACGCGGAAATCCGGCCCTCTTCCTCCATGCGGTACAGCGCGGGAAAGAGCGCGCCGGGCTTGACCGAAAAAATGCCTGGATTCTGCGCGAGACCCCCAAGCCGTACATTTTGCCGGCGAGAAGTGATTTCAGGATGAGCAGGTCCAGGGTGCCTTGCAGAATAGCGCTTTGTTCTTGCTTCACTTGGCATCTCCTATCACGATTCTATAGGAACATAGCGGTCCACATATAGAATGTCAATAGGAAAGGAAAAACGAATGGCGCCGCATGTGGTAGACCGTAACTCGCTACCATTTGGACGGATGGTCGCACATTGGGTCTGACCAGAGTTGCAGCCTAGACCATCACTCGACCGGAAGGGTACCTGTTGTCAGCATCCTCCGGTGTAACCGCCGCGACACTAAGCCCGCGGATGGAGAGATTCCGAGCAGCCAGACAAGAGCGTGGCGAGGGAAGAGCCTCCCGCCAGGAGGCTTTTCATGTTTAAAACATTTCAGCGGTTGCCGAAGTTTTCTGGATCGGCGTTGGGGTCGCCGAGATTGTCGTTGATGAGAACCGTCGACTGGCCGGTCAATTCGAAACGCTTGCGGCACTTGTAGCAGGCCACCAGATCATCCAGCCGCACCATGTAGGAACTGGCCTTCTGAAACTTCCGCTTGTCTTCCTCGCCGACTCCGCGCGGCAATTCTTTCTTCTTCCTGCAGACCTTCCAGCGCACGGGGGCTTCGAATTCACCGCGGCAGCTCGGGCAAACCAGCTTTACTTTTCGGGTCTCTTCTTTTTCCGAGTAAAACGCGCGTTCGTCCATGATTAGGGAGCGGGCGTGTTCGCCGCTTCTTTGATTGTAACAAATTCGAGGCCGAGGTCACGCCAGCGCGGCAACCAATGTTCGAGTGCGGCGAGCGTGCGGAAGCGGTCGCCATTCATTTGGCGATGCGCGCCGTCGTGGAGACAGAGGACGTCGCCCGTACCGGCAGCGGCGCGGTTGGAGCCATTTCCCAGGCTTCGCTGCGCATGGTCGGCGATAGGCTGCAGGCGCGGAATCAGCCATTCCGCCGGTTCCTCCTTCCAATCCCCGGGAATCAGCGTCCACATGACCGTGCGATAGCCAAGTTCGCGGGCCGCCGGAATAACCCAAGGATTTCGCATCCCAAAAGGCGGGCGAAACCACTTTGGCGGCGAGCCCAGGACACTAGAAATCGCGTCGTGGCAGAGACGCAGTTCAATGCGGATTTCCCTGGGAGTGAGCCGGAAAAGATTCGGATGTGTTTCGGTGTGATTGCCAACAAGGTGTCCACGCGCGATGGTTTCTCGAACCAACTCAGGACATTCGCGCACGTATCGCCCAATCAGGAAAAATGTCGCTTTAGCGTTGTGCCGCTCGAGAAGATCGAGCAGCTTGGGGGTGATGGCGGGATTCGGCCCATCGTCAAAGGTGATGGCCAGCTTACGCGGTGAAGCGGTGCGGCAAATTGTCGGTCCAAAGAGTTGCGCCCGGGGATGTATTGCCCCGTAGGCGATAGCCCCCAGAGTCGTGACCGCGCCCGGAACGGCAATGAGGAGAGGGTGCACCCTAGAATCCCCCAAACTCTTAGAAAATCTTAACCGTAGAATACATCATCTCGTGTCTAGTGTGCCATTTGGGCCTCCCCATGTATCAGAATGAGACCAACTCCGAGGCCCCGGGTGCCCTGGAGCCCAGGAATCGCTTCCGCCGATGAAGCGTCCGCAAGTCACAGATTCAAATAGACTTAGGATGTAACAATGGATTTTATTGGGAGCCGCTATGGCCGCCCTCTTGCACTGAATCTCTGCGTGTGTGTGTGCCTAAAAGCTGTCCTTGTGAATCCGTGCATCTCCGCAAGTGGCGAGCACGCCGCCTCACGGTGGGGTGGGCTCTGTGGAGTGGTTATCGCGGCACTGCTATCGGTTTCGCCGACCTTCGGACAAGGCCACCCACCTGATTGGCAAGCGCAAGTGCGCAAATGCGCCCAAGCGCAGGATTGGAAGTCCGCTTTGCGGATCGTGAATCAAGAAATCGCTCGCGCCCCGCAAGACATGGATATACGGGCGTGGCGCGCGCGCGTCATGACTTGGTCGGGGCAACTTCCGGAAGCCGAGAAGGAATATTTGGAAATCCTAGAAGTCTCACGGACGGATGCGGACGACTGGATGGGGCTAGCGAGCGTGTATTTAGGCGAAGGGAGGGCAGAAGATGCCTTGCGAGCGTTGGACCGTGCCGTGGAGATTGATCCAAAACGCGCGGACCTGCGCGCCGCCCGAGCGCGGGCGCTGCGCGCCATGGGCGAAAGACACGAAGCTCAAATGGAATTTCAGAAAGCCCTGAGTCTGGACCCCACCAGTATGGAAGCGCGGGCCGGACTGATCTCCGTCCGCGGCGAGCCAAAACACGAAATGCGCTTCGGCCAGGACAACGACCTCTTTAATTTTACCAATGCCAATCACGACGGATGGGTCAGTCTGCTTTCGCAGTGGACGCCGCACTGGGCCACCAGCTTCGCGGGAAGTTTCTACGAGCGAGCAGGAATCCGCGCCGGGAAGTTCTCTGGCGCCATTACCGGACGCCAGCACCGATGGGGAGCACTGACGATCGGTGGCGCAGCCGGGCATGACCAAGCGGTGATCCCGAAGAGCGAAGCTTTTTTTGATGCCGACCATGGATGGAAGATCAGCGAAATCAATTTTGTGCGCTCGGTGGAATTTGCGTACGCACAACATTGGTACTGGTATCAACAGTCCCGCATTCTAACCTTGAATGGCACCGCGATCGTCTACCTCCCGCAAGAGTGGACGCTATCGCTGGGAGCCACCGGCGCGCGGAGTGCGTTTCGAGGGACCGGGACGGAGTGGCGGCCATCCGGAATGACACGTCTGGGATTTCCACTCGCAAATTGGGGCCAGCAGCGGCTTTCCGGAAGCGTATTCTTCGCCGCGGGCACCGAAGATTTCGCGCAAATAGAGCAGATCGGGAGATTCGCTTCGCAAACCTATGGCGCAGCATTGCGCTTCCAGCTAAGAGCCCGGCAGGACCTCCGAGGCTACGCCTCGTATCAGAAACGCACGCAGAACAGAACAGATACAAGTTTCGGATTGAGCTATGGAATCCATTTTTGAAAAGCTCTGGAGGCTAGGACCAGCAGCGTATGTGCTGAAGGCCATCGTCGCGGCGATCGCGGCGGATGGCCTGCTGTTGGGGTTTATTTTGCTTCGGCGGACGTACCGAAAGCGGTATTTCGCGAAGCGCGACGCACGCGTTTTCGAATTGCGTCAAAAGTGGGAAGCATTGATTTCAGGTGAGCTGCCGTTTGAAGCATGGCGTAAGAAATCTTTCGACCGGCGGATTGTCGAGACCATCGCGCTGGATGCATTCGAAGCCGCGGGTCCAGAAGAATCGGCACGATTACTGAAATTTCTGCGTGAAAGCGGGCTCATCGAGAAGCGCATCTTCGAAGCACGGCAACTCACCGGCTGGCGGCGGATGAAGGCGCTGGTGGCACTGGGGCGCACCCGCGCGCCGGAAGGCATTGCAGCACTCGCGGAGGGCCTGCGCGACGGCGATCTGGAAATAAGGCTAGCGGCGCTGCGCGGCTTGGGGAGGATGGCCTCTCCGCAAGCCGCGGAAGAAATCTTGGCATGGGTGGGCGAAAGAGGGCTGTCCGTGCCGGCGCTGCCGCTGCAGAGCGCTTTGATCCAGTGCTGCGCGGAACGTCCCCAGTTGCTTCTTCCTTATGTGCAGCATGCGGCAGGCCCATTGCGCGAGGTGCTTGGCCGGGTTCTCGGCGAAGTGGCTACTCCTTCGCTGGGATTGGATTTGTTGCAGTTCGTGGGAGACGATCTCGACGAATTGCGGGCCGCTGCGGCCCGTGCCATGTCCCACACGAAATCCGGCCTGGCCTTCGATCTCCTCAGTGAGCTGGCGCGGGATCCCATATGGTTTGTTCGGCTGCGCGCCATCGTAAGCTTGGGAAAATTCTCCGATCCGCGGGCCGTTCCGTCCTTGCTGCGTGGGCTAACGGATGCGAACCGGCTGGTGCGATTGCGGGCCGCGGAAGCGCTGGTGGACCTCAAGAAAGACATGGCCCCGATCTTTGAACGGGTCGTGGAGACAGGTGATCGCTACGGATTGCATGCCTACTTGACCGCCCTCGAGAATTCAAATTTGCGGGAAAAGCTCGACGAGGAGCTCGGAGCCAGCCCAAAAATCAGCGAGGAAGCAAGGGATCGTCTGAGGAAAGTGCTGCGTACCGCGACGCTGCTTCGAGAAGAGCCGGCGATGGGGGGGAGTATCCCGGAAAAAGCAGTGCCGCCGCTATGATTCGATTTCTGGACATCTCCAACCACACGCTCTTCTGGTATTACCTGGCCAGCAATCTATCCTACTTGATGATGTTGATTGTCGCGCTAAAGACGAGTGCAGCGCACCAGCGGAGGCTGGAAAGCCATCGTTTGCCGTGGATCAAAGAATCCCCGATGGCTCCGCCAATTAGCGTCATTGCGCCGGCGCATAACGAAGAGAACTCCATCCGCGTGGCGGTACGCAACCTCCTGGAGCTTGAATACCCGGAACTCGAGGTCATCGTCGTCAATGATGGATCAGAAGATGGCACCCTCAAGGAAATGCAGGAAGAATTCCACCTGCGGCCGGTCCGTGCCGTGTACATTCCGGTGGCCAAGAGTGCGCCGGTACGCGGATTATACCGGAGCGATACCGACGCCAGGCTGGTGGTCATTGACAAAGAACCAGGAGGCAGCAAGGCGGACGCGGTAAATGCCGGCTTGAATGCGGCGACCTCTCCCTACGTTTGCGTCGTAGATGCTGACTCGCTCCTGGAACGCGATGCGCTGCTGCGCATGATGGTCCCCATCCTGGCGGATCCGAAACGCGTCGTTGCGGTAGGCGGAATCATCCGCGTCCTAAACGGGTCGGAAATTGAAGGCGGACATTTGCGGCGTGTACGTTTGCCGCACAAGAGCATCGAAGTGATCCAGGTCATTGAGTATCTCCGGGCGTTCCTCATTGGCAGGGAGGCCTGGGCGCAGGGAAACATGCTGACGATTATTTCTGGAGCGTTTGGCATGTTTCGAACCGATCTGGTGCGCGCGGTTGGTGGCTACCGGTCTCGCGCGATCGGGGAAGATTTCGATCTGGTGGCGCGCCTGCACCGGCACCTGCTGGAAAAAGGGATCGACTATCAGATTCGCTTTGTTCCTGATCCCATGTGCTGGACGGAAGTTCCCTCCGACCTCAAGTCTCTTGGAAGACAGCGAGCGCGCTGGCAGAAGGGTTTGTTGGACGTGCTCTGGCCAAACCGGGATATGCTGTTCCGCCCGCGTTACGGCAGGATCGGCTGCTTTGCGCTCCCCTATCTGTGGCTTTTTGAGCTGTTCGCCCCGGTCGTGGAGGTCGTGGGGATCGCAACTATCATTCTCGCTGCTTGGCTGGGCGTGCTGAGCCGCGAATTTTTCCTGCAATTCCTCGTATTCGGGTATGCCTTTGCGACGGTGATCTCCATGGGCGCGGTTCTGCAGGAAGAGATCACCTACAAACGTTACAACGACTGGCAAGATGTAGCGCGGCTCGTCAGCTACTGCTTCTTCGAGCATTTTCCCTATCGGCAATTGCACATGATCTGGCGGCTGCAGGGTTTCTGGCAGTACCTGCGCGGCGACTTGGTCTGGAAGCCCATGAAGCGCAAAGGACTTCAATCCACACAAACTCCGTGAGACCGGCGCGCCGTTCTTGCGGCCGGGCGCGGGCCACGCGCTCGTTCCTGGGAGTCCGGAGGAAAACGAGCTCATGGCGCTAACCGGCGATCCAGCAGCTATGAACGGAGCATTCCCCATTCCCGCTAAGCCGGCAGGCCGCGACGGGCTTTGAGATCGGCGAGCAGGCGGTCAACCTCGGCGTCGCGGTCCAGACGCGTCAGCTTCTCTCCGACGTCGTCCGTCAGTAGCTCGACTTCGGCAGTAGCGACCGCTTCGGTGAGATGCACGCGGTCCTTGAGCCGGTCGAACGCGGCGCTGTTGGAATTGTCGCCCATGCCGGTTTGCGCGCGCGCCGCTTTGCCCAGGGCAATACCGCGCCGATGGCGCGCAAGGAGCAGATCGCGCTTGGACTTCGCTTCGTCGAGCTTTTGTTCGAGTTTCACGAGCGCCCCTTTCAGCGTTTCGACCTGCGCCTTCTGGTCGTCCACCTGTTCGCGGTAGCTTTGCGCCAGCCGCTGCGAGGTCTGGAAGCGGTCGAGCGCGGCGCGGGCTAGATCATCCTGGCTCTTGTCCACGGCGGTTTCTGCCTTGCGCATCCAGTCTTTCCCGAAGTCCTCGTTCTCGCGCCACTTTTTTTCAAGCATGTGCTGGTCGGCGATGGAAACCGCCACCTGCGTCTTGACCTGGAGATACTGGTTTTCCATGTCGAGAATCACCTGCTTGATCATCTTTTCAGGATCCTCCGCGCGATCGACCATGTCATTGATGTTCGCGCGAATCAGTGTGCTTACTCGTTCCAAAAGTCCCATGATGAATCTCCTTTCGAACTCCAAATGATCGAAACCACCCAAAACATTCGAGCCTCGAAACTGATCAGGGCAAGAGGTGCAGGCTCGAAATTCCCACGGCGAACTTCGCAAGACCCGGCAGTGAAGCAAGGTTCAACGCGACGGCCCTGCCAAGCGCATAGACCGTGCTTGCCCAAAAGTGGCGGAATATAAAACTGCATGCCACCACCACGAGAAGCCAAACGAAGAGAACTTTTTCTTTCATACTCATGGCCATCCCCCGAGACCATTGGGCTCCCGGGTGGGCTTTCACGGCCCCCCGGGGCGGAAGCGATCGTTACGCCTTCTTGATCGGCGCTTGTGGCTGCTCCGGCTTCGGCGCTTTGTCGCCGATCAGCCGAACTTTGCTGAGCAGTTCCGACATCTGCACGCCGGAGAGGGCCTCGAAGAGCGCGGGGACCTGCGCCGCGATCTTGGTGATGTCTCCGGTCAGTTTGTAGGCACCAGCGGCGTCGCCGTTGCCCGTGGAAACGATGGTCACCTTGTCCACCTTGCTGAGCGGCTCGCTGAGGGCCCGCACCACTTCCGGCAGTCCGGTGATGAGTTTGTCGAGCACGGCGGCCTGGTTGTACTCCTGGAAGGCCTCCGCCTTGACGTTCATGGCCTTGGCTTCGGCTTCGCCCTTCTTGAAGATGATCTCGGCTTCGGCTTCACCCTGCGCGCGAATGGCAGAGGCGCGCCCCTCGGCTTCGGTGATCAATCGTTGACGCTCGGCGCTGGCGAGTGTTTCGATGCGCTGGCGCTCGACTTCCGCCTGCTTCAGCACGGTGGCGATGAGTTCGCGTTCGCGGCGCTCGATTTCCGCGTCCTGCACTTTCACCTGGGCCTCGCGCTCGACTTGCTGCACTTTCACTGATTCGGCAACGACCTGTTGCTGCATCACGTTGGTCTCGATTTCGTAGGCTTTGTCGGCGGTCGCCTGGGCCTTTTTGGTCATTTCGAGGTAGCTGGCTTTCTTGAGGTCCAGATCGCGTTCGGCCTCAGCTTGCTTCGCCAGCGAAGCTGTTTCGGCGGCGACGCGCTCCTGGTCGGCCTGTGCCTTGGCGACCGCCGCCGCGCGCTGGGACTCAGCCCGCTTGATGGCGATGTCGCGATCGGCTTCTGCCGCGGCT
>WNFS01000596.1_pt1 | contig 30633 bp, 19 predicted proteins | sample 5400141 | NCBI WGS metagenome assembly WNFS01 (sample SAMN13153358, study PRJNA577476) | soil metagenome | isolation source: 60 cm saprolite under Madrone tree | place: USA:California | collected 2016-06-14
GCGATGGCGAGCGTGATCTCCCAATCGGCCTTGCGGGACTTCGACTGCATCACCTTGCGCACGCGCTGGATGCGCCGCTCCGCATTGGTGAAGGTGCCGTCCTTTTCGAGGAACGTGGAGCCGGGCAGGAAGATGTGGGCGTAGTTGGCGGTCTCGTTGAGGAACAGGTCCTGCACCACGACGCATTCCATCGCCGCGAGGCCCGCCGCCACATGCTTGGTGTCGGGGTCGGACTGCAGGATGTCCTCGCCCTGGATGTAGATGCCCTTGAACGAGCCATCGACGGCGGCGTCGAGCATATTGGGGATGCGCAGGCCGGGCTCCTTGTCGAGCGTCACGCCCCACAGCGCCTCGAACATCGCGCGGGTGGCGTCGCCGGAAATATGGCGGTAGCCCGAGAGTTCATGCGGGAACGAGCCCATGTCGCATGAGCCCTGGACGTTGTTCTGTCCGCGCAGCGGGTTCACGCCGACGCCGGGGCGTCCGATATTGCCGGTTGCCATCGCCAGATTGGCGATGGCCATCACGGTGGTCGAACCCTGGCTGTGCTCGGTGACGCCGAGGCCGTAGTAGATCGCGCCATTGCCGCCGGTCGCGTACAGGCGGGCGGCGGCGCGGATCGTCTCGGTCGCAACGCCGGAGATCTTCGCCACCGCCTCGGGGCTGTTGCGGGCGTCGGCGACGAAGTCCGCCCAATCCTGGAACTCGTCCCAGTCGCAGCGCCCGCGCACGAAGGCTTCGTTGACGAGGCCTTCGGTCACCACCACATGGGCGAGCGCGGTGAGGACCGCGACGTTGGTGCCGGGCAGCAGCGGCAGGTGATAGGCCGCCTCCACGTGCGGGGTGCGCACGAGATCGATGCGGCGCGGATCGATCACGATCAGCTTGGCCCCGTGGCGCAAGCGCTTCTTCAGGCGCGAGGCGAACACCGGGTGCGCGTCGGTCGGATTGGCGCCGATCAGGATCACGACGTCGGACTGCTCGACCGAATCGAAATCCTGGGTGCCGGCGGACGTTCCGAATGTGGTCGAGAGCCCGTAGCCGGTCGGCGAATGGCAGACCCGCGCGCAGGTATCGACGTTGTTGTTGCCGAAGCCGCCGCGGATCAGCTTCTGCACCAGGAAGGTCTCCTCGTTGGTGCAGCGCGACGACGTAATCCCGCCGATCGACCGGCATCCATACTTCTCCTGGATGCGCTTGAACTCCGATGCGGTGCGGCCGATCGCTTCGTCCCACGATACTTCGCGCCACGGATCGGTGATCCGCTCGCGGATCATGGGCTTAAGGATGCGCTCGCGGTGGGTGGTGTAACCCCAGGCGAAGCGGCCCTTGACGCACGAATGTCCGCGGTTCGCCTTGCCGTCCTTATAGGGCACCATGCGCACCACTTCGTCACCGCGCATCTCCGCCTTGAACGAGCAGCCGACGCCGCAATAAGCGCAGGTCGTCACCACGGAATGCTCGGGCTGGCCGATCCCAATGACCGATTTTTCGGTGAGCGTCGCGGTCGGGCACGCCTGCACGCAGGCGCCGCATGACACGCACTCCGACGCGAGGAACGCTTCCTCCATGCCGGGCGACACGACGGACTCAAAACCACGCCCCGCAATGGTCAGCGCGAAGGTCCCCTGTACCTCCTCGCAGGCGCGCACGCAGCGCGAACACACGATGCATTTTCCGGGGTCGTAGGTGAAATACGGGTTGGACTCGTCCTTGCCGGGGTTGGGATGCTTGCCGCCGTTGTAGCCGTAGCGCACATCGCGCAGGCCGACGGCCCCCGCCATATCCTGCAGCTCGCAGTCGCCGTTTGCCGCGCAGGTGAGGCAGTCGAGCGGGTGGTCGGAGATGTAAAGCTCCATGACGCCTTTGCGCAGGCGTTTCAATCGATCGGTCTGGGTGCGCACCGCCATCCCGGCGGCAACCGGGGTGGTGCACGACGCCGGTGTGCCGGCGCGCCCTTCGATCTCGACCAGGCAGAGGCGGCAGGAGCCGAACGCCTCGACCATGTCGGTGGCGCACAGCTTCGGAATTTGCGTTCCCATCTCCATGGCGGCGCGCATGATCGAGGTGCCATCCGGCACCGTCACCGCATGGCCGTCGATGGTCAGCGTGACGGTTTTCTCCGCCCGCGAGCGGGGCGTGCCATAGTCGATCTCGTGGACGAGCGACATGATGTTCTCCTCTATTCGGCGGCCACCCTCCCTAGAGAGGGGGCAGCGCCGAAATCCTCGGGAAAATGGGTGAGCGCGCTCATCACCGGATAGGGCGTGAAGCCGCCGAGCGCGCACAGCGAGCCGAACTTCATGGTGTGGCAGAGGTCTTCCAGGACCGTCACGTTCGCGGCCCGGTCATCGCCGCGGATGATGCGATCGATCGTCTCCACGCCGCGGGTCGAACCGATGCGGCACGGCGTGCACTTGCCGCAGGATTCGAGCGCGCAGAATTCCATCGCGAAGCGCGCCTGCCTCGCCATGTCGACGGTGTCGTCGAACACCACGATGCCGCCATGACCGATCAGGCCGTCACGGGCCGCGAACGCCTCGTAATCGAACGGCGTATCGAACAGCGCGCGGGGGAAATAGGCGCCGAGCGGTCCTCCGACCTGGACGGCGCGCACCGGCCGCCCGCTCGCCGTGCCGCCGCCGATGTCGTCGACGAGTTCGCCGAGCGTGACGCCGAAAGGGGTCTCGAACAGGCCGCCATGCTTGACGTTGCCGGCAAGCTGAATCGGCATCGTTCCGCGCGAGCGCCCCATGCCGAAATCGCGATAACGCGCCGCGCCCTCTGCCAGCACGATCGGCACCGATGCCAGGGAAAGCACGTTGTTGATGACGGTCGGCCGGCCGAACAGGCCCTTGTGGGCCGGCAACGGGGGCTTCGCCCGCACGATGCCGCGCCGGCCTTCGATGCTTTCAAGGAGCGAGGTCTCCTCGCCGCAAACATAGGCCCCGGCGCCCGGGCGCACCTCGATGTCGAACCCATAGGGCGAGCCGGCGAGGCGGGAGCCCAGCACGCGCTCGCGCCGCGCGGCCGCGAGCGCAGCTTCCATTGTCTTAATCGCGTGCGGATATTCCGAGCGGATATAGACGTATCCCTTGGTGGCGCCGACCGCGATGCCGGCGATGGTCATCCCCTCGATCAGAACAAAGGGATCACCCTCCATGATCATGCGGTCCGCGAAGGTCCCGCTGTCACCTTCGTCGGCATTGCAGACGATGTACTTCTGCGCCGCCGTGGTCTGCGCCACGGTGCGCCATTTGATGCCGGTCGGAAAACCGGCGCCGCCACGTCCGCGCAGGCCCGACTGCACCACCTCTTCGATGATGGCGTCCGGCCCGAGCGACAGTGCGCGCTCCAGGGCGCGGAAGCCGCCATGGGCCCGGTCGTCGGCAATCGAGAGCGGATCAATGATCCCGCAGCGCGCGAAGGTCAGCCGCGTCTGGCGTTTCAGCCACGGAATATCATCGACGACACCGTGCTTGAGCGGATGCGCTCCGCTTTGCGTGAGCGCGGCATCGAGCAAGCCTGCGGCATCGGCGGCAGTGACGGGGCCATAGCCCACACGCCCCGCGGGGGTCGCGATCTCGAGGAGGGGCTCCAGCCAGTAGAGGCCGCGGGAGCCGGTTCGCACAATCTCAAGCGCAATGTTGCGGTCCGTCGCCGCCTGCCGCAACGCGCTCGCGACCTCATCCGCTCCGACCGCCAGCGCACCCGCATCGCCGGGAATGAAAACGCGAAGGCGCCTTTCCGGGACCGCGGGCGTCCCGCCCGCTCTTTCGTGTCCGGGCGGGACGCCCGCGGTCCCAGCGAGGGGAGGGTGCGCCAGCGCCGCGTCGAGGCGCGCTTGGTCGAGCCGGCCGACGACACGTCCGTCGATCATCGCCGCCGGCGCGGTGGCGCAGAGCCCCAGGCAGTAGATCGGCTCAAGCGTGACGCTGCCGTCCGGCGCAGTCGTGCCCATGGCGACGCCAAGCCGCGCTTGCGCGCGCTCTGCCACCGCGTCGCCGCCGGCCGCCTGGCAGGCTTCGGCGCGACAGAGCCTGAGGATGCGGCGGCCCGCCGGTTCGCGGCGAAAGTCATGATAGAAGGTGACGACGCCGTGCACTTCGGCGCGCGACAGATTGAGCGCCTCCGCGACCAACGCGACCGCCGCCTCGGGCACGCAGCCGAACGCTTCCTGCAACGCCTGCAGGACCGGCAACAGCGGGCCGTCCGTGCCAGAATGCTGCGAAATGATCTCGCTCGCGCGTTCCGGGCTCCACCATTCGTAAGCGGGCATTTGGTTTGCTTGATCTCGAACTGCTTGGGCCCAGACTGGCCACACCGGCCCAAACTTGGCGATATTATTTTCGTCGATCAATACGTCAGGCGGAATGAGGCGATCGGATAAGCTGATTGAAATTGATTAGAAATTTGGATCGCTCGATTACGAATTCTGTTTAGAGCCCCGCCCAAAAGCAGGTGAATCACTCGGGTGTCATGCCCCGCGAAAGCGGGGCATCCAGTAAACCACCGCGTAAGGGGCTTTACCCCAATCGAAGTCACATGGTTACTGGACGCCGCTTTCGAGCGTGTGAAGAAATTGTAAGCCCTCATCCTGAGGAGGCGCCCTCTTGGGCGGCCGTCTCGAAGGATGGCAACAGGCACTGCTGAGCCAGTGGCCATCCTTCGAGACGCGCCGCTAAGAAGCGGCGCTCCTAGTACGAAAGTGAAAACAAAATTCCCGCCGGGCAGCACCATGGAGAATAGACTTTCATCCGCAGTGGTCGGCCCCGCCGGTGGGCAACTCAGGATGATTGTCATGCGCGGGCTTGAGCGCGCATCTATCTGGAATGCGCATGCCGAGAGGGTGCAGCTTGCTGGAGTTTCGCGATAGACGGAGAGTGTTGCCAACGTGGTTGCGGCAGTCTGCAGCGAGGGGTCAGGCGACGGTACATTTAATCACCTGAACTGCGCACAAACGCGTCGATGATGACATCCGCGGCCATGATGTCCTGGTTGCTTGGCCCGAGTATCCGCGGCAACAGCGCGCGCCTGCCAGGTAATGCATGGCCGCCGCCTTCGACACGGTAGAGCGTGATCGAGGTGGCGGGCCTGCAATCGTGCCAGCTGATCCGTGTTACCGCCGTGCCGTCCGACCCGCCCCGGGCCGGCAGCGCTCGTTGAACCGGCGAGCCGCATCCATCGAGCCGCGCGAAGAAGTCGACGGTGCGCTCAACGCTCCAGACCCTGCCCCGCCCGCCGCGAAGACCGACCTCCCCGCCGTCATATGGGACCATCGGATCGGCCGTACCGTTGACCATCACCACCGGCATGGGTGGCGGCGCGCAGGGTTCAATGCCGGCCGGCATATTGGCGATCACGGTGCCGACGCCAGCGAACAGGTCTCCCGCCTTGCAGACCAGCGTGAAGCTCATCATGCCGCCATTGGAGATGCCTGCGAGATAGACCCTGCGTGGATCGGCAACTCCGTCGGCGACCAGACGATGCACCAGTTCGCGGATGAAGCCCACATCATCCGGACCGTCAGGTCCGCCGGCACGGCCGTCGTGCCATTGTCTGTTGATGCCGTCGGGAAACACTGCGGTAAAGCCGTGGCGCGCGGCGGCCTCCGAAAAACCGGTGGTCGAAGCAGTCCCGGTCCCGGTTCCGAGCGCCCCGTGAAGCACGATCACCGTCGGACGCGGTCCAGAACCGGCCCTCAGCGCGAGAGCATGCCGCGGCCCGTCCGGCGTCGGGATCACAAGATCCGTGCGGCCTTGGGCGTGGGCCGCAGTCGCCGTCAAGGAGAGTGCCACCAGCGTCAATGCGGCTAGAAAAGAGCAAGCGTACTTCATCGCAGTCTCCGTCCGCAGAGCGGTTGCCATCATTCTCCAGTTGCGAGGATGGATGGCAAGTGAGCAGGCGAGGGTGACCTCACATCATAGCGACGTTCTCGGAATGGGCGAATCTGGCCCTCAAAGAGACATGGGTGACGAGACCGAGGAGATCGCGCGACGCTTGCAAACAGTTATTTCTATCGATATTTCATTGGTCCACACGGCTGCGTGACCGCCCCGCGGTGCCAGCAGTCCCCGTTTTCGGCACGGGCCGGAATTGGATGTTTGCTTAATTGCGCTTCTTGTTTCTTGCTGAAACAACATTTTCATTTGTTGGGGAGAGAACCATGCCGACAACCATGTCTTGGCCAGAAGCCGTAGGCCAGATTGCGGGCCAACGCACCAAGGCGGAAACCTGCGTGGCGCTCATGAAACGGTATGGCAACGACGCGCAGATCGCGCGTGGCCAGCTCACCTATGCGGACGCGAAGGCAGACTTCGATGCCGTAATAGCTGGACTGATTGCGGCCCTCTCCGCGGGACAGACACCCGCGAGCCTGCCAAGCCTGCAAGCCAAACTGACCAGCGGTGTTTCCGCTCTGCTCGAATTTGGCAACATGGTCAGCGATCTACTTCCCGACACGCCCGGACAAAAGGACATCATGGGCGAGCTGGCCAAGATAATCCCGATCGAGCCGCTGCTTAAAATGCTGTCGGAGGGGGTGTCCGCTCTCTACAGCAACCATCGCAACGACGACACGGTGACACGCCGCACCATCCAGACCCAGCTGGAGGCCGCAAGATGGTCGACATTTTCCGAGGTCAAGGCGGCCCAGTAGCGTGGGCTTTGTAGGCGACGGCGATGCTCTACGATCATCCGGTGCTGGTTATTGATCCCGGCAGGCACACTGCTCCGATCAGAGACATCGCCGTGGACGCGGCAGGTCAGATTGCCGTCAGTGGTTCTTGGGACAGGACGGTGCGGGTGTGGTCATTGACCGACGGCAAATTGCTGCGGACCATCCGCATGCCGGCGGGGCCGGGAGATATAGGAAAAATCTACGTGGTCGCGTTGAGCCCCGACGGCGCTCTCGTCGCTGCGGCCGGGTGGACGGGGTGGACGATCACCACACCCGAGGAGTCAATCTATGTGTTCGAGACGCTCACCAGCAATCTGGCCGCTCGGATTGCGGGACTTCCTAACGTCACTACGAGCCTCGCCTTCTCGCCGGACGGCCGCTACCTGGCGGCAGGGCTGGGCGGCAACGGTCTGCGCGTCTATGACCGGAACCGGCAGTGGAGCGAGGTTTTCCGCGACAACGACTATGGCGGCCAAATCAACGGTGTCACCTTCGCCGCGGATGGTTGGCTGGCCGCTACGAGCTACGACGGCAAGGTGCGGCTGTATGACCGCGCCTTCAGGCTGGCTGTCTCACCGAGGAAGGTGACCGGCGGGGAGCAACCTCACAGGATCGCCTTCAGCCCCGACGGCGCCTTGCTGGCAGTCGGCTACGAAGATGCACCAACGGTTGACCTCCTCGACGGACATTCGCTGGTGCCGTTACCGGGGCCGAACGTCGACGGCTTGCGCAATGGCTCCCTGCTAATTGTCACCTGGTCAAAGGACGGCAGGACCCTCTACGCGGGTGGGAGCTACGCGGAGGGAGACAGCAGCCCTGTTCTAGCTTGGGCCAATGCGGGCCGAGGCGAGCGCGGGACTTTGCCAGCCGGAAGCGACACAGTCCAGGGCCTGGCGGCACTGCCGTATGGTCGGCTCTTGGTGGCGACGGCAGACCCGTTGCTGGAGCTATTGGAGCCTGACGGCCGACCTTGCTGGGCGCACCCCTCGCCCAAGGCAGACTTTCGAAATCAACACGACAAACTATCGGTGTCAGCAGACGGCACCATTGTCGATTTTGGCTTCGAGCAGTGGGGCAAGTCACCGCTTCGCTTCGATCTGCGCGCGCGCAAGCTTGGTGGCGATCCACCGGCCGATCAGCAGGCGGTGCCGGCGAAGCAAGCCGGGCTGGCCGTCGAGGGATGGCGTAATGGGTTGTCCCCGACCCTCGACGGCAAGCCAATCAAGCTACAACAGTACGAAACCTCACGAAGCCTGGCGGTCCACCCGGACGGGGGTCGATTCGTGCTTGGAACCGAGTGGTTTCTGCGAGCGATTGACGCGAAGGGCGAGCAGCTCTGGACCCGTGACCCACCGGCCATCGTGTGGGCGGCCAACATCAGCAGCGACGGCCGATTGGTGGTGGCGGCCTATGGCGACGGCACAATCCGCTGGCACCGTATGGACGATGGCCGTGAACTTTTGGCTCTGTATGTGCTCGCGGACAAGCAGAACTGGGTCGCCTGGACACCTGAGGGCTTCTACGGCGCCACCGCCGGCGCCTTCGGCGTGCTGCATTGGCATGTGAACCGAGGCTTCGATGCCGCAGCCGACGCGGTGCCTGTCAACATGATCCCGAGATTGCGGCGGCCTGGTGCGCTGGTGTTGGTGCTTCAAGAGCTGGAAACCGCGCGGGCGCTGGGCATTGCCGACATGAAAGCCGCCCGCCGAGACGTGCAGATCGTCACCAGATCAACGAAGGCGCCCGGCGCCCGGCTGCACGTGCTGACCATCGGCGTCAGCGACTATGGCGATAAGGCAAGGAACCTGACGCTGAAATTTGCTCATCGGGATGCGCAGGACGTGGCAAGCGCCCTTCTCAACACCCAAGAGGGCGGTCTCTATGCCGAGGTCAAGCCGATGTTTCTGCACGACAGCGCGGCGGACAAGGCTGGAATCTTCGAGGCGCTCGCCGCAATGGAGCGCAATATGACGGGCAACGCCGGCCAAGACTTGGCGGTGGTCATGTTCTCCGGTCACGGAACTATGATCGATAACCAGTTCTATCTTGTGCCATACGGCGCCGACAGCAGCGCAATCGCCCGTCTCAAGGCCTCCGCAATCCCGGCAGCGGAATTCAAAAGCGAAATCGAAAAGCTCGCCCAGCATGGGCGGGTCCTGGTTTTGCTCGACGCCTGCCGCTCGGCGGGACTTATTGGCAAGCCCTCAAACACGTGGCCAGCCGCCGATGCGCTAAGATTATTAATGGCTGCCGGCAATGTGACGGTGCTTACGTCCTCGAAGGCGGACAAAATCTCGCGCGAGGACGAAAAATGGGGACATGGTGCGTTCACCAAGGTATTGCTCGATGCATTCTCTGCCGACGACATCGATACCGATCGTAACGGCGTGATCTCGATGAGCGATTTCACCGCCTATATGGAGAAGCACCTGACACAGCTGACCGACGGTGACCAGCAGCTCGGGATCGATCAGCGTTTCCAGGGTGATATCTTCGTTGCAGGATTGTGACAGCGGAGCGGATTGACGCTCATCGCCGCGCTAAGCTTTGGCGGGCCGGTTGCGACGGCCCATTAAACACGATCGCGAGCTGCTTCGCTTCGACCACGAGCGCCTTGATCAGCGGCGTCGTCGGATCGCGATCGGGAATGACAAGACCGATCGCTTGCGTAGCGGCCGGCTCGATGATCGGAATCGAACGCACGCTTTCTGTCAGGCCGAGCGTCTCGGCAAGCTTTGCCGGCATGATGCTCGCCCACTTGCCGGTGCGCACGTGTGCAAACAAGACGATCATGGAGTTGGATTCCAGCGTCGGCGACGGCTCGGCGCCCGCCGAACGCAGCAATCGATCGATGATCCGCCGGTTCTGCATGTCGGGTGTCAGCAGGCACAGGGGCACTTTGCCGACCTCCGCCCAAGTCACGTGCTCGCGGTTTCCAAGTTCCCCCGATGACGAGGTGAGAAGCCGGTATTCCTCATGGTAGAGCGGGATCGTGTTCACATGTCCCAGCGGTTCGTTGTCGACGTAAGTAAGCCCGGCATCGACCTCCAGGTTTTCCAGCATGCTCAGCACCTGGATCGAGTTCCGGGATACGATCGTGAAGCGCACGTTGGGATGTTTGGCGCGATAAGGTGTGGTGAGCATCGCCGTCATTGCGAGCGCGGTCGGAATTGCGGCAATTTGCACATGGCCGGCGAGGCCGCGCTTGAGCGCGTCGACCTCCTGTCGCATGGCGCGCGTATCGGCGACGATACGTCGCGCCCACTCGAGCACGCGTTCGCCTTCGGTCGTGAAGCCGCGGAACCGCGATCCGCGTTGCACCAGCAGCACCCCGAACGTGTCCTCAAGTTGCTTGATGCCGGCCGACAATGTGGGTTGGCTGACGTTGCACGTCTCGGCCGCGCGCCCGAAATGCTGCTCGCGTGCAAGCGCAATCACAAATTCAAGCTTGTCGATCATGGTTCACATCAGGCTCCAGGCCGCCGGCGGTCTTAAGCTATCGTCGGTAGTCGAGCTGTGCGAGTCGGATCAAGATCAAGTGGCGGATCACGGCCAGATCGATAGGTGGTAGAGATAGCCCGATTTGGAATCCTGATGAACGGCGATCTGCCTTTTCGAGGATCTGCCTTTCGAGGTTTGCGATGACAAACTGCGACACCCAACAAAGCCGGACAAGCATCCTTGCTGCTGCCGGGTTTTCCGTTGACGGCGCGACCGCGTGGAACGATGCCGCGCCCGACGGAACAACGACGTTTTCGTCGGATCGCCACGCCTATTCGGATTTCTGGCTCAAGTCAGCCCGATTGATCGCGCAGTTGCCAACCGCGGCACAGCGGAACGAACCGGAGCGCGCCGCCGCCACTGTGATTGATGAAACCGCCCGCCGGGCACGCACGCGGTTTCTGCATGCTCACGTCGAGGCCGTCTATGACGTCCTGACCGACCGACGATCCTGCGGCGTGCGCGTCCCGCAACTGGTCGCCGCCGCCGCGGCCGTCGTGCCGGGTCTTGTACCGAGCCCGCAAGACATCGCCGCCGAAGACGGACGCCTTCAGCGCGACCGCAGCGGCGCCGAAATCGACCAGGGCCTGTTCGTTTCGGCAGTTCTGGCCAACCGGCGAACAGGCACGCACCTCTGCCACGCCATGCTGGCGCCGCGACCGGAAGCCATCGGTCTGGCGGGCCAATTTCGTCGCGACGGCATCGTCAAGCTTCCCGGCGCGGTCGTTAGCCGGCATGGCCTCGCCTGCGTCGTGACCTACGCCAATCAGCGATTTCTCAATGCGGAAGATCAGGGCACGCTCGATGCCATGGAAATCTGCGTCGACCTGGCGCTGCGCGATGAAGATTCGGCAATAGTCGTGCTGCGCGGCGGGCCGGTGGAGCATCCAAAATACCACGGCCGGCGCGTCTTCGGCGCCGGCATCAATCTGACGCACCTCTATCACGGCCGCATCCCGTTCATCTGGTATCTGCAGCGCGATCTCGGCTACGTGAACAAAATCTACCGCGGGCTTGCCAAGGCGGACGACTCGCTGTGCGATGAATATGGCGGCGGCACCATCGAGAAACCATGGATCGCGGCCGTCGAGGGATTTGCCATCGGCGGTCACTGCCAGGTTCTTCTGGTTTGCGACTACGTGATCGCCGAAAACGACGCCTATCTGCTGCTGCCGGCCCGCAAAGAGGGCATCATACCGGGAGCGGCCAATCTCAGGCTGCCGCGCTTCACCGGCGACCGCATCGCCCGGCGGGCGATTCAGCTGGAGGAGCGCATCGCCTGCAACAGTGCGGCGGGACGACTGGTCTGTGACGAAACCGTCGCCGCCGGTACGATGGACGACGCGATCGAGCGTACAATTTCCGGGTGGAGCAGCTCCGGCGCCGTGAGCGCCGTGGGCAACCGGCGCGCCTTGCGCATCGCGGAGGAGCCGCTGGACACGTTTCGCAGCTACATGGCCGTGTATGCCCGCGAGCAAGCCTATTGTCATTTCAGTCCGGCGCTGATCCGCAATCTCGAACAATATTGGAATGCTCACAACCGGAAGCCTTAGTTTATGAGCTCGATTTGTGAAATCGATCATATGCCTAAGGCTATGCTGCCGGGTGAGCGGGCAGGGGGCGACCTCCGGCGACACCGCGCGGTACTGCCGCACGCGGGCAACCGCATCGGAGCTACTGAGTTTCACACTCAAAGGCTGGGGTGCGTGTCCAGACACTGGAATGAGCACCATGATAGGCAAAATGATAGTCGGATTGGCCGCGGTAGCAATTGTCTCGGTCGCAACAACGATGAGTGCATCCGCTCAACAAAAAAAGATCACAGTCGCGATACCAAAGCAGGTGTGCGAGATGTTGAACGTGGATACTCAGAATTGGGGGCGGCAAACAGTGCAACTGTGCGGACCTCCCGGTGGAGCTCGTGGCCAAGCCACCATTAAACCGCGGATGAATAAAAGCCGATAACTCGCTGTGGCCGAGACCATTTGTGTGCCCTGCTGAGCGAGCGGCAACGATGTAACCCAGCCTCGTCCTGAGGAGCGCGCTCCTGAGCTTGTCGAAGGATGCGCGCGTCTCGAAGGACAGCCACAGGCGAGATCGTGCCCGCGGCCATCCTTCGTCCTTCGAGAGCCTCAGGACGGCCGCGCAAAGAGCGCGGCCTCCTCAGGATGAGGTCCGAGGGTTTGATGCCCAAGGCCGTCCGGCACGCCCCGCGATGATGGCGATTACTTCTCCGGCAACGGAATGAACTCGACGTCGTCGCCCGGCACCTTGCCGAAATGGCCGGCCGCCCATTCGGCTTTGGCCTGCTCGATCCGTTCCTTGCGCGAGGAGACGAAGTTCCACCAGATGTGCCGCGGCCCGTCCATGGCGGCGCCGCCCAGGATCATCAGGTGCGCGTCGGTGACGGCGGTGAGCATAATGGGGTCACCCGGGCGGAACACCAACAGGCGGTCGCGTTCGAACCGGTCGCCGCCAATATCGATCGCGCCGTCGATCACGTAAATCGCGCGCTCCTCGTGACCGGCGTCGAGCGGCAGCGCGCGCCCGGCCCGCAGCGTTGCGTCGGCAAACACGGTTTCGGAGGCGGTAGCAACCGGCGAGCGCGCGCCATAAAGCGAGCCCACGACGACGCGCACGGACGTATCGCCGTCGCGCACGACCGGGAATTCCTCGACGCCGTGATGCGCGAAGGCAGGCGCCGTCTCCTCCTGTGCGGCCGGCAAGGCGACCCAGCATTGCAGTCCGTGCAGATCGTCGCCGCTGGCGCGGCGTTCGGGCCCGGTGCGCTCGGAATGCACGATGCCGCGGCCGGCCGTCATCCAGTTGATCTCGCCGGGACGGATCGCGATTGTCGTGCCGAGGCTGTCGCGGTGCATGATCTCGCCATCGAACAGATAGGTCAGCGTGGCGAGCCCGATATGCGGATGCGGGCGCACGTCAATGCCGGCGCCGGAGCGGAAGTGAGCCGGCCCGAAGTGATCGAAGAAGATGAACGGACCGACCATGCGCGATTGCGCCGACGGCAGGGCGCGGTGCACGGTGAAATCGCCTAGATCGACCGAGCGCGGCACGATCACCTGTGCGATGGCCTCTGATTGGACGGCGTTCCCGGGATCGGGGTCCTGACCGCGGAAGAAACTCATGGGGTATCTCCTCAAGTGACGTCGCCGCGTATCATCGCCTCCGGCATGCGACTTGAGCAATGTCGCACATCGGGGGTCGCGCGCCACATAGTCGTGCCATATCATGCGTCCCGATAATATTCGAATTTCAGGAGCAGACGTGCCATGACCGCGATCGACGCAGCGGCAGCTCGGCGGACGGCCCTGTCCGTGCCTGGGCTTCCGTGCGATGCCGAAGGCCCGGTATTTCGCGAGCCGTGGGAGGCGCAGGCGTTTGCGATTGTCGTGGCGCTCCATCAGCGCGGGCTGTTCGGCTGGGACGAGTGGGCCGCGATGCTGGGCGAGGAAATCAAGGCGGCGCAGCGGGCGGGCCCCCCTCCCTACCCTCCCCCGTATGCGGGGGAGGGTAGGGAGGGGGGCGAGACCTACTATCGTCACTGGCTCGCGGCGCTTGAACGCATGGTCGCCCGCAAGGGTATTGCCGACCGCGCGGCGCTTGCGCGCTATCGCGACGCCTGGCAGCGCGCCGCGGATCGCACGGCGCATGGCGTGCCGATCGCGCTTACGGCAGGAGATTTCGCAGCCGATTGACGGTGCTCGTAAAGAGCGTGCCGACGGACGATTCGTCCTGCGTCCTTCGCACCCTGACCCGCGGTCCCGCATCTGGTCCGGCCGCGATCTCAGGGCGGCGCTTTACTTCCTTACGCGCGATCACCATCGCCCAGTAGGTCTTGTACCGGGTGTTTTCGTTGTGGGCGACCGCAACGCCGACGATGTCGGCATCGGGCCGCAGCAGGTTCGTGTTGTGGCCCGGAGAGGCTTTCCAGATGCGCAACGTATCGGCCCAGGTCTTGGTGCCGGCCGCAATGTTTTCCGCCGCCGAAGCCATGTTGGTGCCGGCGATCCGGCTTGCGAACGAGCCCGCCACATCGTGATCCATGATGCCGCTGCTCGCCATCGCCTGCGCTTGCCGCACCGCCACCGCGGTCAATCTGGCGTCGGTCTTGACCGCCGGCAGCCCGTGCTCGCGCCGGTACTGCGAGATCATGGCCGAGATATCCTCGGCGCGTGCGGATGACCCCGCAATCATCAATCCCAGCAGGAAACAGATGAGTTTCATTGGCGACTCCCAGCCCGTGAGGGGTAGGGATTATCGCCATCGCGGCGGCATGGCAATCGTCAGATCGGTGCGATTAGGACGGTCCCATTAGCATCCACCGTACTGTCATCGCCCTCCCCGACTTGATCGGGGGATTGACCGGGCGATCCAGTAACCCCTGCATTTCGCTCTAATCGCCAAGCTTGGGGTTACTGGATGCCCCGCTTGAAGCGGGGCATAACACCCTGGACCCGGTGGCTATTGCGCCCGACGCGGGCTGGCCCGCCGTCGCAAGACCGCATAAGCTTCCAAACGATCGGCTGCGGGACACCTGGGGAGGGTCGGGGAGGGCTCAGACACAACGGGAGGATGCGATGAATGCAGGCAAGACATTGGCCGCCGCGTGCCTGGTTGCGGGCTTGGGTCTCGGCGCCGCCGGATCGCTGCCGCAAGCAGCGGCGGTGGCGGCCGAGCTCGTCGTCCTGACCAACCAGGGCGCGACACCCGGGGTGCGCGAGCTCGCGGCCGCATTCGAGCGCGCGAGCGGGCACAAGGTCACGGTCATCCAGGAGGACGGCGCCGCACTCGAGCGGCGGTTGAATTCCAATGGGCCCGCCGATCTCATCACCAGCAATCCCGCCCCGATCGAGGAGCTGATGCGGAAGGGCAAGGTCGTGGCCGGCACCGCGACGCCGTTTGTGCTGGCGGGACTTGGCCTGTCGGTGCGGGCCGGCGCGGCAAAGCCGGACATCAGCACGGTTGCGGCCTACAAGGCGGCCTTGCTGGCGGCAAAGTCCATCGGCTATTCGCGCGGCTGCAGCGGCACCCACGCGGCGGAGGGGATCGCGGAGCTCGGCCTTGCCGAAACCTTGAAGGGGAAGACGGTGTTCACGGGCGGCGGGCCGGTCGTTGAATATCTGGCGCGAGGCGATTTCGAGATCGGCATTCAGCAGACCAATATCATGGTGGGAGCACCGGGAACGGAGTATGTCGGCGCGCTGCCTGGATTCCTGAACAAGCCTTGCCCGTCGAGCGTTGCCGTGATGGCGGCTTCGAAGGCGCCGGATGCGGCGCGTGCGATGATTAAATTCATGACATCGTCCGAGGCCGCGCCGCTGCTCCGCAAGACTTATGTAGAACCAGTGCAGCCTTGAGTCCGTTTGTGCAGGACTGTAGGTGTCAATGTGTCAAGTTTGGCGACGAATACTCAACGGCCCTCATCCTGAGTTGCCCACCGGCGGGGCCGACCACTGCGGATGAAAGTCTATTCTCCATGGTGCTGCCCGGCGGGAATTTTGTTTTCACTTTCGTACTAGGAGGCCGCGCTCTTGCGCGGCCGTCTCGAAGGATGGACCTAGGCACTGACTCGTTCCGTCCTTCGAGACGCATCGCTGCGCGATGCTCCTCAGGATGAGGCCGGGGTTTGGTCCCCGCCGCAACATGTCTCGTCGGTCTGAGGCTACTGCCTCGCTAGAACCAACATCCGGAGGATGCCCGTGAAATCCGCTGCCAACGCCATGATGCTCAGCCTCGTCGTCGCGCTCGCCACCTGGAACGCGGCTCCCGCCCGCGCCGCCGACATCACCATCTTCCTCAACCAGGCCACCGCATCGGGGGTGCGCGAGCTTGCGGCCGGCTTCGAGAAGGCGACCGGGCATACGGTCGACGTGAGCTTCCAGGCAGTAGGGCCGGCTCTGAACCAGAAGATCGTCTCCGGCGCGCCCGGGGATTTGGTCTCGCTTGGCCTCGACCAGTTCGATGATTACATCAAGCAGGGCAAAGTCGTGGCCGGCAGCGTGGTCGAATACGCGCGCGTCGGCAACGGCGTCGCCGTCAAGGCCGGCGCGCCCAGGCCCGACATCAGCACGGCGGAAGCCTTCAAGCGCGCGATGCTCGATGCCAAGTCGATCGGCCACACTAATGCCGGAACCGGCCCGTTCAACACGGCCCTGTTCCGGAGGCTCGGCATCTACGATCAGATCAAGGACAAGGTCAAAATCATCCAGGGCCGCCTGGTCGCCGAGGCCGTTGCCGCCGGCGACGTCGAGATCGGCATCCAGCAAACCAATGTCATCCAACCCGTCGCCGGAAGTGAGTATCTTGGTCCGTTACCTGCCGAACTGATGGAATACGCCCGCGTCGGCGTTGGTCTTCTCGCGGTATCCCTACAACAGGAGGTCGCGAACGCCTTCGTCAAGTTCATGGCCGACCCAGCAAACGCGGCGCTGCTGCGCAAGGGCGCCATGGAACCGCCGGCGCGCTGATCCGCGTTAAAGGAGCTGAGATGTCCGAATGCATTCACTGTGAGATTCACGACTTGCTGGAGAGCCACCTGGAAAGCGAAGACGCCAATATCGCCGAGATCGCCGCTAAGGTGACCGAGGTGCTAGCCGACCTCATCCTCATGGTCCCGCCCGCCGACCGGGGCATGCTGATCGCCGATATCCTGGCGAATCTGGGTCAATTCGTGTTGGAAAAAAACGAAGAGGCGACCGAGCAGGCCGGGTCCGGTCCGCGCCGGTTGGGGCATTGATCCATGCCCGGGACGAGCCCCGGTCGCCATTTTTCGCCGACCGTGAGCTCCTCAATAATTAAGGTCATGCCTGCGCTCGCGGCGGGCATCAACATCGCCAGCTGTAGGGGCGACCCTTGTGGTCGCCCGGTTTTGAGCACCGCGTGCCCCCGATCTGATTGGTAAAACGCCTTATGGCAGGACCTTCTCCGGGTTCTCGTCGTGCACCGGGAACAGGGCGACCACAAGGGTCGCCCCTACATCACCGTTACGTTGGCTGCGATAAGTCATGAATCGATCTTATTGAGTGTGAGCTGCCTCACACCCAAGAGATGGATTCGATGCGAAAATTGTGGCATCGCGAAAATATTGCCTATCGGGCACGACCCGATCATTCGCAGCGAAGGGGGAGGACTTAATGTCACGCGTCATCGACATCGTGCGCGAGGTCGCGCCTCGTGGCAAACCGGATTACGTCGCGGCTTTCGAGCACGGAGACGAGCTCATGAAGCAGCACGAGATCAACACTCCAGGTCGCCTGGCGCATTTTCTGGCGCAGGTGATGCATGAATGCGATGGGTTGAGAATCGACTGGGAGAATATGAATTACAGCGCCGGCCGGCTCTTGGAAGTCTTCGGCGTGGGCAAGCATTCAGCCGCGGTGACGGAAGAAGAGGCCGGTGAACTGGCGCACAAGCCGGCCGCGATTGCGGAGCGCGTATACGGTCTCGGTAATCCCAGGAAGGCCAGGGAACTTGGCAATACGAGTTCTGGCGACGGGTTTCGCTATCGCGGCGGCGGCCTCCTGCAAACCACCGGCCGCGGAAGCTACTGCGAGATCGGCAAGACGTGCGGCGTTGACTTCGAGAAGCAGCCCGAACTGCTGCTGTCGGCCGAACATGCGCTCAAGCCGGCTCTGGCAGAATGGACAAGCGAGAACCTGAATGCGTTCGCCGACAACGATGATTTCCTGGCGATCTCAAAAGCGATCAATATCGGAAACCCCCGAGCGACAGGCACGCCGAACGGGTTGTCGAGCCGCGCGGAGTGGCTGGCTCGCATCAGGCCGCTGATCCACGTGGTGGAATTCAAGATCGACGACGTGGTCTCGGTCGCCGACACAACGAACAAAAAGCCTGCCCCTGTCGTGGTGTCGCCGCCCTCCGGCACGGCTTCCGGCGGGCTCGCGGCGGAGCTCGGTGACCGGGTCCTGAAACAGGGCGACGAGGGCGACCTTGTGCGCGCGATGCAGCAGGCGCTGGCCAAGCTCGGCTATCCGTTGCAGGGCACCGGGCATTTTGGCGGCAGGACCGATGCGGCCGTGACCGATTTTCAGCAACGCCATCAGCTTGAGGTGGACGGGATTGTCGGGCCCAAAACGGCGCGGGCGATCGATCAGGCCGTCGGCGGCGAGGCTCCGCCCACGCCGTCAGATCGGCCCCTGTGGGTCGTGGAAGGCATGAAGTGGATTGGCACGACGGAAGCGCAAGGCGCGGCCGACAATCCGGTTATTCTCGAGTGGGCTCAGGAAGAAGGCGGCGAAATCGCCACGGATTACAAGCACGATTCGATTCCATGGTGTTCGCTCTACGCCAACATGATCCTCAAGAAGGTTGGCCTTAAGGGAACCGAGACGCTGTGGGCGCTCGATTGGAACGAGTGGGGCGTGAAACTCGAGGGTCCGGCAGTCGGGGCCTTCGCTCCAATGAAACGCATAACCCCGGAGGGCACAGTCGCGGGCCATATCGTCGTCGTTGTCGGCCGCGACAAGTCCGGCTCCTTGCTCGGCCTGGGCGGCAATCAGGACGATGCGGTGAACATCCGCAGTGTGCCCCTGGCGCGCCCGCTGAGCTTCCGGTGGCCTATTGGCGTGGGTTTGCCGAGGCTGGTCGGATTTGAGGAATTGCCGGTTTTGAATTCCGACGGGCAAGTCGCGACCAGAGAGGGGTAGGCACTTCAAAGCCGCTGATGAGATTTCCACTCAGCGCGGCCGAATTGACAGCGGCTGTTGCACGTGATGATTGTGGGCGCTCGCCCAGCCAAATTTTCATGGGAGGCGCTTTTGGATCCGGCAGCTCTCGCGATGGCGGCGATTGCCGCTGCACTCCCCTATGTGGTTGCGCTCGGAAAAGAGGCCGCAAAGGGGGCCGCCGGCGCCGCCGGCAAGTCGGTTTGGGAATGGGTGAAAGGCAAGCTGACATCGCCGGCCGGTACGGAGGCGGTGAAAGATCTCGAGAATGCCCCCGACGATGCCGACAATCGCAAGGCCGCGGAGGCGGCGCTATCGAAACTTCTGAAGGCCGATCCGGGCGCGCTCTCCGAACTCGCGCAACTCCTCGAAAAGGCCGGCGTCACATCGACCGTGCAGACTGCGAATGTTGTCGGGGATGGGAGCATCGTCGGCCAGGTCTCGGGTTCGGGCAACACGGTGTCCATTAACAGGGGCCCCACTCCACCCGTGAAGCCGTCAAAGGCAAGCTGACGTGACCGAGCCGGCCGCCCGTGCTCACGTTGACGGCCGCCACAACATCGTCGTCCAGGCGATCGGCAGCGGGATCAACGTTGCGGTCGACAGCCGCATTCCGCATCTGCGCCTGACGCATTTCGAGGCGCGCACGAAGCGGGCCCACGGCGACGGAGCGGATGCGGCGCTGCTGAGTGCGTACCGGACTGACGTGGCGCCCCTGCTAGGGCGCGACAGCGCCGTCCAAGACCTGCAGCACTGGATCGCCCGCGACCGGGACGTGTCGGTCCGTGTGCTGACCGGGGGCGCCGGGCGCGGCAAGACGCGGCTTGCCCTCGAAATCGTCCGCAAGGCCAGCCAAGACGGTTGGCTTGCCGGGTTTGTGGAGCAGGGGGAGCTTGATCGATTTCGTACTCAGCAGAACGTCGCGGAATGGGCCTGGGACAAGCCCACGCTGATCGTCGTCGACTATGCGGCGAGCCGCGCAGACCAGCTGCGGGACTGGATCGGCGAGCTTGTCGATGCCTCGATCGAGAGCGCCCGGCCCCCGCTGCGGATGCTGCTCCTGGAGCGTCAGGCGCAGCGGGCGATCGGCTGGCTCGCTTCGGTGTTCGGGCACGATCATGACGATCGGTCGCGCGCGGCCATCTCGTTGCTCGACCCGCCGGAGCCGGTGGAGCTTGCGGCCATCGACGATATCGCGTCGCGCCGGCAAATCTTCGCGACGCTGCTGGCGCGCAAGCGCGCGGACCTGACCGCGCCCGCGCTTGGCGCCGATGCGGAATTCGACCGCTTGCTGCGGCACGAGAGGTGGTCGGGCGATCCGCTGTTTCTGATGATGGCGGGACTGATCGCCGGCACCGATGGGGTCAAGAACGCACTGGCCCTCACGCGCACGGACCTCGCGACGAAAATTGCGCAGCGGGAGCTGGACCGCATCGGCAGCATCGCGGCCGGCGCCGAGATCGACGCGAACAATCGGCGGCATCCCGGCTTGCTGGCGCGGCACATGGCGGTTCTCGCCACGCTGTGCCAGGGCCTGACGCTGGGAGACGCCCGCGCGTTGATCGAAGAGGAATCGCAGCGCCTCGGATCGTCGGCGGACATCAACGCAACGATGGCAGCCCTGCGGGATGGGTTGCCCGGAGCCGAGGACGGGCCACAGATCGCGCCGATCCTGCCCGACATCGTGGGCGAAGCTGCAATCATATGCTGGCTTGGCAATGGCGGTGAGCTGCCGGGATTGGGGATCGACACAACGGCATCCATTCATCGAGCGGCAAACACGGCTCTCGGCCGCACCAGCCAGGTTCTGGTGCGCACCGCGCAGGACTTCGCGGCGACAGGACGCGATGAGCCGGTTCGGTGGCTTTACGCGATAGCGCAAGCCATGGAGGCGGATCTCGGTGCACTGGTGGTGATAGCAAATGCACTTCCCCATCAGACGATGGCATTGCGAGAGTTGGCGCTTGATCTGACACGGTCGATCGTGGATCGGCTGCGGATCGTCGCGATCGACGGGGAGGCTGGCGATGCAGCTCAGCCGTGGCGACTTAGTGGGTGGCTGTCGAACCTTGGCTTGAGGCTGGGTGACCTCGGCCGGCGCGAGGAGGCGCTGGCCGCAAGCCAAGAGGCCGTCGACGTCTATCGGCGCCTCGCCCAAACCCGCCCCGACGCCTTCCTGCCCGATCTGGCAACGAGCCTGAACAACGCCGGGGCCATGCTTTCCAACCTCGGAAAGCGCGAGGAGGCGCTGGCCGCAAGCCAAGAGGCCGTCGAGATCAGAAGGCGCCTCGCCCAAGCCCGCCCCGACGCCTTCCTGCCCGATCTGGCGACGAGCCTGAACAACCTCGGCAATCACCTTTCCAACCTCGGCCTCAGCGAGGAAGCGCTGGCCGCGAGCCGAGAGGCCGTCGACATCTATCGGCGCCTCGCCCAAAGCGGCCCCAATACCTTCCCGCCCGCTTTGGCGACGAGCCTGAACAACCTCGGCGGAGACCTCTCCAACCTCGGCCTGCACGAGGAGGCGCTGGCCGCAAGCCAAGAGGCAGTCGACATCTATCGGCGCCTCGCCCAAAGCTGCCCCGACGCCTTCCTGCCCGGTCTGGCGACGAGCCTGAAGAACCTTGGCAGCCGCCTCGCCAACCTCGGCCGCCGCGAGGAGGCGCCGGCCGCAAGCCAAGAGGCAGTCGACATCTATCGGCGCCTCGCCCAAACCCGCCCCGACGCCTTCCTGCCCGATCTGGCGAATAGCCTGAACAACCTCGGCATCCGCCTCTCCAACCTCGGCCGCCGCGAGGAGGCGCTGGCCGCAAGCCAACAGGCCGTCGACATCAGAAGGCGCCTCGCCCAAAGCCGCCCCGACGCCTTCCTGCTCGATCTGGCGAGGACCCTGAACAACCTCGGCATCCGCCTTTCCAACCTTGGCCGCCGCGAGGAGGCGCTAGCCGCAAGCCAAGAGGCCGTCGCCATCTATCGGCGCCTCGCCCAAAGCCGCCCCGACGCCTTCCTGCCCGATCTGGCGACGAGCCTGAACAACACCGGGGCCATGCACTCCAACATCGGCCGCCGCGAGGAGGCGCTGGCCGCAAGCCAGGAGGCCGTCGACATCAAAAGGCGCCTCGCCCAAAGCCGCCCCGACGCCTTCCTGCCCAATCTGGCGACGAGCATCAGCGTGATGTCTGACGTATTCGCTGCCCTCGACCGCCATGGGGAGGCGGCGCAAGCGGCGACTCAGGCCCTCGAAATTCTGGCGCCGTTCGTGGAACGCTATCCGCAAACTTACCGGGATCTGGCGCGCACGATTGCGGCCAATGTTCTCCGATACAGCGAAGCAGCGGGACAGCGGCTGGACGGCGCATTGCTTGCGCGGGTGGCAAGGGCGCTCGGTTACGGCCAAGTGGTCGAGGAGGATTTCAGGCACTGATGGCGACGGTCGACGCCATCCTTGAGGCGGGGGAGAAAACCGGCGCGCTCGATGAGGACGCGCTTGCGGAATTGCCCTCCGGGCTCGCCGAGCGACTGCGCGCTGCTTGGGCTGCCGCACGGGCAGGAGCAGGCAAGGGAATCCGGGCAGTTGACAAATCGCTAAATAGTCCTATAATTTCCTATATAGGTTTGAGTTCACCTATATACAGATTTTAGTTTCGCGTTTTTCGATGGAGTTGACTCGCCCGGTGTCATCGCCCTCCCCCGACTTGATCGGGGGATTGACCAAGCAATCCAGTATCCCCCCGGCCGGTGGTACTAGATTGCCTCGATCAAGCCAGGCGATGACAGCACAGAGGTAGGTCAACGTCATCGAAAAATGCATTCACGGAGGAAAGGCTCGAGGCGCTGCCGGCTTCATCGAGTCGATACTATGAAACCGAATCATCTCGTAGGAAAATCCCTATCATGGTGAAAAATTCCCTGTCCGAGCGAAGCGATTCCTGTTCGCGGGGCGGAACAGGGAATCGTCCGCAGCACCGTGGAATTGCAGCGTAAATGGATGCCGTAACCTGGCAGAAAGCGCCGAAATGGCCGGAGATTTTCAGCATTTCCCTGTTATTTTCCCTGCTCTCAGGGAAATGCAGGCGGCTTCTCGCCCCCGTTCGTTACGGTGGACGAGGAGCCCCTCACGCCCCCGCCTCCTCCTTCGTGTGGATGTGCTCCGGCCGCACGCCGATCCCGATCAACCGGGCCGGGATGCCGCGCAGAGCCGGGAACCAGTCGAGCAGCTTCAGGACGAGCGGCGGCTTCGGTTGCGCGGTGCCGGCGAGCACCGGCCGGATCACGCGGTTCTGGATCGCGCGCTGGAGCGCCTGCGTCACCCGCGTCGGCCATTGGCGCCGCGCCTGCACGCGGGCGAGATGGTCGAGCGTGACGGCGCCGGCGCGCAGCGGCTCGGCCAGAATGTTGGCGGCCGCGACGGCGTCCTGAACCGCGAGATTGATGCCGACGCCGCCGATCGGCGACATCGCGTGGGCGGCGTCGCCGATGCACAAGAGACCCGGCCGGTACCACTGCGGCAGGCGGTCGAGCGCGACCGTGAGGAGCCTCACGTCATCCCAGCTTTTCACCTCGTTGACCCGCTCCCCGAGCCACGGCGACATTGTGAGGATCAGGCGGCGAAAATCCCCGATGTCGCGTTGCATCAGGTCCTCGGCGGAACCCTTGGCGATGACGTAGGCGCATTGCCAGTAGTCGCCGCGGTTCAACATGATGAAAATGCGCCCGGCATCAAAGCGGCCGAATGCGTCGGCAGTGTCGTCGGGCCGGCGCGACAGCCGCATCCACAACACGTCCATCGGGGCGCCGAGGTCGTCGACCTTCAAGCCGGCGCGTTCGCGTATGGTCGAGTGCCTGCCATCGGCGCCGATCACCAGGTCGGCACGGATTTCCGCCGCACGGATTTCGGTGTTGGCCCGCACGCCGACGATCCGGCCGTCTTGCTCGATGAGATCGGTCGCCTCCGCCTTCATCAGGAGATGAAAGCCGGCGTAGCGCCGGCCGCGGTCGGCGAGAAAATCGAGGAAATCCCATTGCGGCATGAAGGCAATGAATTTGCAGGCGCCGGGCAGCCTGGTGAATTCCGCGATCGTGACCCGGTCATTGCTGATCTCGCCGACGAGGCGCTCGACCTTGCGGTGCGGCAGGCGCAGGAACGCATCGAGCAATCCCAATTCCTGCATCAGTTCCAGCGTCGAGGGATGGATGGTGTCGCCGCGGAAATCGCGCAGGAAATCCGCGTGTTTCTCCAGCACGACCACATCGACGCCGGCGCGGGCCAGGAGGTAGGCCAGCATCATGCCGGCCGGCCCGCCGCCGATGATGCAACACTTCGTGGTGAGTGCGTTTGCGCCCATGTGGTCTCCAACGCGGTTGGAGCTTTGGACGTTCCCCTGTGCCCTGGACGGCAGCGGGCGGGAAATAATTCGGACCTCATCCTGAGGAGGCCGCCCCCTCTTGGGCGGCCGTCTCGAAGGATGGATGCACGGCATGGACTCGCTGCCATCCTTCGAGACGCGCCGCAAAGATGCGGCGCTCCTCAGGATGAGGTTGTAAATGTTTCACAGGCTCCTTCGCGGGCGATGACACGCAAAGTGATGCCACTATTCTCGGACGGGTCCTTTGCAAAACCGACCGCTCCATCAAACCCCCGCGGCGCCGCCGTCGGCGCGGGGGTCGTGGCCGCCTTCCAACCCGCCGCCCGGATGGAGGATGACGGCGCCCGCATGGCCCATCGTGTCGGAGTGGCGCTCGGCGAGCACCTCGACATCATGTCCGGCGCCCAACAGGCGGTCGATCACGTTGCCGTCGAAGCCATCCTCCAGGCGCAGGTTGTTGACGGGCGAGCCCCAGGTGCGGCCATTGAGCCAGCGCGGCCTCCCGAGCGCCTCTGCGAGCGGCACGCGGTAGAGCACGTGGCGGGTGAATACCGCGCCTTGCGTCTGCGGCTGGCCGTCGCCGCCCATGGTGCCATAGGCCATGACGCGGCCGTCGCGCAGCACCGCAAGGGCCGGACTGAGGGTGTGAAAGGGCTGGCGGCCCGGCGCCAGCGCATTGAGGGACTTGGGGTCGAGCGAAAAGCTCGCCCCGCGGTTCTGCATCAGCACGCCGGTCGCCGGCAGTACGCAGCCGGACCCGAATTCCCAATAGTTCGACTGGATGTAGGACACCACAAGCCCGCTCGCGTCGGCTGCGCCCATCCAGACGGTGTCGCCGGCGGTCCCGGAGGGCGGCCATTTGGCAGCGCGGCGTCGGTCGATCTTCGCAACCTCAGCTTCGAGGAACTTGCTGTCGAGATAATGTTCCGGCGGCGCCGGCAGCCGGTCGGGATCGGTAATCAGGCGGTCGCGCACCCGGAACGCCCGCTTCGTCGCTTCGATCAGGCCATGGACATGATCGAAGCTCTCGGCATCGGCAACCCGCAGGCGGGCGAACAGGGCGAGGATGATGAGCGAGGCCAGTCCCTGGGTCGGCGGCGGCGTATTGTAAAGCGTGCCGGCATCGATGGTGAGGCTCAACGGCTCCGCCAGCACCGCGCGGGTACGTTCGAGGTCGGCCCTCGTGACCGGGCTGCCGATCCGCTGCAAATCGGCCGCGATCTCGCGTCCCACGTCGCCGCGATAGAAATCCTCAAGGCCCGCTGTGGCGAGATGATCGAGGGTGGCGGCGAGCACCGGCTGGCGGCATATCGCGCCAGCAGCAGGCGGCTTGCCGTCGATGAGAAAAGTCGCCGCGAAGCCCGGCACGTCCTTGAGCTCGGCAAGTTTCTCGGCGGTGAGGCGAGCCTGGCTCGGGGTCACCGCATAGCCGTCGCGGGCAAGGCGGATCGCAGCGTCGAGCAGGGCCGCGAGCGGCAGGCGCCCGCCGAGCGCCTTGGCGACGTCAAGCGCCAGCGTCCACGCCGCGACGGCGCCCGGCGCCGTCAATGCCGCCAACGGCCCGCGCGGCGGAATTTCGTCATGGCCGTCATCGCGATAGCGATCGATGCGGGCATCGGCGCCGGCGCGGCCCGCCCCCATCACGGCGTGGACGCGGCCGTTGGGCTGCCGCACCAACCAGAATCCGTCGCCGCCGATGTGGTTCATGTGCGGGTAGACGGCCGCGATCGCGGCCGCCATGGCGATCATGGTTTCCAACGCATTGCCGCCTTCGGCCAGGATCGTGCGCCCGGCCTCGGCGGCGACATGATGAGGAGCGGCAACGACGCCGCGGCGATGTCCGGCGGTGTGGAGATCCATGGTGCTGGCGGTCAATAAAGTCGAACTGGCGACACTTCAAGAGGGGCAATCATGGTAACCGATCGGGAGGATCGAGGCTCTTGATCTCGATCAGATCAAGGATTATCGGGAGCGCGAAGATTGGCCGACGATTTGCCGCAAGCCGACGAGCACACTGCAGAGCGCCGCAACGGACGGCTCGCAGGCGAGGTCCGGCGCTCGCAGACCAAAGGTGAGCGGGCTGATGCTAGCGCCGTGACTCACAAGAATCTCTCGATTCAATGCCTGCGCGGCATGGCCGCCCTGTTCGTTGCACTCTTTCACGCCTCGGCCATCGCCGCCGACGCCGACCATTTCGGCGATTCCGGCTGGGCGGTAATTTTCGATGGTCGTTTCGGTCTCATTGGGGTCGCTGTCTTTTTTGCGATTTCCGGCCTGCTCATGGCGGATCTCATCCAGCGAACCGACCCATGGCGATTCCTCGCGCATCGCATCGTCAGGATCTATCCGACCTACCTGCTCGCCGTTTCGGTGTCGGTGCCAATTATCGGGTTCCTGGGCATCCGAAAGTTTGGGCCTCACGTGTTCTCGCTGATGCTCGTCCCGGTCGGCTATCGCACGTACTACTTGGGCGTCGAGTGGACCCTTGTGTTTGAGTGCACATACTACGTCGCGCTGTTCTTGATTGCGCTGATCGGCTGGCGGCGCCACCTGAACAGGATTGCGCTCGTCTGGATCGCGATGATGCTAGCCGCGCCGCTCTTCATCGGGTGGAGCGATGACGTATTTTATCATTTTTATTCGATCTGGCTCTCTCCCGCCAACGCCGCCTTCGCGGGCGGGCTGCTTATCCCGTGGATCGCCAGCAGGATGCGAATCCCGCTCGGCACAGGACTCCTCGCCCTGTGCGTTCTCATGGTTGCTGTGCCCGCAAATCCGATGGTCGCTCGCTGGGCTGCCGGCGCTGTGGCGACGTTGCTGGTCATCGATGCCGTGCGAATTAAGATGCCGCAGCGCGCGACGCTGGGCTTACCGAAATTGGGTGATTGGAGCTACGCGCTCTACCTCTGTCATCCGTCCTGCATCTTGATCGTATACCATTTCTGGCCGTCATCCGCGGGCGTTGGCGCGGCCTGGTTCTCCGCACTCGCTGCCGCACTCTTCGTATCGGCTGGCTTCGGGATGCTCGATGTGCGGATGTATAGGCATCTCAAGTCCGCGACCGACCACGCTGACGAGGAATACCGTCGGCGCAGGGTCAACATCTATGTCGGGGCGTTCGTCGCCGCTTCACTCATCGGCGTGGTGATAGGGTGAAGTGGTGTTGGTGTGAAATCGACGTAGGAAATCGACGTGGATAGTCCGACGGGGCTGCGCTCCGCCGAACGCACGCGACGGGAGCGGCCAATTGGGGTCTTACCTCACTGATGCGACCCGCGAGGCCGCTCTCGGCGTGCCGCTCGCATTTTGCCGCTATGCCGGCGCCCGAACGGTTGCGACGGCAATCGTCGCGGCATTCTGACCCGGTGGAATCATGTGTTACCTCCGTTCCAGACTGCAAACATAAATGAAGGCGGCGTCGGGCTGTTTGTCAAGAGGCGCCACTTATCGACACGGTTGCTTTTGCCGGCCTGCCCCCGAATATTGGCGCGCCCGGTGGCATGCCGGGGTTTTCAGATTGGTGGAGGTCCAAGTTGGGTACGCAAATTTCGTTGACCGCTTCCGATGGTTTCAAACTCGGCGGTTATCGCGCCGATCCGCCCGGCAGTCCCAAGGGCGGGCTGGTGGTGATCCAGGAGATCTTCGGCGTCAACCATCACATCCGCAGCGTCTGCGATCGTTTTGCGGCGTTGGGTTACAGTTCCGTAGCCCCGGCAGTGTTCGACCGCATGTCGCCCGATTTCGAATGCGGTTATTCGCCGGCCGAGGTTGAAAACGCGCGCACCTTCATTCCGAAGATCGACTGGGCCGCGATGATGCGCGACACAGCGGCCGCGATCGATGCGGTCAAGGGCACGGGCCCGGTCGGAATCGTGGGCTATTGCATGGGCGGCAGCGTCGCGTTCCTGGCGGCCTGCAACCTCGACGGTTTGTCCTGCGCGATCGGCTACTACGGCGGCGCGATCGCGAGGAATGCCGACAAAAAGCCGAAGGTTCCGACGCTCCTGCATTTCGGCGACCAGGATCATTCGATCCCGCTGAGCGATGTCGAGATCGTCAAAGAGAAGCGTCCGGATGTGGAAGTTCATGTCTACCATGCCGGCCACGGCTTCTCCTGCGACGAGCGCGGCAGCTACAACGAAGCCGCCCACGAGGAGGCGCTTGGGCGCACGCTGGCCTGGCTGACCAAGTACGTGGGGTGATTGGAGTGCGGGCGCGCCGACGCCGCGCCGGCCGGGCCAACACCGGTGATTTCTATTCCGTTGCCTCCAGGCTCGCCGGGTCGAGGCGCCGGCCCGCGATCCACAGGGTCTGGATCGCATCGTACGCCTCGACCGATTCCAGAGGCGAGCGCTTCAGCAGCAGCAGATTGGCGCGCTTGCCTGGCTCGATCGTCCCGACCTGCTCCCCTAGACCGAAGGCCCTGGCATTGCTGAGCGTGGCCGCCTCGAACAGTTGCCGCAGCGTCAGGCCCGCCGCCACCAGCCGCTGCATTTCCAGGTAGCCATTGAGCCCCGGCAGGTTGCCCGGAGTGGGGCCGGAAGGCGTGTCGGTGCCGAACAGGAAGTTGGCGTCGTGTCGCGCCAGGTAACCCGTCGTCTCGGCAGCACGCCGGAGCACCTGGTCGAGAATGCCGCGCATCGTCTCGTCGCTGGCGCCGCCAGCCAGTTCATCCCTGAACCAGCGCCCGTCCGCTGTGCGGTACCAGTCGAGCAGCGCCTTTGGCACGACGCGCTGCACGGCGGGCCGGTCAAAGTAGTCCGGCTCGTACAGGAGCCGCAATCCCGCGATCACCTGCATCGTCGGCATGTAGCCCGTGCGGCGAGCAACGACGCGCTCCAGCACCTCCTTTGCGGCATCGGGCAGCGCCGGTGCGTCGTTGAACTCGCCCCAGTTCCACAAGCCGTGCACAAAAACGTCCGTGCCGCCGTCCATGCCGAAGCGTTGCGCCTCAATGGAGGATGCGTGCAGCAACACCGGCAGCCCCGCGCCATGCGCCGCCTTGACGATGCCCGCGAACAGTGCCGCGCTCGGCACCGGCAGATTGCGGTCGCGCCCGAAGCCGCGCTCGAAGAAGGTCTTGACGCAGATGCCGCCGTCCCGCTTCACGCGCGCCACCGCCGCCTCCGGCGTATGGGCGCTTGAGCCGCCCGCGTCCTTCGGCTCGACCACCGTGTTGGGGAAGGCCAGCTCGCGGAACGGCGCCGGGGCGTTTTGCGTGGGGTACCCGCCGGGCACCGGCAGCGCCGGGCCACAGGTGTAGAAATCCGGCCGCGCGGGCGCCTGCGCGAACACCGCGAGCGCCTCCGGATCCGCCACGATCAGGTCGATCACCGTCGTGTAGCCGTAGCGCAGGAAGGAGCGCGGCAGCTGCGCCCGGTAAGCTCGTACCAGGGCGGGATGGCCGGGCTGCATCACCGGGGTGAAGCCTGGCACGGACTGCAGGTGCGTATGCGCGTCAATCAGCCCGGGAATCAAGAACAGCCCGTCGGCGTTGACGACCGTTGCACCTTGCGCGGCGTCGGCCGGGAGTTCCGCGGTCACCGCCGCGATGCGCTCCCCATCCACCAGGACATTGAGCTGGCGCCCGGAATCTTTCTGCTCCGGAGAGAGGACCGTCGCCCCGGCGATCCAGGTCAGGGGGGCGGCGAAGAGTGCGTCGCCCGGTGCGAGCACCCATGCGGCCGCCACGGCGACCGACAGGACCGCGTATCGCAGGCAGAGCCTGCGACGGAGCCTCCAGGAGCGGGCATTCCGATCCATGCATTCCTCACGGTGAAACGTCGGGTTCGCTTGGGGGAGGATTAAGGGTGGGAGTACCCGCGTATGCAAGACATAATTCCAGCGCGGGCTCAACGGATACAAGCCTGGCGTCATGCCGTGACTAAAGGAAAACGCGGGCGAGACGCCCGCGGTCGATCTTTCGTCACGCCGTTGCGGCGTCGACCCCGGTGCCGATCGGACAGCTCACGCCGGTGCCGCCGAGGCCGCAATAGCCGGACGGGTTCTTGGCGAGATACTGCTGATGATAGTCCTCGGCAAAATAGAATTCCGGGGCGGTAACAATCTCGGTCGTGATCGTGCCGTAGCCCCGCGCGGCAATCGCCCTTTCGTACATCGCCTTCGAGGCTTCGGCGGCCGCGCGCTGCGCCGGCGAGCTCACGTAGATGCCGGATCGGTATTGGGTGCCCACATCATTGCCTTGCTGCATGCCCTGGGTAGGGTCGTGGCTCTCCCAGAAGGTCTTCAGCAACGTCTCGTAGGAAATCTTTTTCGGGTCGAACACCACCAGCACCACTTCATTGTGGCCGGTCTGGCCCGTGCAGACTTCTTGATAGGTGGGATTTGGGGTGAGTCCGCCCGCATAGCCGACCGCGGTGACGTG
>WNFS01000425.1_pt1 | contig 30612 bp, 26 predicted proteins | sample 5400141 | NCBI WGS metagenome assembly WNFS01 (sample SAMN13153358, study PRJNA577476) | soil metagenome | isolation source: 60 cm saprolite under Madrone tree | place: USA:California | collected 2016-06-14
AACGGCGAAGCATCATTCTAAGCTCAATGCATTTCTTGTACGGCGATGACATTGAGCAAAAAAAAGAGGCCCCAAAAGTATTTGGGGCCTCCTCTTTCATGGCTATGCTTCAGGATATGACGATTAAATTCTGGCCCTCAGTATCCCCTTGATCGGCGCAACACCGGGCATCGCCCATTCATCCCACATCTCGTCCACCATCTTCTGAATGTGGGTGAAGTGCTCTTCTTTGAGATGATCGAAGCGGCCCTGTTTGGTGAGAAAATCCTTCACGGGGATTCTTCCCTTGCCTGTCTTGCGCGCATCGTAGGTGTAAATGATGTTGCCCTCCACGATTTCGTAGAGCGGGTATATACCGCATTTGATTCCCAACTCGCCTAGCTCGTTCGAGTAGCGAGGGTGATAGTCCCAACCTTTGGGACAGGGATCGTAGGTGTGGATGAACGTCGGGCCGCCGATGGCGAGCGCCTTCTGCACCTTGTTCAAATAGTCCGTCGGCGGATAAGTGGCGCAGGCGGTGGCAACATAGCGGCAGGTGGGATGACCGACGGCAAGCATGCCGGCGACATTCTTCTTCCACCGCCGCTGCATGATGGAGTGCTTCGTTCCCGGAGGCGTGAACGTCGTCTGCGCGCCGAAAGTCGTCAGGCCTGTCGCCTGGATGTCGGTATTGGCGGCGGACTCGTTGTCGTACATGATGATCAGCAAGTCATAATCGCTCTGTAGAGCGGCGGAGATGCCTCCAATTCCCATATCGCCGGCGCCGAGATCGCCGGAGAAGTTGATGACATTGATCTTCTCGTCTTTGATCTTCCCCTTGCGCTTGAGCGCCCGCAGGCCCGCAGCCATGCCCACGGCGGACGAGCCGCCGGCACCGAGCTGGGTGTGCATCCACGGCACGATCCACGGCGTGGTCATGTACGAAGTATTGGCCACGTACATGCAGCCGGTCGCTCCCGTGACCACCGTGCGCGGACCCGCGACCTTGATGAAGCCGCGCATCGTCGTTGCCGACTCGCAGCCCTGGCAGGTCCGGTGGCCGGAAGTGTAAAGCTCTTCCAACGGGATCTTGTGAACGCCTTTGATCTTTTCGTAATCGATTGTAGGTGCGGTTGACATAATCGTTCCCTCCTATTTACTCTCTTAGACCGATCCAGGTTATGAATCCATCCATGGAATCTTTCGTGGCCGCCTGTTGAGTTGTTTCGTACATCCTTTGCGCGTCGGCGATCGAGAGATCACGCCCGCCCAGCCCGCCGATAAAGTTGACGATTGCCGGACGATTTTTAGCCGGATAGAGGCACGACCGGACCTCGTGCATCAGGATGCCGCAATTGTCAGGCGAGCCGTGCGCGAAATCCCTGTCCACGACTCCGACGGCTTTGAAGCGGCTCAAGCAATCGCGCAGTTCGACCGTTGGGAACGGGCGGAACCACCGTAGGTTCACGTAGCCGACTTTCTGCCCTTTCTCGCGCATGCGGCGCACCGCCGTGCGCGCCGGAGCCGCCACCGTGCCGAGGCCGATCAGGACCACCTCGGCGTCGTCGGTCATGAACTCGTCGAAATAGTAGGGGGCGGAGTAGCGCTCGCCGAAGACGTTGTTGAATTCTTTATAAGCTTCCTTGATCACTCCGCGCGCCCGCTTCGCGGCTTCCCAGTTTTGCCTTCTGATCTCCATCACCCAGTCCTCGTTGGCCTGCGGCGCGACCGAGATCGGGTTGTCGGGATGGAGCCGCCGCTCGGCGAGATCGTACTGCGGGAGAAATCTCTTCGCCGCCTCCGGCGATGGGATCTTCACCATGTGCTGCGAGTGGGTGAGAAAGGCGCCGTCCATCGCCAATCCCATCGGCATCCTGACTTTTTTGTCCTCCGCGATGCGGTAGCCGATCAGCACGTGCTCGAGCGCTTCTTGCGGGGTTGTCACCCAGCAGAGAAGCCAGCCCATGTCGCGAACCGCCATCGCATCGTTGTGCTCGACACCGAAGGCGCCCGGATCGTCCAGAGCACGGTTGCCCACCACGAAAAGCGGCGGGAGACGGTCGGTCGCGGTAACGACCAGCGCTTCCATACCGTACATCCAACCCGTGCCGCTCGATCCGCCGAAGGCGCGCGCGTTCACCGAGCTGGCGTGCTTGACGATTTCAAACTGGGAGTGCTCGCTGTCCGCGATGATGTACTCCGCGTCGAATTGACCGTCGGCGATCAGCTTCGAAAGCGCGTCCATCACCTCGGTATAGGGACGGATCGGATAAGCGGCGATCACGTCCACGTCCGCCAGGCGCACCCCATGCGCGACGGCCTGGCAGCCGTTTAAAAGGTCTTCACGCTCGTAGACACCGGATTGATCTGATTTCGCTGTTGCGACTGCGACACTCATGCTTCAACCTCCTCCGTCTTTCTGACGGGTACGATCTTTCCCTCGGGCATCACCTCTCCCTGAGTAACGGTAATGCCCTTGCCGGTTACGAAGGGATAGGAAACACGCGCCTTGCCTTTTTTCTCTTCGACCCAAGTGATGTACTCTTGGGAATCTTTCTTCCAATGCTCCCACGGGCTGTGGTCGTCCTCGAATTGCAACTCATCCACCATCACGATGCACTCTTTGACGGGACACACTTCGGCGCATTTGCCGCAGCCGACGCAATACTGGTACTCGATGTCGTAGAAGCCGTCCGTGGTCGGATCGAAGCATTCGTCCGGGCACTCGACCCAGCATAGGGTACACTTCGTGCAGAGATCGAATCTGACCGCGGGTCTCTGCGTCTTAGTGGTGCCGCGCTTGAACATGGCATTTCTCGATTGTCCCTTCGGACCCATCTCGAACCCGCGCTTCACCGCCGGAACCACGGCGCCTTCTTGCATCTCGAACCACTTGGGCAGCACGGGTTTCTCATGTGTCCACACGATTCCGTCGTTCGGCGTCACCGTCTTCACTCGCGGAGGTTTGGCCTCCTGCCGCAGAGATTCGTACGCGGCCCGCGCCGCATCCGCCCGGCGCTTGTCCTTGGTCTTTTCCAGCAGATAAGCTTCCACCGCCTCGATGCTAATCACGGCCGGATCGATAGCGGCGATGCCGCCCAGGATCCGCTCGTGGGTCAAATCATCCTTGTTGACCCAGAGACCTGCGAGACTGGCGTCTCCATCCAGTATCGCTATGCGGTAGTTGTACGGCTTCTTGCCAATGAACTTGAGCAGCTCTTCCGGTTTTTTCTTGGAAACCACGAGCAGGCAGCCGTCCTTGACCACCCTCTCGTTGATCGGGCGCACCCCGTGCCAACCCCAGGGCTCGACGCCCTTGCACATCGTGTCGTCCAGGACGACGGAGATGTTCGCCTCGTCGATCTCGAGCTTGGCGCCGCATTCGGCTTCCAGCTCTTCCTCCGGCAGATCCGGAGAAACAAAAGCGAAATATTTACAGGGAATCCCGTTTCTTTCCGGCGAATCGCTGTAGCGGCTGTTGGAAAAAGCTTTCTGGCCCATCCGGCTGGCGATCATGACGATATCGCTGCCGATCTTCTTGCCCAGGTTCTTCTGAAAGATGCCTCGATAGTTGACCTCTACGCGCTTGATCATGAAATACTCCTCTCTTCTAAATGGCTTTCGTTATAATCGACCTCTGGTTTCTTCCCTGAAAGGACATTCTCTTCAACCCGCTCGATGTGCTGGAACATCGCCTCTCTAGCTCTCGACTTATCGTGCTGTTCAATGGCGGAGAGAATTTTTCGGTGGGCTTCTATAGAGGCCCTCCTTCGATCGGCTGTTTGGAGGGATTCCTCGCGGCTGTGGCTTAATACCTCCATCAAGCCGGAGACAAGCTTTTCCAGGGCTTGGTTTTGAGTCGCCTGGCCGATAGCAAAATGGAGCTCCGCGTCAGCCTCGACTCCGGTCTCTCCTCGGCCGACCGCCTGACTCTGTTTATCGAGGATTTTTTTCATTCGCTCGATGTCGCTCTTTGTCGCCCGCTCGGCGGCCAACGCCGCGATGTGCGGTTCAATGAGCTTGCGCAGCTCGAAGATGTCGGCTAGGGCGGTCTTTTCTTCGATGAGAAGCTTGGCTAGCGGCGCGACTAAAGATTCGATGGGCAAGTCGGCGACAAAGTTTCCCATTCCTGTGCGGCTGATAATGAGTCCTTTAGTTTCCAGTGTCCGCAAAGCTTCACGCACAGAAGTCCGGCTGACCTTAAATGTCTCCGAAAGTTCTCTCTCGGAGGGCAGCTGGTCGCCGGCCTTGAGTTTTCCCTCTCTGATGAGCTCGTGAATCTGGGTCACTACTTCCTCGTGGATGCGAGTCTTCTTAATAGCGTGGAGCATCTAGGTCTAGCTGTCTGCTGGTCTGACCAGTACTAATTCTGTCATCCTTTGTCAAGAGGGGTCTTCGTTTCATCCACGTTTTGCCAAGCGGCTGCCACTGGATCATCAGCCAACGACTTTGTAATCGCTGGCAAGGTAACTTCGGCACAGGTTAACATAGGTCGACGACCCCATCTTAATCCAATGCAGGGCCTCGCCGGTGAGCTCTTTTTTCACTTTGGCGGGGCTACCCGCGGCGAGAACGCGCGGTGGAATTTTGGTGTGTGGAACGACGACGCTGCCGGCTGCGATCAGAGACTCTTCACCGATCTCGACGTTTTCCAGGAGAGTAACATTCATTCCAATGATAGCCCCGCATTTAACGAGTGGACCTTCCATGATGGCGCCGTGGCCGATGGTGCAATCTTCTTCTATGATTGTTGGCGCTTCGCCGGAATGAATCACGCAATTGTCTTGCACGCTCGTGCGGGCACCCACGATAATAGGATTGGCATTCTGATCCGATCTTAAGACCGCGCCCCACCAGATACTTGCTTCGTCGCCGATAGTGATGTCGCCGATCAAAACGGCGGTCGGCGCAATGAAAGCCGTGGGAGAAATGTTCGGTCTTTTGCCTTTGTATTCAATAATCATGCGGCCTGACCTCCGTGAAATGTGCGGCCTAGGATAGTCGCCGGGGGAAGCGAAATCAAGATTGTATCTGGATGTTTGGAATTGAGTGATCAGTTCTTCAATGCAAAATTCTTTGCCGCCAACTCGGTGATCGCCTTACCGATGGCTAGGGACGCCGTCGCACCGGGGGACGGGGCGTTGAGGACGTGAATGGCGTTGCGGCTTTCCTTGATAACAAAGTCGTCCACCAACGCGCCGCTACTTGACACTGCCTGGGCGCGGACGCCAGCACCGCCCGGGACAAGATCGCTCTCGCGAATTTCCGGCACAAGCTTTTGCAGCGCTCGCACAAAAGCTGGCTTGCTCAAGGACCGGTAAAGCTCGCCAAAGCCGGTTTGCCAATATTTTCCCGCCATTGCCCAGAAGCCCTTGAAAGAGGCGGTTTCCCAAAGATCTCCGAGATTGATCTGGGTGTGATGGTAGCCCTCGCGGGCGAGCGCGAGAACCGCGTTGGGTCCGGCTTCGACTCCGCCTTTCGCCATGCGGGTGAAGTGAACTCCCAAGAACGGAAAAGCTGGGTCGGGTACCGGATAAATCAAGTTGCGCACTAAGAACTGTCTTTCGGGTGCGATCTTATAATACTCACCGCGAAACGGAATGATTCGGTGTTCGTCGCCGTTTCCAGCAGCGTCATGAGTTTTCATCATCTTAGCTACGATATCGGAATGAAGGCCGCAACAGTTGATCAGGTAGCTCGTGCGATAGTCGCCTCCCGAGGTTTGCAAAACGATTTCTTGGCGACCTTCGAAAATCCCAAGAACCCTTTGCGACAGCCGAATATCACCGCCCGCCGCCCGCACCCGCTTAGCGTAGGCCTCGGCGACTTTCTTATAGTCGATAATGCCGGTTTCAGGGACGCGGAGACCTTTGATCCCGGTGGCATGGGGTTCAAGCTCTTTGAGGCGTTCAACGCCGATTACTTCCAAGCCTTGCAGCCCATTGGCCACACCTCTCCGGTGCAGCTCATCGAGGCGCGGCAGCTCTTCCTGGCTGGTTACAACGACCACTTTGCCGCACAATTCATAGGGCACAGAATTTTCGTTGCAGAATTCAATCAGCGCTTTTCGACCGGTGACGCAGCTACGCGCCTTTAGAGATCCAGGGCGATAATAGAGTCCGGAATGAATGACACCGCTGTTGTTGCCGGTTTGGTGCCGGGCCAGTTGGGCTTCCTTTTCGAGGATCAAAAGCTTTGTGCGGGGATAGGCTTCGAGGATTTTTAGAGCCGTTGCTAAGCCGACGATGCCTCCGCCGATAATCGTGAGGTCGTATAGAGAAGCCATAGCTTCAAAGCAGAGTTAATAATAGAGGTCCTTTTAGATGTGAAGTAGACGGCGGGAATTCTTCTCAGTGAAGCGCTTCACATGTTCGGGGTTCGTTTGTTTTTCCACGGATGCTAGAGACTTTTTCAACGGGCCGAGGCCGCCGCAATAGTCAGACCCGAAAACCATGTGCTCTTCGCCCATGATGTCGATCAGAAACGACAGGGTTCGAGGGTCGGAACTCGCGCAATCGATCAAGAAGTGCTCGAGGAAAACTTCCGAATAGCGCTGTTCCCCTCTGGGACCTTTGTGTTTCCAGAAAAAGCGATGCAGCAACAGCGGTAGACCACCGCCGGAGCTGCGAATGACAATTCGCAGCTCCGGATAACGATCGAAAACGCCGCTGGCGATCATGCGCAAAACGCATTCCGATATCTCAGCGTCGGAGAGGACGGCGAAGGCGACCCCCGCCCCGCCATCTTCCAGCCGTTTAAGCGTGGGGTCTTTTGCTAGACCCGCGCCGTGCAGGAAGATTGGCCATCCCAGGTCCGCAATCTTGGCGTAAATGGGCTCCATCATCGGGAGATCGACAACCATTTCGCCGTCCACGGTCGGATAAAGCAAAGTCGCGCGAAAGCCTTGCGTGGAAGTGCGCTCCAATTCCTCCACAGAAGCATTGATGTTTTTTAGCGAAAGGGCGGTGACTCCCATGAGCCGGTCCCGGTGCGGGGCGATGCGATCGGCGAGCACAGTGTTCGATTCGCGAACGGTGCTCAAGGCCTGGTCGGCGGGGACTTGGTCAGCGTACAAGCCAGCGCCCTGGCAGATCAGTTGGAGGTCGATGCCGACCTCGTCCATCTCCTGTACCCGCTTTGCAAAGTTGGTGGAATCATAATCGTCGATCTTGAGCTGTTTGCCGGTAAACTCGGCAAACAGCTCTACGGCTTCGGGGGCTGTGTGATGAGAGTGCCAGTCGATCCAGTTCGCCATAGGATTAACTCCGTTCAGCTTTACCTTCTAGTTCCTGATTACTGCGGAAGAGACCGGCGAGTCAAGCGTTGGGTGATCGGCTATTGAGAAGACAGTTCTCGAGGGCGGAGTGAGTTTGGGAAGGGTATTTTTAGTCGCAATGCGATTCTACGTCCCGGAATGGTAGAGCTTGCGAGCCTTGGAACCAACGCTGCCGCTAGGGATAAAACCCCCGTCGTTTACGATCGTCAAGCTATTTCCGGCCCTCATCTTTCTTTTCACCCTTTGACGTTAAGTCGCCACCGACAATCTTGCCGATCAAGTCCACAATATCCGGCGGCGAATCGGTCTCTCTGATCTTTCCGCCAGGTGGGATGATCTTATCGGATGCGCCCGGCGTGATAATGACGAATTTATCCCCGATCAGTCCGCGGGATCGTACCGAGGCGATGACGTCTTCTTGGAGCTTGACGTCGTCCTGGATTCTTAGTTGGAGCCGGGCGCGATCATCGGCTAGACCCATTGCCTCGACCCGCCCGATTTTCACGCCGGCAATTTCCACCGGGTCACCGACCTTGAGTCCCGCTACGGATGGGAAATCCGCATATACGGTGTAGCCGCTGTTTCCTAAGACTTCCAGCTTACCGAGCTTGAGAGCGAGGTAACCTAGGCAGGCCATTCCCACCAAAACAAAAAAGCCGACGACTATTTCCGTACGTGTCTGGCTCACTGATCAATCTCCTATAGAACCGCGAGTGGACCTTCGATATCTTTTTGCAGGAATTGCCGAACCACCGGATTTTTCGACGCCACGAATTCTTCCGTCGAACCGACTTCCACGATCACTCCATTCGCTAACATAGCGACCCGATCCGAGATCTTGAACACTTCCGGAATATCATGACTCACGATGACTCCGGTGAACCCGAATGTGGCATGCATTTTACCAATGAGCTGGTGAATGCTCTTGCCTAATAAAGGATCCAATCCGGTGGTGGGCTCATCGAACAACACAATTTCGGGTTCCATGGCCAAGGCGCGGGCCAGTCCGGCGCGTTTTTTCATGCCGCCACTGACCTCGGCTGGATACTTGTAGCCCATACCCGCAAGTCCAACCTGGGCTAATCGCTCTTCGACTCTCTTGCGGATCTCACTCTCCGACATCCTGGTTTTCTCGCGCAAAGGGAAAGCGACGTTGTCGTAGAGGGTCATGGAGTCGAGCAAAGCGGCGCCTTGAAATAGGACGCCGAATTTTTGTCTAATTTCATTCAGTTCGCGCTCGCCCAGCTTGGTAATATCTTTTCCGTCCACCAGCACGCTGCCGCGATCCGGCAGAAGCAGAGCGTTGAGATGCTTCAGCAACACGGTCTTGCCGGAACCGCTGCCGCCGATGATCGTCGTGATTTTACCGGTTTCGAGGTCCAGATTGATTCCTTTCAGGACCGCTTGGCCGCGAAAGCTCTTGTGGAGGTCAACGACTTTAATCATCGTCCAGCAGCTTGCTAGAGCATGACCGAAGTCATGAAATAGTCCCAGACCAGAATCAGTACGAAGCACAAGACGACCGATTCAGTTGTCGCTTGACCCACGCCGGTTGCCATCGGCGGCGCGTAGAAACCTTTGTAACAGCTCACCCAAGTGATAATCAGACCAAAGCTTACCGACTTTAAGAGGCCGCTCCAGACATCGTGGAAAACGACGCTGCTCTCCATTCCAGCAAAATAACTGCCGGAGCTGACACCCAGCAGTCCGACGCCGATGAGGTAAGCGCCGTAGATGCCGACCACATCGAAGACAGCGGTCAGCAGGGGCATTGAGATGAGGCCGGCAATGATGCGCGGCGAGACCAAATACTGAATCGGATTGATCGCCATGGAGTAGAGCGCATCGATCTGTTCAGTGACCTTCATGCTGCCGATCTCCGCTGCAATCGCCGAGCCGGTCCTACCCGTAACCATGAAGGCTGAGAGCACCGGACCGAGCTCGCGCAGCAAACCGAGAGCAACGGCCGAGCCGAGGAAGCTTTCGGCACTGAATTTTCTAAGGCTATAGTAACCCTGAAGTCCCATAACCATGCCGGTAAAAACGCCGGAAAGGAGCACCACCGATAGTGACTCAACACCTATGCTTTTGACATGGTAGACAATCAAACGAATACGCGTAGGGGGACGAAAGGTCCAGGCAAAGGCAGAAAAAAGGAACAAAACCATGCGACCCATGCCTGCGAGTTGTTCGAGAGTGAAGCGTCCGATCCGTGCTAATAAAGAAAGCATGTTTTGCGTTGTGACACCTGTAATACTAGAATCACGTAATTATAAAAATAGCGACTCGTTTTGCAAGTAAAGTGAGTAAAAAATCGAAATAAGAATGATCGACGGAGAGTATTTTACTGACAATCTCCTCATTTGAGGGGCACAAAAAAAAATCGTGTCGATGTTTCCGGATAAGAATTCGCCAGCTGCTGACGGACCAAAGGGTACGAAAAGGTCGGATGAGACCTTGGACACGCTATTTAACGGCGAGATCAAGCTCTATCAAGACCCCAATGGCTATCGCTTCTCGCTCGATGCGGTGTTGTTGGCCGATTTCTTGATTTGTCACGACGGAGAGCAAATCGCCGACCTCGGTGCGGGAAACGGGGTGATCGCTTTGATCCTCGCTCGCCTCCACCCGTTACTATGGATTACGGGTGTAGAACTTCAGCCAAAAATGGTTGATCGGGCCAACAGAAATATCCGGATGAACGCTTGCGCCGATAAAGTAACGATGCGTCAAGCCGATGTTCGTTACCTCCAAGAAACTTTTGCACCAGGGAGCTTTGCTGCCGTCGTGTGTAATCCGCCGTACCGGCGTGTGGGTAGCGGTCGCATAAGTCCGAATGCGGAAAAGAAAATCGCCCGCCACGAGATCACAGCGGGCCTGGTCGATTTTTTGCGCGCCGGGGGTTACGTGTTACCGATCAAAGGACGAATGGCACTGATTTATCCCGCCCTCCGTATCGTGGACTTGCTTCAATGCATGCGCAACGCAAATCTTGAACCGAAGCGTCTACGGATGGTTCATTCCTTCGCCGATGCGGAAGCCTCTCTAGTCCTGGTGGAAGGGGTAAAGGGTGGAAGAAGTGGAGTCAAAGTACTCTCACCGCTCTTTGTTTACACAGAAGGGAACCAATACACGAGCGAAGTTGAAGGAATCTTGGCAGGAAACTCCGCAACGATACGGCTTAGTCGCGCAGAGTAAGTTGGTTTGCTTCGATAGGAACCCATCGGCTTAGCGTGAGATGCGAGAGGCGCGATGCGGTGGTGGCTAGTTCTTTCGGTGCCGGCGTGAATAGCCTTTAAGTAGCCGCTTGAAGGCTTGGCGAATTTCCGGGTCCCGCACTGATTCTAGAAAATCCTCGCTAAGCCGAGACTCCTCTACTGCAACAGAAGATGGTGCTGCTGGCTTTGACGGGATTTCGACGGTTTCGGCATTCACTCGCCCCACCACAAAAAAAATATTCCTAACGATATCGGTCTTCAGCCGTTGGTTAAGCTTTTCGGAAATCATTTCTTTCATATATTGAAGTTGTTGCATCCATACCGGGCTCGTTACCTTCACGAATAGAGTGCCATTGCGGATTTTTTCTGGCTGCGCATTTCGGGCAATGGTTGGGCCAACCGTCTCGTTCCAGATCGGCCAAACCCCGTACTCGTCCAAACGCGGAGAGAGCTCGAGTCGCTTGAGAGACTTATCCAGCACCTGTCCGAGCCTCTCAATGGGTGAGTCGTTCTTCGGCATCTTTAGAGATGAGTCTAGCAGATGTAATATATAGACTCTACAAAAATTAGATGGTTCGAGTCGGTGTTTGGCAGGATGGTTGATAGTTACGGGAGAGCTATTGAAAATAAATCGTTGAACAGAAAATTTTTCTTGACAAAAAATCCTAATAACCTTATTACAGACTATATCTAGTGCATTCCGTCCTTGTTCACACCATATATTGAGAATATCCAGCTGAGAAGGGGAGGGTTACGATGGCGAGCACGATGTCACAAATGACTGATTTGAAAGTTATTCCGGAGCCGGCGGAGGCCCCTACGGGCCTAAAAATAGCGAGATATTTTACCCATCCTGGGGTGGATCCCTATGATGAACTCGAGTGGGAGCAGCGTGCCGCCTCGATTACAAATGAAAAGGGCAAAGTCGTCTTTGAACAGAACGGCGTTGAAATTCCCAAAGCTTGGTCTCAAATGGCGACCAACGTGGTGGTTTCGAAGTATTTCCGAGGGCCGCTGGGAAGCCCGCAGCGCGAACATAGCGTACGCCAGATGATCGGGCGGGTGGTGGACACGATTACGGGTTGGGGCCGGAAGGATGGATACTTCGCAAGCGCGAAAGACGCCCAGAGCTTCCATGACGAACTAACCCACATCTTGGTGCATCAAAAAGCCTGCTTCAACAGCCCGGTCTGGTTCAATTGCGGTATCGAGGAAAAACCGCAGTGCTCCGCCTGTTTCATCCTGGCAGTGGATGACACTATGGAATCGATCCTCGACTGGTACCGTAAAGAAGGGATTATCTTTAAGGGCGGCTCCGGTTCTGGAGTCAATCTATCGAAGATTCGTTCCGCTAGAGAACAATTGGCAGGAGGCGGAACGGCGTCCGGCCCCGTATCCTTCATGAAAGCGGCGGATGCCTCGGCGGGTGTGATCAAGTCCGGCGGTAAGACTCGCCGGGCGGCCAAGATGGTGATTCTTAACGTCGATCATCCGGACATCGAAGAATTCATCAAATGTAAGGTTGAAGAGGAAAAGAAGGCTTGGGCTCTTATCGAGGCCGGGTATGATTCCAGTTTAGACGGACCGGCTTATGGTAGCGTTTTTTTTCAGAATGCCAACAACTCGGTGCGAGTATCCGATGAGTTTATGCAAGCTGTACAGGAAGACCGAGAGTGGAAGACTCGTTATGTAAAGAATGGTGAAGTCTGTGAGACCTTTAAAGCGCGGGATCTGCTTCGGATGATCGCGGACAGCACCTATTTCTGCGGCGATCCGGGGATGCAATACGACACTACGATCAATGATTGGCATACCTGCGCAAACACCGCCCGTATTAACGCGTCAAACCCGTGCTCCGAATACATGCATCTCGACAATTCGGCCTGTAACTTGGCGTCATTGAACCTGCTCAAGTATCTCGGTGACGATGGGGTTTTTGATACAGAGGCTTTCCGCCAGGTGGTGGATATCATCAGTCTGGCGCAGGATATACTCGTCGATAACTCCTCTTACCCCACCGCTGAGATCACGGCCAATGCCCACGCATTCCGCGAATTGGGGCTGGGTTATGCCAACCTCGGTGCTTTGCTAATGTCGTTAGGCCTACCGTATGACTCCGATGCTGGACGCAGCTATGCCGCAGCGGTGACCGCTCTGATGTCTGGGGAGGGCTATCTACAGTCGGCACGGAATGCAGCGGCCACGGGAGCGTTCGCGGGCTTCGAAGTGAATCGCCAACCGATGTTGCGGGTGCTCCACAAACACCGCTCCCATGCTTACAAGATATCGCCGTCCCATGTTCCCCTGGATCTTTTGACGGCAGCGAGAGAAGCCTGGGACATGGCTTGTGGAGAGGCGGAAAAATACGGGGTAAAAAATTCGCAAATCTCCGTGCTGGCTCCCACCGGCACTATTGCGTTCATGATGGACTGTGACACCACTGGGGTGGAGCCGGATATCGCTCTCATCAAATATAAGAAACTCGTGGGCGGCGGCCTTTTGAAAATCGTCAATAATACCGTGCCCCGTGCCCTCAAGAGGCTGGGTTACGACGTCAAGCAGATTCAGGAAATCGTCGAGTACATCGACGAGCATGAAACCATCGAAGGCGCACCGCATGTAAGGGACGAAGATCTAGCGGTCTTCGACTGCGCCTTCAAGCCGGCTAGCGGGAGCCGGTCGATCTATTATATGGGGCATGTCAAGATGATGGGGGCGGTGCAGCCCTTCATCTCCGGCGCCATTTCCAAAACCATCAATATGCCCAGCGACGTGACTATCGAGGAGATCATTCATGCCTACATAGAGTCTTGGAAGCTTGGTCTCAAGGCTGTGGCGATTTACCGCGACGGTTCAAAACGGACGCAGCCGCTCAACACCTCTAAAGACAAGGAGGAAAAGAAGGTGGCGTCAGTGGAGGGAAAGGAAAGTCGGCTGCTACGGCGCAAGCTGCCTGATGAGAGAAGGTCGATTACCCACAAGTTCGATATTGCCGGGCACGAGGGCTACATTACTGCCGGCATGTACGAAGACGGGCAGCCCGGGGAGATCTTCATCACTATGTCGAAGGAAGGCTCCACCATCTCCGGCCTCATGGATTCCTTCGCCACCGCGATATCGATGGCGCTTCAATACGGCGTGCCGCTGCGGGTTTTGGTCGACAAGTTCAGTCATATGCGCTTCGAGCCGTCCGGTTTTACGAAAAACCCCGATATTCCAATGGCCAAATCGATTATGGACTACATCTTCCGATGGTTGGCCACCAAGTTCCTCGATGGCGATGCGCAGCAGGAGGTCGGTATCGTAAGGCGAGACCCGGAAGAAACTACCGACACGGAGAACACGGCGAGCAAAAAACTGGTTTCGATCACTTCACAAGCTCCGCGGGGCGGAGCGCCCGTGGCCACCATCAGTAGCGTCACGAGTCTTTACCAGCAAGATGCACCGCCTTGTCCCGACTGCGGTGCTATCATGATTCGCAGCGGCGCCTGCTATAAGTGCCTGAACTGCGGTGCGGTGAGCGGCTGCTCGTAAGTGTCTTTGAGGATTCAGTTGACGGGCCGCTGGACACTTCCGGGCGGCCCGGTCTTTTTTTGGAGACTTGATCAAAAGCAGAGATCGGCGGCGAAATGATATTTGCGGCAGGATTCCAGAGTTAGCGAATTCTATTTCTTCTCCAGATGCAACACACCCTTTTGCGTATCAATATCCATACGGAAATTGCTCAGGAAATTAAGGCCCAGGAGACCGGCGACTTTAGCGTCGGGAATGGCATCGTGGACAGCAGCGGTGAGATTGAGGATTTCTATCCCACCGACAGCAATCGATTCTAGATTCACTAGCGGTGCTTGAATGATTCCATTGGCTGTTTGGAAGGGTGCGGTCTTACGATTTTGTTCGGTGTCGATATCGAGTTCTTTGGCGACGGCGCTGGAGATCATCGTGTAGCTTGCCCCGGTGTCAACGACAAACTTCACTGCGGTTTTCTTGTTCAAGGTCGCCTCAACAATGACGACCTGTCCTTGTTTCTCAAAAGGGATCGAGGCTTTGCTCGGTGGGGGTGCAACTGGAGGCGGTTGGCTTCGCGGAGGTTCATTAGACTCTATGCGCCCCGCCTTACCCCGCTGTGTTTCCGGGATGTTATGCAAATTGTCCGTCAAATGAACGACACCGTTTTGGTCTACCCAGCGGTAATAATCGGCGGCGATAAGCCAGTGTGAGCTAATAAATAGAGCCCATAGAAAAACGGCGCTGAACACTGTGCGTGCCATAACCGAACAGAATGTTATCACAAGTCACAACCAACGAAAACTAACTTTTCCGATAGTGCGTCGCACGAATGTGATCTATAGTTTTTGCCGCGCAAGTTGACCGACTATTTTGTCAGCTATCGTTTATAGAGGCTTTCCCTATCCTGCCTTAAAATTCGCTGTTTCGAGGTACCTTTACAAGATATCTTCGGTATGGTACAAAATTATGCAACAAAAAAGAAAGAAAGAGAGAGAAAGAGCGGAGATCACATGGGAATTGCTCTACAACAGAGACAAGGAGTTATCGAGCAGTTCAGGGTTCATCAGACGGACACCGGCTCACCTGAAGTGCAGGTTGCCTTATTGAGTCAGCGTATCGACCACCTCACAGGGCACTTCAAGATTCACGTCAAGGATCATCATTCTCGTCGCGGCCTCCTGAAGCTAGTAGGGCAAAGGAGGAGGCTTCTCGATTATCTCAAGAAAACCGATTTCGACAGGTATCAGAGCCTGATCCAGCGGCTAGGAATAAGGAAATAGCCATTCCTGACCCAGTGCCCTCCTGTATCGCCTCCGTTAAGCACATCTCCTCTCAGAGGATCCTCATATGATAAAAAAAGTGGAATTGGATTTTCACGGCCGTCCTTTGTCTATCGAAGTTGGCAAAGTCGCCAAACAAGCCGACGGTGCCGCATTGGTTCGATACGGCGAGACCGTGGTTTTGGTAACCGCGGTGGCCGCAAGAGAGCTTAAGACCGATACCGATTTCTTCCCGTTAACGGTCGATTATCAAGAGAAGACTTTTGCTGCCGGAAAAATTCCCGGGGGCTTCTTTAAGCGCGAGGGTCGCCCCTCGGAGAAGGAGATCCTCACGTGTCGACTTATCGACCGTTCTATCCGGCCACTCTTTTCGGAAGGGCTTCGATGTGAGACCCAAGTGATCGCGACCGTCCTGTCGGCGGATCGAGAGAACGATCCCGATGTTGTCGCGATGTTGGGAGCCTCAGTTGCCCTCCATGTTTCGGATATCCCTTTTAATGGACCGCTTGCCGGAATTCGGATGGGTCGGATCGACGGCCAATGGGTCATCAATCCCACCCAGAGTCAACTACCAGAAAGCGACATGGACATTTTTCTTTCAGGTAGCCGCGACGCTATTGTCATGGTCGAGGGTGGCGCCAAGATGGTTCCCGAAGACGAGATCCTCGAGGCGCTGTTTACCGGGCACCAAGCCATCCAACCCCTGCTGCAGATCCAAGAAGAGATCCGACGAGAGCTTGGAAAGCCCAAGCGTCACGTACCGCTGGTTGCCTTGGACCCTAAAGTGGTCCAGCGAGTCGAGCAGTTAGCGCTGGCGAAGCTGCAACAGGCCATCGAGATTCCAGAGAAATTGGAGCGTTATAAGCAAATCGGCGAGATTAAAGGCGAGGCGCTCACGCGGGCGCTGGCGGAACTTCCGGAACGGGAAAAAGAGATTAAAGCTGCTTTTGACGAGCTTAAGCGGAATTGCTTCCGTAACCTGATCATTCAGCGAGAGCGTCGCATCGATGGGCGGGGATTGAAAGATATCCGCCCGATCACCTGCGAAGTCGAAGTCCTGCCGCGAACTCACGGTTCGGCGTTGTTTACGCGGGGGGAAACGCAGGCACTCGTCATTACGACCCTCGGTACAGCGTCGGACGAACAAAAGATCGACGCGTTGATTGGCGAACATTATAAAAAGTTCATGCTGCATTATAATTTTCCTCCGTTCAGCGTCGGTGAGGTCAAGTTTCTTCGTGGCCCAAGCCGGCGCGAGATCGGCCATGGCAACCTTGCTGAACGTGCATTGCTCCCAGTGCTGCCGCCTGAAGAGAGTTTTCCTTATACGGTTCGGATTGTGTCGGAAATTTTGGAATCCAATGGCTCGACATCGATGGCGACAGTCTGCGGCGGGTCGCTTTCCCTGATGGACGCCGGCGTGCCGGTATCCGGCCCGGTGGCGGGAATCGCCATGGGTTTGATCAAAGAGGGAGAACACGTGCGAGTTCTCTCCGATATTCTGGGTGACGAGGATCACCTCGGCGACATGGATTTCAAAGTCGCCGGTACGCCGAACGGTGTCACATCGCTGCAGATGGATATCAAGATCAGCGGGGTGAACCGCGACATCATGCGGCAGGCCTTGTATCAAGCGCGGGAAGGCCGGCTGCATATCCTCAACATTATGGGCTCGACCATGGCGTCGCATAGGGCAAGTGTCTCCGGCCATGCGCCGCGGATTATCACCTTGAAGGTGAAGCCCGAAAAAATTCGCGAAATCATCGGACCCGGTGGTAAAGTTATTCGCGGAATCATTGAAGCCACCGGCGTTAAGATGGATGTGGAAGACGACGGCACCGTAACCATTGCGTCCATCGACGAGGCTGCTTCGAGAAAAGCTATCGAGATGGTGCAAAAGATTGCCGCCGAGGCCGAGGTCGGGAAAATTTATAAGGGAACGGTAAGAAAGATTGTTGATTTCGGCGCCTTCGTTGAAATTCTGCCTGGCACCGACGGCCTGGTCCACATTTCACAGCTCGCATCGGAACGGGTTCGCCGGGTAAGCGACATTCTGAAAGAGGGCGACGAGGTGATGGTGAAGGTCCTGGAGATCGATAGACAAGGCAAGATTCGACTGAGTCGAAAAGACGCGCTCCAGGAAACGGGAAATGGCCCATCCGGGGCCGGTTCAGACGATTCATCGCGAAGCTAATAGGTAAGCCGCCATCCTTCATGTTTGCTAAGGCCGTCCTCGATAATGGGATCCGAGTTGTTTCCCAAGAGATGCCGGATCATCGATCCGCAAGTTTGGGGATATGGGTTGAGAACGGATCACGCCACGAATCGTCGCGCGAGAACGGGATCTCCCACTTCATTGAGCACCTGCTCTTCAAGGGTACGCAGCGGCGCAGCGCCGCACAGATCGCCGAAGAGATGGATGCAGTCGGCGGCGTTCTCAACGCTTTTACGGCCAAAGAGCACACCTGTTATTACGCCAAGGTCCTCGACGAAGACCTTCCGCTGGCGATCGATTTATTAACGGACATTTTTCTTCATTCTGTTTTCGATGGCGACGAGATCGAACGCGAAAGATCCGTCATTCTTCAGGAGATCTCCCAGGCGGAAGATACCCCGGACGATTACGTCCATGATCTTTTCAGCCTCGACTTTTTCAAGGATCATCCCTTGGCCCGCCCTATTTGCGGTAGCGCGGAGACGGTCAACGCGTTTCGGCGGCAGGATTTTTTGAGCTTCTTCAAGTCGCGATATCGGCCGCGCCGTGTGGTTGTTTCAGCGGCCGGCCATTTGCGTCACGCCGAACTGGTTCAGGCGATCAACGAGAGGCTGGGTTCTGTGAGCGACTCCGGCCATGACGGCCGTGCCGCCTCGCAGGACGGCGGCAGCGCTCCGGAGACAAGCAGCGGCATTTTCCCGCACACAAAATCGCTTGAACAGGTCCATCTTTGTCTCGGTGTGCCCGGGGTGCACCAAACCCATCCGCAGCGATACACAGCCTATGTTCTGAACACGTTGCTCGGCGGCGGCATGAGTTCTCGGCTGTTTCAGGAGATCCGGGAAAAGCGCGGCAAAGCCTATTCGGTCTATTCATTCTCCTCGTCGTACAAGGATGTAGGTTACCTTGGAGTCTATGCCGGCACCAGCGTAGAGTGGGTGGAAGAAGTTGTGGAGCTGATTCTTAAGGAGCTGAAGCATCTTTCAGCCGGCAATATCAAAGACGAGGAAATTCGTCGGACCCAGGGGCAACTTGTGGGGAGCATGATGCTGGGGCTTGAGTCCACGGATTCATGGATGAGCCATATCGCGCGTAACGAAATTTATTTCGGGGAGCCAATCACCACGGATGAAATATGTCGGGGGATTCGTGCTGTCTCCCGTGAAGCCGTGGTGGATCTCGCCTCGACACTTTTTTCTTCCCAGGGAATGGCGCTATCTCTGCTGGGTGATTTCAAAGACGATATCAAGCTAAAAAGTCTAGACCTGGGTCACTAATCCTCCCATTTTAGGTTGCGCAGGGTAGTAGCCGGTGGAAGAGATACGAATTCAGATTAAGCGGCTGCGCCCGAGCTCAATGGAAGTCCCGCTCCCCGTCTACATGACGGAGGGGTCTGCGGGCATGGACCTGTGTGCGGACGTTGAGAGCGAACTCCGCTTGGCCCCACTGCAACGAGCGCTGATCCCAACCGGTGTTGCCATTGCACTACCGCCGGGCTTTGAGGCTCAAATTCGTTCCCGCAGCGGCTTGGCCTTAACAGAAGGTTTGACGATGGCCAATAGCCCTGGAACTATCGATTCCGATTACCGCGGTGAAATTCAGCTGGTTGCTATTAACCTCGGGCAAGAACCTGTAGTGATTCGGCGCGGCCAACGCATCGCTCAAATGGTGGTACAACGGGTTGTCCGGGCGCAATGGCAAGAGGTCAAAGAGTTGCCTTCGTCGGAGCGGCAAGGCGGCGGATTTGGCCACACGGACGTAACAAAGAAAAAGTAGAAGGTTCCAAGTTTAAGGTTAAGGGGATTGAACCTTTGACCTTGGAACGTTGAGCGAACGGCTTCGAAGCATGATAGAACGCTATACGCGTCCGGAGATGGGCCGGATCTGGTCGGAAGAGAACGGGTTTCAGAAGTGGCTTGAGGTGGAAATTCTTGCCGCCGAAGGGTTGGCTCAACTTGGGCAGGTGCCTAAGGCTGCCGTCGCGCGAATCAAAAAAAAGGCTCGCTTCAATGTGGCTCGCATTCGCAAGATCGAGAGGGAGGTTAAACACGAGATCATCGCCTTCCTGACTTGCGTGGCGGAATCTATCGGTGATGACGCCCGCTTCCTCCATGTCGGCATGACGTCTTCAGACGTCATGGACACGGCTTTAGCCATTCAATTCAAGGAGGCTTCGGCCATTCTAGTCGCCGATGTGAAGGATCTAATGAAGGTCTTGCGGCGCCAGGCTTTCAAGTATAAGCGGACTGTGATGATCGGCCGCACTCACGGCGTGCACGCCGAGCCGATTACCTTCGGCTTAAAATTGGCGCTCTGGTATCAGGAGACGGCGCGTAACCTGGCCCGGCTGGAAAAGGCCATTGACGATATTTGCGTCGGTCAGATTTCGGGAGCGGTTGGCACCTTCGCACAAATTTCGCCAAAGGTGGAGGCTTACGTGTGTCGAAAGGCCGGTCTCAAACCGGCACTAATTTCCAATCAAATTATCCAGCGCGACCGTCATGCCTATTTCTTTGCCACGTTGGCTGTGATCGCCAGCTCCTTGGAGAAATTCGCCGTTGAGGTTCGTCACTTGCAACGGACTGAAGTTCAAGAAGCAGAAGAGCCGTTCACGCAGGGGCAGAAGGGTTCGTCGGCAATGCCGCACAAACGAAACCCGATCCTGTCGGAGAATGTCTCAGGATTGGCGCGGCTCATGCGATCCTACGCCATGGCAGCGCTGGAGAACGTCCCGCTGTGGCATGAGCGGGACATCAGTCACTCTTCGGTGGAACGGGTGATTGCCCCGGATGCGACGATTGCCCTCGACTTCATGCTCCGTCGCATGATCTACGTTTTGGGTAACCTCTGTGTTTATCCTGAGAACATGAAACGCAATCTAGAAAAGAGTGGCGGCACGGTTTTTTCCGAGAAAGTCTTGCTGGCGCTAGTCGATAAAGGGATTCCGCGGGACACGGCCTATCGTATGGTTCAGCGCCACGCCTTGAAAGTGGGACGAGATGGTGGTGATCTGAAGAAAGAACTGATCCAGGACGCGGAAATTAGTCGCTATCTCCCGGCACAAGAAATCGAGAAGGTCTGGGGTGTGAAGCATCATCTCGCAAATGTTGATTTGATTTTCCGCAGAGTTTTTCACTAACCGGCTGCTCAGCAACTTCCTCGGCTCCGAGCCGCGTCAGCGAATGAGAGTGGAGAGTATGCGCGTTAAAATTTTCGTTTCTTTGAAGAACGGAGTGCTGGACCCTCAAGGGAAAGCCATCGAGAGATCGCTGCATACTTTCGGCTATGCTGAGGTGCAGGATGTCCGGATGGGGAAATATCTGGAGCTCAACGTGGAAGCCACTTCCCGTGAAGCGGCCGAGTCCCGCATCCGCGAGATGTGTGAGAAACTACTGGCGAATCCAGTTATTGAAAGCTATCGGGTTGAGATTGAAGATGGAACGCCTTGATCGATCACAGAATCCTGCAGACAGCTCCAACGCTGAGGAACCGGACAAACACGTTTCTAGAGGAGTTTTCGTATGCGCTGGGGTGTGATTGTTTTTCCGGGCTCCTGTGACGAGCAGGACGTCTATGATGCTTTGAAGCGAGACATGGGTCAGAAGGTCAGGTTCCTCTGGCATAAGGAAGATCTTACGGGCCATTTTGATTGCTTGGTGTTGCCCGGCGGGTTCTCCTACGGTGATTATCTTCGTTGCGGCGCCGTCGCGCGTTTTTCGCCGGTCATGGGTGGCGTTGTTGAGTTCGCTCGGCAAGGCGGTCTGGTGTTAGGAATCTGCAATGGTTTCCAGATTCTCTGCGAATCGGGTCTCCTGCCGGGCGCGCTGGTGCGAAATGCCGGGCTTCAATTTGTTTGCCAGCAGGTGAGCTTGCGTGTTGAGGAAACCGACACACCATTCACGTGCGAGGCCAAGAAGGGGCAGCTTCTAAAGATTCCGATCAAGCATGGAGAGGGCTGCTATTATGCAGACCCTGCAACTCTGGAACGGCTGCGCAAGAACCGCCAGGTCCTGCTTCGCTATGTCGATGCAAAGGGAAAGGCTTCGCCGGCCGCTAATCCCAACGGATCATTGGATAACATCGCAGGCGTGTGCAATGAAACCCGCAATGTTTTTGGCCTGATGCCTCATCCCGAGGATGCCTGTAACAATCTCCTCGGCAGTGAAGACGGCCGCAAAATCTTTTCGTCCATTGCAGCGGCGTGTGCTCAAACGGAACGCCGCCATGCGTGACGAGAAAACGCTACGCTCTACCGATCCGCCTGCAACCCCTGAGATGGTTGCCAGTCATGGTCTTACCCCAGACGAGTATCGGAAGATCGTCAAGAGCCTTGGACGCGAGCCGACCTATACGGAGCTTGGCGTGTTCGCTGTGATGTGGTCGGAACACTGCAGCTACAAGAGCTCACGCCACTATCTGAAACGCCTCCCCACCGAAGGCGCGCATGTTTTGCAAGGTCCCGGCGAGAACGCGGGGGTCGTCGATATCGGCGACGGATTGGCCGTGGCCTTTAAGATGGAAAGCCACAATCATCCGTCGTTCATCGAGCCCTATCAGGGCGCCGCCACCGGCGTCGGCGGGATTCTACGGGACGTCTTCACCATGGGTGCTCGACCGGTCGCTTCGCTGAACTCGCTCCGTTTCGGCAGCATCGATCATCCCCGCACCCGTTATCTGCTATCGGGGGTGGTTGCGGGTATCGGTGGCTACGGGAATTGCATTGGTGTGCCGACAGTGGGTGGCGAAGTCTATTTCGACGAATGCTATAACGCCAATATCTTGGTGAATGCTTTCACTCTGGGTATCGCTAAGAAGAAGCGAATATTCACCGGCGTGGCGCGAGGCGTCGGTAACCCGGTGATCTATGTGGGTTCGAAGACCGGACGAGATGGAATTCACGGCGCGACCATGGCTTCGGAATCCTTTTCCGAGGAAAAAGAACAGCGCCGTCCTACTGTTCAAGTGGGGGATCCGTTTACTGAGAAGCTGCTTTTGGAAGCTTGTTTGGAACTGATGGAGACGGACTGCATCGTCGGTATTCAAGACATGGGCGCGGCCGGACTGACGAGTTCCTCTTCGGAAATGGCGGGACGCGGCGGCGCGGGCGTGGAGCTGGATCTTTCTCTTGTGCCCCTTCGCGAGCCAGGAATGACCCCCTACGAGATTCTCCTCTCCGAATCGCAAGAGCGAATGCTTTTGGTGGCGAAGAAAGGAACGGAGGACCAAATCAAGCGGATTTTCGACAAATGGGATCTGGACGCGGTCGTCATCGGGCAGGTTACCGACGATCGACAGTTTCGTGCGCTTTTCAGCGGTGTCGAGGTAGCTTGTATTCCCATTGGCGCTCTGACCAAGGAAGCACCGGTTTATCAACGGCCAGTCGAGCGCCCGAAGCTTCAGGACCAACTAGAGCAGCTCGACCTTTCTAACATCGAGGAACCAACGGATTTGGGTTCGACAGTGAAGCTTCTTCTAGGATCGCCGAACATCGCTTCAAAGGAGTGGGTATACCGCCAGTACGATCATTTCGTACGCAGCAACACCGTGGTCGCTCCCGGCGCCGACGCCGCGGTGATCCGACTTAAAGGAACCGAAAAGGGACTGGCTCTTACCGTCGATGGCAATAGCCGCTACTGCTATCTCGATCCCTACGTGGGGGGGGCTTTGGCCGTCGCGGAAGCGGCGCGTAATCTTGCGTGCGTCGGTGCTCGACCTCTTGGCCTCACGGATTGTCTTAATTTCGGCAGCCCGGAAAACCCGAACGTGATGTGGCAATTCTCTCAGGTCATCGAGGGAATGCGAGATGCCTGCATTGCACTCAAGATCCCCGTTGTGAGCGGCAACGTTAGTTTCTATAATGAAACTGATGGAGTGCCGATCTATCCGACGCCCACAGTGGGAATGGTGGGTCTTATTGCCAAAGTGGCGAAGGTGGTTACGCCCTGGTTTAAATCCGCCGGTGACGTTGTTGTCCTACTCGGACGCACCCGAGAAGAACTGGGTGGCAGCGAGTACCTCAAAGTTGTCCACGGGTTAGTCCAAGGGACGCCGCCGTGGATCGATCTTCGATTGGAAGAAGCGGTTCAGAACTGCTGTGTCGATGCCATCGAAAAGGAGATTCTCCGCTCGGCTCATGATATATCGGATGGCGGGTTGGCTGTAACCTTAGCTGAATGTTGCGTCAGCGGCCCTGAGAAACCGTTGGGGGTACGGATTGAGATGCGTGAGATGATTCGTGGGGACGCCTTACTTTTTAGCGAATCTCAATCGCGGATCGTCGTATCAGTGGCGGAAGAGAATCTCGGGCGACTCCGCGAAGTTGCTTCCGAGCACCAAGTGCCGATGCAGGTTATCGGCACGGTGGGAGGCGGAAGCTTGGTGATTCAACCTTTGCTGCGGCTAGCGGTCGAAGAACTGCGGACGATTTGGTCAACGGGGCTGACGAATCGGCTCAAATAGGACCAACGAAAATGTTCGACAAATTCCACGAAGAATGCGCGGTCATGGGAGTGTATGGCCATCCTGAGGCGGCCAACATGGTCTATTTAGGGCTCTATGCGCTCCAGCACCGCGGCCAGGAATCGTCTGGCATTGTTTCCTCCGACGGCAGAGGCCTTATTTCCCATCGCCAGATGGGTCTGGTCGCCGATGTATTCAAAGAAGATGTCATCAAGCGGCTAGAAGGCTCGAGGGCGATCGGCCATAACCGCTACTCTACCACCGGCCAAAGTCATCTGAAAAATGCTCAGCCCTTTGTCGTCGAATACTCTCAGGGGCCCATCGCCATCTCTCATAACGGCAATCTGGTCAACGCCGAAATATTGCGAAAAGAGTTGGAGGACTCGGGTTCAATCTTTCAGTCTACGTCCGATACTGAAGTCATCATTCACTTGATTGCGACATCCAAAGAGTCGACTCTCATGGGTCGCATCATCGAGGCTTTGAGCCGGACGCGCGGCGCCTATTCCCTGCTGTTCTTGACTCTAGATCGCATGATCGCGGCACGCGATCCAATGGGTTTCCGTCCTCTGGTGATGGGACGCTTTAATTCCGGGCCAAATGAAGGCGCTTACGTCGTGGCTTCGGAAACCTGCGCGCTGGACCTGATCGAGGCCACTTATGAGCGCGAAGTAGAGCCCGGCGAAATCATCACGTTTAGCGCCAATGGAATGGAGTCCCTCAAACCTTTTCCCCCCGCCCCGCAAGCTAAATGTATTTTCGAGTATGTTTATTTTTCTCGTCCCGACAGTAATCTCTACGGTCACAACGTCTATCAAGTTCGTAAGGCACTCGGACGGCAGCTCGCCCGCGAAAGCGCCGTGGACGCGGATCTTGTGACGCCTGTACCGGACTCCGGGGTACCGGCAGCCATGGGTTTTGCTGAGGAGTCAGGCATACCGCTGGAGTTCGGGTTGATCCGCAACCACTACGTGGGCCGGACGTTCATCGAGCCGCAACAATCGATCCGGCATTTTGGAGTAAAGATTAAACTTAACGCCCAACGAGAAGTTTTACAGGGGAAGCGCGTGGTAGTGGTAGATGATTCCATCGTTCGCGGCACCACCAGCCGGAAGATTATCCGGATGCTTCGCGACGCCGGCGCAAAGGAAGTGCACATGCGCATCAGCTCGCCGGCGACCATCAGCCCGTGTTACTACGGCATCGATACGCCGACACGCTCTGAGCTCATCGCGTCGTCAAGCTCCGTCGAAGAAATCCGCCATTTCATCGAGGCCGACACTCTCGCCTATCTCAGTCGAGAAGGGATGTACACTTATTTCGACGGCGAGAGTCGGGGTTTTTGCGATGCTTGCTTCAGCGGCAATTACCCTGTCCACTTTGAAGACGAAGGACATACCCGCCAGCTACACCTCTTTGAAGCTGTAGGCCGATAGCCGTCTATCAGCAAGGCATTTCTCGGGATCACCTGAGAAATCAACCGTGTCTCCGAGCTTACGGCAGCGTGGCGACAAAAAACTACCACGCTCCATCAAACGCAACTGTTTTTGCCTCTCAGGAGAAAATAAGTCCCAAGGCTATCGAGCACCGATAGCCTTGGCGGTCTTTTACACTGAACGGGAAAGGAAAAGAGTTCTTACTTTACGTGCTTGCTGACCAACTTGGTCATTTCAAACATGGTGACCGTTTTCTTCCCGCCGAAAACCACTTTGAGTTTGTCATCGGCGTTGATGTTGGTCCTTTTCTTCTTGTCCTGGAGGCTGTTCTTTTTGATGTAGGCCCACAGCTTTTTGGTCACCTCAGTTCGCGGAATTGGTTTGGTACCGACGACAGCGCCGAGACTAGCGTCGGGTTGTACCGGCTTCATAAAAGCTGCATTCGGTTTCCTTTTCTTCTTTGTTGCCATTGTCCCTCCTTCAGGGGTTAAGTGTATTAAGTGTGCTTATAGCAGAGGCAGAGGATTTTTGCCAGTATTTTTTTGTTTTTCTCCTCGTAAAACTCGAGTTTGAGCAAGATTTAGCGTCGGCTCGCCATCGAGCAGTTCCACTACCACTCCATAGTCCGATCGTGCGCGCTCGATAGAAACGTAGCCCTGCCGGACGTCCTCGAGTACGTCTTTCGGCGGGCGCTCCAGCGAATGACCAAGCCCGCCGCCCCCGGGGCGCTCTAGACGCAGCAGATCGTCCTTTTGTAAACGGTGATCGCCGAAACGAGAGGGAAGCCGGGTTTCGTTTGTTGCCCCAGGGTTAACAATGCAAGAGCCTTTACGCCCGGCATTGCCGTTTTCGCTACCCCAGGGTTCGATGACATGTTTGTCCGTGCGCATCGAGAAGCGTACTTCGTCCGTCAGAATTCGGTAGTCGCGGACGAACCCAAGGCCCCCGCGCCATCGGCCCGCCCCGCCGGAATCGGGGATCATCTCGAAGCGCTCCACCCGTGTGGGAAATTCCGACTCGATAATCTCGACGGGCGCTGTCTTACAGTTGCTCAGATGAAAAGCAGTTGCCGACACCCCGTCTTTGCCGGAGCGCGCTCCCGTCCCGCCGCTAAAGATCTCATAGTGCACGTAGGCCCGGCTGCTTTTGGCGTCACGTCCGCCTAACACCAAGGCGGCGCTGCCGGAGCCGCCGGCGATTCTTTTCCCCGGGCCGAATGGCGCCAAAGCTCGGAGAATCGCCTCCGCTACGGTGAGCGCCGTCGGCATGTAGGTATTGACGGCCCCGGGAAAGCGCGGGTTAACGACACTGCCCTCACGAAACGTCGCTTCAATCACCCGTGCCAAACCTTGATTGATGGGAAGAAAGGGGTCGACCTGAGTAACTAAGCAATAGGCGCAGGCGGCCCGCACCAGCGGCGGTCGAATGTTTGCCGGACCTGTTGTTTGATCGCTGCAGCCGCTGAAATCGAAGTGGATTCGATTTCCTTTCTTTTCGACCTTCACGTGCACACGGATCGGCCGATCGAGATCGATTCCGTCGTGATCGACGAAGCTTTCTCCCTCCGATTCGCCGTCGGGCCATGAGGCAAGGGTCTGACGCACTCGGGTTTCCGTATAGACTGATAATAATTTCGTCGATTCTTGCACCGTGTCTTTACCGTAACGTTCCATCAACTCACTGATTCGGCGTTCTCCCAGGCGGGCGGCGCCAACCTGCCCCCGCAAATCGCCGATGACCAGAGCCGGGGTGCGGCTATTCGCCATAATCACGGCTTCGATCTCTTTGACCGGTCGCAGTTGGGACATGAATTTCACGGGCGGGAGATGCAGCCCTTCCTGAAAGATCTCCCGCGCATTGCCCGAACCGCTGCCAGGCACTGTTCCACCGATATCGCTCTTATGGGCCATATTCGCGGCGAACCCCACCCAATGGCCTTTGTAGAAGATGGGCGTGAGCACGCCCATGTCCGGCGCATGGGGACTGCCGCCAAGATAAGGATGGTTCGTGATGAACGCATCGCCGTCATGGATCTCGGATATCCCGTAGGTCTTCAGGATTGCCGCTGCACAGGCTGGAAAGGCTCCCATGTGAAGCGGCAATACCACATGCTGCGCGACGACTTCGCCGTTGATATTCAAAATCGCGCAGCTCGCGTCCTGGGATTCTCGGATGATTGTCGAGTAGCCGGTGCGAAACAGCGAGTTTTGCATCTCCTGAACGATGCCGGCCAGCCGCGCCTGAATGACTTGCAAAGTTATTGGGTCGACAAACGACATAAAAACCCAACCGTATTTCACGTTTTGAACGACTGGAACGATTGGGAACCATTGGAATGAAACGCTACCGCGGTTCCAGCCGTTCAAAACGTTCCAATCGTTCCAGTGGTTAAACGAAAAAAATCTACGTCTGGGCGCGCAGCTCGCGGGTCTGTGAATCGTTGACCACGTAGTCCGCATCTTTTGCATCGATGGCGACTCGATAGACTTCCTGCGCCTTTTGTTGAGTCACGTAGCCGTTGCGCACGTCGTTGAGCACCCTTGCCGGATCGCGTTCCAGCGGGTTACCCAAGCCGCCGCCGCCGGGGGTTTCCAGGCTGACAACATCGCCCGGATGCAGTGTGTGGTCCGAGTATCGGGAAGGGATCACACGCGCCTCGTCCGTGCCGGGGTTTAAGGTGCAACGGCCGGTTTTGCCGTCCGCGCCGCCGTCGATACCTTTGGGCGCGACGGTGTGTTTGGTAGAACGCAACGAAAATCTCGCGTCATGGTCCAGCAGTTCGTACTCGCGGACGAAACCGAGTCCGCCACGAAATGTCCCCGGTCCGCCGGAGTCTGGGATCAATTCGAAGCGGCGCAGGCGGGTGGAGAACTCCGATTCGATAATTTCAATAGGTGCGATCCGGGCGTTGGACTGATTGACGTTTGTGCCGGAGACGCCGTCCTTACCGCTACGGCCGCCGGAGCCGCCGCCGAAGATTTCATATTGCACGTAGCTCTTGCCGGTTTTGTTGCTACGTCCGCCGATGATGATCGAGCGGCTGCTACAGCCGTCGCCGACTTTTTTGTGTGGCGTTATCTGGCTGGACGCTTCGAGCAGCGCCTCCACCAGCGCGTGGACCGTGGGATTATACGTATTCACGGGGGCAGGAAAGCGCGGATTCACCACGCTGCCCTCGCGAACTTTGATGTCGATCACCTTTGCCAGTCCGTAGTTGATGGCCAGCGCCGGGTCCGTCAGGCAGGTGAGAAGATAACAGCAGGCGGCGCGCACGATAGTCGGACGGATATTGGCCGGGCCCTTGGTCTGGTCAGCGCAGCCGGTAAAATCGAAAAATAGCTGTTTGCCTTTTTTCTCGATGCGCACATGAAGGCGAACCGGCTTGTCGAGATCGATACCGTCGCTGTCGACGAAGCGCTCGCCTTCGCCGAAACCGTCCGGCCACGAGGCGATTTCAGTGCGCACCTTCGCTTCGGTCATGGCAAAAAGTTGCTCATAGGAGGCGAGGATAGTCTCTTTACCGTAGCGATCCATCATCTCTTGAAAGCGCCTCTCGCCAAGTCGGGCCGCTCCCACTTGGCCGCGCAGATCGCCGACGACCAGCTCCGGCGTGCGGCTGTTGGCGCCAAGGACCGCTTCGATGTCTTTGCTGGTTTGATAGCCGGAAACGTATTTGATGGGCGGTAGATGGAGGCCTTCCTGGTAGATCTCCCGGGCTTGACTCCAGCAACTCCCTGGCACGGGGCCGCCGATATCGCTCTTGTGTGCGAGATTCGCGGCGAAGCCGACCCAGTCGCCTTGGTAGAAAATAGGACTCAGCACTGCCATATCCGGTGCGTGGGGACTGCCGCCGAGATAGGGATGATTGGTGATGAAGGCGTCGCCCTCGTGAAGCTCCGAGGCGGTGTAGCTCTTCAGCAGTCCTGCCGCGCAAGCCGGAAACGCTCCCATGTGAAGCGGCAGCACCACATGCTGGGCCACCACTTCACCGTCGGTATTTAAAATCGCGCAACTAGCATCTTGGGACTCACGGATAATCGTCGAGTAGCCGGTGCGAAACAACGAGTTCTGCATCTCCTGGACGATACCGGCGAGACGCGCCTGAATCACTTGTAGGGTTACGGGATCAACGCTAGTCATAAAACGTCAGGCGTGAGGAGGAAGGCGTTTGTTTGGGAGGGGCGACCGGCCGGTCGCCCCTCCCTGTCGCCTCATACCTTCTGCGTCTCCTTGATAATGATGTTCCGATAATTATCTACTGTCCCTTCCTGCTCCGGATGAATCACCGTCGTGGTATCCAATTGCTCGATCACCGCCGGGCCGGAAATCTTATGGCCCGGTTCCAGCGGATCGCGAGTATAGATCTGGCAGTTGAGCATGCCGTGTTCTTTGCCGAAATAAATCCTTCTTTCTCCGGTCTTGGCTTCAGCAAGTTTTCTTCCCGTTGCCTTTGCCGGGGAAAGCTTTGCCTGGGGCACGAGCCCGTAGGAAATCAGCCGGAGACTGACCAGTTCCACCGGCTCCGTTTCGGCTTTGTGGCCGGAAGCTTGTTCATGCTGTGCGTCGAAGCGTTGCCGCATCAGCTCGAGATCCGATTTCTTCAGCGGCGGGGCCGGACAGGGTACGGTTAATTCATACCCTTGACCAGCGTAGCGCAGATCGAGAAAGGCGTCGAGCCTGATCTCAGCATCGAGAAAGCCTTCGGCTACGAGGTCGGCTTTCGCCTGCTCGGTTAGTTGGGCAAAGAGGCCGTTGACTTCGTCTAAATCCAGTTCGTTAAGCCCGGCCAGTTTTGAGCGGACATAGTCATGCTTGACGTCGGACATCAATAAGCCCAGGGCGGAATGGACCCCTGGTGTCAGCGGTATCAAGACTGTGGGAATTCCCAGGTCGAGGGCGATCCGACCGGCATGCATAGGCCCGCCGCCGCCGAAGGCTACTAAGGTGAAGTCACGGATGTCGTAACCGCGCTGCGACGAGACGGCTTTGATCGCCTCTTCCATTTTAACGTTGATGATGTCCAGCACTCCGTCCGCCGCTTCGAGCAAACTCAAACGCAGAGGGCCGGCGATCTTCTCCTCGAGAGCGCGTTCCGCCTTGACCTTATTCAGCTTCATACGGCCGCCGAGAAAATGGTTCGGGTCAAGCACGCCAATCACTACATTGGCGTCAGTAACCGTGATCTCCCCCCCGCCACGATCGTAGCAAACCGGGCCGGGATCGGCGCCGGCACTATCCG